>Ga0207646_10003541_pt1 | contig 17560 bp, 9 predicted proteins | sample KBSK5502metaG_FD_184343 | JGI IMG/M metagenome (GOLD analysis project Ga0207646, IMG submission 184343) | Corn, switchgrass and miscanthus rhizosphere microbial communities from Kellogg Biological Station, Michigan, USA - KBS K5-50-2 metaG... | ecosystem: Host-associated > Plants > Roots >... | reverse complement strand
GGCTCCTTTTCTGCTCGTGCTCAGTTCACTCTCAAGCGGTTCTTCTTCTCGTTCTTCTGTGGTCATCTGCTTCACCTCTCTGAAGCATTTTACCACTTTTTAGCACTAAGTGTCACTGTAGTACTAGATGGTGTAGCGGCTGCGCTGTGCTGCTGCTCCCAGAATCCCGGCTGGCCGGCCGCACATTCGGGGGTGGTAATTCCCGGTCGGCGACGTCCTCTCGGTCGCCGACCGGCGCTGGCCACTTCCTGGCCGCAGCCGAGGTAGCGGTCGCGTTCTTGACGTTGATGCTCCAGTTCTTGGCGTTGGGGATCCAATTCTTGGCGTGGCGCTTTCCCGTCACTCCGCCGCAACCCTCAGCAGCCCCGGTGCAAGTGATAGTGATACTCACCGCACCGACGCAGGTGTGCACCTCGGCGCCGAGCTATGTAGCTGGCTCCCGACAATCTCATGAGCCGCCGAAATAGGCCGGGTATGGCGTTAGAGGTGGCTGTCGAGTATATCCCGGCTCCTCGCGCCGAGGGAGTCGGGAGGTGGTGGGGGACCAGGAGCTTCGCCTCGGACCCGACGTCGCGCCCCGACCCGGCCAGCGGATCGCCTGACGTCGACGTCGGTGAGGACTGGGCACGCCGATCCGGCGACGACCGCAGCCTATGACCGCCCGCGGCGAGGAGGCGAAGCGCAAGTCTGCCGCGCTGCTCCACTTCCCCTACCAGAGCCCCGCTCCAGATAGCTGGGTCTGAATCTGCCTCCAGGTTTCACGCGCCTCCTGGAATCCACCCGCCGCACCGGCTCTGGGTCAGTCAGTCAGGAGTGCCGGACTGTCCACCCAGGTCGTCGGGATCGGAGCCGACGGAGCCACCATCAGCGAAACCGGACGGGGAGTCGCCGGCGTCCAGCATCGACGTCTCGATCCGGCGCCGCGACCACCCCGAGGGCCGGGGCAGGTTCAGGTTGATGATGAGCACCCCGACGATGCTGGGGTGCGAGGGATGCGCCACGCCATGCATGCTGGGGACGAGCCAGCCCCAGTAGTTCTCGGGCTTGCCCACGGGTGCGTCCTTTTTCGTCCAGTCAAGGATGCAGAGGATCGACAGGCGTGCGTCAGCGTCGACGGAATACTGCGCGGGCTGCCCGACGTACCTGGCAGCTCCGGCGATCGTGGCTGGCGTCGTCCTCTCGACCTTGAGTTCGGCCACGATGCCGTCATGGACGATGTCGGTGACCCCACCGGCGTGGACGGTCCGCTCCACGCGGCCCCCGAGCTGTGGATCCGCGCGCAGGATCTCCTCGAACGCATGTTGGAACTGAGACTCGCGCATCGATCCGCCGCCGCGGAACTGGCGGTTCGCATACAGCTGCTTGGCGGCGGCATTGAGCGCGGCGAAGAAGCGGCAGAACACCTTGACCTCGCCATCGGCGACCCCCTGGCCCTGCAGCCGGTCGAAGAACACGATCAGCTCCCCCTCGGTGCGCAGGTTCCCGTAGGGCATGTCGCGTGCCGGGTCCACCGCGCGCAGGCGAATCCGCGGCATCCCCGCGACGCGCAGCGCCTGTCGCTCGTCGGACCCCCGGAACTCCGCCATGACGTCACACACGAGCGGCTTGGCGAACGACGACTGGGTCCCCGCCAGCCGACACCGGCCGAGGTCGCTCACGACCACGGGGGTCGCAGGTGCGGCCACGTCGACCGGACGGCGAAGCGTGAGGATGGGCAGTTCAAGGGCCTGCGTAGGCGCGTTGAACGCGACCTCCAGCGTCTCGGCCCACGCCGGCCATTCCAGCGCGTGAATGGTCACGCGCAGGTCGTAGAGGTGGTCGGATTCGAGCAGCACCAGATGGGACACCGGCGTCCCATCCATCTCGAGGAGGCAGACGCCGACCGGAGGTCGAGGTCCTCGCGCTGCCGCTGGGCGTGACCGGCCGGCACGTGGGGCATCGTCGGCGGCGAGCACGGGCAGGGGAATCGCGAGCAGTGAGCGTCGGAGATCGTCGACAGTTCTGGGTCGGTTGATCGTGCGTATCGTCTCCACCAGGGGCGCGAGCGCGGTCCCCTCCACGTCGGCGGCCGCCAATTCGGCCTTGCGCATCGCCGCCTGGCGCCAGCGGTCCGCGCTCTCCTCGGCGGCTTGGATCGCCGCGTCCCAGCGCGCCAGGTCGACGAGCAGTTCGAGTGTGCGGCAGTATGCCTCGACGGTCCGGCGTCGGCGGTCGGCAGGCTGGTGGGAGACGACGGCACGTAGCCGGGTCGCAGCGGCGTGGAGGCGTGTCGCCCGGTGGGTGGCATCAGCATCGCCCAGCGCTACGACGGTCAGGCGCCGCGCGGCCCGCCATCGGACCAACCGCGCCGGGGCCTCGCTCTCGCCCGTGACGCCGATCGCCCACTGGCGCGCCAGCTCGGGATTGCCTGCGGCCAGCGCCGTTTCGACGAGAGCTGCAGCCTGCATCACACCGGCATACCGCCGGCGGGGTGCGTACTCGACGGTGCCGGGAATCCGCTCGGCGATCACCGACGCCACCCGGCCCGCGTCCTCCCACATCCCCGCCGCCTGGAGGACTTCGATCCAGTCCCACGCCATGCCGGGGTAATCCGGCAGGCACGCGGTCACCGCGCGGTCGATCTCCCCGAGAGCACCGCTGAGGGTAACGTCGCTCATCTCCAGCAGCCGGCGGCGGATGGTCGGATCGGGTTCGCCGGTGTCGAGCCAGTCGCGCGTGGCGAGCAGACGCACGGCGAGTTGGGCCCAGAGAGGGTGGCGGTCCGCATAGGGAGCGCTGGCGTGCAGCACGTCACGCGTCTCCCACGGGTCCTGGAACTGCGCGGCAACGCCGAGGGCGTGTTCAGCGATAGACGAGGCGGAATCGGAACCACGCGTGCGCGCGAGACGCACCGCCGCGACCGCCGCAGCCGAACTCACGTCGGCGTCCCTGGTGGCATATGTGCTCGCCCAGCCCATCAGCGACACCACGACCCGGCTCACGTCTCTCGGGAGGGGCGGGACCGCCGCGATCGCCCGGATCATCGCCTGGTGGACGACGACATGCTCGTCGTCGAGCAGGGTGGGCACGAATGCGCGCACCAGCTCGGGGAGCGGATATCCAGGGCCTGTCACCCAGCGGCGGCACACGTCGATCGCCGTTGCGCGCATCCCCGCCTCGGTGTCGAGGAGCGCACTGTAGAGGCGGGGCATGAGCGTTGCAGCGCGCCCCGGTGACACCGCCAGCGCCGGGAAGGCGCTGAGTAGGCGCACACGCACCTCCCGAACGACGTCGGTCGTCCTAGCGATCCCCGGTGCTTGTACGTCATAGAGCGCCAGGGCATCGTCGAAGAGCTGTGCGTCGGCTGCGACCAGGCGGCCGACCGCGATCGCCAGGCTCCGGAGCCACCTCCCTCGCACCACGCGGCGGTGGTCCTCCTCGAGGCGTTGCGCGGGACTCGCCAGCATCTCCAGACGGTGCGCCGGGTCGTCGCGCTCACCGAGCACATGCAGCAGCGTGCCGATGAGGGTTCGACCGGAGCCGGCCAGCTCCACGGGGTTCGACTCGGCGATGTGCTCCACCTTCGCGGCTGCCGTGGCGGCGACGTCCAGGTCCCAGTCGCCCGTTGCCCGCGAGACGACCCGCGCCAAGGCGACACGCCGTGCCTCGGCGGGAACCTCAACGCCATCGCGTGGGTCGAGGATGCGCGAGTAGACCGAGAAGAGATGCTCTCGCTCGTCGTCGGGCCGTCGCGGCCCGACTCGGTCGATGGCGTCGGCTGTTGCCTCCGGACTCGCCACCAACGCAGCTCGCAGCCCGCGCACGACCGCGTGCCACAGGGCGTCCGGATCAGGGTGCGTCCCGTGCACGTCCATCGCCGAGGCCAGCGCCTCGATCAACCTCGGCACCAGGACCGACGCCGTCCCGGGCTCGTGACGGATGAGGTGCTCAGCGGCGCAGCCGCCGACAGCGACAGTGGATGGGGACGAGGCGTCGCCCAGGTGGCGGCAGATCGCGTCCAGGACGACCGGCAACGACACCCCGGCCGCCGCCAGCAGCCCGGCGGGGCGGGCTTCCGGCTCCCACCAGATGACCTGTGCGGCGAGCTGCATCAGGCTGTCGATGATCTGCTCGACGTCCTGTGGGGCCGCACGATAGGTGAACTGGACGAACACCTCCGCTGCATCGGGGTTAGGACCGTCAGCGAGGAGGCGGACGGCGATGTGGAGCAGTCGGTCCGCGAGTCGCGACGCCGGCTCGACCCAGAGAGTGAGGGCGCGCAGTGCGGAGGTCTCACCGATCTCCGCGACGGCGAAGAGCGCGTTGACCACACCCGTGCTGAGGAGGCCCGGGGCAGCGCGAACTGTGGCGACCAGCCGCTCCTCGGCATCCTGGTGACCCTCCTCGCCGGGTTCGCGGCCGTCGAGGCGGTCGAGGAGATCGAGCAGTTCTCGTCCCACGTCGTCCTCGGTGAGGCGCAGCTGACGGCGTGTGGTCTGTCGGGCCGCGAGCGACCGCGCACGCTCCTCGGCAGCCTGACGTGCGATCTCCTCCTGACGCGCGCGCTCTGCCTCACGCTCCTCATACCAGGTGGCGAGGTTCGGGATCCCTCGCATCTCTCGGTGGGGACACCCGATGCAGTTGGCCCGGTAGAAGTCCTCCACCAGAAACGCCAGGTTGCTCGCGAAGCCGCTGGGCGCTGCCGCGTGGTCGCAGCGAATGCTGCGCATCCCGATCGGCAGGCCCGTCTGCTCCTCGACCATCCCGCCCCAACCTTCACGGACGACGCGCGCATTGGCGCAATGCGCCTCGACCAGCTCGATCAGTTTCTGATTGTCGCGCCCGAGCTGCACGGCGCGCTCGACGCTGTTCTCGATATTGCTCTTCGACACGAGTGCCTACACGCTTCCTTCCTTTGACGCACATATCGATCACCCACATGGTGCTCACGACGGTCACCAGCGGCCGTTCTCGCTTTCCTGGGATGACACTCTTGCCGGTGCATGGGTTGCCTCCCGTCACGGCCGGCATCGGGGACGTCGCCTAGCGCGACTGCTTTGACGAAAATTTCACGGACCAACCTCTAGCACCTTCATAACCTCATCGCCGTAGTGGTTGATTACCTTCACGGCGATCTTTCCTGTTACCGGCACCGAAAATGGTCGGCTCGTGGTCCGGTAGAGGCTGTTCCACGCCTCCTCGTCGATGTCTGCACGCAGTGCCCGCTTCAGCGACTCATACGGCTCATTGCCACCGCAGAAGTACGCGTGTCGCACGAAGAAGCTGTTGCCGTCGTAGCTCGTGTCTATGAACCAGCAGGCGATGTCATCGGTGGAGTGTGAACGGATCTCCCCGGTCGTCGGGTTGTAGACGTCGACGCCCCTCACCTCGATCTCCCACAGACCGTCGGAAGTCGTATGCGCCTCGATGTCCGGCTCGCCGAAGACCATGAAGAGGTTGCCGGAGCCGGTCTTCTTGAGGAGCTCGTCACCCATCGCGAGATCAGGGTTCATCGCCGCCTTGAGGATCGTCAACCTGCCAAGCTTGCGGAACTCGCCTGTGATGTAGCCGTCGAACGCGAAGCCGCACACGATGAGGAGGTCGGCGAAGTCGACAGCCTCTCGCGCGGCCTGGTGCACGAGCTCAGCATCGACTGTGCCGTACTCAGGGCCGATGGAGATCGCGGCGCGCTTCTCGGCGCCGTTCTCGCTGTAGGTGCCGACTGCATGGACGTACCGTCCGGCCCAGGGCTCGATGCTATCGAACATCAGGCGCTCCGAGCGCACCGTGTTCTGGACGCCGGCCTTTCGGAGGTGATCGAGCACAACACGCTGGAAGCGCTCCACGTCGTCGTCGCCGTCTGCTGCGCTGTCCCTCCCGTCGTTTGCAGGTGCTCCCGAGAGTGGGAGCGTGACGTGAGGGGAAAGGCTCTCAACCGTGAACGGTCCTGTGACACGAACAACCTTCTTGTCCTCGTATGGCTGGTCGTACAGGGTCTCCTGGTCGGCATGGCGAGCAATGGCTACGTCAATCTCTTCGCGGGTCATCCCCTCGCGGATGTCCGGATTGTTCGCGATGGACTTCAGAGTAACGTGGGGAACGGTCTTGTAGACGAACCCCTTGCGCAGGTCGCCGCTCGTAACGGTGTCAACGCCATCGAAACGGCCTGATTGCTGTGTGAGGAGCCGTGTGCCCTCGGGCGAATCGGCAAGAATGTAGTAGGATAACATCGCCGCCATCAGACGTTGCCGTGCAAGGGCGAGCGCGACGCGGCTCGTATCGATGGTGATCCACCGTCGCCCCCATTGTTCGGCAACGTACGCGGTCGTGCCGCTTCCACATGTGGGGTCGAGGACCAAGTCGCCGGGGTCCGTGGTCATGAGGATGCAGCGTTCGGGGACCGATGATGCCGTCTGTACCACATAGGTCTTCCCCGGATCAGAACCAACGTCCATCCAAACGTTGGTCCGTGCCATCACAGGGAAGTCGCTGAAGTAACGCTTGTAGGAAAGCGTCTTCCCCGTGACCAGCAACCGGCCGCCGTTTTGCAGACCGTGCATCCCTGCAATCGTTGTCTTCCAGTGGCTGCCAGCAGGCGGCTTATACACGCGGCCGTCTACTTGAAAGGGTCGGGAGAGCTCGTCGCTGTGTCCCTGCGCGATCATGTTGTCGGCACGAAATGATCTACTCCCTGCAGGAAGCTCGGAACGACCGATGACTTCATCAGAAGTGATATTGCGCACTGAGCCATCCGGAAGTTCAAGCAATCGGTAGTGATCGCCGCCAGCTTCGTTCAGCAGCTTGAGTTGGTAGAGTTGCCGATACTTGACTGACTCGGCCTGTCGCGCGTACCAAAGCACATAGTCAGCGGTGGACGCAATGGTGTTGGTCCGCGCCATAGGACTACTGAGGCTCGACGTCTTCCTGAAGACGATTGCAGCGATGAAGTTGTCACTGCCGAACACCTCATCCATCACGGCACGCACAATATGCATGTTCTGATCTCCGATCTGAACGAAGACCGAGCCGCTTGGCGTCAATAGCTCGCGTGCTACCGTCAACCGATCCCGCAAGTAGGCGAGATATGAGTGAATCCCAAGTTCCCACGTGTCGCGAAACGCCTTTACCTGTTCAGGCTGACGGGTGGCATCCTCGACCTTGCCATCGCGCACATCTCGCTTCCGCGTTGACACCTGCCAGTTGGACCCAAACTTGATCCCGTAGGGCGGGTCCATGTAGATCATCTGGACCTGCCCCTTGAGCCCCTCCTTCTCTGCCAGCGAATTCATTACGAGCAGGGAGTCGCCAAGGATCAGCCGGTTCGACCAGTTCTGCTCGTGCTGGTAGAACTCGACCAGCTCCTCGAAATCGATGCCGTTGAAATCCGCCCAGAGGTTCAGCTGTGCCTCCGCTCCCGCTTTTTCAGCACGCAGGGCCCCGATGAGCGCCTTCGGGTGGATCTTCTCCTGGATATAGATCGGCACAGCAGGCACCTCGAGCGGGTGCCGGTCCTGCTCGTCCTTGCCCTTCCAGACGAGTTGCGGGTCCAGGGATGGGTCCCGTGGGTAGGGGACGCTGATGGGCTCCTTCTCCTGATCGGTGAGGTACGAGCCGAGTTCGGTGGTCGGGATGTTGCGGCGATGCGCCTCGTCGTGGACGGTCGTCTCGACTCGCGTCGTTGTCCTCTTGCTCTTAGGCACCGGCGGTCTCCTTCCGTGCATGCACCGCAATCCGGGCGCGGATCTCGTCCATCGCCATGTATGGGTCGTGCAACTCCATGTAGTCCCACTGCCCGAGGCCACCCCACTGGTTGACAGCAGGGAGCCAGAGGTTCATTGCTGTTCCTGCTTTGGCGAGCTTCGCCTCGCGCCGCTCCCCCGTCACCTCGATGAGGAGATGCCAATCTGGTCCGCCCTCCCCGCGGATTCGGACGATGAAGTCGGGAACGTAGTCCTGCTGCTTGCCCGCGTCGGTATAGGGGATTCTCAGCCCGCGCCGATCGGGACCGATCCGGTCGTTCTTCACCCAGGCTGCGATCTCGGGGAGTGAATCCAGCACCTGGCCAACCTTCTCCTCCCAGCCGCTGTCGATGACGAGGCGGTTGAGGGGGCTTCGCCGCACGTCGATGACGGGCTTGAGGGTGTCGAACTCGACGCCCTCGGTCGAGCCTGTGGCGTGGGGCTCTGCGAGCATCGGGTGGATCCTCGCCTCGCCGCCGAGGGCAGGGATGATCGCCTGGTGGATGCGGCTCGCTGCCCGTCCGCACTGGCCGTGGAGCAGAACGAGCTGCGGATATGTCTCCTGTGAGCACCGCAGGTATCCCTCGTCGAGCCACCGCCGGCAGATCGCGACGAGCTGGGGGAACAGCCAGATGCGGGGATGCCCGTCCTCGTCGCGGAAATGGCTCTCGAGGAGTCGCCGGGCGAGGCCGAAGGCGACTGCCTGCATGCGCACCGCCCGAAGGTCGTCGAGCGTGTGGACGTCGTGCTGGCCCACGATCGGGTCGCACTCCACCCGCGTGACCACGTCCCTCGTGGTGAGGGTCATCGCGTGCGACTCGTCGAAACGCACGTCGATCCGCTCCGCCGGAGGGTCGTAGCGGTAACCGACGACCCGGGGGAACTGGATCGTCAGGTCGGCGCGCTCCGGGACCCAGGAGACGTGGTTCGGCACGACACCGATCTTCGGCCCCGCGTTCTTTGGTGGTGCGGTGGGGATGAATGAGAAGGGCACGCCGTACACCTCGGCGTACTCCGGGTCGAAGCGGCCCTGCTCGTTCGGCACGTAGCTGTACCGACGCAGCGCCCGACCGACGACCTGTTCGCAGAGCAGCTGGGTGCCAAAGGCACGAACACCGAGGATGTGGGTGACCGTCGTCGCGTCCCAGCCCTCGGCCAGCATCGACACGGAGACCACACAGCGGATCTCTGCCCCGAGGCGCCCCGGCTTGCCGACCGTGTTGAGCACCTCGCGCAGCAGCTCTTGATCGGTGATTCCCTCGGGGTCCTTGCCCCCGCTCCGCTGCCGGTAGTCCTGCTTGAAGTCGTCGAGCTCGGCTGCCGCCGCCCGCTTGAACTCGGGGCTCATCTCGGCCTGGTCCAGCTCCACGCTGTCGATCAGGAGGGAGCGCATCCGAGAGTGGCGCTGGCCGTTCTCGTCGACGTTGCTGAAGAGCTTGAGGCGACCGGGCACAGGCATCGGCGTCCCATCGGGGAGTGTCTTGGTGTAGCCGGCGATGTAGTCGAAGACCCGCTTGGAGACGCGAGTGTTGTTGCAGACGACGATGAAGACCGGAGGCGTCGGGATCGCCGACCACTCCGTGAAGGTTCGCTCATAGTCCTCATACAGCGTATGGAGCGCCGCTGCCAGATCGTCGGGCAATATCGGATCGCTCTGATCGTCCGAGGTACCACGTGTGCCCTTGGGCATGTTCCGGTCGTTTCGGATGTTCACCCACAGGTCACGGAAGGCCGGCAGAAGACCGCCACCCCGGTTGTCAGCGACCGGCACCCGCGGCACCTTGACGATCCCGGCCTCGATGGCATCGATGAGCGCGAAGTCCGACACGACCCAGGGGAAGAGGGTGCCCTCGATGTAGCCGGAGCCCTTGAGAAAGAACGGCGTCGCCGAGAAATCGTAGACCGCCTTGATCCCGAGCTTCTCACGGATCGCTTCCAGGCCAGTGATCCATACCTCGGCGGTCTTCTGCTCCACCTCGGCCTCCTTCCGGTCCTCACCCGTCAGCGTCTCCTCCACCTCGGGCTCGCGGCGGCGGTAGTAGCAGTGATGGGACTCGTCGTTGATGACGACGATCTGCGAGCTGCGGCTCCCGAATGCCCGGCACACGCGATTGACCATCTGGGCCGGGGTTTCCTGGAACGGGTCGGCGTCTCGGCCGCGCGTCAGGATCTTGCGGTTGAGGCTGCCCACTGCCATGGTGTCGCGGCGGAGGAAGGCGTGGTAGTTCGTCAATTCCACAGTCGCCTGTTGAAGGCTCTCGAGCATATCCGGAGGCACTATGTCCATCGCCGTATAGACGTTGTCGGGATCGTTCGGCCTGAGGACCCGTAGGCGATCACGCACGGTGATCCCAGGCGTGACGATGAGGAAGCGATCCGAGAACCGTCGGTCCTGCCGGGTGGCCGATTTGTTGAGAGCTTGCCAGGCGATGAGCATCGCCATCACCAGGGTCTTGCCTCCCCCAGTGGCGATCTTGAAGGCGATACGGTAGAGCGCCCCATTGTAATCCGCGTTTAGCCGGCGCAGCTCGTTCTCGATCCAGGGCACGCCGCCGCGGCCCGCAGCCTCGCCGATAAAGATGGCCGTCTCCGCCGCCTCGATCTGACAGAAGAAGAGTCGGCGATCGCGGGTGGGATCCAGCCAGTGGTCGAGCAGCCGGCGGGTGGTCGGGCTGACGCCCCGATAGCCTCCCCGGCGCCAGAGCACCACCTCCTCACGGATGCGGTTGATGAGGACATTGGGCCGCATCCGGTCAGCGGTCATCATGCCCTCGATCTGGAGCTGGGCCTCCTTGCGCTTCGGGGGGGCAATCGGGATGAAGAACGTGCTCACGCGACGCCCCTCGGCGGTCTGGTTGGTGATGCCCTCGTTGTCGAAGACGAAATGCCGCCACGGCTCCTCGTAGGGCGAGTTGATGACAGGGTTCTCGATGACGCCAGACACAGGACCCGAGGATGCCTCCGTGGAGGAGCTCCCGGACGGCTCGTTCATCGAAGTGAACCCAAGATGCCCCTCAAGATTCATCGTTCCTCCACTGCACATTATAATTTCGGCTTAAATTAAATGGGAGGGCGAGGTAGATCAGATCAACGCTCTCGCCTGAAATGTGCTCGCGCAAAATAATGAGATTGTCGCCATAAAATAGGGTATTCCCGGTAATAGACCGTGCTGGCATGCTCCCCTCCGTTACCATGTTTCCTCAGCAGTATAACATAAGCAGCAAGCAACGCAAAGAGTCAGGGTGCGGTTCATTTTTTTGTAAGGAAGAGCTAATGTTTTGACCAAATCAGAGATGCTACCCTCAATGCGATGCATCGAGACCTCGCATTGAACGAGAATTCATGGCTCAAGAGGTGAGATTAACTCAGCTTTGCAATAAAATGAACCGCACCCCACCTGAACACGCTCCTTTTCATTGCATGTACCATCTGCTATAATGGGAAAATCATAGCGCAGCGGCGCACATACTAAGGAATAGGCGGATAACATGGACGAGCAAGGCACACTTCCGTCATTATGGACATCAGATGTAGTGGTTATTACCCTGGAACTGGTGGCCGACGAGGAAGAGGGGGACCCAGCGCTGATCACCGCCATTGGGCGCGAAACTGCAACTACCTTGCAACATGATGGTTCTACACTGCGCCCGGTCTATACTGGACAACGGGGTGGGCCTTTTATAGTTGAGGTCGTGCAAGCGGTTGAGCAGGCCGCGGAGCGCGTCTCGCACTAGAAGCGGCGGATCTGGCCCGGGCCGCTACTGCTCTGACTCTGGCACAACAGTTTCATACAGCTCATCCAAAGGAAGCAGCAAAGGTCAACCCGAAGAGCCAGGTAAAGGTGCAGGGACGTATTCCTCGCAAGCCGCACCGTCGTCGTAAGTAATAACTGCATAGAGGTCAATACGCGGCAACGACGAAAGTATGAAACGATATGATTGGGATGCTTGGAAAAACCGGTTTTTGGAAGAAGGAAATTGCTCGCTATCTACACGATGAAGAGAGAAGTGTAAAGTAACGATGTCGCTAGCAGTACCCAACTCGCCTACTCCTCCCCGACTAGAGGTATCCCCTGGACGCCGCATTGCGCTGGTTGTAGGTGTGAACGGCCAGTCGGTGCCAGGGCGAGACGCTCTCAAGTACGCCGTTGACGATGCCAGAGAGATGGCCCAGGTGCTGCATGAATGCTGTGGGTTTGAGTTGTTCCGTTCTCCATTGCTTGGGGAACAGGCCTCGACTGAAAATGTGAGGGAAGCTGTATTAGACCTGGCAGATATGCTTGAGGACCATGATATGGTCCTCTTTTATTTCAGCGGACATGGCGAGCCTATGACTGTGCCGGGGAATGTGGATGATATCTACCTTGTGACCCAGGACTTCAACCCTGCGCATATCAGACGTGATCCTCACGCTCATCTTTCCATGCGCTGGCTCCGTAGCGTTCTTTATGAACTCGAACAAGACGTCGATATGCTGCTCATCCTTGAATGTTGCTATGCTGGCAATGTGGGGCTAGCAGCTCCTGACCTCTATCGTGATGAGCTGCTACGTCGCCTGGCCTACTACTTTGATAGTCCTTCGGGAACAAGCGAAGCCTCAAAAAGAGGGCTACGTATCACCCTTTCGGCAACGGCCCCAGGAGCTGTCGCACATGAGCGCGACGGTCATGGGGTGATGACGAAGTTTATGCTCCCGGCGTTACGAGGTGACTATGAACAGGCATTTGATCCTAACAAGCACGATTGTATCACGTTCACAAGCCTCTACAGTTTCCTAGAAAGCCAGATGCCTGGGGAACAGCAACCGCGTTTCTTTGGCGCTGGCGGCCCGCTTGTGCTGGCAACCTATCCTGGGAGAGTAGAATACCTCCAACACGAGCGTCAGCGAAGAGAACGCATCCAAAACGTGCGGGCAATGATTGTTGATCACAGCGCGTTTCTGCGAGACCGCCTTGCAAGTTTCCAGGGCCGCGCGAAGGAGCTGGTTGAGGAGCGTGCGGCTGAGCAAGAACAAGGGCTGGACGGAGTCGCTTTCCATTTCATTCCGCTCAATCCTGGACGTGACCACCAGTTCGGGTTGCTGCGAAACTTGATGGCTCGCCTCATCCTGAAATATGATCTTCCTGACCTTTATGTTGATGGACAGAGTACCGCTGCTCTGCGCGACTACTTTCCTGGAGTCCTCAAGGAGATAGCCAAAAAACGCGGACAAGAGATCATCTTCATCGATGGCTTGGATCAATTGGAGGATGAATTCGGCACTGGTTTGCAGGGGAAGCGTGACTTGAGTTTCCTCCCAAATGATGTTCCGCCTGGCGTCGTCTTTGTGCTGGGGACGCGGCCCAATGATACGCTCCGCCCGCTGCAGTTGCTCAAACCGCGTGACGAATATGAGCTACCCAACCTGAGCCGTGATGACTTTGACTTAATTTTGCAGCATCATGGTGCAGTCCTGGAGCCGCATATCGCTGACCAATTCTACCGGGTGCTAGATGAAAACGCACTGTTCCTTGATCTGGCGGCAACAGAACTGACGGAGCATGGCCCGATCACTACTGCTGAAGTTGAGGCAATCATCAAACTGGTCACCGAGAACCCGGAGAACCTATTCGGGCTTGCCATCGAACGTCTTTCGCAACGGGGCATATCCTGGGAACAGGTGATAAAGCCTATCCTTGGCGTGTTGCTGGTGGCCCGTGAGCCACTTGACCGGTATCACCTCAAGCAAATCATCAATCTGAACCACGCACAGCCTGTTGACGGAGGGCAGATCAGCGAAGGATTAGAGCGACTTGGCGGGCTTGTGATCAGAGACGGGCAGCAGCGCTACACGCTTTCTCACCTCAAATTGGGGGAGTATCTCCGTGAGGATGCGTCGAGGCCCTACAAACGCTTCGTCTTTGACGCTGAAGACGTGCAGTACTTGCATCAGTGGTTGGTTCGGTGGTGTGCGCATGGGGGAATCACTGAAATCTGGGGCGATGTGCAGGGTGATGTAGTCGAACAAGAACGGCGCAACTATGCCCGTCAGCACTACATTGACCATCTCTATCATGCGCAGGCATGGACGAGTCTTTTTGGTGTGCTGGATGAGGGAAGCTACGGAAAAGCAAAGGTGCAGTACGACCTCAGCACGCGTGCTTATGCACTAGACCTCGATTGGGGACGACAGGCAGCTGCTTCCGCCCGTTGGGGGCTAGAAGAGGGGATCAGACATCTCGCATATCTTTGGCGTTATACCCTGTTGCGGTGTAGTCTGGCAAGTCGAGCCGATCAGTACCCCGAAGAAGCATTTCAGTTGATGTTGCGTTTAGGAGAAGAAGCCAAAGCGATAGGATTCGCTGAACTAATCACCATGCCGGAGCAGAAAGCAGTGATGCTATTGGTAATTGCGCGCTATCTTGCCAGGCAAGCTGGGCGAGAAGCGGATGGAACACGGATGTTCCTGAGAGTTCAAGAAGTCATTAGCTTCATCTCCGATGAGAGGCAAAGAGCCAGGATATTGACAGCATTAGCCACGGCCTTGGCCCAGGCAGGGCAACAGGAGCAAGCACAACGGGTATGGGTAGAGGCCGAGCGGGTGACTGCCTCCATCCCTGATGAGTGGCACAGAGCGAGAACATTGACAGCATTAGCCACTGCCTTGGCTCAAGCACAGCAATGGGCAGAAGCTGAACGGATTAGTACCTCAATTTCCGATGAAGGTGAGCAAGTGAAGGCCGTGGCGGCGTTAGCCACGGCCTTGGCCCAGGCAGGGCAACAGGAGCAAGCACAACAGGTATTAGCAGAGGCCGAGCGGATGAGTACCTCCATCTCTGATGAGTGGCAGAGACCCGAGGTCTTAACGGCATTAGCCACTGCCCTCGCCCAGCTAGGGCGACAAGAGGAAGCACAGCAGGTATTAGCAGAGGTCGAGCGCCTGGCTGCCTCCACCTCTCATGTGGGGCTAAAAGTATTTGCATTGAAGACATTAGCCACTGCTTTAGTTCAGCAGCAGCAATGGGCAGAGGCCGAGCGGGTGGCTGCCTCCAACACTGAAGAGTGGCAGAGAGCAAACACATTGAGCGAGTTAGCCATTGCCTTGGCCCAGGCAGGGCGACAGGAGGAAGCGCAACGGGTGTGGGCAGAGGTCGAGCGGGTGACTGCCTCCTTCCCTTCGCGCATGTATGAGATGCTAGGAGCGAGGATATTGATAGCACAAGCCACGGCCTTGGCCCAGGCAGGGCGACAGGAGCAAGCACAATGGGTATGGGCAGAGGCCGAGCAGGTGACTGCCTCCTTCCCAGATAAATGGGAAGGAGCGAGGAAATTGACAGCATTAGCCACGGCCTTGGCCCAGGCAGGGCGACAGGAGGAAGCGCAACGGGTGTGGGCAGAGGCCGAGCGGGTGGCTGCCTCCATATCTGAATGGAGGCAGAAAGCACTTGTACTGAAGGAGTTGGCCTTTTACTTAGCCTGGCAGCAGCAATGGGCAGAGGCCGAGCGCGTAGGTACCTCCCTCACCAATAAGAGAGACAAAGCGGAGGCATTGACAGCATTAGCCATTGACTTAGCCCGGCACCAACAATGGACAGAGGCCAGGCGGGTAAGCGCCTCTATTCCTGATGAGTGGCTGAAAGCGGAGGCATTGATAGCGTTAGCCGCTGCGTTAGCCCAGGCAGGGCAACAAGAGGAAGCACAACGAGTGTGGGCGGAGGCCGAGCAGGTGAGTACCTCCATCTCTGATGCGGAGCGGAGAGCAGAGGTATTGAGGTCGTTAGCCGCTGCGTTAGCCCAGGCAGGGCAACAAGAGGAAGCACAACGGGTATTAGCAGAGGCCGAGCGGGTGGCTGTCTCCACCCTCGATATGCGGCTGAGAGCGGCCGCACTGTGGGCATTAGCCATTGCCTTAGCTCAGCAGCAGCAGTGGGCAGAGGCTGAGCGCGTGAGTGCCTCCATATCTGATGGATGGCGGAGAGCGGAGGCATTGATAGCACTGGCTACTGCGTTAGCCCAGGCAGGGCAACAAGAGCAAGCACAACGGGTATGGGCAGAGGCCGAGCAGGTGGCTGTCTCCATCCTCGATACGCAGCTGAAAGCGGACGCATTGAGGGCATTAGCCATTGCCTTAGCTCAGCAGCAGCAATGGGCAGAGGCCGAGCGGGTAAGTGCCTCCATCTCTCATGAGGGGCAGAGAGCGGAGGCATTAATAGCACTGGCTACTGCGTTAGCCCAGGCAGGGCAACAAGAGGAAGCACAACGGGTATTAGCAGAGGCCGAGCGGGTGAGTACCTCCATCCCTCCTCATGGGGGGCGGAGAGCGGAGGCATTGACAGCATTAGTCATTGCCTTAGCTCAGCAGCAGCAGTGGGCAGAGGCCGAGCGGGTGAGTACCTCCATCTCTGAAGAGGAGCGGAGAGCGGGGGCATTGACGGCGTTAGCCGCAATTCTTGCTGCAAATGGCGAATTTGAGCGGCTACTCCGCTTGGTACACGGCTTATGGCAACGCGTAGAACGGCTTAGCGAGGCAGTCAATTACCTGCCACTGGCCTATGGTTTTCTTCCTCGTTATCCTGGACTAGGGACAGCTTTCAGTGATGCGTTCACCTGGGTAGATACCTTTTTGCGTGGGTGAGCAACTTCGATGAACTGCTTGAACACCCAATTATATTGGGGTTTGCGGCTGGTAGGAACAAGAAATTGGAATAGGAAGTAGGACAAAGAGGTCATTTAAGGTCCCAAAAAGAGGAGCAAACCTCGAAAATCGATGTTTTGGGAGGGTTAGCAGACATCAGCACTTCTGCTGTTCTCACAGTCACGACTGCTCACAAGATAAGTAGAAGTCGACTTTCTGTTTTTCCGCCTCTGAAGAGGTTTCTCTCAGTCAGAAAAGATTCATTCGCACTTCTTCTAGCCCTTCTGGGCTCTATTCCTATTCCGACTGATTGTTCTTATCGTGCGCATATCCCTATATCCTTTGTAATTTAGCTTCCTTGTCCTCTCCCTGGCCATTGCTCATATTCACATAGCGGTATAAAGTGGATCGAGAGATATTGAGCGTCTTGCAAATATCAGCAATCTGATTCGATTTGTCTGCAAACAATTGTTGCGCAAGCTGTACCTTCTTTGACTTCTGGAGGACTTTTGGCCGTCCTCCTTTTCGTCCCCTGGCCCGCGCTGCATCCAAGCCTGCTTTTGTTCGCTCAGAAATCAGGTTTCTCTCAAACTCGGCCAGCATGGCCACAAATTGAAAAAAGAGCATACCGGTCGCGGTGGTCGTATCAAGATGCTCGGTCAGTGAAACCAGATTAATCTTTCGCGTCTTTAACTTTTCGACGGTTTCAATAAGCTGCTTTAAGCTTCTCCCGAGCCGATCTAGTTTCCACACCACCAGGGTATCCCCCTCATTCAAATACTCAAGAGCAGCGAGTAGCTCTTTGCGGTCAAAGCGGGTCCCGGTCTGCTTGTCGGTAAACAGGCGAATGCATCCGTATTTTCTCAGCGCATCCAACTGAAGACTCAGGTGCTGTTCTGTCTTACTTACTCTGGCATATCCTATGAGCGTTGCCATATCTTCCCTTCTCTCTGCTGCAAGCGAGCCTTCCCCATCTATTGTATCATAAAAGGGTAGAAAGCACCAGTAAATAGCATTTTGATTTGTGGGACGGAATAGTGAGACAAGTTCTATGTTGGCGGAGCTTCCTCTTTTAGTGCCCGGTTGATTTGTCCCAACAAACGGACGTTTTATGGGACAGATTAAACCGAAGAAAATACAAACAAACGGCCGTTATCGCGCACGCGCGCGAGATGACCGTTCACACGCTCCTCTCTCAATGGACGCACACTATGTCTGACATGCGAAAA
>Ga0207646_10003538_pt1 | contig 17568 bp, 15 predicted proteins | sample KBSK5502metaG_FD_184343 | JGI IMG/M metagenome (GOLD analysis project Ga0207646, IMG submission 184343) | Corn, switchgrass and miscanthus rhizosphere microbial communities from Kellogg Biological Station, Michigan, USA - KBS K5-50-2 metaG... | ecosystem: Host-associated > Plants > Roots >... | reverse complement strand
CATCGCTGGTCCGGCGCGGGCAGGCGCGGGGCGCGGACTGTTCCGGTGCGGGCAGGCGCGGGCAGGCGCGGGCGTCATGCTGCTCTGGCGCGGGCAGGCGCGGGCGCGTGCTGTTCTGGCGCGGGCAGGCGCGGCGGGCCTCGTGCCGCGCCCGACCGGGAGCCCTGACCGGCCCTCACGGATTACTGGGCAGACCGCCGCTGATTGGCGCGCTGGGGGCATGATCGGAACGTGACTCAACAAGCAACGCCGCCCGATCGGGCCTTCCGCACCGAGCACGACTCGATGGGCGAGGTGCAGGTACCCGCCGACGCGCTGTGGGGCGCACAGACGGAGCGCGCCAGGACGCACGCGATGTCCGGCGAGCGCGTGCCGCGCGAGGTGATCATCGCGCTCGCCAGGATCAAGTCCGCCGCCGCGGCGGTCAACGCCGAGCTCGGCGTGATCGACGCCGACATGGCTCGGGCGATTCAGGACGCGGCACGCGAGATCTCCGTCGGCGAGCTCGGGGACGGCGGCCACTTCGAGCACTTCCCGCTCGACGTATTCCAGACCGGATCTGGGACCTCGACGAACATGAACGCCAACGAGGTCATCGCGACGCTCGCCTCGCGCAGGCTGGACCGGCCCGTCCATCCGAACGACCACGTGAACGCGTCGCAGTCGTCCAACGACGTGTTCCCCTCCGCGGTGCACATGGCGGCGGCGCGTACCCTCGTCGTGCTGACGCGCGCCCTCGATCACCTGGCCTGCGCCCTCGAGGACAAGGCCGCCGAGTTCGCCGACGTGGTCAAGAGCGGCCGGACCCACCTGATGGACGCCGTCCCGGTGACGCTCGGCCAGGAGTTCAGCGGGTACGCGGCCGCCGTTAGGCACGGCATCGACCGGATCAGCCGCGTGCTGCCCGAGGTCTGCGAGCTGCCGCTCGGCGGCACGGCCGTGGGGACAGGGCTGAACGCGCCGCCGGGCTTCGCGGCGGCGGTGATCACGCGGCTGTCGAGCGACGCCCTGCCGTTCACCGAGGCGACCAACCATTTCGAGGCCGCGGGCGGCAGGGACGCGCTCGCGTCCGCGAGCGGCGTGCTCCGCACGATCGCCATTAGCTTCAACAAGATCGCCAACGATCTGCGGCTGATGGGCTCAGGGCCGCGCACGGGACTCGCCGAGATCGCCATCCCCGAACTGCAGCCCGGCTCGTCGATCATGCCTGGCAAGGTCAACCCCGTCATCCCCGAGATGGTCTGCCAGGCCTGCGCCCAGGTGATCGGGAACGACGTCACGGTCGGGTTCGCCGGCGCGGCCGGCAACTTCGAGCTCAACGTCATGGTTCCGGTCATCGCGCGCAACCTGCTCAGCTCCGCGAACCTGCTCATCACCGGCGCGCTGCTGCTCGCCGACCGCTGCGTCGCGGGCATCAGGACCGACCCCGCCCGGCTCAGGCGGCTGGCAGAGTCCTCTCCCGCCATCGTGACCGCGCTCAACCCGTTCATCGGCTACGAGGCCGCCGCGGCGGTCGCGCACGAGGCGCTCGAGACCGGGGAGACGATCAAGCAGGTCGTGATCGCGCGCGGCCACGTCCAGCGGGGCGAGATCACAGTCGAGCAGCTCGACGCGGCGCTCGACGTGCTGGCGATGACCAGGCCCGGTGACCGGTAGGCGTACACAGGAAATTCCCAGGGTGAAATCACATTAAGCTCACAGAAATCTGCCAGCCGCCGCGCGTAGATTGCACCACATGCATCACGAACCGGGCAACGCTCGAATCGCGCCCAGCTCGGCCGCGGCGGGGGGCCGAGGGGGGTCGTCGCCCCCGGGGCGAGACCGCCTGGTAGCCGGGCGCTACCGGCTGATCGATCAGCTCGGGCGCGGCGCGATGGGCGTCGTCTGGCACGGCCGTGACGAACTGCTCGGGCGTGACGTCGCCGTCAAGCAAGTGCTCCTGCCGCCGATGGCGTCGGACGCCGACGCGCGCGCCAGCTACCGCCGCACGCTCCGCGAGGCCAGGACCGCCGCCAAGCTCAGCCATCCCGGCGTGATCACGGTCTTCGACGTGATCGAAGAAGAGGGCATGCCGTGGATCGTGATGGAGCTGATCAGGGCGCGGCCCCTCGACCAGGTCATCGCCGAGGACGGGCCGCTGCCGCCCGCGCATGCCGCCCAGCTTGGCCTGAGCCTGCTCGACGCGCTGACGACCGCGCACGCCGCCGGCGTGCTGCACAGGGACGTCAAGCCCAGTAACGTCCTCATCACCCCTGAGGGCAAGGCCGTGCTCACCGATTTCGGCATCGCCACCGTCCAGGGCGATCCTGGCATGACCCAGGCGGGCATGGTCGTCGGGACGCCGGGGTTCTCGCCGCCCGAGCGGGTCCGCGGTGTCGAGGCGACCACGGCCTCGGATCTCTGGTCGCTCGGCGCGACGCTCTACGCGGCCGTCGAGGGCCGCGGACCCTTCGACCGGGCGGGCGGGTCCGCCGCGATCGTGGCGAGCATCGCCACCGAGCCTGCCCCGAAGGCACCATCGGCGGGACCGCTGGCACCGGTGATCGACCTGCTGCTGCGCTCCGACCCGGCCGAGCGGCCTGATGCGGCCGCCACCGCACGCCTGCTGAGCACCGCCTGGACAGACGCGCGCCGGGTCGGCCGGTTCGGCGGAGCGCTGCTCGTACCTCCGCAGGCTCCGTATCCGCCCGAGGAGTCAGGGCCGCTTCCTCGCGACGCCGATGTCCAGGCCGGGCCGACGTTCGCCGATGCCGCGGTCGACGCGACCACCGCTACCCAGTTGGTGATGATTCCTGGCGCCGATGACCCGTCCGGCGCGATGCAAGCGCAGGCGGAGCAGGCCGGCCGCGCGGCACCAGCCGCCGCCGGCGGCGGAGCGGCTGTCGCACCTGCGGGCGCTGGCGGCGGCGGCGCGGCCGACGCCGGCGCGGCGACCGGCGTCGTGCCCGACCTCATGGCCACCCCGGTCTTCGCCGAGCTCAAAATGCCGACGGAGAACAGCTACGACGGACGGCCAGGCGGCGATGCCGCTCCGGCCGACCGGGCGCGCGCGCAGGACGGCGCCGTGGCCGGGCCGGCGCGACCCGCTGGGCCCGGGGCCACGATGCGGGCCGGCGCAGACATCCGCAGGCTCGCCCAGTCGCGGCGGGGCCTCGTGCTGGCCGCCCCTGTACTCGTCTCCGCGCTCGTCGCGGGCATCGTGTTCATTGCCTTTCCTGGCGTCGGCATCGGCCACATCCTCTCCCGGATACCCGGCTCGGCGCACAAGTCAGGGCTGGGCAAGAGCACCACGGCAGCCGCGGCACCGCCCACCAGCGCGAGGCCGGGAAGCAACCTGTCGCCGGCCGGCCAGGGACCGTCGGCCAATCCGACGCCATCGGGCAAGCGGCATCCGGGCACGCCGGCATCACCACGCCCGTCCTCCAGTCCCTCGCCATCTCAGGCGTCCGGGTCGGACCAGCCGTCGCCGTCGCGCAGCCCGAGCCCGTCGGCCAGCCCGAGTCCTTCGCCGTCGCCCAGCCCAGTCACCACAGGCGGCATACTGCCTGCCGGGTATACGTGGCGCTCGGTGTCGGCCCTGGCCATCGGGACGACGGCCGGCTTCCGGCTCGCCGCGCCCGCGGCGTGGCTGATGACGCCCGGCGTCCAGACCTACGTCCGCCCCCCGCTCGGCGGCGCGCGGCTTGAGGTCAACATGGCGGCGTTCGCGGCGCCGGGGCCGGTCAAGGAGGCAAGGTACCTGCAGGCCTCAGCGATCGCGCACCACCGGTACCGTCGCTACCACCTGGTGTCGATACTGGCGCAACGGTTCCACGGCTGGCCCGCGGCCTCGTGGACCTTCTGGTGGAAGCCGCTGAACAGGCCGAGGCGCGACGTGGCGGAGATCATCTTCACCGCCCAGACCACCGCCGGCCCGCAACCCTACATCTTGTCGATGTCGGCACCGGCCGCGCATGTGGCGTACGCCAGCCAGGTCATGCGGGTCGCGATGCGGACGTTCTCGGCGCTGCCCTAGGACCAGACCGCAAGTCCGAGCGCGCTAATACCAGCCCGTGCCCTGCCGGTGGACGTCACGCACGCTGGGTGCTGCCAGCTCTCCACCATGCGTCATCGGCGCCTGCGGACGTTCCTTCTGGAGCCAGTCTCGCCTATGAGAAATGTCACACTGACGCTAGTACCAGCCGTTGGCTTGCCAGAACGACCATGCGCCGCACGGACTGCCGTAACGCCCCTTGATGTAGCCCAGGCCCCACGTGATCTGGGTCGCCGGGTTGGTCTGCCAGTCGGCGCCCGCGGTGGCCATCTTCGACCCTGGCAGCGCCTGCGGGATGCCATAGGCGCCGCTCGCGTTGTAAGCGTTGACCCGCCACCCGCTCTCGCGCATCCAGATGTCATTCAGGCAGGGGAACTGCTGCTTGGCATTGAACCCGAAGGACGGCAGCATCTGGTACGCGATCGACTGGGCGGTGCCCGCGCTGGGCACCGGCACGTTGACCGGGGTCGGGTTCGACGTACTGGCTGGAGGCGGCGGCAGCACGGCGACCTTGGGCTTGCTGATCACCTTGAAGCTCTTGGTCGCCACCGTCATGAGGATCATGTGGTTGCGCTGATTCTCAAGCTGAGCGCCCTGGCGGCTGGTCTGGATGGCGGTGAGCGCATCGGCGAGCGTATTGGGCCGAGGAGCGAACTCGCCCATCGCGTACTTCGCCCCGGCGGAAACCAAGATCGCTGAGACGACGGTGGTGAGCAAGAAGGCACGAACGCTTCTGCGCGGCCGACGTTTGCCTGCCGTGCGCCTGCGGTGCTGTGACAATTCCGTCCTTCCTTCGCCGAACGCACCATACGCCGAGCGCCCAGGCGGGCCGCCATGGGCGCTGGACCGCTGCGCCGAGGCAGCGAGTCTTTTTCGGGCTGGACCAGAAGCGGCATGCCATTACAGGGCAGAACCGCCGAAACAAGGAGCCAACTCCGTTGCCGCACCACGTTGCCAGAAGTGACGGAGCCGACCAAGCGTTTCCGAAGAAAAAGTTGGGGTGTGGCGTGAGGAAATCGTGTCGGCCAGGTCACGGATTGGCTATCGGTATCGTAACGATCACTGGGTGTAGTCGTGACGTACCTGTGACCACGAGTTGACCGCCTCCGCCGCGTGGCAGGCCAGCCACCGGCCCGGCACTACCCTTGAGTCAAGGTTCGGGCTAGCGTTTCAGGCAGTGTCAGTCGGGGCTGGCCATGGCGAACGGAACTGAGGATGAGCAACCAACCAGCGACGCAAGGCGCCGCCCGGCCAGCCCGGGCGCGCGGCGGATGGACGCTCGGGATCGGTGACGCCGAGATCGTTCTCGCCGGAGCGCGCAGGGCGCTGTTCGTGATGACCGGCGTGCTCGCGGTCATCTGGGCGCTTCAGATCGCGAACTGGGCCGATAAGTACCACCTGACGCTGACGTACGGGATCAGGCCGCGCGACGTGTCGAGCCTGCCGGACATCCTGCTCGCCCCGTTCCTGCATTTCAGCTGGACGCACATCGAGGGCAACTCGGGACCGCTGTTCATATTCGGGTTCCTCGCCGCCTACCGCGGAATCCGCAAGTTCGCCGCGGTCACCGCGATCGTCGTGGTCACCAGCGGCCTCGCCGCGTGGTTCTTCGAGGCAACGCGCTCTGTCGGCGCGGGAGCCAGCGGCGTGGTGTTCGGCTACTTCGGCTACATCATGGTGCGCGGCCTGTTCGACAGGCACGCCATCGATCTCCTGGTCGGGGCGGTGATGGCGCTGTCCTTCGCCTACCAGTTCGCCGTGCTGCTGCCGCGCCAGGGGATCGGCTGGCAGGCGCACGTCGGCGGCCTGGTCGGCGGCGTGCTGGCCGGCTGGCTGCTCAGGGAGAAGCGCGCGACGGCGCGCGCCGCCAAGCCGGCCAAGGGCGCCGCGGGGGTCGGCTCGGCAGGCACCGTCGCGCTGCCGCCTGCCTCTGGCAGCCAGCCAGCCAAGATCGGCAAGGCAGGCGGCAAGGGCCTCGCCGTCGACCCGTCGAACCCACGCGCCGAGCTGTACAAGCAGCTCGACGACATGGGACTGTAACCGCTTGGATCAGCAGGCCGTGCGATCGCCCGCGCCTCAGTCACCGGGCGCAGACCCGACGGGTGCCGAGCCCGCGACCCGGCAGCAGGCCAGTACAGGGCCGACCCTGCCCCGCCGCACCGGGCGCCTGGTGCTCCGGCCGTTCCGGCACGGTGACGAGACCGATGTGCTCGCCTATCGCGGGCGTGCGGACGTGGTGCGGTACATGCTCACCGACCCGATGCCGGCCGACATCGCCGAGGCGTTCGTGCAGGAGCGGCTCGGCACGACGCGGATCGCGCAGGACCACGACCGGATCGTCCTCGCCGTTGAGTACGACGGACGCGTGATCGGTGACGTCCTGCTCATGGCCGGGGAGCTGGCCAGTCGGCAGGCCGAGATCGGCTGGGTGCTCAACCCCGACTTCCATGGCCAGGGGCTGGCCACGGAGGCGGCGCGCGAGCTGCTCGCGGTGGCGTTCGGCGACCTGGACATGCACAGGGTCTGGGCGCAGCTCGACCCGCGGAATGTGGCATCAGCCAGGCTCTGCGAGCGGCTCGGGATGCGGAAAGAGGCCCACTTCCGGCAGGACCTGTGGTTCAAGGGCGAGTGGAGCGATACGGCGGTCTACGCGCTGCTCGCCGACGACTGGCACGCGAACCGCCCGTTGTCCGCTCGCCCCGGGACCTAGCCGGAGAAGGTGTCGATGTTGGCGATCTTCCACCGGCCGTGCTCGGACACCGCGGTGACCGCGAACATCGCGCCGCCGTAGCTTGTCTGGCCGGTGCCGGCCCGGGTGTCCTGCTGGTTGGCGAAGACCAGCACCCTGGCCCGTCCGCCGGTCAGCAGCTCGACGCCGATGCTGGTGACCCTGGTCTGCAGGACGAGCTTCTGTTTCGGCGCCTGCTGCTGGACCAGCCTGAACAACTCGTCGTACTGGCGGATCGCCGCGCCGGTCAGCAGTCGCTGTGCGGCCGACCTGGTCGGCGCCGTGTCGGCGTAGTTGTACGAGAAGATCGTGTTGACGGCCCGAGCGATGGCGCGGTCGACCGTCCTGGTCGCGGCTCGGTCGGTCAGCGCGGCGTTGGCGTCCCCGGCTGCGGCGCGCAGGCCGTTCGCCGCCACCATCGCCCAGACTCCGATGCTGCCGACAATTGCGGCCGCCGCGCCGAGCAGCGCCGCCGCGACGAGCCGGCGACGAGAGCCGGGCGGCGGTGCGGGCGCGTCTGCAGGATCCGGGCCGGCCTCGGGCACCGGCTCGACCTCGGGCACCGGCTCGACCTCGGGCACCGGCCCGGCCTCGGGCACCGGCTCGGACTTGGGCACCGGCTCGGACTCGGGCACCGGCCCGGCCTCGGGCACCGGCCCGGACTCGGCAGACGCAGCCATGCTCGGCTCCTTGTCCACGCTCAGCCTGCCGGCGTCTGGCCGGGTGCCGACGCCTGGACCGGCACCTGGCCAAGCTGGCTGAGCTTCCATCCGGCGGGAGTGCGGGTCAGCTCGCCCGCCAGGCGGCTCTGCTTCGTGACCGCAGTCCCGCCCGCCGGCGTGACGGTCAGCTGCAGGGCCACGATGATGCGAGCGGTCCTGGCGCGGGGGTTCAGGCTGGTCAGCGCGGCGTCGAGGATCCTCGCCGTGGTAACCGTCCGCGCCTGCCTGATCTGCTGCTCGAAGGCCGCCCGGCCGGTCATGATCTGACGGTGCAGCGGGCCGGTCGACGACTGCGCCCACAGGTTCAGGTCCTTGCCGACGCTGCGGTAGCTGATCGTGTTGAAGTTCAGCACGGCCTGCTCGCCCGCCCGCAGCGCGTCGTCCCTGACCGGCGCGGCGGCGGACGGTCGCGGCGCGGTCAGCCAGAGCGAGCCTGACACGGCGGCGAACACGATCGCGGCGGCAAGCAGCGACCAGCCGGTCGCGAGCAGCGGATCACGCGTCCAGCGTGGCCGACCCGGCATGATGGCCATCCTCATCGTCGTCACCTCCGACCGCCGCCCGGCCACATCCAGACCTCAACCGGACACCCCGAGCAGCCTCGCCAGGCCCGCCCTGGCGGCGGGCGGCACGCCGCCGCCCGGCGGCGCGTGCGCGGAGCCGCGCACGTCGACGCCGCTGCTCGCGGGCAGGGTGCACCGGGCCGCGGCGTTGAGCGTGCCTGGGGAGGTGTCCAGGCCGTTACGGTACCTCGTGCCGCCGTAACCTGCGGTGCAGGGCAGCGGGTCGAAGAAGGTCAGCGCCACGCCGAAGCTCGCGCCGTTGCCGTTGATGACCGTCGAGCCGATCGCGATCGCGGCGGGGAGCGCAGACAGCAGCTCGTCGAGCGCCTTGCCCCTGGTCAGCGCCACGTCCGAGGTGGTGAGCAGGTTGGCGATCAGGATGCCGAGGCTCGGGTTGGTGCCCGCGAGCAGGTCGGCGACCTGCCCGGCGGCCTGCGAGCCGTCGACGATGAGCGAGCGAATGCTGGCATCCGAGCTCGCCAGTTGGCGCGCCAGCAGCAGCGCGTTGGCGCCGAACGAGTCGAGGGCGCCGGCCTCGGCGATCTGGGTCGCCAGGACCGTCTTGCCGTCTCTGATCAGCGTCGCCGTCTGCGGGAGCGTCGCGTAGGCGCCGCGGACGAGCGAGCCGCTGCCGTCGACGATGGCCCGCAGGTTCCCGCCCTGGCCGGCGAAGCCGGCCGCCAGCTCGTCGGTCAGCGCGCGCAACGACCGCAGCGGCAGCGACGTCGCAAGCGCGTTGATGCTGGTGAGCACGCTGGTCACGGGCAGCGGCAGCTGCGTGTCGCGCTCGGGAATGACGCTGCCGCCGGTCAGGTATGGCCCGCCAGTGCCGTCTGGCCGCAGGTCAACGTACTCCTCGCCGACGGCGGACAGATCGGCGACCGCGGCGTGCAGCCTGGCGGGGATCGGCGGCGCCGAGGCGCGGATGTCGAGGTCAACCTCGATGCCACGGCTGGTCAACCGCATCGTTCCGACCCGCCCGACCGAGACGCCGCGGTAGGTGACGTCCGCGTTCGGGTAGATCCCGCCGCCGCTGGCCAGGTCGAGCCTGACCACGTAGTACCCGCGCGATCCCAGGTAGCGGCCGAGGTTCGCGTAGTGGAGCCCGGTGTACGCGATGACAAGCACCCCGAGCACCGCGAACGCGATCAGCTTGAGCCTGGTGGCGCGGGTCAGCATCAGCGTCCGCCCTTCCGGCGCGGCGGCTTGATCGGCGGGATCACGGTGGTGCCCTTCGCGGCCGCGAGCTTCAGGTACGTGTTGAGGTAGTCGCCCTTGACCGCGTTCAGCACCTGGTTCGTGAACGGGTACGTCAGCAGCACCTGGAGCGCCAGCGGGAGGTTCTGCCCGGCGTCGGCGAGCTCGCGCAGCGTCGGGGCCAGCTCGCGCAGGTCGCCGACCAGGTTGGCCTGGCTGGCGTGAATGGTGGCGACCGCGATCCCGGACAGCCGGTGCAGCGAGGCGAGCATCGTGACGAGCTGCGCCCGCTGCTCGGCGAGCACCCGCAGGCCTGGCGTGAGGTCATCGAGGACGTGGCCGATCTGGCGGTCCCTGGCGGCCAGCGTGGCCGACAGGGTCTTCAGCCCGTCGAGCGCGGTCATGATCGCCTGCCGGTGCACGTACAGGTGACCGAGAACGGTCCGCATCCGCACGAGCAGCGACCGGATCTGCGTCTCGTTGCCGGCCAGCGCCGCGTCCAGCTGCGTCACGATCACGTGCAGCTGGCTGACCCCGCCGCCGTTGAGCAGCAGCGACAGCGCCCCGAGCACCTCCTCGACCGTGGCGTTGCTCGTCGTGCGCGCCAGCGGGATCACCGCGTGGTCGGCCAGCCTGCCGACGGGCGGCACGCCAGGCGGCGCGGACAGCGCGATGTACTGCTCGCCGAGCAGGCTCGCCTGGGCGACCTCGGCGATCGCGTTCGCGGGCAGGCGCACCCGCCCGTTCACGAGCATGCTCACGTGCGCCACCCAGCTCCCCCGCGGCAGGTAGATCCTGGTGACGCGGCCCACCGCGACGTGGTTGACCATGACGGCGGACTGCGGGACCAGGTCGCCGGCGTCGGAGAACTCCGCGGTGACCTGGAACGGATGGCTGCCGAGGTTCGCGCCGCCGGGCAGCGGGATGCTGTAGATGCCGTTGAACCCGCTGGAACCGCAGCCCGCCAGCGTCCCCGCCGCCAGGGCCGCGGCCGCCATCAGCGCGACGGCCCTGGCCGGCCCCCCCTGCCTCATGGCCCGCCCCGCGTCACGGCCTGCGGCGTTCCGTAGACCGTCCCGGCGCTCGGCAGCGGCAACGGCGGCAGCGAGACGATGAGCGAAGCAGGGATGGCAACGGAACCAGCCGGCGCCATGTCGGCCGAAGGCCGGGTGTCGGCCGTGGTGAATGCCCCGCTCGCGGCCGCGCCGCCGATCAGCTCGCCGAAGTAGCCGCGCGCGACCAGCGTGTGCCTGGCGGCGTCGTAGGCGTTGACCAGGTTGTCGGCCGCGAGCGGAGCCACGTCCAGCGCCTCGGCGAGCGAGGCGCGCTCGCGCGCCAGGATCGAGGTGATCGTCGCGAGCTTGCTGACGTTCGACTCGATCAGCGCCCTGTTGCCGCCGATGAAGCCCTTGACCCGGTTCAGCGCGACGGCGAGGTCAGTGATCGCGGCTGACAGGTCACGGCGGTCGCTGGCCAGGAACGCCGAGACCTGCGCGAGCTGGCCCTCCGCGAGCCGCACCTGGCCGTTGTTGTTCTTGAGCATGGTCGTGAACCGCTGCAGGGCGGCGATCGTGGCGAAGAGATTGCCCGACGAGTCGCCGAGCGTCTTCGACAGCCCGCCGAACTCGGTGAGCATCTTCCCCAAGTACGCGCCGTTGCCGGCCAGGTTGGCCGCGCCGGTCTTGATCAGGTCGCTCAGCGCGCCATGCTTGTTGGCCCCGTTCGGGCCAAGCGCGTTCGCCAGCTTGGCCAGGCTGGCGTAGACCTGGTCGATCTCCACAGGAACGGCGGTCCTGGCCATGGGTATCACTGCGCCGCCGGGGAGCTGCGGCCCGCTCGTGTAGGCCGGCGTGAGCTGGATGTAGCGGTCCGCCACGATGCTCGGCGCGATCACGACGGCGTCCACCCCGGCCGGGACCGCGACGCCGTGGCTCAGCGTCATCGTGACCCTGACGCGGGTGCCCTCTGGCCTCACCGAGTCAACGGTGCCGACGGGCACCCCGAGCACCCGCACCGTGGAGCCAGGGTAGACGCCGATCGACTCGGCGAAGTACGCGGTGATCTGCCTGCCGCGGTGGGTGGAGTGGTACAGCAGGACGCCGCCGGCGACCAGGGCGGCGGCCAGCGCCGCAGCCCCGATCTTCACCAGGGCGCCGGCATTCCTCCACAGAGTCATCGTCGCGTTCCTCAGCCTTGCGGTTTCGGGGGCTCGCAGCCGTGCGCCGGGGAGTTGCGTGGCGCGTACGACCTGGGGACCAGGCCGCACAGGTAGACGTCGAACCAGCGGCCGTTGCCAAGGGCGTTGCCGAGCAGGCGGTAGTAGGGCCCGGCGAGCGCCACCGCCTTGGCCAGGCTCGCCTGGTCGGCGGCGAGGACGGCGGTCACCTGGTCCAGCGCCTGGAGCGCGGGCCCGAGCTGCGCCTGGTCGTCGCTGACCAGGCCGGACAGCTGGATGGCCAGCGCCTGGGTGCTGACCAGCAGCGCGTGGATCGCGGCCTGCCGCTGGCGGAGTTCCGCCAGGAGCAGGTTGCCGTCTGTCAGCAGCGCCTGGAACCTGGCATCTTCCGTGGCCAGCGTGCCCGTGACCTGCCGCGCGCCGGCGAGCAGGCTCGTCACCGCCGCGTCCCGCGAGGCCACAGAGGCCGACAGCGCGGCGAGGCCGCGCAGCGCCCGGCGCACGTACGGCGGCGTTGCCGCGAAGGCCGCCGAGAGCGTACGCAGGCTCTGCGTCAGCTGGGCGGTGTTGATGCCGACGATCTGCCGGCCGATCCCGCTGAAGGCCTGCGTCACGTCGTATGGCGATGTTGTCCTGGACAGCGGGATCGGCGTGCGAGGATCCTGCGCGGCGCCGCCGAGCGGATCCAGCGCGAGGTATTTGTCGCCGAGCAGCGTCTTGATCTCGATCGACGCGGTCGTCTTGGCACCGATCCACGCGCCTTTCACGCGGAAGGTCACCGCCACCTTGCCGCGGTCCAGTGAGACGCCGGTGACCCGGCCGACGGTCACGCCCGCGATCCTGACCTCGTTGCCTGGCTGGAGCCCGGCCGCCTCGGCGAAGTACGCTGTGTAGCCGGTGCCGCCGCCGATCAGCGGCAGGTCCGAGTAGTAGTAGGTCGCCAGGACGATCAGCGCGAGTATCGCCAGACCGGCGACCGCGACCGTGACGGGATTGCGCTCCCGGATTGGCTTGATCGTCATCGGCCTCACGACGTGCACCTCGCTGCGGTCACCGGCACGCCCAGCCTCGTCGTGCGGTGCGGCCCGGTCCGCACGCCGGTCACGTTGGCGTCGCAGAGGAAGAAATTGAGCCACGAGCCGTACGAGGCCATCCTGGCGATGTCCGCCATCTTCACCGGCAGGTCCCGCAGGAAGGTGTTCACGGTCGGCGAGTGGGCAGCCAGGTTCGATGCGAGCCTGCCGAGCTGGGCGATGTCGGCCCGCAGCGGCGCCCGTCCGACCTGAAGCAGGCCCGCGGTGGCACCGGACAGGCTGGCGATCGCGGATATCGCCGTGCCGATCGGCTGCCGGTCGGCGGCCAGGCCCGACACCAGTTCCTGCAGCGACGTGACGAGGTTCGCGAGCGCGCCGCCGCGGGAGCTGATGGTGTGCAGGACCGCGTTGAGGTTGCCGATCACCTGGCCGATGACCCGGTCCTTGGTGGCCAGGGCGGTCGTCAGCGAGCCGACCGTACCGATCAGGGCCGCGATGTTCGGGCTCTCTCCCTGGAAGACCTGGATGATCTCGCTGGTCAGCTGGTTGACGTCGCCGGGAGACAGCGCCTGGAACAGCGGCTGGAATCCGTTGAACAGCACCGTGAGGTCGAGCGCGGGCGTCGTGCGCGAAAGCGGGATCGTGCCGCCGCGCGGGAGGGCGCGCCCGACCGGCCCGGTGCCCTCCCCCAGCTCCACATAGCGCTGGCCGACCAGGTTGAGGTACCTGATCGTCGCCGTGACCGAGGCGGGCAGCTGGCGGTCCTTCGGCAGGGAGAACCCGACCAGGGCGAGGTTGCGGTGGTAGATGCCGATCGAGGTGACCTCCCCGACCCGGACGCCGGCGATGTCCACGTCGTCGCCTACCCTCAGCCCGGTGACGTCGGAGAACACGGCCCGGTAGCCGACCGTTCCCGGCACGCCCGTTGACGCGATGCTGACTCCGAGCGCCGCGGTGACGACCGCCGTGACGGCGACGAAGATCGCCGACTTGATCAGCGGCGCGATCATGCCCTCTCGTCTCATGTCGTGCTTCCAGGTCGCGTCTTCATCACCCGACCACTACTCGGGTCCCGCGGAACAACGGTGCGGTCAGCAGGCTCCCCCAGGCGGGGAGCGCGGACGGGGGACGGCCGAGCGACAGGCCGGTGAGCTCCCTGACCAGTTCGCTCTCGGCGGCCGAGCCAGCGAGTGTGCCGGCCGCCGTGGTGCCGGCCGCCGTCGTGCCGGAAGCGGTGGTGCCGGCCGCCGTGGTGCCGGCCGCCGTGGTGCCGGCCGCCGTGGTGCCGGCCGCCGTGCCGCCCGGGCTGGGCCTCGGTGCCGGGCCAGCGCCGTCGTTGAGGTGAATGCCGGGGAACGGCACCGGATAGCAGTGCGGCCCGAGGTCGTCGCCGTAGACGGGCGTGTCCCTGCCAGGCAGGTACTTGCCGGGCGACGGCACGATGGTCACCCGCACGTGCAGCCCGGGGCGCGTCGTGCCCGCGCCGAGCACCTTGTCGATCTTGGGCACGAAGCCGGCCAGGGCGCGCAGCGTGCAGGGAAACTCGGGAGCGTACCTGGCCAGGATGGCCAGCGTCGGCGCGCTGTCGGCGGAGAGCCTGATCAGGTTCGCCGAGTTCGCGTCGAGGAAGCCGCGCAGGTCGTCCGATGCTGTCGTGACGTTGGCGAGCAGCGCGGCGAAGTCCGCGCCCTGGGTGGCGATCGTCCGGCCCACTACACCGAAGTCGCTCAGCGCCCGCAGGATGGCCGGCGCGGCCCGCGTGTAGGTCTGGCTCAGCCCGGCGAGCAGCTGCACGTCGGTGTCGAGCGCCGGCAGCAGCGGGGTGAAGTCCCGCAGGTAGGCGTTGAGCGTCACCAAGGTGTGGCCCAGCGCCTTGCCGCGGCCGCTGATCCCCTGGGCGATCGCGGTCAGCGTGAGCGAGAGCTTGTCCGGCTGCACGGCGGCGAGCATCGGCAGCAGGTTGTCGAGCACCCGCGTGAGTTCCAGGCCGTCCGCGGTTCTGTCCTGCCTGATCACGCTGCCGCTCGCCAGGGTCGCGGCGGCGGGCCTGGCCGGCAGGATCAGGTCCACGTACCGCTCGCCGAACAGCGTGGTGGGCAGCATCACCGCGGACACGTTGGCCGGCAACTCGGGCAGGAACCCGGGATTGATGGCGAGCAGCAGCCGCGCCCCGCCGCCGTTCGCGCTGACCTGCCTGACCTCGCCGACCTGGACGCCTCGCACCATGACCTGGGCGCCAGGGTGCATCTCGTTCCCCGCGCTGCTCGTGTAGAGCGTCACCATCGCCACGGATGTGAACTTCTTCTGGTACAGGGCCACGGACAGCCAGGCAAGCAGGGCCAGCGCGACGAGGAACGCGACGCCGGCCAGCCGGCGGCGCGCCTTGCGGCCGCGCGGCGACGCAGTCATCCCGCCACCCGCACTGTGGTCGTAGCCCCCCAGATGGCCAGGCTCATGAGGAAGTCGATGATGTTGATCATGACGATCGCGGTGCGCACCGCCCGGCCGACCGCGACACCGACCCCGGCCGGTCCGCCGCTGGCCCGGTAGCCGTAATAGCAATGCACGCCGATCACCACGACGCTGAAGATCAGCACCTTGAGGAACGACCACAGCACGTCGACCGGGGACAGAAACAGCCCGAAGTAGTGGTCGTAGGTGCCAGGCGACTGCGACTCGAAGTACACGGTGACGAGCCGTGAGCCGAAGTAGGAGCTGACCAGGCCGATCGCGTACAGCGGTATGACCGCGACCGCCCCGGCCACGATTCGGGTGGTGACCAGGTAGGGCAGGCTGGGCACGCCCATGCCTTCGAGCGCGTCGACTTCCTCGTTGATCCGCATCGAGCCAAGCTGCGCCGTGTAGCCCGCACCAACCGTTGCGGACAGCGCAAGCCCGGCGACCAGCGGCGCGATCTCACGGGTGTTGAAGTACGCGGAGACGAATCCGGTGAGCGCCGACGCGCCGACCTGGTTCAGCGCGGCGTAGCCCTGCAGCCCCACCACCGTGCCCGTGAACAGCGTCATGCCGATCATCACGCCGACGGTGCCGCCGATGAGCGCGAGCGCGCCGCTGCCGAAGCTCACTTCCGCGAGCAGCCGCAGTATCTCGCGGTAGTAGCGCCTGATCGCGCGCGGCGTCCACGCCAGCGCGCGCGCGTAGAACGTCAGCTGGTCGCCGAGCAGGTCAAGCCAGGCCAGCCACCGATCGAGGCGGGCACCCTGTCGGCCGGGGGGGCGACCCCCCGGAACCCCCCGCTGTGCTGGCCCGGGGGGGCGACCCCCCGGATCCCCCCGCTGTAGCCCGGTGGGCAGGCTCGTCATCGGTCATGATCCCTTCGGGGGAACGATCTTCAGGTAGATGGCGGTCAGCACCAGGTTGACGAAGAAGAGCAGCAGGAACGCGATCACCACAGACTGGTTGACCGCCTCGCCGACCCCCTTGGGACCGGGCCGCGGGTTCATCCCGCGGTGCGCCGCGACGACCGCGGCGATGAAGCCGAAGATCAGCGCCTTGATCTCGCTGATGTACAGGTCAGGAAGCTGCGCGAGCGACGAGAAGCTGGCGACGAACGCGCCTGGCGTTCCGTGCTGCAGGTACACGAAGAAGAAGTAGCCGCCGAGCACGCCGACGACCGATACCAGCCCGTTGAGCAGCACCGCGACGGCCGAGGCGGCGAGCACCCTGGGCACGATGAGCCGCTGGATGGGCGAGACGCCCATCACCTCCATCGCGTCCATCTCCTCGCGGATCTTTCTTGCGCCGATGTCCGCGCAGATCGCCGACCCGCCGGCCCCCGCGATCAGCAGCGCCACGATCAGCGGGCTCGCCTGCTGGACGACCGCGAGCACGCTCGCGGCGCCCGTGAACGACTCCGCACCGAGCTGCTTGGTCAGCGAGCCGACCTGGAGCGTGATCACCGCGCCGAACGGGATCGACACGAGCATCGACGGCAGGATCGTGACACTGGCGATGAACCAGAACTGCTCGATCACCTCGCGTACCTGGAATGGTCGCTTGAACGTCAGCCGGAGCACGCTGGCCGCGAGCGCGAACAGCATCCCGGTCTGCCTCAGGGCCCCAACCCCGGGGACCGGCCTTTGCTCGCTCATTCTTCGCCCCTCGCTCGCCTCCGCCGGCCAAGCAGGCGGTCGGCCAGGGTCTCATGGGTCTGCGCCGGCCGCTCGGCCTGCGGCTGATCCGTCCTGGGTGGGACCTCAGCGCGATCGGGCTCGGGTGCGGGGGCCGGCGCCGACTCGGCGGCGGCGGCAAGTTCCGCCGCGCGGGCCCGGTCCGCGGCCGGAAGGCTGGCGACGATCGCCTGCCTGGCCGGCTCGGGCAGGGTGTGCAGCATGCCCAGCACGCGGGCCATGCGCCGGCCGACCGCCTGGCGCTCGGGCAGCCCGGGACTCGGCACGAGCTGCGGGACAAGCGCCGGCTGCGCCGCGGTCCGGTCATCGCCGCGGCCGTTGCCGGCCGCCTCAGCCCGCTCGAGCGCCAGCGTGACCTCGTCCTTCTCCTCCGACATGCCGATCGGGCCGACCCGCCGCCCGTTCACGAACTGCGTGATGACCGGATGGTCGCTGGTCAGCAGCACCTCCCGCGGTCCGAACATGACGAGGTTGCCGCGGAACAGCATCCCGATGTTGTCCGGTACGGTACGGGCGATCTGGATGTCGTGGGTGACGATCAGGATCGTCGCGTCGATCTCCGCGTTGAGGTCGATGAGCAGCTGTGAGAGGTAAGCAGTGCGAACGGGATCAAGCCCTGAGTCCGGTTCGTCGCACAGGATGATCTGCGGATCGAGCACGAGCGCCCTGGCAAGGCCGGCTCGCTTGCGCATCCCGCCCGAGATCTCGCCAGGGTACTTGTGGCCCTCGCCTGCCAGCCCGACCATGTCCATCTTCTCGAGCACGACGCCGCGGATCTCGGCCTCGGTCAGCTTCGTATGCTCGCGCAGCGGGAACGCGATGTTGTCGAAGAGGGTCAGCGAGCCGAACAGCGCGCCATCCTGGAACATCACGCCGAACAGCTTGCGCGCCTGGTAGAGCTGGCGTTCCGGGCACGAGGCCGTGTCGATGCCGTCGACGAGGACGCGGCCCCGATCCGGTCTGA
>Ga0207646_10003535_pt1 | contig 17576 bp, 17 predicted proteins | sample KBSK5502metaG_FD_184343 | JGI IMG/M metagenome (GOLD analysis project Ga0207646, IMG submission 184343) | Corn, switchgrass and miscanthus rhizosphere microbial communities from Kellogg Biological Station, Michigan, USA - KBS K5-50-2 metaG... | ecosystem: Host-associated > Plants > Roots >... | reverse complement strand
CAGCTGGTCGGCAAAGGGAACGAACGTCTCCAGCGCCGCGAGCACCGCGCCAGATCGTGTCATCCTTGCCAGTCGAACGAGGTCACGGAAGCTCTGCCGGTCGCAGAAGAGCGGGCGCACGAGATTGCGGCGGCGGAACGCCTCGTCCGAGTCGAACACGCCGAAGACGATGTCCATCATGTCGCGGAATGACGGCGGGCCGCCTGGGCAGGCGTGATAGATACCCTCCGGAGCTGCGGGATCGAGCAGCCGGATGGCAGCCGACGCGCCATACGCCCCGGACGTTACGTGAATCGGCGTGTTTTCGTCGCCAGGGACTACGGACATCAGGCCGTAGAAGAACAGCCTGAGCGTGTGATGAAACGCGTTGAGCTGAGTAACGACACCGCTCTCGTCGTCGGCGACGATCGTGGACAGCCGGAGCACCGATACCGGCAGTGCGTCGGCGTATTGGGTCAGTGCCAGCCGCTCGGCCGCCCACTTCGACCATTCGTAGCAGTTCACGAAGCCCGCCGAGCCGGTGTGAGCGACCTCGGCCACCCGGCCGGTCTGCCGGCCGGCGCTATACACGGTGGATAGCAGGAGCAGGCGGCCGAGTCGGCCGCAGCGCCGCGCGAAGTCGCAGACCCGCGCCGTTCCCGCCACGTTCACGCTGTTCGCGGTGTCCTGGTCGACGCTGAACCGGGTGACGGCCGCACTGTGCACGATCGTGGTGACCGGCCCGGCGGCCACTGCGTCCAGGCCCGCGTCGTCACGGAGGTCGACCGGGGCGATCGTGACCCGGCCCGGCGCCGCGGCGCCCAGGAATGCGCCCAGTGCGGCCTGCTTGGCAGCGAGCTCGGCGGAGTCCGCAGCGCGGACGGCGAGAACCAGGCGATCGTCGCTGCCCGTAACCAGCCGGGCGGCGATCATCCGTCCGACATAGCCGTCGGCCCCCGTGATCAGCGTGGTCCCGGTCATGCGCGGTTCCCGGCCGCGACCGCGCGGCTGGCAGCCGCGGCCACCGCCGGCCAGCTCGCGGGATCCTCGCCATACCGGCTGCTCAGCGCGTAGAGCCAGCGTTCCAGGCCGAACGCGAGGCAGCCGGTGTGGGCGGCCCCGCCGGCCCTGGTGATCCGGAACGCCGACCCGATGTGGTCGTGATGCAGGTTGACCGAGCCGATCGCCACGCGGCCGCCGAAGACGGCTTCCTCCTTCGTGGGCGCAACCTTCTGCAGCAGGAACTTCGGGTTGGTCAGCGGCCGGAAGAACGAGTCCGTCGCCGTCTCCCAGGTGATGGGCAGGGACAGCTCGCGGCATAGCCGGTCCGCGAGCTCGCGCGCCCGGGCCAGGAACTGGCGGACCTCAGCCGCGGTTCCGGCGCAGACCACCTCGCGCATCCGGAACGCCCACTGGCGGACCAGCGGCTCGACGGCCGCCTCACGCCGGAAGCACGTCGCCACGGTGGTGACGTAGGCGGGTCCCGCGAGTTCCACGCCCTCGCGGGCCGCGTAGATGTGGTAGCAGGCGGCCGGGGTCAGCACGGCCCGGACGGGCGCGAGCCGGGCCAGCCTGACCCCGGCCTGGCCGAACGGGTCCGTGGCGAAGGCGGCGAGGTTGTCCTCGTCGCCCTCGAGCGTGGCCGGGAACGTCGCCTGGTGCGGGAACGAGCTGAAATAGTCCAGCCGGTGCAGCAACTCCGCGGAGACGGCCGCGGGATGCTGTTCCTCCTGTGCGCCGAAGGCGCCGGCGAGGATGAGGAACGCGCGGTCGCAGTCGGCGGCCAGGCGCAGCAGCGGGCCGGACAGCGTGGACTGGCCAAGGCGCGGATGCCAGCGCAGCCCCGCTGCGGCGAGCCCAGGCTCCGGGTCCGCCTCGGTCGCCGGTGCTTCCGGCATGGCTGTCTCCCCTTGATAACCGGCCGGGCGCGGGCGTGCAGAAGCGCCGGACGATGGTATTGATGTCGCGGAAATCCCCGGGCCCGAGGCGTTCCGGGTCGATGGGTGCGCCGCGCAGCCGTTCCAGCAGCAGCAGCAGCTCGGGCACGTGCACCGACGTGAGGTAGCGGTCCGCGAACAGCAGCGTCGCGTCGTCGATCCGGCCGGAGGCCTCGGGCTTGGCCTTGCTCGTCACCCAGGACCGGAGCGCCTCCCGGGCTTCTTGTTCAGAAAGCATCGGCCGGGTCCTTGTCGAAGACGCCGGCGGCCCGCAGCACGCCCAGGCAGCGGGTGGAAGCCGCACGCCGGTGCGCCTGCTGGGGAGCGGCCTGCCAGGCGCGCTCCGCCAGGCTCCACGGGTCATCGAAGCCGCAGTCGGCATAGACGTCGGGGTTGTAGTACTCGCGCCAGGCCATGACCACGAACGCGCGAAGGTACTCGCGGATGCTCTCCCGCGCCTCCGCGCCCCAGGCCGGCGCGCAGACCTCCCACAGCCGGGCGGTGAGGCGCCGGCCGAACACGAGATGCCGGGTCTCCTCGGCGTGGTGGTAGGAGTTGATGAAGCGTGCCAGAGGATGCAGCCGCGCGTCTTTCGCCTGGCGCGCATTGTAGTAGTCGACAATCTCCTCGAAGATCATTGTCTTGGCAAAGAACAGGAAGTCGTCCTGCTCCGCCGTGAACGGGGATCCCGGGAACTGCACCTGGCGGCTGCGGTAGACGCGTGCGTAGCGACGGCAGAAGCCGCCGAAGTACACGCTGTGCTTGTTCTCCTCGTCGAGGAAATGGTGCAGGTAATCCGCGATTCCGGCCAGGTCCGGCCGGTACAGCCGGGATGCCAGGCCGGCCATCAGGGTCTTCTCGCCATGGATGTTCAGGCTGAAGAAGTTGACCGCCTCGAAGAACGAGAGCCTGCGCCGGGCGGGCTCGGCCAGGCCGTCCCACAGCGGCGTGCCGTACAGGCTGGACAGCTCCGGCGCCGTGTACCAGCTGCCCTCCGGGTCCACGGCGGGTGGCCACGCTGCCTCGTAGGGGTTGTGGTAGTGGCGCCGGGACTGGCTCGCCAGGCGGTCCACCGTGTCGTCGAGGGAGGCGACCGCCTCGCGCAGCCGGCCCGCCGCCTCGGTCCCGCTCACCGCTCGGCTTCCCCGGTCGCCTCGAGGATGACGCACTGCCAGTTCATCCCGAATCCCGCCATGGCCAGCAGCAGCAGGTCGCCCGCGCGGAGCCTGCCCGAGGCGTGCAGCTCGGCGAGGTTGATCATGTTGTCCGCTGCGATCACGTGGCCCACGTCCGGCATCGACGGCGAGAACACCCGGTCCGGGGAGATGTCGAGCATCCGGCACAGGACGGTCCACGCCAGCGGGGTCGTGTTCTGCGGGACGACCCAGGTGATCTGATCGGGCCGCAGGCCCGCCCGGGCGAGGGTCTGGGTCACGGCCTTGTGCATGTAACCGAAGTACGAGCCGACCGTCTCGTCATCGGAGGCCTGGCCGAGGCCGCCGTTGGTGATCTGGTGGGCCGTGACCAGCCTGAACGGGCCCGACTCCCGGCTGACCGTGCATGCCGCCGCGCCGTCGGAGATGACGTTGTACGCCTGCTCGTACATGGCGCCGGGCGGGAACCGGTCCGCGGTCACGCACAGCACCCGCTGCCAGCCGGGCTCCACCGACAGCAGGGCATGCGCCAGGCGCAATGACCCCAGCATGGCGGTGCATGCCTGCTGCTCCAGCCCGACAACGACGCTCGAGGTCATTCCGAAGTCGGCCTGCAGGCGGCTGGCGGGAAAGTCCATCAGGTGCTTGACGTCCCGGGTCCGCACCCAGTCGCCGTGATCTCCTATGTTCGCGTTGCCCGGCAGGCAGGTCGCATAGATGATCGCATCCGGGCTGCCGGCGCCGTGCCGCCCCGCGATCTGGCCCACCGCCGCGCGCGCCAGGTCATACGCGGTGGTCTCGGGGCCGCATACATGGTGCCACCGGAAGCCGGCGTCGGCCAGGTCCGCCGCCGCGGACAGGAAGCTCCCCTGCGCGGCGGAGTCCTCGACAGTCCGCTTGTATTCACCGAGAGCGAAGACTACGTCACCGATATACGCGTCGGTCATCCGCTCATTCCCCCGTGATGACCTGGCCGCCCGGCCGAAGCAAGTTAGACGCCCTCCAGCTGTGTACGTAGCTGAGGTTAGCAGTCCTGCTATTGGCTGTATAGCTATCAATTATCGGACACGTCCTATTTGGATATCAGGCGTGGCCGAAATAGCGTTATGGCCGTCATCCGCTAAAATATCCCCGATGCTGGCGCACTAATCGCCGGGCGATCATCCCATCGCCTGGACCGGGTGGAGACGGGGGGGTCGTGGCTGATCAACCGACGGTAACGCCGTCCATCTCCGCGGCGGGGCTGGCCCGCTCGTTCGGCGCCAAGGCCGCCGTGCGGGGCATCGACCTCGAAGTCGGCGAGGGCCGCATCTTTGGCCTGCTCGGCCCGAACGGCGCCGGCAAGACGACGGTCGTTCGCATGCTGACCACGCTCCTGGCACCGAGCGGCGGCTGGGCGCGTGTCGCCGGATTAGACGTCGTCCGCCAGGCTGCGGCGGTTCGCCGGGCCATCGGCGTGGCGCTCCAGGAGACCGCCCTGGACCCGATCATGACAGGCCGCGAGCTGATCCAGCTCCAGGCCGCGCTGCACGGGCTGCCGGGCAACGTCGCCAGGCAGCGCGCCGATGCCCTGCTCGGCCAGCTGGAGCTGGCCGGGGTGGCGGGCGATCGCGTCAAGACCTACTCGGGCGGCACGAAGCGTCGGCTGGATCTCGCGCTCGCCCTGATCCACCGGCCGTCGGTCCTGTTCCTCGACGAGCCGACGACCGGGATCGACCCCACGAGCCGGCAGGCGATCTGGGCGCAGATCAGGGCGCTCAGCCAGGAGCAGGGCACGACCATCTTCCTCACCACGCAGTACCTGGAGGAAGCTGACCGGCTGTGCGACGAGCTGGCGATCATGGATAACGGGGCCATCGTCCGCCGCGGCGCCCCTGAGGTGCTCAAGGCCCAGGTCGACGTGCCGACGCTGCTGGTGACCGTGGCGGCGGAGCACAGCGAGCGGGCGGCGAGCATCCTGGCCGGGTTCGGCCAGGCCCGGCCCGGCCCGCGAGAGGCGCTCGGCATCGGGCTGGCCGGCGGGGCCCCGGCGGTGGCCGATGCGGTGCGCGCCCTCGACGCGGGCGGGGTGCTCATCGAGCACCTGCATCTTGACCTGCCCACGCTGGAGGACGTGTTCGCCGACGCGACCGGTCACCAGATGTCTGCCGAGACGTCGGAGGAGCCAGGCCGCGTCGGTGCCGACATCCTGCAGGAGCAGGGATGACGGCCGCCGCGGCCGGATGGGGCCGCGGCGCCCGGATCGGCTGGGTCGAGGTCGTCGCGCTGTCCCGGCGGGCGGTGATACGCATGGCCCGGCAGCCGAGCGCATGGCTGCCCGGGCTGCTCGTGCCGCTGCTGGTGGCTGCCGTGTTCACCGGCGACTACACCAAGGTCGCCACGGCGATCGGCTTCCCCGCCTCAGCGTCTTACCTGCACTACGTGCTGCCGGCCGCGCTGCTCGCCGGGGCGGTCTACGTCGGCATCGTGGCGGGCACCGAGGCCACCCTCGATGTCGAGAACGGCTTCATCAGCCGGCTGCTGCTGGCGACGGCATGGCGGCCGGCCATCCTCGTCGGCCCGCTCGGCGTGGCCGCGCTCCAGGCGATCGTGCAGAGCTGCGTGCTGCTGGGCGTCTTCGCGGCGTTCGGGGCCGGGATCCACGGCGGCGTCGCGGGCGGCGTGGTGATCCTCGTCGCGACCGCGCTGTTCGCGGTCGCGGTCGCGGGCGTCGCGATCGCCCTCGGCCTGTGGACCGGGGACAGCGAGGTCATGCAGAGCCTTTTCGGGGTGCTGTTCATCCTGCTGTTCATCAGCTCCGCGTTCTTCCCGCCCGCGGACATGAACGGCTGGTTCCGCGCGGCGGCGACACACGATCCGATCACCATGCTGGCCGACGGGATGCGCGACCCGGTCCTCGGCCACCAGGGCGGTCACGGCCCGGCGGAGGCACTGGGCGTCGCTGCCATCTGCTGCGTGGTCGGCATCCTGCTGGCCCTCAGCGCGCTGCGGGGCCGGGACCGGGCGGGCGCGAAGTGAGCGCTTGCGCGGGAGACGCAGTGAGCGCGCCGGAGGGGCGCGGCGCCGCCTGGACTGAGGAGGGAGCGACGAAGGAGCGAGCGACGAGGGAAGGCGGTGCCTCAAGGGCGCCCCGACGGCTTGCGCGGGAGACTCAGTGACCGCCGCCGCCCGGGTCGCCTGGCTCATCGGCCGCCGCAACGTGCTGAACGTGTTCCGGATCCCGGGCAACATCATCACGGTCGTCGGCCTGCCTGTGCTCGTGCTGATCACGTTCGGCGGCGCGTTCAGCCGGATGGCTGTGCTTGCGGGCTATCCGCGCGGGGACCCGCTCGGCTGGGTCACCCCGTTCGCGGTGGTGCTGGGCGCGGCGTTCACCGGGCTCGGGTCCGCCTACGACGTCGCGCGCGACGTCCCGACGGGGTTCCAGGACCGGCTGCTGGTCTCTCCCGCCGCCCGGGCAGCGCTGGTGCTCGGCGAGGTCCTCGGCTCGATCGGCCGCGCGTGGCTGCAGCTCGTCACCGTGCTCGTGATCGCGCTGCCGGCGGGCGTCGGCCTGCACGGCATGGCCGGCGCGATCCCGCTGCTGCTGCTCGCCTCGGCCGGCGTGGCCGCGTGGTCCGGGCTGTGGGCGCTCGCCGTGCTCTACCGGCTGCCCAGCGCACAGTCCATCGGCCTGGTCACGATCGGGATCTTCGCGGTCAGCATGCTCGCCACCGGCCAGGTCCCGGTCCACTATCAGGCGTCCTGGCTCGGCGCGATCGCCCGGGTGAACCCCATGACGCCGGTGCTCAAGATGAGCCGGCAGGGCTTCCTGGGCCCGGTGACCTGGTCGGGCACCTGGCCGGGCCTACTGGCGCTGGTCGTGACGGCTGCGGTTCTGGCCGTGCTGACCTGGGCCAGCCTGCGGCGGCTCGGACGCGGCGCGCGGTGACCGGCCAGCGGGCAGCGGACGGCCCGACCCCGGGCCGATCCGACCAGGCATCGCGCATCCCTCGGCTGGAGATTCCCGGCGCGCGGGATGACCGGCTGTACTTCGCGCAGGTCCGGGAAGATCCGCTCCTTGAGCTAGAGGCCTTCGCGGGCCACCTGGACGGCACCATCGCGGTGGTCAGCTCGGGCGGGTGCATCGCGCTGTCGCTGGCCGCTGCGGGCGCCGGCCAGGTGGCCGCTGTTGACCTCAACCGCACCCAGAACCATCTCGTCGAGCTCAAGGCGGTCGTCGTAGCGGGGACCAGGCCGGAGCAGGCCCTGGCCTTCCTCGGCGGCACGGCCGCTCCCGCTGGCCGGCGGCTAGGCGAGTACCCCGGGTACCGCGGGGCGCTGAGCGACGACGCCGGCCGGTACTGGGACAGGCACTCGCGCGCGATCGGCCGCGGGGTCCTGACCGCCGGCGTCAGCGAGCGGCTCATCGCCGCGATCGCGGGGGCGATCCGGCGCGGCGCGCACCCCCGATCCCGGATCGAGCGCTTCCTGGCCTGCGCCACCCTTGACGAGCAGCGCGCCTTCTACGACAGGGAGTGGAACAGCCACCGGTGGCGGGCGCTGATCCGGCTGATGGCCAACCGGATGGTGCTGCGGCGGGCCTACGACCCGGCGTTCTTCCAGTACGTGGAGAACCCGAGTTTCGCCCGTCACTTCCTAGCCACGATCGAGCGGGCCCTGACCACCCTGCCCATCCGGGACAACTATTTCTTCCACCAGATGTTCCTGGGCTACTACATGACCGATCTCGGCGGCAGCGCGCCGCCTTACCTGGCGCCCCCGGGCGGCGCCCCGATCGCCGATCTCCCCCGGCGGCTCACGATCGTCGACGGCTCCTTCGTTGAGTACCTGCGCGGCCGCGCCGACGGCAGCATGGCGGGCTTCTCGCTGTCGAACATCTGCGAATGGCTGACGGCCGCCGAGATCGACGAGCTCTTCGGCGAGATCGCCAGGACCGCGCGGCCGGGAGCAAGGCTCTGCTTCAGGAACTTCCTGGGCTGGACCGAGATACCGCAGCGCTGGCGGGAAGCGGTCCGGGAGGACGTCGCGCTCGGCGAGCGCTTGATCTCCGGCGACCGCAGCATGCTGCAACGCCGGATAGCGATCTGCACCGTCAGCTAACGGTAGCCACCCATGACCGGTTGCCGCTTTCCGCGGGGCGTACAGGTTTACCGGCCTATCCGGCCGGGCTGATCTGGCGGAAGTAGCGGACCGTAGGGGGCGGGTTGAGCTGGACTCCTTCCGGCCGCGACATCGTGCCAGATGACTGTGCCCGCTGCAGCGCCGCCTTGGCCGCTTCGACATCGCCGTCGATCTCGTAGATGGCGATGAAGGCATCGCCGCCGACGGGCTCTAGCCGCCGGGCGGAGACGAAGCCCTCCAGTTGGAGGATCTCCGGCACGTGCTTGTTGTCGTACCAGTCGTGGTACGCGGCGGCCTCCTCAGGCGAGGCGGGACGCGATTCGACGATCAGCACTCCGTGTGGCATTCGTGCTCCCTTCAGGTGGTGCCTTGTAGACGTGGCCGTCCTTCATGACGAACCGCACGTCCTGGGTGACGGTGATGTCCTGAGCCGGGTTGCCCGGCACAGCGATGATGTCGGCTAGGTAGCCCTCCCGCAGTTGGCCGAGCTCACCGTCCAGCTGGACGAGTTCCGCGCTCGTGACCGTCGCCGCCCGCAGGGCGTGTACCGGGGTCATTCCGCGGGACACCAGCGCGGCCAGTTCCCTGGCGTTGTGACCGTGCGGGACCGCGGGGGCGTCGGTGCCGCAGGCTATCTTGACGCCGGCGTCGATGGCCCTGGGGAGCATGGACCTGGCCCGTGGGAATACCTCGGCCGCTTTCTTCTGCAGCTCCGGCGCGGCGCGGGCGATGTCCATGGCGTCGGTGAGGTAGGTCGTGGACACGAGGAACGTGCCGTGGTCGGCCATCATCTGAAGGGTGTCGTCGCTGGCCAGGAAGCCATGCTCGATGCAGTCGATCCCGGCCCGGACGCATGCCCGCACCGCCGTGTCGCCTATCGCGTGGGCAGCGACGAGAATGCCGGCCCGGTGCGCCTCGTCGGCGATCGCCGCCAGTTCCTCGTCGGAGTACTGCTGGCTTCCTGGGCTGGTGCCGTGTGACATCACCCCGCCCGAGGCGGATACCTTGATGACCCTGGCGCCGTGGCGGAGCTGGTAGCGGACGCAGGCGCGTACCTCGCCCACGCCGTTGGCGATCCCCTCGCCGATGGTCAGTGGCATGATCCCCGGCGCCAGGCGCTGGAAGACGGTCGGGTCGAGGTGGCCGCCGTACGGGGTGATCGCGTGCCCCGCCGGGATGATCCGCGGGCCGTCCACCCAGCCCTGGTCGATGGTGCGCTGCAGCGCCACGTCCAGCAGGTAGCCACCCGTCTTGACCATCAGGCCGAGGTTGCGGACCGTGGTGAAGCCGGCCAGCAGCGTGGTGCGGGCGTTGAGCGTTCCCCGGATCGTCCGGTAGGCCGGGTCATCTTGCACCCCGTGCATAGCCAGCGGCAGCCCGGTAGGGGTCTCCGGCCCGCCGATCAGGAAGTTGAGCTCCATGTCCATCAGCCCTGGCAGCAGCGTGACGTCACCCAGGTCATACTCCGTCGCGCCGGCGGGGGCCTGTGCAGGGTTCATCGCCGCGATGCGGTTCCCGGTCACGACGATCACCGCCGGCGACCGGATCTCCCCCAGGGCGGGGTCTAGCCAGCGATCGGCCCGCAAGATGATCGGCGCGGTCACGGCACGGGCTCGGTGAAGGAGTCGAATGCGGACGAGCCGGTGTCCGGGATCCTGGGCTGCCGCCACACCTCGACGGGGAACGATACCTGGATCATCGAGTACAGCAGGTGAAGCAGATTCGTCGCGTCCTCGGGCAGCGCGTCGAACGGGAGCGCTTCGAGGTACCCCATGCAGTCCGCGGCACGCGGCACGACGGCGTCGTACAGAGCCTGCATGTCCTCCATGGTGCTGGCCAGCCGGGTGCTGTACCGCTCCTGCTCGGTGGGCAGGCACCACCTGCCCGCGAACGGCTCGAGGTCGGCGAACTCCGCCGGCAGCAGCGCGCTCACGACCGGGCCCCCTCGTAGGTGCTGACCCAGTCGCGGACGACCGCGTGCAGGTGCCGGCAGAGGATCTCCTGGTCGTTCAGGAGGAAGCGGTCGACGTACCGGGTCTCGAGCATCATCTGCGTGGCCTCCAGGGTGTTGGAGTCCTGCAGGGCGAACTCCTTGAACGTCACCGCCGCCATCTCCTGCGCGATGCGCTCGCGGACGTTCCTGGCGGGCAGGAAGTACACGTTGCCCTCGAAGACGTGGGTGTCGTAGGAGGTGGGCCAGTAGTGGTAGGTCAGGTACCAGCCCTGGCTCCAGATAAGGATCACGAAGTTCGGGAACAGCTGGAACGAGTCCAGCCCCCACGGGTCGCACTTGGCCGGGTTGACGCCGCGCGGCATCTCCCCGAGGTCGATCGCGTCCCAGGGGCCGAACAGGCCGCTGCGGGTCAGGATCTCCATGGGCTTGACCAGCTCGGTGTCCATCTCCCAGAAGCGCACGCCGGACGTGCTCACCAGCCGGTGCGGCCCGTCGATCTGGTAGTGCGGCGCCTCGAACCCGGCCTGCCGGGCGGCCGCCGAGTACTTCTCCGGCGACTGCTTCGCGTGCAGCACGGGCGCGTGGTAGAACTCGGCGAACGCATCCATGTACAGCTTCCAGTTGGCATTGATCGTGGTGCTGTACCCGAAGCGGGCGGTCTGCTTCTCGAACGGGTAGCCCTCCAGGTCGGTCACCATCGGGCCGAGGAACTCACGCAGCGGCTGCTCCGGCTCGGGCGCGAAGTTCACGAAGATGAACCCGGCCCAGACCTCGCAGTGCACCGGCACCAGGCCGTACCGTTCCTTGTCGAGGTCGAAGAACTCCCCCTCCTGCTGCACGAACGTGAGCGCGCCGTCGAGGTCGTAACGCCAGCCGTGGTACTTGCAGGTGAACTGCCGGCAGAAACCCCGGGTGTCCTGCTTGGGGTCATCGGTCCAGGCCAGCTTGTTGCCGCGGTGGCGGCAGATGTTGTGGAAGGCGCGGATCGTGCCGCCCGTGGCGCGCACGACGAGGATCGCGGCGCGGGCGGCGCGGATGTCCCTGGTGAAGTAGCTGCCGGCCCGCGGGAGCTGTTCCACCCGGCCGACGTTCAGCCAGGCCCGCTTGAAGATCGCTGCCTGCTCACGCTTGTAGAACTCGGGCGAGATCGAGTCCTCGTAGGACACCGGTCCAGTACCGAGCTCGGGATAGTGCTCCGTCCAGCTGCCTTCAGCTGGCTTAGGGAAACGCGGCATGATCCTCCTCCTTCGGTGTAATCACAGGTCGGGTCCGGCTGAGGGTTCCAGGCCGGCGCTGTTGAGCACCATGGCAAGGCGCGCGTAGCTGCCGACGACGAAGGTCAGCTCGAGGAGCTGGCGCTCGTCGAGCTGGGCGGCCAGGCGCTCCCAGGTGCGGTCGTCGATGACGTGGTCGTCCAGGAGCTGGTCGGCGGCTCGCAGGAGGTCACGCTGGTGGTCGGTCCAGACCTCGGACTGCGCGCCGTCGGGCACGGGGGCGATCTGCTCGGGCGTCAGGCCCGCGGCCTGGCCGATGCCGACGTGCTGTGCCCACTGGTAGCGGCAGCGTGTGCGCGAGCCGACCCGCAGGATCAGCAGCTCGCGGTCGCGCGGGTCGAGCGCGCCGTCGTCGAGCAGGGCGCCGCTGAACGCAAGCCACGGCCCGCCTATCCGGGGATGCCGGGCGAGCAGGCCCAGGACGGGCGGCACCGGGGGCGCGTCGGCGTCACCGGACAGGTAGCGGTCAGCGCGGGCCAAGTTGCCGCTCAGCAGCTCGCGGTCCTCCCGGGTCCACTCGGCCGCCGGCAGCGGTCTCAGCCGGGGCGCGGCGCGGCGCGTCACAGGACCGACCCGCCGTTGACGGCGACGACCTGCCCGGTGATGAACCGGGCATCCTCGGAGGCAAGGAAGGCGACGGCCGCCGCGATGTCGTCGGGCGTGCCGAGGTGGCCGAGCGGGATGGCGCGGGCCATCACGTCGTTGGCGGGCAGGTGCCCCTCGGCCTGTGACCGGTGCTGCATCGGGGTCTCGATCCCCGACGGCGGGATCGTGTTGACGGTGATGCCGTGGGGCGCGTACTCCCGGGCCAGCGACTTGGTCAGCGCGATCACGCCGCCCTTGGAGGCCGCGTAGTGGGCCATGGCGGGCGAGCCTCGCTGGGCGCTGGAGGAGGCGATCGTGACGATGCGGCCCCATCGGCTCGCGACCATGTCGGGCACGGCGGCCTGGCAGCAGTGAAAGGTGCCGGTGAGGTTGACGTCGATGACCCGCTGCCACCGCTGCGAAGTGATCCGCTCGAAAGTGTCGAACGCTACGAGGCCGGCGCTCGTCACCAGGATCTCGGTGGGCCCCAGGGTAGACCGGATCTCGGCAAAGGCGGCGTCGAGAGCGGGGCGGTCGGTGACGTCGACGGCGAGGCCGAGCGCCGCTGCCCCGTCGGCCCGCAGCTCCTTGGCCACCCGCTGCGCGCCATCACCGTCGAGGTCGAGTGCGGCGACGCGGTGGCCGCGCCCGGCCAGGTGGCGGCAGGTCGCCTCGCCGATGCCCGACGCTCCGCCGGTGACCACGGCCACCCGGGACTGCTGTGCCTTGCTAGGCGGCATTGTTTCGCGCTCCTCACTCGTAGGCGACTTCGACGACCGGGGCCGCCGGCACGGCCTGGCACGTGAGCACCCAGCCCTCGGACCAGCGCTGTTGTTCATGTGACTAACATGGGCGCGTTGGCCGGGCTGCGGGCTGGCCCGGTGCGACGCTTGGGCAGGATGCAGAGCCCTGAGAGCTGCGGGAGGACGTACATGGCGCCGGCACGGCGGAGTCCCGTCGATGACTCGGCCACCCGCACGGCGCTCCTCGACGCCGCCGCGGCCCTCATGCTCGAGGAGGGCTACGCAGCGGTCACCACGCGCCGGGTGGCGCAGCAGGCAGGCGTCAACAACGGGCTCGTCTCCTACTACTTCGGCACGATGGACGGCCTGTTCATCGAGCTGTTCCGCCGCGGCGCCGAACGGAGCCTGGCACGGCTGAGGCAGGCGCTGCACTCCCCCCAGCCGCTGTGGGCGCTGTGGGAGCTGACCCATGACTTCACGAGCAACGCGCTGACGATGGAGTTCATCGCGCTGGCCAACCACCGCAAGGCGATCCGGGCCGAGATAGCCGCGTACTCCAGGAAGTTCCGGACGTTGCAGGTCGAGGCGCTCTCGGACGTGATCAAGGGCTACGGCGTGGATCCCGACCGGTGGCCGCCCGCATCGCTGATCCTGGCCATGGCCGCCGCCTCCCGGTTCCTGCACATCGAGGATGCTTTCGACGTCCACATCGGACACGCCGAGCTGGTCGCCGTGATCGAGCGCGAGATCCATGCCCTGGAGGGGCAACGCCGTCCGGCTGGCGGCGAGGTCGCCGACCGTGAGGCCAGCTAGCCGGGGGCCGGCCAGCTGGTCATGAGGCGTCATCGGATTGGCTCGTCGCCGAAGACGGTCGTGCGGAGCAGCTCGCGGGGCGAGCTGGCGTCGTAGGGTGCCGCGCGGTGCACGACGCCCGTGTTGTCCCAGATGACGGTGTCCCCCACCGACCACTGATGGCGGTAGACGCGCTCGCACGCGGTCGTCCGGTCAAGCAGGTCCCGCAGCAGCGCCCGGCCCTCATCGAGGTCCAGGCCCACGACATGGCTGGCATGGATGCCGATGACGAGGGACCGCCGGCCGCTGCGGTGCGTCCAGACCAGCGGGTGAGTCGAGGCCGGCCGGTTCCGCCACCGCTCGAGCTGCTGCGGGGTTGGATCGGGCGTGACGCTCCGCTGGGACGCCTCGAGCGCGTGCACGACGCGCAGGGAGCCAAGCTGTTGCTTATCCTCGTCGCTGAGCGCCTCGTAGCCGGCGTAGGTGCTGGCGAACTCCGTCTCGCCGCCGACGGCCGCGACGTCCCTGGCGCTCAGGATGGTCGCCTTCTGCGGCGGCTCCCCGTTCAGCGGCGTGCAGCCGTCCATGTGCCACCGGAAGGTCGCTTTCAGGTAGTCAGCCGACGCGTTCTTCGACTTGTCCAGGGTCACGCGGTAGATCCCGCGGACGGGATGGTGCCCCGGTTCGTAGTCGATCTCGCCGAGGCGCCGGCCAAAGGCAACCTGATCCTCCGGGTGGAGGTGCAGGCCGCGGAAGACGAGAACGCCGTACTGCTCGAGCGCGCCGGCGATGGCCTCCGCGATAGCGTCGTCGTTGGCGAGCTGCGCGGCGTCAAGGCCGCGCACCTCGGCGCCGATCGTGGCCGTCAGAGGCTCGCAGGTGATTGTCGCCGTCATGGCACAGGCTCCAGGTAGCGGTCGAAGTAAGCGGTTCCGGAGTCGATGACCCTGGGCTGGTGCCAGACCTCGACCGGCAGCGAGACCATCACCAGCGAGTACACGAGGTGGAGCAGGTTCAGCTCCCGGTAGGGGAGTTCGCGCAGCGGGAACTGGTCGAGGTGGGCCATGGCATCGCACACGCGCGGGAACGCGGCGTCGTAGAAGGCCTGCATCTCCGCCATCGTGCTGGCCAGCCGCTGGGCGTACCGCGCCGCTTCAGTGGGGACGCACCATTTCCCGGCGAACGGCTCGAGATCCGCGAACTTCTCGGGGAGCATCCCGCCACTCACGCCCGGGCCGCCTGACCGCCGCGCAGGTAGGACTGCACCCACTCACCGACGACCTTGTGCAGATGGCGCACCGTGATCTCCTGGTCGGACAGCGGATACTCGCTGAGGACCCTCGACTCCAGGCCCATCTGGGTGCCGTCCAGGGTGCCGGCGTCCTGCAGGCCGGCCTCCTTGGACACGACGGCAGTCACCTCGTGGCGGATCCGCTCGCTGGCGTTGCGGGCTGGCGGGAAGTAGAACGACATCTCCCAGACGTGGGTGTTATGGGAGGTCGGCCAGTAGTGGTAGGTGAGGTACCAGCCCCGCTCGTAGACGAGGATCACGAAGTTGGGGAAGATCTGGAAGTTCGAGATTGACCACGGGTCGAGATTCCCCGGGTTGATCCCGGCTGGCAGCCTGGCCGGGTCGAGTTCGGGGATGTCCGGCCGCTGCCATGGGCCCATGAGGCCAGCCCGGGTGGCGCTCTCGATCGGGTACATCTGGTCGGGCGGCGTCAGATGCCGCGGCACTCCCTTCCAGCCGCCCGTGCTGAGCAGCCGGTGCGGCCCGCTGACCTGGAAGTGCGGTACCTTGAAGCCGGTCTCGAAGGTCCGCAGTGCCGGGACCTGCTGCTGTGAGTGCAGGACCGACGCGTGGTAGTACTCCTGGAACGCGTCCAGGAAGATCTTCCAGTTGCTGAGGATGTCGGCCCTGAACGCATACCGCTCGGTCACGAGGTGGAACGGGTAGCCTTCCAGCCCGCGCACCATCGGCCCGAGGAATTCCAGCAGCGACTGGCCAGGCTCGCGCGCCAGGTTGACGAAGATGAAGCCCTCCCAGACCTCGCAGTTGACCGCCACGAGGGGAAAGTCGGCCTTGCTGAAGCCGGAGAACTCCTCCTCCTGCAGGACGAAATTGAGCTGGCCGTCCAGGCCGTAACGCCAGCCGTGGTACTTGCACATGAACTGCCGGCAAAAGCCGCTGGTCTGGTCCCGCGGCGTCTTATCCCACACCAGCTTGTTGCCGCGGTGGCGGCACACGTTGTGAAAGGCCCGGACCTGGCCGTCGAGGTCCCTCGTGACGATGACCGATGTCCTGGCGACGGCGAGCTCCTTGGTGAAGAAGCTCCCCCTGCGGGGCAGCTGCTCGACCCGGCCCACATTCAGCCAGGCCCTCCGGAAGATCGCCTCCCGCTCAAGCTCGGCGAATTCCGGCGAGATGGAGTCCTCATACGACACGAGCCCCGTGCCCAGCTCAGGGTAACGCCCGGTCCAGCTGGCCCGCCGCTCGGCCACATCGGCCATGGCCCGTACTCCCTCGTGTTTCGCCTTCGATCCGGCCAAGGATGTTACTCAACCGACTAACAGAGTGTTATGCACATGACTAACACGGGCTCGCGACGAGCGCAACACGGACGCCGAGCTCACGCCCTCCTGACCCATGACGATGGCCGGCCGTCCGCGCTGAATTAACACGCTGGATACAAGACAGGCGTTCTCGTGTGACGTGGCACCTGTTGCATGAGGAATGACTCACCAATGGTGAGGCGCGCCTAGGGTTCCGTCGCGTGGCGGGTCTGGACCGAGAGGCGAGGCGGGTGCGCTGGCTGTGCCCGTTCCACGGCGGGATAAAAGCCCGGGAGGTTAGCCGCGCCCGGCTGCCTCCGGCCGGGCCCCCACCATCGGAGCGCGCGTGCCCAAGCAGGAGCCCCACGAGCAGCCGATGACGGCCCCGTCGCCGCGCGAGCATCAGCCCGCCAGCTTCTCCGCTGATCTGCTCCATGACGGATATGGGCCGGAGGCCTCATACGCGGTGGCCGCGGAGGCTTGCCTGCCATCGGCGCGCTGGGAGGCGGAGGTGGCCAGGGGGCTGGAGCTCGGGCTGCCCGGCGCGGACTCGATCACCGACCGGCGCATCCCTGCCTTCTCCCGTGGAGAGCTGCCGCACTTCGCGGGAATCAACACGTTCCTCAAAGCGCCATTCTGCGAAGACGTACGCATGTGCGGCCAGTACGACGTGGCGATTCTGGGCGCCCCCTTCGACGGCGGCACCACGTACCGGCCCGGTACCCGATTCGGGCCGCAGGGCATCCGGCGCATCTCCGCCCTGTACGGTCCGTACAGCTTTGAGCTAGGGGTGGACCTCCGGGAGTCGATCACCATCGGCGACCTTGGCGACGTGTTCACGATACCGGCGAACATCGAGAAGACGTTTGACCAGATCAGCAAGGCGGTCGGCCACGTCTACGCCTCTGGGGCGTTCCCCGTGGTCCTTGGCGGCGATCACTCGATCGGATACGCCACGACGCGGGCGGTCGCCCAGCATCTCGACGGCAAGCTCGGGATTATCCACTTTGACCGCCACGTGGACACCCAGGAGACCGACCTCGACGAGCGCATGCACACCACACCCTGGTTCCACGCCACCAACCTGCCCAACGTGCCACCGGAGAACCTGGTGCAGATCGGCATCGGCGGCTGGCAGGCGCCGCGGCCGGGCGTCCGGGTGGGCCGGGAGCGCAAGACCACCATCATGACCGTCACCGACTGCGTGGAGATGGGTATCGCGGCGGCCGCCGAACGCGCGCTGGACGTGGCGTGGAACGGGGCGGAGGCCGTCTGGCTGAGCTTCGACGTGGACTGCCTCGATGCGGCGTTCGTGCCGGGTACCGGCTGGCCTGAGCCAGGTGGCTTCCTGCCACGCGAAGTCCTGAAGTTCATCCAACTCATCGCCGCGCAGCCACTGGCTGGCATCGAGGTCGTGGAATGCTCGCCGCCCTACGACAACGCCGAGATCACCGCCCTCATCGCCAGCCGGGTCATCTGTG
>Ga0207646_10003534_pt1 | contig 17583 bp, 17 predicted proteins | sample KBSK5502metaG_FD_184343 | JGI IMG/M metagenome (GOLD analysis project Ga0207646, IMG submission 184343) | Corn, switchgrass and miscanthus rhizosphere microbial communities from Kellogg Biological Station, Michigan, USA - KBS K5-50-2 metaG... | ecosystem: Host-associated > Plants > Roots >... | reverse complement strand
ATCTCCCGCGCCTGCTCCTCAATCTGTTGCCAGGCTTGCTCCATCAGCTCCCGCAGTGTTAGTCTTCCCCCTAGAGATAGAGTCATCGGGTGTCTCCTTTCTTCGACCCCTGCTAGGGTCGTGGTTTCCGGAGACACCCTTTCTTTTTCTCCTCCGACTTTCAACAGAAAATCTTACAGACGGCAAACCTAGGTGGCGGGAACGAACTGCTCAAAACCCGCCGCCGGCCTAGATGGCTGGGCGGGCGACCGAACCCACTGGAACGGCGTTGAGACTTTCGCGGCAGGCCTCCACCGTGCGCTCAATTTCCTTCTCGGTGTGTGCCGCAGAGACGAACAGCGCCTCAAACTGCGAGGGCGGCAGAAATACTCCCCGCTCGAGCATCTCGGAAAAGAACGCGGCAAAGCGACGCGTGTCGGAGCGCCTCGCCCCGTCGTAGTCCTTCACGGATTCTTGGCTGAAGAACAGCGTCAACAGCGATCCGGCCACATTCACCTGTCCGGCCAGGCCGCTCGACCGGAGAGCCTCGCGCAGGCCTGCGACCAGGCGCGCGGCCTTGCGGTTCAGCTCCTCGTAAAAGCCGGGCGCCGCCAACAGCTTCAGCGTTTCTAGGCCCGCGCGCATCGCCAGCGGATTCCCCGCCAGCGTGCCCGCCTGATAGACCGGCCCGGAAGGCGCCACCAGCCGCATGACGTCGCGACGCCCGCCATACGCGGCCGCGGGCAACCCGCCGCCGATGATTTTTCCCAGCGTGGTGACATCCGGTTCGATTCGCAAGGCCGTCTGCGCTCCACCATAGGCCAGTCGGAAGCCGGTGATCACTTCATCGAAGATCAAGAGCGCTCCGTCCTTGCGCGTCAACTCGCGAAGGCCCTCCAGAAAGCCGGGAGACGCCGGCACGACGCCCATGTTGGCCGCCAACGGTTCAACGATAACGGCCGCAATCTGATTTGGATGGCCGGCGAACAGTTTTCCGACGGCGCCGAGATTGTTATAGGGAGCGTTCAGCGTCAACCCGGCAAAACTCTGCGGCACTCCGGGACTCGAAGCGATGCCAAGCGTCGCCAAGCCCGAGCCGGCGTGGGAAAGAAAACTGTCCGCATGGCCGTGGTAGCAGCCCTCAAACTTCAGGATGAGGTCGCGCCCGGTGAACGCGCGCGCCAGGCGGATGGCGCTCATCGTCGCCTCGGTGCCGGAGTTGACAAAGCGTACCATCTCGAGCGAAGGCAGGGCGCGGCTGATCGCTTGGGCGAGTTCGACCTCCAGCTCGGTGGTCATGCCGTAGCTGGTACCGCGCTGGGCCTGATCCACAACCGCGGCGGTGACGGCAGGATGAGCATGGCCCAGGATCAGTGCGCCCCACGAACAGATATAGTCGATGTACTGGTTTCCATCGGCGTCCACCAACCGGGCCCCGCAGGCGCGCTCGACGATGAGCGGCTCGCCGCTGACCGCGCGAAAGGCGCGGACCGGGCTGTTCACGCCGCCGACCAGCACCTGCTCGGCCTGGCGAAGGATCGCTTGCGATCGGGTGCGAGAGCGACGCGTCACTCGAATGCTCTCACCGGGATGCCTAGCAGGCCTTGAGCCACCGCGCCGCGTCCTTGGCGTGGTAGGTGAGCACGACATCCGCTCCGGCGCGGCGGATGGAGGTCAGAATCTCCAGCACGACGCGCTGCTCATCGAGCCAACCATTGCGCGCGGCGGCCTTGACCATGGCATATTCCCCGCTGACGTTATAGGCCGCCACGGGAATATCCACGCGATCGCGCACCATCCGCACAACGTCCAGATAGGGCAAGGCCGGCTTGACCATGACCATGTCCGCGCCCTCTTCGACGTCCAGCGCCACTTCCCGCAGGGCCTCCCGCGCGTTGGCCGGGTCCATCTGGTAGCTGCGGCGATCGCCGAACTGCGGCGCCGATTGCGCTGCCTCGCGGAACGGCCCGTAAAAGCCCGAGCAATACTTTGCGGCGTAAGACAGAATCGCCACGTCGGCAAAGCCGTGTTCATCGAGCTTGTGCCGGATGGCCGCGACCCGGCCGTCCATCATGTCCGAAGGCGCCACGATGTCCGCGCCGGCTCGCGCGTGCGCGAGTGCCTCTTCGGCGAGGATTTCCACCGTTGGGTCGTTGAGCACGACTCCATCCTTGACCACGCCGCAATGGCCATGGCTGGTGTACTCACATAGGCACACGTCCGTGGTCACCAGCAGATTGAGCTTGGCCCGGCGGATAGCTTCGATGGCGCGCTGCACCACGCCGTGTGCGGCGATCGCTTCCGTACCTCGCTCATCTTTGTGCTCCGGGATGCCGAACAGGATCACCGCGGGAATCCCCAGGCATTCCACCTCGCGACATTCTTCCACCAATTGATCCGCTGACTGCTGGTAAATGCCCGGCATCGAGCTGACCTCGGTGCGCGCCTTCCTGCCCGGACACACAAACATCGGATACATGAAGCCCTGGACGCTCAGGCGGGTCTCCCGCACAAAGCTGCGGATGGCCTCCGAACGCCGCAGGCGGCGGGGGCGCTGCGTGGGAAACGTCATGGCAATTTCACTCCTGACGGGAGACGTTGGGCAAAATATCGAGTCATGGCGGCGACGAGCGAGGCCGCGGTGGACTCAGTCGTTTCGATGTCCACCGTCAGGCCCGCCTCGCGAATCGTGCTGGCCGTCACCGGGCCGATCGCCGCCAGCGCGACGCGGCCCGCGACCTTGCGCAGGGTTTCCAGGCCAATCCCTTCCGCGAGATTGTGAAACGCGGAAGGACTGAGGAACGATACCACGTCCACAGCGCCGCGGCGGATGGCCTGGGTCACGCCACGATCGAATGACTCTGGCGCGCTGGTGCAGTACGCCACCACCTCCACCACTTCGGCGCCGCTCGACCGCAGCGCCGCGGGCAAGTCGGCCGCTGCGCGATCGCTTCGCGGCAGCAAAACCCGCTTCCCAGCGACCTGAGCGCGGAGTTCTTCAGCCAGCGCTATGCCGCGAAACTCGCGGGCCACAAAATCCAACTGCAGGCTTTCCTTCCGAGCCGCTTCGGCGGTCGCCGGGCCGACCGCAGCCGCCGCCGGCGCGCCGTCCCTCTGTGGCATCTGCCCGAGCCGGCGGCAGCGCTTCAGGAAGAATCGCACGGCGTTCTGGCTAGTGAAAACAACCCAATCGAAACTCCGGAGCGCGTGAATGGCCTCATCAAGCGGCGTGAGATCTGCCGGATCAGCAAAGGTCACCGCAGGGAGAGAGAGAACTTCGGCGCCGAGGCGCTCGAGTTCGCCACTCAACTCCCCAGCCTGCTCGGGGGCACGTGTGATCACGATGCGTTTGCCCCCGAGCGGCGCTTGTTCAGTGCTTGCCAACGTTTCTTCCTGTCAGCCTCAGAATTCGATCGGCGCCGGCTGCAACGAGCGATCGCGCCAGCGCGCATCCCAGAGCCTCCGGCTCGAGCGGAGAGCCCGCCACTCGCTTCCGGATGTAGTCGGCGCCATCCACCGAGAGGACACAAGCTTCCAAGACCAGCTCGCCATGCTCCACGCGCGCCCAGGCCCCCATGGGAACCTGGCAGCCGCCTTCGAGTTCAGCCAGGAGCGCGCGCTCCGACGTCACGGCGGCGCGCGTCTCCCGATGGTCGAGTTGCCGCAGCAAGTCCGCTACCTCAGGGTCATCCGCGCGGGACTCAATCCCCAAAGCACCCTGGCCGACCGCCGGCAAACAGACTTCGATAGGGATCACTTCCGTGATTCTGTCGCTCCAGCCCAGGCGATCGAGCCCGGCTTTCGCCAAGACGATGGCGTCGTAGTCGCCGCGTTCGAGTTTGCGCAGCCGCGTATCCACATTGCCGCGCAGCTCGCGCAGGTCCAGGTCGGGCCGGTGATGGCGCAACTGCGCTTGACGCCGCAGGCTGCTGGTGCCGACGCGCGCTCCGGCGGAAAGCTGAGCGAGCTTTGCGCCGGAGGCCGCGACCAGGGAGTCGCGCACGTCCTCGCGCTGGCAGATGGCGGGGAACGCGAGCCCGGCGGGGATCTGCGTGGGCACGTCCTTCATGCTGTGCACGGCCAGATCCACACGGCCCTCGAGCAGCGCATCCTCCAGTTCCTTGATGAACACTCCTTTCAGACCGATCTGGTCAATCTTGGCCTGCTGGAAACGGTCACCGGAGGTTTTGATAAAAACAATCTCCGCCGGGACCCCGGTGAGGCGGGCCAGGCGATCGCGGATGGCCTCCGCCTGCCACCGCGCCAAGACGCTGCCGCGCGAGCCGATGCGCAGGGGCCTCAAGGCCTCTCCCGATCGAGCCCGAACAGGTCCCGCAGCGCTTCGAGGTCCTGAATCTTGCGACGCAGCTCGCGCACCTCCCGGAGGTGCTCGGCCGGCCCCTCCAGCACGCGGTCTACAAGCTCTTCGGTGAGCTTGGCCATCTTCTCGCGGTTTTCGGGTGCTAGCTCCGGCATCTGCTCCAGGCGTTCCTCGACAAACGCCTCGCGCTGCCGCTGCAGCTTCGCGCGGAGCTGGCTGAGCAGAGTGGCAGCATGAAGCCCGGCCTGCCAGGCCTGGAACTTTGCGACGTGTTCTTCAACAATGGCCTCGGCGCGCGGAACCTCCTCTTCGCGGGCCTTGCGGTTCTGGTCCACGATGGCCGTCAGGTCGTCGATATTGTAGAGGTAAATGTTATAAAGCTCGCTCACCGCCGCCTCGACGTTGCGCGGCACGCCCAGATCGACGATAAACAGCGCGCGGTTGGCCCGCGTGGCCATGGCCCTCTCGACCATGGCTCGCGTCAGCACCTTTTCGCCGCCGACCGAGCTCACCAGAATATCGGGAACCTCGAGCGCGCTCGATATATTCTCCCAATCCACCACTTCCCCGCCCACGCGGCGGGCGAGCTCCTCGCCGCGTTCACGCGACCGGTTGACCACCAGCAACCGCGCAATCCCGCGGTCGCGCATGTATCCGACCACCTGCTCTCCCATCGCGCCCGCGCCGAGGATGAGCGCTTTGTGCCCGCGCAGGTTGCCGAAGATTCGCTCTGCCAATTTCGCGCCCGCGAAGGCCACCGAAATCGGCCGGGTGCCGATTTCGGTTTCGGTGCGCACCCGCTTCCCGACTTCCAGCGCGCTTTGGAACATTCGGTTCAGCACGGAGCCGGTGGCGCCGTGTTCAAAGGCCGTGCCGTAGGCTTGCCGCACCTGGCCCAGAATCTCCGCTTCGCCGAGCAACATGGAATCCAGCCCCGCGGCCACCCGAAATAGATGCCGCACAGCGTCAGCGTCGCGGCGCCGGTAGAGGCAGCCGTTCAAATCGGCGGGCCGCACGCGGCGGAAGGCTGCGAGGAAATCCTCCATCGCCGTTATGCTGTCCTGGGCGGCTTCGGGTGGCACGCCATAGAGCTCGCTGCGGTTGCAGGTCGAAAGCACCACGATCTCTTCCAGGATCCCCTGCGAGCGCAATTCATCAGCGGCGCGGCGCGCCTGGTCGGAATTGAACGCCACGCGTTCGCGGATCTCGACCGCAGCGGTCCGGTGGTTCAATCCGACGAGAAGGATCTCCATCGGGCTTCCTCAGCGTCTCCCCGCCTGGGCGAGACTCGGCTGTCGATTCATCATAGGAACCGGTGATAATGCGAAAGATAAAGATTCACGACCGTATAGCTGAAAATCACAAAAGCAAAGTTGCAGACGCAGAGCGCCGAAGCCCGCGCGCCGCGCCAAGCCGTTGTGCGGGCCAGCCACAGATATCCCGCATAAAAGACAAGGATCAGCAGGGTGATGATCTCCTTCGGGTCAGCACTCCAGTAGCGCCCCTGGAGCCGGTTGACCCAGACGAAGCCCAGGACGATCCCGACGCTCAGCGAGATCACGCCGACCATCACGCTGCTGCGACTCATGCGTTCGAGCACTTCGAGCGCCGGGAAACGCCAGAAGACGGCTCCAAGGCGGCGATTGCGCACCAAGCGGTTCTGGAGCAGGTAGATCCCGCTGAGGACGAAGGAAAGCGCGAAGGCGGAGTAGGCCAGAATATTCAAGGTCACGTGCAGAGCGAAAAGCGAACCCCGGGCCGGCGGCGGAGCCGGGGGCGTGGCCGGGGCCAGGTTTGCAAACAGGTAGAGAACCACGACAAAAGGGAGAACGAAAGGGCCGACGGAGCGCTGCCGGTGGAACAGTTCGAGCCCCAGGTAGGTCACCGCGAGCAACCACGCAAATAGCGACATCGAACCGTACAGATCCTGGTATGGAACGGAGTGGACCCATCGGGAACGTTCGAGCAGGGCCAGGTAGTGCAAAACAATCCCCGCCGCCAGGCTCAACGTCGCGGCCCGTCCAATGGGGCGCTTGTTGGCGTATAGGAACCAGACGTAGAAGCCCAGGCTCATCGCGTAGATGGCGAGCGCTGGTAAGCCCAAGTGGGTCGTCATAAGGGCCCGTCAGTGAACCAAAAGCCGGAGGTCGCAACCCAATTCGCGGACCGTCGCCAAGGTATTATAGCCAATTCCTCCGCGCGAAAACACGCGGCAGGGCCGGCCAGCGAGCCGTGCGCCCTCCGGGAAGTTTTGTTATGATGCAAACTCAGACCTTGGCATGATCCCAGACGTCCACACTCCCGAAAACCGCAAGGCGCTTTTTCTGCGCGCCTGCCGCTCGGAGCCGGTCGAGCGCGTGCCAGTCTGGATCATGCGCCAAGCGGGGCGCTATCTGCCCGAGTATCGCGCGCTTCGACAGAAGCACGCGTTCCTTGAGGTCTGCAAGACTCCTGAGCTGGCCGCCGAAGTTTCTCTCCAGCCGTTTCACATCGTCGGCGTGGACGCCGTCATCGTGTTTTCCGACATTCTTATCCCCATCGAAGCCATGGGGATGGGGCTCGAGTTGACCGATTCCGGGCCGGCGCTCGCCGATCCCGTCCGCGACTCGGCTCATGTGGCGGCGCTGCGCGACTTCGATCCCGAGCAGGAAACCGGATTCGTTGCCGAGGCCATCCGGCAACTCAGCCGCGCGGTGGGGCCCGACGTGCCCGTGATCGGATTCGCCGGGGCGCCGTGGACGCTGGCCTGTTACCTGGTCGAAGGGCGCGCGAGAGACGCCTTCCCCACCGCCAAGAGAATGATGTTCCAGGAGCCCGCTCTCTTCCGCACGCTGCTCGAAAAGCTCGCGCGGACGACTGCGCGCTACCTCAAGGCACAGATTGCCGCGGGCGCAACAGCCGTACAATTGTTCGATACCTGGGCCGGCGAGCTGAGCGAGCGCGATTACGAAGCATTCGCCTTGCCCACCACGCAACGGCTGATCGCGGAACTCGACCCGGGAGGAGTGCCCGTCATCCTGTACACGAAGGCCTCCGGCCACTTGCTGCGCGAAGTCGCGCAGGCCGGCGCAGACGTTCTGAGCGTGGACTGGCGTGTGGATCTGGCGGAAGCGCGGCAGCGGCTTGGGAACCGCGTGGCCCTGCAAGGCAATGTGGATCCCTGCGTACTGCTGGGCCCGGAGGAAGGCATCCGCCAGGCGGCCCGCGAAGCCATTGAGAAGACCGGCGGCCTGGGGCACATCCTCAATCTGGGTCACGGGATTCTTCCTTCGACTCCGGTGGAGGCGGCGCGTGCCTTCGTCCGCGCCGGCAAAACCACCTCTCTGCCCGCGCGCGTCCCGCTCGGACAGGCGGGGTAGGGACCAAGTCCATGGCCGATTCCGACGTTCATCTGCAACTCGATCAGGAAGACTTCAGCATCTCCGAAGACTTTCTGATCAAGTACAACCGGCCGGGGCCGCGCTATACAAGCTATCCCACCGCACCGCTCTGGCGCGAGGATTTCGGTCCGGATGACCTCGAAGCCATTTTCGCCCAGGCCGATGCGGCCACCACGCCGGTTTCCCTCTACATGCATCTCCCCTTCTGCAAGAGCCTGTGCCTGTTCTGCGCGTGCAACGTGGTGATCCAGAAAGATAAGTCCCACGCGGCACCGTACCTGAGCATCCTGAAGCGGGAAATCGAGCACGTCAGCCGGTTCGTCTCGCGCCGCCGGCCAGTGATCCAGTTTCACTGGGGCGGCGGCACGCCGACGTACTTGACCCCGTCGCAGATGGAGGATTTGTTCGGCCACGCGCGGCAGCGCTTCACGTTCGCTCCGGGCGCGGAAATCGGCATCGAAGTGGATCCGCGCGTCACCACGCGCGAGCATCTGGAAACGGCTCGCCGGCTCGGCTTCAACCGCCTGAGCATGGGGATTCAGGATTTCCACCCCGAAGTCCAGAGGGCCGTACATCGGATTCAGCCCTTCGAGATGACGCGCGACACCATCGAAACCTCGCGCCAGCTCGGCTTCGAAAGCATCAATGTGGACCTCATCTACGGCCTGCCCTATCAGAGGGCCGAGCGGTTCGCCCAGACCGTTGACGAAGTGCTCGCGCTCGAGCCGGACCGCGTGGCCATGTTCAGCTACGCCCATGTGCCCTGGCTGCGAAAGCAGCAAGGCTCTTTCCAGAAACACCTGCCGGAAGGGATGGAAAAATTTCGCATCTTTCGGGCCGGGCTGCAGAAGTTTCTCAGCGCGGGCTATCTGTACATCGGCATGGACCACTTTGCGCGGCCGACGGACGAGCTGGCCTTGGCGCAGCAGAACCGCACGTTGCACCGCAATTTCCAGGGCTACACCACGAAAGCCGGTGCCGACCTTTACGGCATGGGCGTCAGCGCCATCAGCGGCATCGGCCGCTCCTATGCGCAGAACTATCGCGACCTCCACAGCTACCAGGCGCGCGTGGAAACGCGCGGCATCGCCACCATGCGCGGCTATCGGCTGACGCCCGACGACGTCATCCGCCGCGCCGTCATCAGCCGCCTGCTCTGCCACACCGTGGTCCGCAAAGACGAGATCGAGAACGAGTCTGGTATCTCGTTCGATTCTTCCTTTGCGAAGGAGCTCGAGCGTTTGCAGGAGTTCCGCTCGGACGGCTTGGTGGTGCTGAGCCCGGAGGAGATCCGCGTGACGCTGTTGGGCCGGATCTTCATCCGCAACGTCGCCATGGTATTCGATCCCTATCTGGAGCAGCAGAAGCTCGATAGCCGCCCGCTTTTTTCCAAGACGTTGTAGAGCGCTCGCGGCCGAGGCTCACACGCTGTGCGCACCATCGTCATCGGAGGCGGCATCTCCGGCCTGGTCTGCGCATACCGCCTGCGCGAACTGGGGATCCCTATCCTCCTGCTGGAACAGAATCAGCGGGTCGGCGGTGTCATTGATTCGGTCGAGCGGGATGGGTTCCTGTTCGAATTGGGTCCACAAAGCTTCCTTTCCACCGACCGACTCCTCGAAGTGATTGACGCGCTCGGGCTCACCGGGGAACTTCTGCGCGCCGACCCGCAAGCTCCTCGATACGCCCTCGCCGGCGGAAAGCTGCACCTCGTGCCCACCTCCCCGCAGGGCCTTTTGATCACCTCCTTGCTCGGCGCGCGTTCCAAATGGCGCCTATTCTCGGAACCCGTTCGGCGTTCCCGGCCGCCGGAGGACGACGAATCCGTGGCCGACTTTGTCCGGAGGAAATTCGGCGACGAAATCCTCGAACGCCTGGTCGGACCTTTCGTCTCCGGCGTGTATGCCGGCGACCCGGAAAGGCTGAGCCTGCGGAGCGCGTTTCCCAGCGCGTATCAATGGGAGAAGCATTTTGGCAGCGTTATCCGCGGGGCGATGAAGTCGCGGCCGCCCAAGGATCAGCCTCGGCCCGCGCTCTGCTCCTTCCGGAGCGGCGTGGCCGCGCTGACGCGCGCGCTGGGCGAGAAGCTTCGCGAATCGGCGCGCTGCGGCGCGAGCGTCGTTTCGGTGTCCCGGACAAAAAGCAACCGAGAATCTGAATTTCAGTTGCAGGTGGAAAGCCAGGGCCGAACAGAGTCTTTGACAGCGAGCACCGTTGTCGTGGCCACGCCAACGAACGTCGCCGGGCCGCTTCTGACCGGGCTTTCTCCCGGGTTTGCCGAGCAGTTCTCGCGGATCGAGTATGCTCCGGTGGCCGTGGTGGCTACGGGCTACCGGAAGGAGCAAATCGGACAGCCCACCAACGGCTTCGGTTTTCTTGTGCCGCGCAAAGAAGGTTTGCGGCTGCTCGGCTCGGTCTGGAATTCGTCGCTGTTCCCGGGTCGCGCGCCCGAGGGCATGGCCAGCCTCACCAGCTTTGCCGGGGGCGCCACTGACCATGAGCTTTGCCGGTTCGACGACTCGCGCATCGTGAAAATGATCGTCGGTGAGCTGGCCGCAGTGCTCAAAATCAGCGGCCCCCCGGTGGTTCAGCTTGTGCACCGCCATGCGCGCGCCTTGCCGCAATACAACCTCGGCCACGACAAGGCGACCGCCGCGCTCCGGGAACTCGCCGCGGGCGTCCCTGGCCTTTTCCTCGCCGGCAACTATCTGGCCGGGCCGGCCATGGGCACCTGCGTGGAACAAGCTCTTCAAACTGCCCAAACTGTGCGGGAGTATCTGGCCTCCACCGGGGAGATTCGCCCGGCGCAGGAGCTTGACCCCAGCACAATCCTGGGCCACAAGTGATGCTTGAGAAGCCTTGACCGCCGCTCCGCTGTGCGGTAGGGCGCACGTCATCCAGGCGCTTGGCGAAGCCTTGGGCACAGTGAAGAGCTGGATCCGCACGGGTTTGCTGCGGCTGAGGGAAGCGCTCCAAGAGGCTTGATGAGCGACTGCGCACAATTGAAGCAGCACTACGAAGCCTACGCACTGGGCGCGCTGGAAGGCGAAGAGCGCGCGGAGCTCGAAGCGCATCTCGCGCGAGGATGCCTCACCTGCTCGGCAGAAGTCGAGCGCGCGCGTTGGCTGGTAGCCCAGCTTGCCTACCTGGCGCCGGACGCGGAGCCTTCCACGACGCTGCGTCGCAAAGTTCTCGCGGCCGCTCAGGCACCGGGCGTCCGCGAAGCGCGCCGGGGTTGGGTCCCCTTGTGGGCTTGGGCCGGAGCGGTGGCGCTGGCGCTGTTCACGCTTTTCTCAGTTCGCCAGGCGCGCCAGCTCGAGGGAGAGCTTGCTGCCCTCCAGGCGAAGCTCCAAAAAAATCAGAGCCGCAACCTGGCGCTCGAAACAGACCGGCAGCTTTATCAAAACGCGTTGGCGATCCTCTCGGCGCCCAGCACAAGAGAAATGAACCTGAAACCTGCCGGGCAAGTGGCGCTGCCCGAAGTGCGCGCTTACTGGAATGCACAGCTTGGGCTGGTCGTGGCCGGCCAGCGCTTTCCCTCCCCCGCTGCTGACCGCACGTTCCAGCTCTGGGTGGTGCCGAAGAAGGGAAATCCCATCAGCGCCGGAATCTTTCGCCCGGACTCGAGCGGGCAGGTGCTGATCGTCTCGAAGCCGGAGGTCAATATTGCTGCCGCTGCAGCGCTGGCCATCACCGACGAGCCTGCGGGCGGGCGTCCCCAGCCGACCACGAAACCTCTGTGGGTCGGCCCGGTCAGTTAGAGCTTCCCCGGCGCAACGGCCGTCCGGTTCACGGCGGGTAATCCCGGAGTCCGGCGCGCGGGAGCGGCTCAGGCTCGCCCGCGCCGGGCGCGCTTGTAGCGCAACGCCAGGCGGACGCGGCGGCGGGCCAGAGCTTCGCGAAAGCGGCGGCGCTCTTCGGGGGTCTCCACGATGAGGGGAGGCACGGGCTTGGGCTGGCCAGCCTCGTCGATGGCCACGAAGGTCACGTACGCGGTGGTGGTGTGCTTGCGCTCGCCGGTCAGCACGTTTTCTGAGAACACCTTCACGCCAATCTCCATCGACGTATGGAACGCGCGGTTGATGCTGGCCTTCAGGATAATCAGCTCGCCCACGCGGATGGGGTTGCGGAAATCCACGTAGTCCACCGAGGCGGTGACGACGTGGCTGTTGCTGTGCCGATGCGCCACGATGGCCGCGGCGATATCCACCAGGTGCATGACGCGCCCGCCCAGGATGTTGCCGAGCACGTTGGCATCCTGCGGCAGGACCACTTCCACCATTTCCACTCGCGAAACTCTGACGCGCTTCCCTGCTCTGATCACGATGCGATTGCGTCTCCTTGACTGTTTGCGTCTCACCGGCAGGCGGATATAATACGCCGTTTCACCACCATGACCCAACCGCAGAAGACGCGGCGCCAAATGCTCGAAGAGTTCGCCGCCGCCCATCCCGACGACGCATTCGTGCGCTACGGCTTGGCACTCGAATGCTCGAAGAGCGGTGACGACGACGCCGCCATCGGGCACTTCCGCAAATTGCTCGCCGAGCATCCTGACTACGTCGCCGGCTACCAGCAGTTGGGACAACTACTGGCCCGCCTGGCTCGCTCCGAGGAAGCGAACCAGGTTTTCACCGCCGGCATCGGTGTCGCGCAGCGCGTCGGCAACGACCATGCCCGTTCGGAAATGGAAGCGGCCCTCGGCGAACTGCACTGAACGCCGCCCGGCTTCGATTCTGCTATCATGGGGTCGTCCGGGCCCATGAGCGCCGCGCGCATCCCGCTGTTCCCGCTGGAAATCGTTTTATTCCCCGGCACGCCCTTGCCGCCGCACATTTTCGAGCCGCGCTACAAACTGATGATCGGGCGCTGCCTGGAAACCCAGGCTGAGTTCGGAGTCATTCTGGCACGCACAGAGGGAATTGCACCGGTCGGATGCACGGCCGAGATCATCAAGGTGGTCAAGAAATACGAAGACGGCCGGATGGACATCCTTACAATCGGCCGAAACGCTTTCCGCGTGCAGGAGGTCTTCAACGACCAGGCGTATCTGGAAGCCGACGTCGAGTATCTCGACGAAGAAACCAATCTCCCTCGCACCGAAACGCAGCAGCACCTCCTCGAGCTCTACCAGCGGTGCCACGCACTCATCTACGGCCAGGCGCCGCAACCCCCCGAAGTGAGCGGGGAGTGCTCGGTTGCGTTCCGAGTCGCCAGCGAGTTGCCTCTGGATCTCGATTGGAAACAGGAGTTGCTTGAAATCCGCGGAGAGGCCGAACGCCAGAGCCGCCTGCTCAAGCGTTTGGACCAGTGGCTGCCGCGACTGGCGCACATGGAACGCCGGCGGGCCAAGGCCGGGTGGAACGGCCACGGGGTGCGATAGAGATGCCGATCGGTCACTGATGCGCGCGCAGCAACCTCTTGCCGGCGCTCTGCTTCATCTATAATGGTGAGCAGCAGCCATGCTAAAACTAAGGATCTGGGTACCCAATGACCACCAAGCCTGAAACCCTGGGGGAACTACGGCGCAGCCCGTGGGCGGAGCCGCGAGTTTCCGAGCGAAGCGTCAAAGATGAGATGCGCGAAAACCTGCTCTGCCAGATGGCCAAGCGGGAGACTCTGTTTCCCGGCATCCACGGCTACGAAGACACGGTGATCCCGCAGATCATCAACGCCATCCTCGCGCGCCACAATTTCATCCTTCTCGGCTTGCGGGGGCAGGCCAAGAGCCGCATCCTGCGCAGCCTGGTGCGGTTCCTCGACTCGGAAATTCCGGTCGTTTCCGGCTGCGAGATTCACGACAGCCCGTTCCGGCCCATCTGTCGCGGGTGCCGCGACTGGATCGCGGAGAAAGGCGACAATACGCCCATCGCCTGGCTGCCGCGCGAGCAACGTTACGTCGAAAAGCTGGCCACGCCGGACGTCACCATCGCGGACATCATTGGCGACGTGGACCCCATCAAGGCGGCGCGCGGCGGGCGCGACCTCTCCGACGAGCTCACCGTACACTACGGCCTGCTCCCGCGCGCCAACCGCGGAATCTTCGCCGTCAACGAACTGCCCGACCTCGCCGGCAAGATCCAGGTGGGTCTGTTCAACATCATGCAGGAGGGTGACGTCCAGATTAAGGGCTATCCCATCCGGCTTCCGCTCGACGTCCTGCTGGTGTTCACCGCGAATCCCGAAGACTACACGGCGCGCGGCAAGATCATCACGCCGCTGAAAGACCGCGTCGGCTCGGAAATTCGCACGCATTACCCGGCCGCGATCGAGGAAGGCTTGGCCATCACCGAGCAGGAGGCCTGGACCACCCGCGACGGTAACCGGCAACTTGAAATCCCCAATTACATCCGGGAGGTGGTCGAAGAGACCGCCTTCCTGGCCCGCGAGGACAAGAGAGTGGACCGCCGCTCGGGCGTCAGCCAGCGGTTGCCCATTGCCTGCATCGAGAACGTCGTGAGCAACGCCGAACAGCGCGCGGTGCGCAATGGCGAGGCCGTTGTGGCCGCGCGCATTGCCGACGTCTATGCCGCCATCCCGGCGATGACCGGCAAGATGGAACTCGAGTACGAGGGCGAGCTGCGCGGCGCCGAGAACATTGCCCGCGAGCTGATTCGCGCGGCCGTCGGGAAGGTGTTCAGCAAGTATCTGGGCGAGGCCAATCTACAACCCGTGGTGCAGTGGTTCGAGATGGGCGGCGAGTTGAAGCTCCCTGAAACGGTCCCCGCGAGGGAGGCCTTGACGCAGCTCAAGCGCATCCAGGGGCTGCTCGACCACATCGACGAGCTCGGCGTGAACGGCAAGGCCGACGCGGCCGTCAAGACCTCCGCAGCCGAATTCATCCTGGAAGGGCTCTGGGCCCACAAGCGCATCAGCCGGAACGAAGAGTGCGGCTTCCACGCCGAGCGCCCGAAGCCGGCCGAGCCGCGCGAGCCGTACAGCCGGCCGCCGCGCCGACAGTACAACTAGGTGGCGGGATGAAGTTCATCCGCTATTCGCGCTATAGCGGCGAGCCGTCGGACTCGGTGGACCTCCAGGAGCTCGTCAAGCGCCTCTCCGACTTCTTCCTCCAGAGCGGGTTCGAGGCGCAATACTACGGCATCTCCGAGCTCGACCCCCGGCGCTCCATGGAAGAACTCCGCCAGGCCATCCTGCGCGCGTTGCAGGAAGGCGACCTGCTTCCCGACGAACTGATGGAGAAGCTGCTCCAGAACCCGGACCTCGCCCAGAACAAGCGCCTGCGCGAGTTGCTCGATCAACTGATTGAGCGGCTCACCGAAGAAGGCTACATTTCACCGCAGCCGCCGCAGGTCACCCCGCCGCCGGAGAAGACGCCGCGCGGCCACCTGGGCGGCCCTCAGGACCGCGAGACTCAGACGCGGTTTGAGATCACCGATAAAACGCTCGACTTCCTCGGGTTCAAAACGCTGAAAGATTTGCTGGCCTCGCTGGGCAAGAGCAGCTTCGGCCGGCACGACACGCGCGACCTGGCCACGGGGGTCGAATCCGGCGGCGTCTCCAAACCTTACGAGTTCGGCGACACGCTGAACCTGGATGTCAGCACCACGCTGTTCAACGCCGTGCGCCGCGAGGGCGCGCGCGTACCCATCGAGCTTGACTACCCCGACCTCATGGTCCACCAGTGCGAATACCAGAGCTCCTGCGCCACGGTACTCATGCTCGATTGTAGCCACAGTATGATCCTGTACGGCGAGGACCGCTTCACCCCGGCGAAGAGGGTCGCCCTGGCGCTTTCGCACCTGATCCGCACGCAATATCCCGGCGACTCGCTGCACCTAGTCCTATTCCACGACAGCGCCGAGGAAGTCCCGCTCGGCGAGCTGGCGCGCGTGCAGGTGGGCCCCTACTATACGAATACGCGCGAAGGCTTGCGGCTTTCGCAACGCATCCTGGCGCGGCAGAAAAAAGACATGCGCCAGATCGTCATGATCACGGATGGAAAGCCCTCCGCGCTGACGCTCGAGGACGGGCGAATTTACAAGAACGCCTTCGGCCTGGACTCGCTGGTGGTGACGCAGACTCTCGAAGAAGTGGCCAAGTGCCGCCGCGCGGGCATCTTGATCAACACGTTCATGCTCGCCACAGACTACAGCCTGGTGCACTTCGTACAGAAAGTAGCCGAACTCTGCCGCGGGAAGGCCTACTTCACCACGCCCTACACCCTGGGCCAATACCTGCTGATGGATTACATGCAGCGCAAGACCCGCCACATCCACTGACCTTTTGCTTGACCCCTTTCGCCATTCGCTTAAGATGACGGCGCGCTGAACGTGGCGGGGTCCCCAGCCAGGCCGGGACGCACAAAACGCGGAGCCCGCCGCCACATTTTCAAATGGCGCGAGAGCGACTCGTCATCATCGGGGGAGTAGCCGCGGGGATGAGCGCGGCTAGCCGCGCCCGCAAACTGAATCCGCGGCTGGAGATAGTCGTCCTCGAAAAGGGCCAGCACGTTTCCTACGGTACCTGCGGACTGCCTTACTATCTTTCCGGTCAGGTGGCCGATCCGGAGGAACTCGTCGTGTACACCGCTGAGTTCTTCCGCGAGAAGCGCAACATTGACGTGCGCCTCGAGCATGAGGCCATCGAAATCGAGCCGGGCACCAAACGCGTCCGGGCGCTCTATCGTGGCGCCCAGCCGATCGTGCTCGAGTACGACAAACTGGTGCTGGCCACGGGCGGAGCGCCCGAGCTGCGCATTCTTGGCACCAACCTCAGCAACGTTTTCACCTGCAACGATCTCGCAGGGGCCATCCGCCTGCGCGCATTCGTCGAAGCCGAGCGGCCGAAACGCGCGGTCATCATCGGCTCGGGTTATATCGGCCTCGAAGTGGCGGACGCGCTGGTGAGCCGCGGTCTGCAAGTCACCGTCCTGGAGCGCTCGGGCACGGTCCTCGAAGCCGTCGAGCCGGAAATCGGAGAGCGTGTCGAGGCCGTCCTCGCCCAGCACGGGGTTCGTTTGATCAAACACGCCGCCGCCACCACGATCGCTGGCGACGCGCAACACCGGGCCGTGGCCGTGCAGTACGGCGCGAGCGGAACCGAGCCTGCCGATCTGGTATTGATGGCGACAGGCATCGTGCCGCGGACGGACCTGGCCGCCGCCGCGGAAATTCAAATCGGGCCGACGGGTGCGATTGCAGTGGATGAACGCATGCTCACCAGCAGGAGCAGCATCTATGCCGCAGGCGACTGCGCGGAAGTGCGTCATCTCGTGACCGGAAAGCCCGCTTACGTGCCGCTGGGCACGACAGCCAACAAACAAGGACGCGTGGCGGGCGAGAATGCCGCGGGAGGGAATGCGCGGTTTGAAGGCGTGGTGGGAACCCTGGCGACGCAGGTCTTCGAGCTGGCTGTGGCCCGAACCGGGTTGAGTGTCGCCACGGCCAAACAGCACGGCTTTCAGCCGGACGCCGCCAGCCTCACCTCGACCTCGCAAGCAAAATATTTCCACGGCAAGCCCATCCTCGTGAAGTTGATCTGGGACCGGACGACGGGCCGGCTGCTGGGCTGCCAGATGGCCGGCGAAGAGGGCATCGCCAAGCGCATTGACGTGGCCGCCATAGCGCTGCATGCCCGCATGCGCGTCCCCGATATGCTGCACCTCGATTTGAGCTACGCACCGCCGTTTGCGCCCGTTTGGGACCCCATCCTGATTGCCGCCAATGAAGCGAACAAAAAGTTCAGGCATTCGTGAACGGATCCCTCCAGTGCCCGTTGAACCGTGGGAAACCGGATTTTGTCATCTCTGAAAGCGCGTGTCCATAGGAATCCTGTTTGTACGGGTCGTTCCCAGTCATCTCTTCGCCCTCAAAAGGGGCATGGAGTTGTTCGCAAGGCGTGTCGCATTCATTCTGCGAGCCAGAGGCTCATGACAATTTCGCG
>Ga0207646_10003533_pt1 | contig 17585 bp, 16 predicted proteins | sample KBSK5502metaG_FD_184343 | JGI IMG/M metagenome (GOLD analysis project Ga0207646, IMG submission 184343) | Corn, switchgrass and miscanthus rhizosphere microbial communities from Kellogg Biological Station, Michigan, USA - KBS K5-50-2 metaG... | ecosystem: Host-associated > Plants > Roots >... | reverse complement strand
TCGCCTTGGTTCCTAGTGTCTTGAGTCACAAGTTCGCAACATTAGATTCACATCAGATTCGCATTGCTGCGCCATGACTATGGTGGCAACAGCGATGGAGCTAGCGATGGGCCGACAACTGGCACCCCTGATATTGAGCGATGAGGAACGGTTGGAACTGCGGGCGCTGGCGGCGCGCCGCAAGACGGCGCAGGCGCTGGCACAGCGGGCTCGGATCGTGCTGGCCTGTACTGAAGGTGGCCAGAACAAGGAGGTGGCGGCCAGGCTCGGGGTGGTCAAAGCGACGGTGGGCAAATGGCGCAGGCGTTTTGTCGAGCAGCGAGTAGATGGCCTGCGCGATGAGCCGCGCTCCGGCGCACCTCGCACGATCGATGATGTCCGCATCGAAACGGTGATCGTGGCCACCTTGGAGAGTCTTCCCAAGGATGCCACGCATTGGAGCTCGCGCGGTATGGCAAAAGAAAGCGGGGTGTCGGTGTCAAGCGTGCAGCGCATCTGGCGTGCCTTTGGTTTGCAGCCTCATCGCCTGGAGACATTTAAGCTTTCGAGCGATCCGGATTTCGTGGCCAAGGTGCGCGATGTCGTCGGCCTCTATGTCTCGCCACCCCAGCATGCCGTCGTCCTGTGTGTGGACGAGAAATCCCAGATCCAGGCACTCGACCGCAGCCAGCCGATGTTGCCGATGCGGCCCGGCCAGCCGGCCAGGCGCAGCCACGACTACACCCGCCACGGCACGATTTCGCTGTTTGCAGCCCTCGATATTGCCACCGGCAAAGTCATCGGCAAATGCTACAGCCGTCATCGCGCTACTGAGTTCCGCAAGTTTCTCGACGAGATCGAAGCCGCCGTCCCCCGCGACCTAGATGTCCATCTCGTCATGGACAACTATGCCACTCATAAAACACCGCTGATCCGCAAATGGCTGGCCAAACGGCCGCGCTGGCATGTCCATCTCACTCCGACCAGTTCGTCCTGGCTCAATCAGGTCGAACGCTTCTTTGCCCTTATCACCGACAAAAAGATCAGACGTGGCATCTATCGAAGCGTCCAGGCTTTGCGCGCTGATATCATTGCCTTCATCAATCTTCACAATGCCGATCCAAAACCTTTCCGATGGACCAAGTCCGCAAACGACATCCTCGCCTCCATCGAACGATTCTGCCGTTACAACTCCCAAGCCAAACCACTATAATGTTGCGAATTTCTGGTTCAGGACACTAGATCACGTTGAGTTTGGATTGGGTCAATCAAAAACTCATAAACGTGATTGATTCCAATATATAGAGCGGGATTCTTGCGAAAAACCGGTGTCCACTTTTTCGCATCCCGCTCTAGAACCGAAAGTGTGAACTGGCCATCCTGCGGGATGGCCAGGAATCGCTTTGCTGCGGTCAAGAAGGACGCACGCTCGCTAATCAATGATCACTGAGGATTTGACCCTCCACGTCCGCGATGGATGATCATCGCAGTTGAACTGGAGAGCTTCGACATTGTTGGCGGTGCTCACGCCGCCGGCAATCGTCAGGCACTTGCCGGTTTGCACATTCTTGATCTGAAAGACATCGCCGACCCTGTTTATCCGCCAGCGGCGCGACGGATGATCGTCGCAGTTGAACTGGAGGGCTGTTACGTTGTTTTCGGTACTCACGCCGCCGGCAATGGTCAGGCACTTGCCGGTCTGCAGATTCTTGATCTGAAAGGCGCTGCCTATCTTGATCAGTCTCCAGCGCCGCGACGGATGACTGTCGCAGGTGAATTGCAGCGCCGTTACATTGTTCTCGGTGCTCACGCCGCCGGCAATGGTCAGGCACTTGCCGGTTTGAACGTTTATAAGCATCACCGGGGTTGCAGCAAGTGCGGCATCGGAAGCGGCGAAGGGTAGTAGAAGCCCCGACAGCCATAGGCCGGCTGCGAAGAATCGACGAGCTTGCAGAGGGATACTCATGGTCTTTCTCCTTCCGACGCTGTGTTGTTGGTGATCGCATGCGCGCAAGAACGATTGCCGTGCAGATCGCTGTAAAACGCCTCAGCTTTCCGAACCGCTTCGGTCTGTTTCTATCCGCCCCCAAAGTGGAAGTGGATTCCCTTCACGCTCAAGCACATTACCAACGGAACCCCCGGGACGCAGTGAGAAATCACACATTTCGACGACCGCATCGGGATATCGCTTAGCCAGTTGCGCTCCGGCCAGGAGAGGCTATGAGAACCTCATACGGACTCATAGGATTGATTGATGATACGAACGATTCCCCGGCCGATTGGCGCTTGTGCTGTTGTTATGGCGGCATCCTTGTTCGCCGGTCCTGCCGCCGCGGCTTCATTTGATGCTTGCGTGAAGGCCATTCGCGCCGATGTCCTCAAAGCCGGCATCAGGGCCGATATTGTCAATGCCGCCTTCCGCAATATCACCTTCGATGAAAAAGCGGTGCGCTTCTCGCGCACCCAGCCGGAATACCGCCTCGCGATCTGGGACTATATGGCCTTCCTGGTCGATGATGTGCGCATCGCCGATGGAGTGAGGATGATGCAGACCCACGGGCAGACGCTGCGCGCGGTCGAAAAGGCCTATGGCGTCAACCGCTACGTTCTCGCCGCGCTCTGGGGCGTCGAGAGCGATTATGGCCAGGAGAAGGGGATCTTCTTTCTGCCGCATGCGCTGCCGAATGTCGCCTGCGGCGGGAAGAAGCCGGCGGTCTTCACGGCCGAACTTATCCAGGCCCTGCGCATCGTTCAGGCCGGCGATGTGAAGTTGCAAGACCTGAACGGGTCCTGGGCCGGGGCCTTCGGGCAGACCCAGTTCATGCCCTCGACCTATCGAAGGCTTGCCGTCGATTTCGATCGCGATGGCCGGCGCGATACGATCCGCTCCGTTCCGGATGCGCTGGCTTCCGCCGCCAACTTCCTCAAGCGAGCTGGCTGGCAATCTGGCCTTCCCTGGGGCTTTGAGGTGAATGTGCTGCGTTCTTACTCAGGCCCGATCGGGCGCTCCCGCAAATCACCCATTTCGGCCTGGGCCAAACGCGGCTTGAGCCGCGCCGATGGCGGAGCTTTTCCTGCCACCGGATCTTTCGGCCTGATCAGGCCCGCGGGGCCTTCGGGGCCGGCCTTTCTGGTCTCGCACAACTTCGATGTCCTCTATTCCTACAATGCGGCGGAGGCCTATGCGCTGGCGATCGGCCATCTCTCCGACCGTCTCAACGGCAAGGGCGGGTTGAAGACAGCCTGGCCGACCGATGATCCTGGCTTGAACCGGGCGCAGCGCAAACGCCTGCAGGAGCTGTTGATCGTGCGGGGCTATTACAAGGGCGAAGCCGATGGGCGGATAGGGCCTCTCACCATCGTCGCGATCAAGGCGGCTCAGAAGAAGGCCGGCTTGAAACCGACCGGGCGGCCCGGCACTCGCATCCTGAAGGTGCTGGCCGGCAACTGATGCGCGGATCGCTATTCCGGGAGACCGGCCGTCTTCAAACCGTCGAGGATCATGTTCAGCGAAGCGAGGTCTTTGAGCGGCAGACTCTTGCGGAGCGCTGAAACAGTAATTCCAGGCGCCAAAGTGAGGAACTTGGCGAGCGCCGCCTTGGCTTCCGGCAATCGGTCAAGCTGAACATAGGCTGGAACCAGGAGCCAGTAAGTTGTGTCCCAGTCGGGATTGAGAGCGGCCGAGCGCTCCCCCAGTTCCAGGCCCTTGGCGGGACGGCCGCTGAAAAGATGGGCCCATCCGGTAACCATCAGATACATGTAATAGGCGGGATCCAGCGGACCAAGTGCCGTCGCCCGCTCGAGGAGGGGCAGGGCGCCTTCCGGATCACCGCCAAACACCAGCGCGGTGCCGGCAAGGAAATTGACGAATCCCGACCCGGGATTTCGCGCGACCGCGCGGCGTACCGTATCGAGACCGGCGCCATAGTCGCGCGCCACCATCACGAGGACAAAACCGGCAAGCACCAGCACAACCGCATCGTCACTGCCGGCGGCCGCTGCCCTGCGCGCCAGGGCCACGGCAGTTGCGGCATCATTGGGGCCGGTGGCCGGCCATCCCCGCGTGATCCGTTGTTCCAGGCTCCAGGCGGCATGGGCCAGGGCCGGCGCATAGTCCGGCGCGAGAGCGATCGCCTTGTTGAGCAGGCCAAGGCCTGCCAGGTTCTCATCCGGCAGCATGGCGTAAACATGCGGCAGCGCCCGCAGATAGAGATCATAGGCGTCGAGATTCTCGACCGGCTTGCGGCGCGCGCGCTCGATCTCGGCCTTGCGCATCGTCGGCTCGATCGCGCTGACGACATTGGCGGTGATCTTGTCCTGCAGATCGAAGACATCCTCCACGCCGCCGTCGAATTTGTCGGCCCACAGATGGGCGCCGGTCGCCGCGTCGATGAGCTGCCCGGTGATCCGCAGCCGGTTGCCCGATTTGCGCACGCTGCCTTCCAGCACGTAGCGCACCCCCAGCTGCCTGGCCACGTCGCGCACATCCACGGCCCGGCCCTTATAGGTGAAGGTCGAATTGCGCGCGATGACGAACAACTGGTTGAAGCGCGACAGGGCCGTGATGATGTCTTCGACCATGCCGTCGACGAAGTATTCCTGCTCAGGGTCGCCCGACATGTTGGCGAAGGGCAGGACCGCGATCGATGGCTTGTCAACCATTGCCGAAGCCGCACTTGCGGCCGCCGGCTCGACTTGCGGCGCGGCCTTCGGCCGTGCGATTGCGCCGACCTGGAGCGAGTAGATGCGGATCGGTTCGGCGATGTTCTTAAGCTGCGTGTCGCCGAGATCGCTGACCTCGAAATCGAGCCTCGCCTTGACTTGCCGATAAGCGTCCTCGGACAGGCAGATGGCGCCGGGTGCGGCGACCCCTTCGAGGCGCGCGGCGATATTGACGCCATCGCCCATGAGGTCGCCGTCGCTTTCTTCCACCACATCGCCCAGATGAATGCCGATGCGGAACTCGATGCGGCGATCCTCCGGCACGCCGGCATTGCGCTCGAGCATGGCGTTCTGCACTTCGATGGCGCAGCGCACCGCATCGACGACACTGCGGAACTCGACAATCGAGCCATCGCCGGTACGCTTCACCACGCGGCCCTTGTGCACGGCAATGGTCGGATCGATCAGATCGCTGCGCAACGCCCGCAGCCGCGCCAGGATGCGATCCTCGTCCGCGCCGGCAAGACGGCTGTAGCCGACAACGTCGGAGACCAGGATGGCGGCGAGCTTGCGATTGTCGCTCATGCCATCACTTTATCAGGAACCGGTGTACGGTGCGCCTGAAATCTCATTTCTTCTTCTGCGGGTAGATCGTCTCGCCGCGATTCAGCATCGTGACAAAGCTCGCGATCTTCTTCTTCCGCCCGGCGTCGGTCTTCATATTGTGAACGCGGAAGGCGAGCGCGAAGCGGTTCTGCGCACTGAGTGTCGCCAGCATCGCCCTGGCCTTGGGTTCGGCGTCGATGGCGGCCTGGAGATCATCGGGGATCTTCATGTCCTTGCTTCTATAGGCGCGCACCCAGCGCCCGTCGGCCTTGGCCGCCTCGACTTCCTTTAGGCCGTGCTCGGTCATCCGGCCTTCCGTGATGAGCCGCGCGACATTGTCGACATTGATCTGGCTCCATGTGCTCTTCCTGCCGCGTGGCGTGTAGCGCTGCAGATAGCTCCTGTCGTCGAAGCCCTTGCGAATGGCATCGATCCAGCCCCAGCAGAGGCAGACATCGATGGCTTCCTTGGGCGTGATCGATTGGCGTCCCGAATCCACCTTGTGGATCTTGATCCAGACCTCATCTTGCCTGTCGTGGTTCTTGCCGAGCCACGTGTAGAAGCTTTCCGCATCCTTGAAGGTGCGCACCTTGCCGGGATCGATCTTGACTTGGGGCATCAGCCTGTCATTCAACTCAGGCAAAATCTATTTGCGATGAGTGCGACAGGCTTCGCTCCAAGGCGAGAGGCGTGGCACCGGTGAGGCGGCGGCTCTCGCGCACCAGATGCGCCTGGTCCGAATATCCCGCTTCGGCGGCGAGTGCCGCGGTCGAGGTTCCCGCATTATGCTGCTGAAGCTTCCGGAAGCGCTGATAGCGCAGGATGCGATCGAGCGTCTTCGGCCCATAGCCGAAGCTCTCATCGAACCGGCGCCGCAATGTCCTCTCGCTCATGGCGAGCGCGCGCGCCAGCCAGGGAACGAGAGGCGCACCCTCGGGCGGGCCTTGCTCGATCAGCGTGAAGGCGGCTGCCATGACTTTATCGGTGGGCGGATGTTCAGGCCCGCATCGGGCCAGAACGCTTTCGAGTGAAATAATGCGATCAGCGATGTTCTCCTCGTCGCGGACACTCTTCGCGAGACGCCGGGCTTTGGCGCCCCACAGGTCATCGAGCGGCACGCGCTGACCGAGGATCTCGCTGGCGGAAGTCCTCAGCCAAGCCGCTGCAACACCGGGGCAGAAGCGGAAACCGATAACGGCCGAGCCAGCGGGGATGATCTCGGTCTGGGGCTCCTTGTCCGGGCCGGCGATGCGGAAGGCGCCGTCGATCCACTGCAGGTCGATGGTTCCATCGGGTGCCACGATGACGGGCGGCGCACCGGCCGCGGGCATCTGATGCACCCAGACGCAGGCAAAGCTGTCGGCCAGCGCCGGTGCTGCCGCGCGTTCGCTGAAATATCCGATAGTCGAGGCGGGAGCCGCTTTCATCCGGGCGGGTTCCTTTCGAGGGGCGATCATAGCATCATCCGCCGCGAAGGTCAGGGGCGGAGCCGATGCCGAGGTTGGCCGAATTTTTCAAGAATTCCGACCCGCTCGCGGTCCATGAAGGGATATCGAATGGCCAAGAGGAGTTAGAGCCCATGAAACCGAGGATCAGTGTGTTGACGATAGGTGTCGATGATCTGCAGGCATCTTTGCGCTTCTATCGCGACGGGCTCGGGCTTGCGACCGATGGCATCATCGGCGAGGAGTTCGAGCACGGTGCGGCAGTGTTCTTCGATCTCCAGCCGGGATTCAAACTGTCGCTCTTCGAGCGCACCAACATCGCCCATGATGCGGGGACCGCCAAGACGCCGCACAGTCCGACGGAATTCACCATTGGCCACAATGTCGGCAGCGAAAAAGAGGTCGATGCGGTGATGCGCCAGGCGATCACTGCCGGTGCACATTTGGTCAAGCCCGCCCAGAAGACATTCTGGGGCGGCTATGCCGGCTACTTCCAGGATCCCGACGATCATTTGTGGGAGGTCCTCTTCAATCCGGCCTTCCTGCCCGAGGATTGACGTCGAGAGGAGTTGTCTTCACCGAGCGGCCGGCCTGCGGAAATCTCGTCGCGGACTGGATGCGTCGTTCATCTGTCCAAGTTCGGCCGCGACATCGGTGCCCTCAGGAATCAAATTGGCGATACACGCTATTGCACTCATTCGCTATTTATGTTCTTATTTTGTTCTATTTGTGCTGGTTTGTCAAAGCTGGTTTGTCAAATAAGTGAGTATCGATGATCGGATCGCCCCTCGGTGTCGGCAACAAGGCCAGAGACCAGATCCTGCTGGAAGAAGTTGCCCTCTATCGCCTCAGCTTGGTCGCCGAATGCACCCGATGCGGCCACAAGCGTCTGATCGATAATGACGACGTTCTTGACCTCATCGGCCGATACGGCAGCGGCATGACGATGAAGCACTTGGCGCCAGTCTTGAAATGCGAAAAATGCAATCGCAAAGAGGCTGAAATCCTGTTCCGTACAGGCGATAGGTCGGACGACTGGTGGCCACGCAGACCCTATAACCGAAGGAACTGACGGAGATGGCGATCCCGTGTTCACGAGGCGAAACAATGGAAACCTGAATGTGTAATCTCTATTCGATGCGGGGAAAACCCAAAGACTGGGCGGCGCATTATTTTGCGAAGCGATATGATCCCGACCTGACTTGGGATTACACTTCGTTTTACCCGGACTCGGTTGGCCCGGTGATCCGCATGGCCGATGGCGAACGTACCGTTGCAATGATGAGATGGGGTTTCCCACCCAGCCAAAGCGGCCTTGTCACAAATGTCCGCAATGCCGAAAAGCCGTTCTGGCGAAACTGGCTCCAGACGCCATATCGCTGCCTGGTACCCGCGACAAGCTTCGCAGAATATGCGCCGGAGCCAGATCCGGTGACGAAGAAAAAGGATGTCATCTGGTTCGCATTGAACGACAACCGGCCACCTTTCGCCTTTGCCGGCATCTGGCGGCCATGGACGGGAGTCCGCGGTACGAAGAAGACGCCGGTCGAAGGCGACCATCTACTCTATTCGTTCCTGACGACCGAACCGAATGAGGTCGTGGCGCCGATTCATCCCATGGCCATGCCCGTGATCCTGGCTGACGAGGAATCGTGGAATATTTGGCTCAATGGGTCAGTTGAAGAAGCGCTTGCGCTCCAGAGGCCAAGCCCGCGTGAATTGATCAAGATTGTGGCTCGCGGCTCTGATAAGGATGATTGAGTAGGAGGGACGGTTGCGGAAATGGAAAGACTGGATGAGCATGATCGGAGCCTTGGCGGGATCGACACCGGTGAAATCAGGTGATCCGCCAGGGGACGCGACACGGCGGCAGATGACGCCGCACTTTCTTCTTTCGGTACTGTCGATCCCGTGGATTGGTCGGTAAGGGCTGTACGCTCGCTCATGGGCTGAACATTCATTGGCAAGAAGTCGCCGGCGATCATCCGTGGCTATCCTCGGATGAATGAGTGATGCTTGGCAATCCTTTTACTCCCATAGTGTTCGCGCCGCGCCATAACTCTTAGCTAGGGCAATAGAATGCTGTCCTACTAACCCGTCGATCGCTCGACACCCTTAGCTGCTCCCCACCTCAGCCCATCCATTAGCAGTGCCACAAGTCTGCGCGAACGCTCGCGCCAATCCGGCGTCTGCGGTGCGCCATAGATGCCGGAGAGGGCCTGCAGCAGGTCCGAGCTTTCGATGTCTGCGCGAATCGAGCCTTGGGCGATGGCGGCATCGACGAGACGCTGCAGCGCGGCCGGGATCTTGCCAGACGCCTCGGCGAAAAATTCGGAATTGCTGGCGAGCAGAAGTTTCAGGCTGTTCGCCATGCCGCGCTTGGCGGCGATATAGTCGACGAAGCGCTGCATCCATTCGGCGAGCGCCACATCCGGCGGATGCTTCTTCAAAAGGTCCTCGGCTGCCCGGCACAGAGCCTCGACCTCGCGCCGGTAGATCACCTCGACCAGATGTTCGCGCGTCGGGAAATGCCGGTAGAGCGTACCGATGCCGACCTCCGCGCGTTCCGCAATCTCTTCCAGCGATGTGTCGATGCCATGTTCGGCAAAGGCTAAGCCCGCGACCTCAATGAGTTTATCGCGATTGCGCTGCGCGTCGGCGCGCAGACTTTTCTCCGGCGGAGGAGGGAGGTTCTTTTTCGCCTTGACCTTATGTCGCTTGGTCACTTCACACACCAGACGCAATTTGGGTCTTGAATAATCATCGGAAAGCTCTTAAATCGAAACCGGAGGCACCTCCGGTTATACCGCAGATGCCTTCAAATTGTTATCCCATCCGGAACCGAAATGTCATGCCTTTTGCGCAAGACAGAGTGAGGCCCCTTCGATGACGAAACCCATTCCCCTGAAGCTTGAAATCAATGGCCAGATGCACACGCTCGAAATAGAGCCGCGCGTCACGCTGCTCGATGTGTTGCGCGAGCATGTAGGTCTCACCGGCTCTAAGAAAGGCTGCGACCAAGGCCAGTGCGGCGCCTGCACCGTTCATGTCGATGGCGAGCGTGTTCTGTCCTGCCTGACGCTCGCGGCACAGGTCGCGGGCCGGGCGGTCACTACCGTCGAAGGCCTGAGCGCACCGGGCAGCGAGCTTCATCCGGTCCAGGCCGCTTTCCTCGCCCATGATGCTTTCCAATGCGGCTATTGCACGCCGGGCCAGATCATGTCGGCGCTCGCCTGCATCAAGGAAGGCCATGCCGGGTCCGATACCGAGATCCGCGAATATATGTCGGGCAATCTGTGCCGCTGCGGCGCCTATCCGCATATCGTGGCAGCGGTGCGCGAAGCGAAGGAGGCGTCGTCATGAGGAACTTCCACTATGCCCGCGCCTCTTCACTCGACGATGCCCACCATCTCGCCGGCCAGCCCGGCGCCATGCTGCTGGCCGGTGGCACGACATTGCTCGATCTCGCCAAATGCGGTGTCGCCGAACCTCAACAGGTCGTCGACATCACCCATCTGAAAGGGCTTGATGCCATCAAGGTCGGCACGGATGGCGCCTTTATCGGAGCTCTGGCGAAGATGAGCCATGTCGCCGATGATGCCGCGATCCGTAGAGATTTTCCGGCCGTCTCGGAAGCGTTGTGGCAGGCGGCCTCCGCCCAATTGCGCAACATGGCGACGATCGGCGGCAATCTCATGCAACGCACGCGCTGCGCCTATTTCCGCGATCCCGCGACCTTCCCGGCCTGCAACAAGCGCAATCCCGGATCGGGCTGCTCGGCGATCGGCGGCATCACCCGCAATCATGCGGTGCTGGGAACGAGTGATGCCTGCATCGCCACCAATCCGGGCGACCTCGCCGTGGCGCTCGTCGCCTTCGATGCCATCGTGCATCTGGGCGAGCGCCAGGTGCCGGTGGATGAGTTCTTCCTGCTGCCGGGTGCAACACCCCAACGCGAACATGCACTTAAAGCCGGTGAGATGATCACCGCCGTCACCATTCCGGCATCTGCCGCGGCGAAACGATCGACCTATCTGAAAGTGCGTGACCGTCAGTCCTATGAATTCGCCGCCGCCAGCGCTGCGGTGGGCATCGAATTCGAAGCGGACGGCAGGACCATCCGGAACTTGCGCGTGGCGCTCGGCGGTGTGGCGACCAAACCCTGGCGCGCCCGCGCGGTGGAGAAAGCGCTCAAGGGCAAAGCCCTGGAACCTGATGCGGTGAAGCGCGCCAGCCTGCTCGCCATGGAAGGCGCCGTTGCGCACGGTGCGAACCATTACAAAATTGAACTTGCTCCGCGCGTCATCACCCGCGCCATTCTCAAAGTCGGAGGCATCGCATGACCATCACCGCAGCAAAGATCAGACGGGGCGATGCCGCCGATGGCGGCGCAACTGTGCTGGGAAGCCGTCTGTCGCGCATCGACGGTCCGGCCAAGATCAGGGGTGCGGCAAATTATTCGCTCGAACACCACCCGGCCAATATGGCCTATGCGGTGATCGTGCAGAGCACCATTGCTTCGGGCCGCATACGCGTCATCGACAAAAAGGCGGCGGAATCGGCCCCTGGCGTCCTCCTGGTGCTGACGCCCGACAATGTGCTGACTTTGAAGTCGCCGACGACCTGGCTGGGTACGCCAGGCCCCGAGGGACCTTATCTGGCCCTCACGCAGACGATCACTTTCAGCGGCCAGCATGTCGCCGCCGTGATCGCGGAGACTTTCGAACAGGCGACCGCGGCGGCTGCGCTCGTCAGGATAGAGTATGAAGCGACAGCGGCGGTTTCCGGCCTCGATGACCCGAAGGCCGGCGAAGGCACGAAGATCGAGCCGATGACGATCGAATGGGGCAATGCCGCGAAGGCTCTGGCCGAAGCCCCGGTCCGTATCGAGCATGAATATCAGACACCGCGCGAATATCATGCGGCGATCGAGCCGCATGGGCTGATCGCCCAGTGGGAAGGCGAGACGCTCACAGTCTGGGAGCACAGCCAGTGGATCAACTTCATGGCGCACACCTACGCGGAATGGTTCGGCCTTCCGGATGAAAATGTTCATCTGATGTCGCCCTATGTTGGCGGCGGCTTCGGGTCGAAGGCCTTTGCCCTTGCACATAGCGCCATAGCGGCCATGGCGGCAAAAATGCTGAAGCGTCCGGTGAAGCTCGCGCTTACCCGGCCGCAGAATTTCACCGCCTATGGCGGACGGGCGGCGACGCACCAGACCATCGCCCTCGGTGCCACGAAGGACGGCAAGCTCGTTTCGATCGTCCATCGCGGCGTCAACGAAACGGCGGTCGATGGCGTGTGGGTCGAGCCTCTGGGTGCGGTCACCGCCATCATGTATGCCACACCCAATCTGTCGTCGCGCCAGAGCATCGTTCCGGTGAACACGGTGGTGCCCGGTGCCTTGCGGGCGCCAGGAGAGAATCCGAGCGCCTTCGGCATCGAATGTGCGATCGATGAGCTCAGTTACGAAGTGGGCATCGATCCTCTGGCAATCCGCTTGCTGAATTATGCGGAGGAAGACCCGCATGCGAAGAAACCATGGTCAACGCGCCGTCTGCGCGAGGCCTATGAGGAAGGTGCGAAAGCCTTCGGCTGGGCCAAGCGCAACCCCAAGCCTCGCTCGATGCGTGATGGCCATCACCTGATCGGGTGGGGTGTCGCGGCGGGCACCTATCCGGTGCGCCGCACCGCCGGCGAAGCGCTGGTGCGCATCTTGGCCAATGGCAGTGCCGAAGTGGCGAGCAGCGGCATCGATATGGGGCAGGGCACCTATACAATCCTGGCCCAGACGGCAGCCGACGTGATCGGCCTGCCGGTGGAGCAAGTAGCGGTGAAGCTCGGCGATTCAGCTCTTCCGGGTGCGCCCGTTGCCGGTGGTTCGCAGCTGGCCAATCTGATGACGGGTGCCGTTCACAAGGCGGCGACCGCGGCGCGCGACGAACTCATCGGCCTTGCCATCAATGATTCGAACTCGCCCTTCCGCGCCTTGCAGGCGAACACGCTCACCATCGCCGATGGCGTGATCTCCTCACCACGCGGCGGTGCCGGTATCTCCATAGCCGAACTCATGCGCCGCCTTGGCCGCGACAAGATCGAAACCTTGCGCGATACCTTGCCGGAGAATGCCAATAGTGCCGAGGACAAGCGCACGACCTACACCACCATCACGCGGATGCGCTCGCCCACCGATGGCGATTATTCGCTGCATGCCTGGTGCGCGCATTTCGTCGAGGTGCGCGTCGATGAGGATTTCGGCACGGTGCGCGTGTCGCGTTTCGTCTCGGCGCTCGATTCGGGCAGGCTCTATAATCCCAAGCTCGCTGAGAGCCAGTGGAAGGGCGGCATCATCATGGGCATCGGCCAGGCGCTGCTCGAAGAGGGACTTGTCGATCCCCGCCATGCGCGCGCGATCAACAACAATCTCGGCGACTATCTCATCGCCACCAATGCCGACATACCGGATATCGAGACGATCTCGGTCGGCGTGCCGGATTTCCATGCTTCGGTCCTGGGCGGCAAGGCGGTGGGCGAGCTCAGCATTGTCGGCGTGGCGCCCGCCATCGCCAACGCGGTCTATCACGCGACAGGAAAGCGCGTGCGCGATCTGCCGATCACGCTGGAGAAGCTGATCGGCTGAGCTGTGACGGAATCATCTCGGCGAGCATTGGACTGGTCGCCTCAAGGATGCAGCAGGCGGACTTCGGTGCCGTGCACTGTCGTGCTCTCGGCCATGTCGCTTTTGCGGCCGGGCACCAGCGCGTTGATATTGGCATTGCCGATGGATGCGCCGGGCCAGCGGCCCTTGTGGACGATGCCGACGCCGCGTTGCGTCGTATCCGATATGGCGACCGCGAGCGCCAGGCGCCCATTCTCATTGGCCAGCAGGATGGGATCGCCTTCGGCAAAGCCCGCGTCTGCCGCATCATCGGGATGAAGCGTGATGGTGGGCGGGCCGAGACGCCGGCGGATGACCTTGTCATTGCCGTAGCTCGAATTCATCAGCCAGAGGGAGGCCGGCGACAGGATCCGCACACTGCCGGCGGCGGGCCGTGCATCGGCATGGGGGAGCGGCACACGCGGCAGGCCTTGATCTTCGGCGCGCTGGCTCGCGAGCTCGATACGCCCGGACGGCGTCGGAAAGACGAGGTTGGCGAACTGGATGCGAGGTTCCGGGAACAGTGTGGCCGTGCCGATCCTGGCGAGATCGGCAAATGTGCCGCGATAGGGCGTCTGAGCCAGGAGCCGGGCGATCAGCGCCTCATCGCTCTCGAAGAGCTCCGGATCGTCATAGCCCATCACGCCGGCGAGCCTTCGGAAGATCTCCTGATTGGGAAGTGCTATGCCCGGCGGATCGGCGGTCTTCACTTGCGCCGATACCGTCAGGTCGAAATAGGGCAAGACCAGATCGTTGAATTCAAGAAAGCTCGCCGCCGGCAGCACGATATCGGCATAGGCGGTCGTGTCCGTGTGGAAGAGATCGATGGCGACGTGAAAGAGATCGTCGCGTTCGAGCGCGCGGCGCAGCCGTCCCTGTTCGGGCGAGGAGGCCGCCGGATTGTTGTTCCAGTTGACGAAGGCATTGGCTTTCTCAGGATCTTCGAGCGTCGCTGCAAGATCCATATGGCTTATGGAGGAGGTGGTGCCGTTGCGGGCGAGCGACGGCACGGCCAGTGTCGTCATGTCGATCCCGCGCGAGCCTGTCCCGTTCATGTAGCAGAAGCCGGCGCCGGCCTTGCCGAGATTGCCGGCGAAGGCGATGAGCGCCGCGATCGCCCGGAACACATTGCCGCCCTTGGGCTGGCGCTGTACGCCCTGGCCAAGCCACAGAAGCGATGGTCCCGCACCATAGGCAAGGGCCGCTTCTTCGATCAGCATTTCGGAGACACCGCAGAGCACCGCCGCACGGGCGGGCGTCATCGCCTCGATCGCCGGAATGAGCTCTTGCCAGCCGATCGTATGATTGGCGAGAAAGATTTCATCGGTGAGGCCCTTCGAGTGCAGGACATTCAAAAGCGCAAAAGCGAGTGCTGCATCCGTGCCGGGGATGAGCTTGAGATGGATGTCCGCTGCCTTCGCCGTGTCATGACCGATCGGATCGACGACGATGATCTTGGCCCCAGCCACCCTGGCTTCCTTCAGCCAGAATTTATCCTGGTGCGGTGCCGAATGGGACGGGTTGGCGCCCCAGACCAGGATTGTCTTCGAATCTCTCGCCGTCCGGGGATCAAAGCCTTCCAGCGAATTGCCGAAGACGAATTCGAGTGCCGCGTGACCGGCCTTGTTGCACACCGTATCCGGATCGACTTCGGTCGCGCCGATCCGGTTGAACAAGCGAATGGGATAGGCGCCGCCGAGAAGGCCGACAGTACCGGTATAATGTGTGTGGAGGATGGTGCGCGCCGCGCCCTTGTCGATCAGTCCATGGAACTTCGCCGCTATCATGCCGAGCGCTTCATCCCAGGAGATGGGCTTGAATTCGCTTTTGCCCTTGGCGCCGATGCGCTTCAGGGGAGTGGACAGACGGAGTGCGGCGTCCCGCCAGGCGCCATTATAGGCGATCGCGCATTTGCCGCACAGCGCGCCCCGGCTGATCAGATGATCCTTGTCACCGAGCACATTGACGATGACACCATTCTTTTTGGTGACGGTGATGCCACAGGCATCATAGCAATCCCGCGGGCAGGTCGTCTTCACGGTTTCAACAGCGGCCATCAGTCGTCCCATATCTTGCGCCGATGATGCATAGCATGGGAGAGGGCCGACGGTCCCGGCCACTTGCGCGCGGAGAGGGCAGACCAATTGGCCTCTAGCGGGCGAGCCGATCCAGGGTTTGTTTCATGACGGCCATGCCTTGCTCCATCATGGTGGTCATGCGCGCCGCGGCCTCATAGGGTAGAAGATCGGCAATCCACACCACTGTCGTCCCGCCTTTCGCATCGGCGAAGACTTGCGCCGAAGCGTTGTGATGTGTGAGCGATCCGCCGGCAGCCGACCAGACCACCCGGCGGTTTTCGTCATCGATGGTCACGATCTGTTCGCGTATAGTCATGCCATTCCCGAATGTCACGATACGCGCACCGGGTTCGAGCTGCGTATCGATCACAAATCCTGGCACGAGACGGGTGTGGAGGGCGCCGATATCGCGAAGCGCTTCCCATACGTCCTCCACCCGTGCTTTTGTCGAAATTTCTCTGCGGACCGACGCCACTCAGGCAGCCTTGTTTTCCTGCTGCTTCATGAATTCTTCGGCGCGTTTCTTCAGCTCCGGCATGGCGACGTCTTCCTTGTGCGTCGCGATCATCCAGCTGTTTCCGGAGGGATCCTTCACGCCGCCGGTGCGGTCGCCATAGAACATGTCTATTGGTTCCATGATGGTCTTGCCGCCGGCCTTGACCGCCTGCTGATAGACGTTGTCGACATCGGGCACATACAGGCAAAGGGTCGATTCCGTTGCCTTGGCCTGTGGGCTCTCGTCAGCGATCATCACGCGTGAATCGCCGATCTTCACTTCCGCATGCATGAGCTTTCCATTCGGACGCTTGAGGGGCTCGAATGCCATTTCCGCGCCAAATGCCCGCTTGAGGAACTCGATGACCTTGTCGGCCCCTCGAACGGTCAGATAAGGCGTAATGGCATGATAACCCTCAGGAATAGGTTTTACTGACATGATATGTCTCCTGTTCATGGATTGATTTGGGGGACGAGCCTGCCCCGCTGGGGGACAGGCAATGTATTGACGTTAACCGCCGGCCGCCGATGAAGTTCCTGGACGCTGAAATGTAATGTGCAAACAAATGCGAGAGGTCGCGGAGTGGGAACCCTCAAATCATGCGATTGAGGACATTGCGGGTCACTTTGAGAACCATCTCATCCTGGCGCAGGAGGCCAGCCACCCATTCGCAGGTGCCGGCATGGAAGACCTCGCCTTTGCCGCGGCTGAAATTCACGATCATGCCTGAGCCGCGCTTGGTTGCTTCGATCGCCTCGGCAGTCGTACTCCCGGCAAGGACCGAGGCCACATATTGCGCGTCCTCGGCGCCGAGAAAGATCTTGCCCGGAATGATCGTCGGGCCTTCCTCGATCGTCGAGGAGAGGCCGAGCGCCAGAATCTCGAGGCCGTCAGGCGCAGTCTCGCCTGGCGCGACATAAGGCAGCCCTCCGCGGATTTCATAAGCGAGCCCATCGACCTCATAGCCGAAGATGGCGGAGCGGGCGCCCAGCACGTCGCCATAATAAAGACCGGTCCCCGTAAAGGCCCAATGATCGGGCCGATAGATGGGAAAGCCCTTGGCGCCGCGGGGCGAACAGCCCGACCAGCTCGCATAGAGGCCGCGCGTCGCGTTGAGCCCGAAAGTGAGCGCGCCCGGCCGGGCGATCTCTTTAGCTTCCCAGGATTCGGTCACCAGATGGCGGGGGCCCGTGACCATGAAGGGATCGTTCTTCGTCGCCAGATATTTATGGCAGACTTGAATCTGGCCATCTTGTTCGAGCCGGATCTGCCACATGAAGTTTCCGGCAAATCGGGCGATGTGGCCGCCCTCATCGACATAGGCGTCGATGGCGTCGCGCATTTGCCACGACCAGTATTCGTCATGGCCGACCATCACCAGGCAGCGATAGGCGGAAAGGATGTCCGGCCTGAAATGGAGATCGGTCTGCGCGATGACATCGACGATATAGCCTGCCGCTTCCGCCCAGCGCATAAAATGCCGCTCATAGCTGGCCCAGCCGGCGGATGCGTATTTCTTGCTGTAGCCATGAGCATAGGCCCATTCCATATGCGGATAGCGGGGCTCGGCCATCATCGCCGGCGGCTCCATCAGCGTCGGGCGCGGCGCATCGGGCGGCAACGTGACAAAGCCTTTGGCGTACGGGCGGTGGATGCTG
>Ga0207646_10003530_pt1 | contig 17604 bp, 19 predicted proteins | sample KBSK5502metaG_FD_184343 | JGI IMG/M metagenome (GOLD analysis project Ga0207646, IMG submission 184343) | Corn, switchgrass and miscanthus rhizosphere microbial communities from Kellogg Biological Station, Michigan, USA - KBS K5-50-2 metaG... | ecosystem: Host-associated > Plants > Roots >... | reverse complement strand
CGTCGCCCCGCGCGGCCGCCTCGCGCTCAGCGGTGGGGATGGCAGCAAGGTAATGGGTTGGCAACCGAGCAACATCGTCGAGGCTGTAGCGCTGCCAGCCCGGCGGAGCAGAGGAAGCAGCCTGGAAGTAATCCACCTGGAAATCGATTAACGCATATGGATATGAGCCTGGCGCCGCGCGTCAACGTGACCAGAAGATTGACTTTTGCGGCCGGTCACATCCTTGCCAGGCCGGAGTGGGATGAGGCCCGTAATCGCGAGGTATTCGGAGCATGTTCCGGGGACCACGGCCACAACTACGAGCTCGAGGTGACTGTGAGCGGATCCGTGGACGGGAACACGGGCATGGTGATCAATTTGAAGGAGGTCGACCGGATTGTGAAAGACCTGGTGATCCACGACGTCGACCATCACCACCTGAACCGCGATGTGCCCTGGCTCCAGGGTTGTCTGCCGACCACCGAAAATCTCGCCTTGGCGATCTGGGGCCGCCTGGACGGCAGGCTCCCATCCGCTCGGCTGGAACGGGTCCGCTTGAAAGAGACTGAGAACAACGTTGTCGAGGTTGGACGCTGATGAGCATCGCGGCTTCATCTCTCACGCCCGCTGACGAGCTCGCGGACACAGTATCAGCCCTTCTCGAGCAGCTTGGCGAGGATCCAGACCGCGAGGGTCTGCTTGAAACTCCAGCCAGGGTCGCCGAATCACTTCGATACCTCACCGAGGGCTACGCCGCAAATCCCGCGACCATAGTGGGAGATGCCCTCTTCGCCCTTGACGATTACGACGACATGGTCGTCGTGAAGGACATCGCGTTCTTCAGCTTGTGTGAGCACCATCTGCTTCCGTTCTTTGGGCGCGCGCACATCGGCTATGTTCCCGACGGCAGGGTCGTGGGTCTGAGCAAGCTGCCGCGCCTGGTCGACGCATACTCCCACAGGCTTCAACTTCAGGAACGGATGACTCGGGAGATCGCGGAGGCGATCAACACCGTCGTCACACCGCGCGGGGTCGGTGTCGTTGTCGAGGGTCGGCACTTATGCATCGAGATGCGTGGGGTGGAGAAGGAGAGTTCCCAAACCGTGACATCCTGCATGTTGGGGGTTTTCCGCAGCGACCAGCGCACGCGGTCGGAATTTCTGTCTCACATCCAGCAAAGCCGCTGAAGATCTCGGTCGTCGCTTCGCCGGTGACTCCACTCCAACCCGCCCAGCTGGGCGGAGCGCAGGCATTCCTGTCCGACCTTGCAACCGGCCTCTCCCGGCGCGGACATGAGGTTCTCCTCTATTGCGCCGAGGGCTCGGAGGTGCCGGGAGTGGATCTGGTCGAGATCCCGGTGGCGCCGGGTGCAGACCAGGCGTTGGTGATGCCGGGATCGAGCGACCAGCCCGCGGTGTCGCCGGCCATTCGGCGGGCCTTCGAGCTTCTCTTCGAGGAGCTTCGCATTCGCGGTGCTGACGTCGTGTCACAGCACGCTTTTGATGCGGAAGCAATAGAACTGTCGGATGGCCTGCCAGTGCTTCACACCCTCCACATGCCGCCGATCTCCGATCGAGTCCTCGGCGAAGTCCTGAGGAGCCGGGCCGCCTTTGTCACGGTGTCGGAGTCGTGCCGGCGCTCGTGGGCGTCGGCTGGCGCGGGTCAGGTAGGCGTCTTGCGCAACGGTGTGCCCGTCTTCACAGTCGAGGAGGCTCCGATCCGCAAGGATGCGTTGATGGCAGGGCGGCTTTCGGCTGAGAAGGGATTCGAGGACGGGATTGCGGCTGCGCACGCCATCGGATTGAGGCCGGTCGTGATCGGGGTGCCTTATGACCCGGGCTACCAGCCCGACCTGAGCGCCGCGGTCGTGCTGCCGCCCCAGCCGCGATCCGAGCTGTGGAGGCTGATGGCTGGAGCATCGGTGACCCTGCTGCCCGTGCACTGGGATGAGCCTTTTGGAATGGTCGGCGCCGAAGCGCAGATGGCAGGATGTCCGGTCGCGGGATACGCTCGCGGAGGATTGGTCGAGATCGTCGAGCCGGGAGTATCCGGCTTCCTGAGCGAACCTGGTGATGTCGATGGCTTGGCGGGAGCCGCCAAGGCTGCCACCAAGCTCGATCGGCGGGCCGTTCGCGCATCCGCTGTCAACCGACTTGGCCTCGACGCATCGCTTGACGGCTACGAGGCTGCCCTGGCGGCGGTGGCCGGTTGATCGCGGTCGTCACCGGCGGATCCCGCGGAATCGGGGCAGCGGTCATTCAAGAGTTGATCGCTCGCGGTTACGACTGCCGCGACCTGAGTCGGACTGCGGGCTACGACGCGGGTGACGAGTCCTCGGTCACGCAATTCTTCGATCAGCTGGAACGGCTCGACGTTGTGGTCAACAATGCCGCGATCCTCGAGCTCGCCCCGATAGTCGACATGAACGTCGAGACATGGGACGAGGTGATACGCGTCGGTCTGAGGGGTGCATTCCTGTGCTCCCGAGCCGCCTTTCGTCTCATGAGCCCCGGCGGCGCGATCGTCAACGTCAGCAGCCTCTCCGGCGTTTCCGGGACGGACAAGTTTCCGAAGATGTCCGCCTACGTTGCGGCGAAGTCGGGATTGGCCGGCCTGACCGAGGCCCTGGCCGTGGAGGGACGGCCGCTGGGGATTCGCGTCAATGCGGTCAGCCCTGCCAGCGTTGCCACCGAGATGGGCCGCATCGCGGGTATCAGCCAGGACCCACTCACGCCTGAGGAGGTTGCTCGCGTAATCGCGTGGCTTGCGACACCCGACTCAGCTCCACTCACCGGCGCGAACCTACGGCTCGATCCGCCGGCGCGTGGGTAACGCCTTGTCGGTCGTGATCGTTGGCGCAGGCTTGGCCGGTGCCAACGCAGCTCTCGAGGTAGGCCGCCTCGCCCCCGATACTCACGTCACCCTGATCGGTTCGGAGACGCATCTGCCTTATCAGCGCCCGCCCCTGTCCAAAGGGTTTCTTCGGGGCGCCGAACCGTTTGAAGCCGCTTTCGTGGCGCCCCGAAGCGAATATGAGCGACTTGGAATTGAGCTCATGCTCGGAAGGACGGCGCTCAAGCTCGAACCGGAATCCAGGCGGATTCAGCTCGACGGCGGCGAAGTAATTCCCTACGACCGAGCTCTGATCGCGACCGGGGGGCGCAAGCGTCACCTGCGGTTCCCAGGCGCAGAGCTGGAAGGCGTCTTCGATCTCCGGACAGTGGAAGACTCTGAAAGGATTCAGGCCGCGGCGCGCGGCGGCGGGCGAGTCGTGGTGATCGGACTCGGCTTCATAGGCTGCGAGGTGGCGGCGTCGCTGCGCATGCTTGGAGTCGAGGTCACCGCAATCGATCCGGGGCCGGCGCCTCTGGCACGTGTTCTCGGGCCCGAAGTTGGAGCCGTCATCGCCGCGCTTCATCAGTCGCACGGCGTGGAGTTGGTGTTGGGTGAAGGCGTGGATCGGTTGGAGGGTGGCCGGCGAGTCGAGCGCGTAGTCACCAAGTCCGGCCGGCGGTTCGAATGCGATTTCGTGGTCGCCGGCATCGGTATCGATCCAGATGTCGATCTCCTTCGGGAGGCCGGCGCGCGGATCTCGAACGGGGTCGAAGTCGACGAATTCTGCCGGACGAGCCTGGCTGGTGTCTATGCAGCCGGCGACATTGCAGACCACGCTCACCCTCTGTTTGGACGCATACGTGTCGAGCACTACAACAACGCCGAAAAGCAAGGACGGTCGGGCGCGGCGTCGCTCCTGGATCGAGGCGTGCCATATGGCTACGTTCATTCCTTCTGGAGCGACCAGTTCGATCAAACCCTTGAATACGTCGGATTCGCCACGGAATGGGACGCGATCGATGTTGAAGGCTCGCTTCCGGATCGCGACTTCATAGTCCGCTACTTTCGCCGGGGCAAGCTGCTGGCCGCGGCTGCGATGGGCCGCGGCGGGGACCCCGAGAGCGAGGAGCCGACTGAGCTCAGGAACATCGCAAACGAAATCCGCGCCAGAGGCGGAAGCGTCACATGAACGGCATCAGCTCACGTGGCATCAGTCGTACTCGTCGTGGCGGCGCCACCACAACCCGGTCTCGTTGCGACCGAGTGGCGCGCGGTCGAGCCACGGATACATGCCCCAGATGACGTCCACTCCGCGCTCGTACGTCGAGTAGGTGTGGTATACGACGCCATCCTCGAGCACGAATGCGCTCATGCCGGGCCCCTCTTTCCTGTACGTCGCCCAGTCGGTTCCAACCATCGACGTGAGCGCAGCGATAAAGGCATTCTCCTGTCCCGCGGGCAGCCGCAAGTCCGCAGTGCGGAAGTTGTAGTCGACGGCTCCCGCCCGCCACTCCTCGTCAGTGTGCGACACGTGGAAGTCGTAGTTGAAATCACTGCTGAACGACGATGCCCACGGGAAACTCCAGCCCATCCGCCGCCTGTACGCCTGCAGTTTCGCCAGCGGAGCCCGCGACACCGCGAACAGCATGACGTCGTGATTCGCGAGGTGGACGGCCGAGCCGTTGAACCCGTCCGCGATCGCCGAGCAGGACGGGCACCCTGCGGTGTAATCGGGTCCGAACATGAAGTGATAGATCAGGAGCTGCGAGCGTCCTCGGAACAGGTCGGCGAGGGACGCTGTGCCTTCGTCGGTATCGAAGCGGTACGCCTTCTCGATTCGAACCCAGGGCAACTCCTGCCGCATCCGCGCCACTTCGTCGCTACGGCGCGTCAGGGCCTTCTCGGCCTTGAGCAGCTCCAGCCGGGCCGCGACCCACTCTTCATGTGTTCCGATCTTGTGGTCGGTCATCAGGTCTCTCCTATGTGGTTAAAACGGGTTGACGCCGGCCGCACCATCGATGACGTATGACATCGGTGGCGTGAGCCCGGGAACTGACGAGGGCGCAATTACGATCAGGATTCCAAGTCCGACGATCGCCAGCGCCACCGGCACATCGATGGCGGCTCTTGCGGGCAGGAGCTTCTGGGCGAGGACGAGGGCGCCGATCGCGAACATCCAGGTGACGCTCATGATGCTCAACGCCACCAGCATCAGCATCAGTCCGATGCTCGAGCCTACGCAGCAGAGCCCGAACTCGAATCCGGAGCCGACGCTCTCGCGGCAGCTCCGCCGGAAGCGCTGCTTGAGCGGCGTGAGCTCGTAGACACCTGCCGCGATTACGAGCGCGCCGGCGGCGAAGGACCCGTGCGGCCGGTACAGCGCATACACCACGACGCCCACGAGTGTCCAGACGGCAAGGTACGACCCGACGAACATCGGGACGGCGCGCACACCGCGGGCGTGAGCGCTTCGCAAAACCGCAGGAGCCGCGCCCGGCAGCATCATCGCCGCCATCATCGCCACCCACAGCGCCATAAAGAAGCTCCCCTCACTCCTCAACGAATTTCTTCAGACGGTCGAGGGCTTCGTCCCATCGCTTCGAGACGTGCTCGAGATAGGTGCGCGCGGCTTCCATTTGTTCCGGCTCGAGCTCCCAGATGCGCTCGCGGCCACGTCGCACATCCGAGACGAGCCCAGCCGTGGCGAGCACGTCCAGGTGCTTGGTGACGGCCTGTCGCGTGACGGAAGATCCGGAGGTCAACCGGGTAATCGAGAGAGGGCCCTCGGAGCTCAGTCGTGAGACCAGCGCCAGCCGGGTTTCATCACCGAGGGCCGCAAACACCGGCGCAGCGCGAGAGACCTCGCGCCAGCCGGCGCTATGAAGCGACATGTCGCGCGATGTTCTGCAGCTGCTCAGCCCACCCAGCGTCGTTCATACGCAGCGCTTCAGCACGCCTTGTCGCCGGGATGCGATCGAAGCCTGACTCGACCACGGTGAGCCGGGTGCCTTCAGCGACCTCCTCCAGATGGAACTCGACCAGCGTGGTGGGCTCGCTCGAGTAGTCCACGCCGGATTCGACCGCGTATGGATGCCAGCGGTACGACATCCGGCTCTCGGGATCCATCCGCTCGATGGCGATCTCAATCGTTACGTTCCCGTGGCCGGGGAGCGCGATCTGGCCGTGGGCACGACCGCCTGGAGCGAAGGTACCTTGAAGCTTCATGCCGAACCAGGCGCCGAACTCCTCGGCGTCGGCAAGTGCCCGCCAGACTCGCGACCGGGGTGCGCGCAGAAGGATCTCTTTCTCGATGCGGTCTGTGGTGTTATGCAACTTCATGGTTGCATCTTACCGCGCCCACTCCTGGAAATGCAACCCGCAGTTTGCATATCCACCGTCCATAGGAAATCTCACCGAGTCCCTCAGAGCCTGCGCGGAATCAGCAAGGCAACCACTGCAACCCAAACCACGTCAGGAGTCAACTTACTGAGCTTTCGGGAGGTGAAGGAGTCCGACACGAAGGCTTTCGTTCGGTTTTTCAATCACATGCGAGACGCCGGAGTGCTGCTTCCCCCTTCACAGTACGAGGCTTGGTTTGTCTCCGCGGCGCACGACGACGAGGTCAATCGAGGCGACGCTCGAGGCGGCATACAGGTTCGACTCATCACGGCCCGCTTAGCCCGATTCACTAAGACGGCTCCGCTTTCGGCGTCGCCTCGGCAATCACATGTAGGACGCGCAGCGCCGGATGCTGACGACGCAGCCGGCTGACCACGTCCATCTTCAACCACCTCGAGATCCCGATCGGGAGGGTCGACAGAACGATGGTTTCGTATCGCTGATCTCGGAGCACGTCGTCGACTGCCAGGACGGGATCGGCGTCACCGACGGTCACTCCGACGATGTTGATTCCTTGACGCTTGAGAGAGTCGGCCGCCGATTGCGCCGTCGACCGAGCCACGTCCATCGTTTCGCCCTCTTCCCACACCAGGAGGTTGCCGACTGGCGTTGCCGGCACCAGCAGCGAGAACTCAGCCTGGGAGTCGGCCGCCGCAAGGTTCTTCGCCGCCTCCAGCAACTCCGGTGTTTGGGCGGTCTGGTGAGCAACCAACAGGTACTTTGCCATCGCCTCGACCTTGAAGGAATCCAAGCAGCGCTACCAATCCAGGTTACTGCTCGCCGAGATGGGACCCAAGTTGATCTGGGCCGTCATGAAGCAATTACCTTCGCGTAGCCTTCGCGGCATGAGCGACAGCTTCGAGACTCTGGCGATTCACGCCGGCCAGGACCCGGAACCCGTTACTGGCGCCGTCGTACCTCCCATCTTTGCCACCACCACTTATAAGCAGGACGCCGTCGGCGCCCCACGCCACGGTTACGAGTACAGCCGAACCAGTAATCCCACTCGCAAGGCGCTTGAGCAATGCCTGGCCGCTCTCGAGGCAGGTCACCAGGGCCTCGCTTTCGCGTCGGGTCTCGCCGCCGAGGACACCTTGCTGCGGGCCATCTGCGGTCCCGGCGACCATGTCGTCATCCCCGACGACGCCTACGGCGGGACGTACCGGCTGTTCGCCAGGGTCGCTGAGCGATGGGGCCTGCGCTGGACCGCCGCGCCGCTTCATGATCTCGATGCAGTCGCCTCGGCGTTCACGCCGGAAACGAAGCTGCTCTGGATCGAGACGCCAACCAATCCACTCCTTCGCATTGCAGACATCGCGGCTCTGGCCACCGTCGCGCACGGCGCAAATGCCCGCGTAGTCGTCGACAACACCTTCGCCTCGCCTTACCTGCAGCAACCCCTGATGCTTGGCGCCGACGTAGTCGTGCACTCGACGACCAAGTACTGCGGCGGCCACTCCGATGTGATCGGCGGCGCCCTGGTCGTAAAAGATCCTGAGCTGGGGGATAAGCTGGCCTACTATCAGAACGCGATGGGCGCCGTCGCCGGTCCCTTCGATGCGTGGCTCACGCTCCGCGGGCTGAGGACGTTGGCGGTACGCATGGAGCGGCACTGCGACAACGCCGAGCGGGTCGCCGCCTTCCTGACCGAGCAGCCGGAGCTGTCGGAGGTGCTCTACCCCGGTTTACCCGACCATCCGGGGCACGCCGTCGCGGTCAGGCAGATGCGGCGCTTTGGGGGGATGGTGAGCTTTCGCGTTCGCGCGGGCGAGGCGGCGGCGGTCGCGATCTGCAATCGCGCCCGACTGTTCTTGCTCGGCGAGTCCCTGGGCGGGGTCGAGTCGCTCATCGAGCACCCTGGCCGGATGACGCACGCCTCGGCATCGGGATCACTGCTGGAGGTACCGTCCGACCTGGTCCGGCTCTCGGTTGGTATCGAGGCTGTGGAAGACCTGATCGCCGACCTGGCCCAGGCCATCCGCTCAGCCGGCTAGGACCTCTGACCGTTTCAGAAGGTCGGGGCCCGCCGCCCGCCGGCCCCCAGGTAGGCCAGCAGGTCCTGCCGCGCGATCACGCCACGGGGCTTGCCATCGATGAGGACCACGGCCGCTCCGGAATCGGTCAGCAGCGTCACCGCATCACCCACAGGCTGCCCGCCGCCGATTGTTGGCATGGGCGGCGACATGTGTTGGCTGATCGGGTCCCGCAATTGAGCCCGACCGGTGAACAGGGCGTCTAGCAGGTCGCGCTCGACGATCGACCCAACCACCTCTGCGGTCTCCAACGGTGGCTCAGCCTTCACGACCGGCATCTGCGAGACACCGTACTCGCGCAGGATGTCGATCGCGTCACGGACGGGCTCGTTCGGATGCGCGTGTACGAGCTGCGGCATGGTGCTGCCCTTCGCCGCCAGCACCTCGGCTACGGTGACCTCATCGCCGGGAGGGCGCAGAAACCCATAGTGCGTCATCCAGCCGTCGTTGAAGATCTTCGACAGGTAGCCGCGTCCCGAGTCCGGCAGCAGCACCACGATCACGTCGTCCGGCCCGGCGCGGTGCGCTACTTCGAGTGCGGCCCCTACCGCCAGCCCGCAGGAGCCGCCCACGAGCAGCCCCTCTTCCCGGGCCAGCCGGCGGGTCAGCTCGAACGAGTTCTTATCACGCACGGCGATGATCTCGTCGCAGACGGTCCGGTCGAAGGTCTCGGGCCAGAAGTCCTCGCCCACCCCCTCGACGAGATAAGGCCGCCCAGTGCCGCCCGAGTACACCGAGCCCTCGGGGTCGGCTCCGATTACCCTGACGGTCCCGCCTGACACCTCCTTCAAGTAGCGCCCGGCGCCCGAGATGGTGCCCCCAGTGCCCACACCAGCGACGAAATGGGTGATCCGGCCCTCAGTCTGCTGCCACAGCTCGGGCCCCGTCGTCTCATAGTGGGAACGAGGGTTGTTCGGGTTCGTGTACTGATCTGGCTTCCAGCCCCCGGGCGTTTCAGCCGCAAGCCGGTCCGACACCTGGTAGTAGGATCTCGGGTCTTCGGGGGCCACGGCGGTGGGACAAACCACGACCTCGGCGCCGTACGCCTTGAGCACATCGATCTTGTCAGAGCTGACTTTGTCTGGACAGACGAAGATGCATTTGTATCCGCGCTCCTGTGCAACCAGGGCCAGACCGATGCCAGTGTTGCCGCTGGTGGGCTCGACAATCGTTCCGCCGGGCTTGAGGGCCCCGGCCTTCTCAGCTTCATCAACCATCCGGACGGCGATGCGGTCCTTGACGCTGCCGCCGGGGTTGAAATACTCGACCTTGGCCAGTACTGTGGCTCGGACGCCCTCAGTCACCCGGCGCAACTTGACTAGCGGCGTGTTGCCGATCAGGCCCACGACCGTCTCGTAGTAATGCACAGCGTGAGCCTACGAGATCTCACAAAGGCCGGGTAGCCGGCTCACGGGCCCATCCAGCGGACGCGAGGTAGGTTGGGTTGTCGAGTGGCCGATCGATTCCGTTTTTGACAAATTTCACCCCGAGCGCAAATCTGTCGCATTCCTGGAGCACATGTTCGGCTTCGTTCCCCACAGCAACTCGTACGCGCCGATTGGCACCTGGAGCACCATGTCGATCCGCGACGCCAACCTGAACTTCGCGCTCCAAGCGTGCGGTGAGGCCCAGGGGACTGGCTCCGGGCAACCATAGAGCTCAGCCTGGACGGCACCTGCCGACCTGATCAACGGGGGCGGCCGAAAGGCCGCCTCCTGCTCGAGGGCAGCGTTATGCTGCCCGGGCGTGGTCCCTCTCGAGCGACGCCGACTCGGCGCTTCCGAGCTTGAAGTCTCCGAGCTCTCGTTGGGCTCCTGGAGGACGTACGAGCGCATCCCGCGCGATGCGGGCGTCGCGGTCATGCGGAGGGCCCGCGAAGTTGGAATCAACTTTCTCGACGATGCCCGGTACAACGATGAGACCGGTACTGCGCCGATCAAGACGGGTTACTCGGAGATCGTGTTCGGGGAGATCTTCAGGGCCTCGGGTTGGAAGCGGGATGAAGTCACGCTCGCCAACAAGCTCTGGTGGGAATTCTGGCCCGAGCAAAGCCCCGAGGCCGAGCTCGACTCCTCACTCCAACGCATGGGCATGGACTACCTCGATCTGGCCTACGCAGAGAGGCCGCCTCGAGGCCTGGCTGTGGAGCAGATCGTTCACGACGTAACGGAGCTCATGAAGACCGGCAAGCTGCGCGCCTGGGGTGTCCTCAACTGGCCTGCGGCGTTGATCGCCGAGGCAGCCGCGGCTGCATCGCGGCAAGGCGTACCGGGCCCGTGCGCGGCTCAGCTCCCATACAGCCTGGTCACACGTTCGCCCGTGGAGGATCCGGAAATGGTCGAGGCGCTCAACTCGGCACACACAAGCGTGGTTGCCTCGTACACGCTCGCCGGCGGCGCGCTCAGCGGCAAGTACGACCAGGTGGGAGCGAAGGGTCGCATCGCGGACGCGATCGATGGCCGAGATTATTCAGGGGCGTTGAGTGCAGGCCGCGAGCTGAGCAAATTTGCCCGTGAGCACGGTGTCCCGCCGGCTTCGATGGCCATCGCTTTCGTCCTTCTCAACCCGATGGTCGCCACCGTCCTGTTCGGCGCCACCAACCCGGAACAGATAAGCGAGAACCTTGCTGCTGTCGAGCTGAAAACCCAGATGGACGCGGAGGCAATCGCCGCCCTGAGACGTATCGCGTCGCCCTAGCTGAACCGCGTGTAACGTCACTCAGATGACCGTCACCGTTCAGCCTGTCATTACGAGGCACTCAATCCTCAACCCGGACGGAACACTGGTCAAGGGCGCCAAGGCGAGAGTGAGCGACCAACTCTTGCTCGAGATGTTGCGCTGGATGCTGATGTCCCGCATTTACGACGAGCGTGCAACCGCGCTTCAGCGGCAGGGCAGATACGGGGTCTTCTCTCCCGCCCTTGGCCAGGAGGCGTCCGTCGTCGGATCCGCGATGGCCCTCGATCCAAAGCGCGATTGGATCGTTCCGCAATACCGGGAGCTGATGGCCGTCGTGCGCCACGGCTATCCGTTAGAGCGCGTTGCCGCGACCGGAATGGGCCGGATCTCGGAGGCCTCGCGAATCCCTGATGGCGTCAACGTACTGCCGACCCAAGTCGCCCTCGCAGCCCAGCTTCCACACGCGACCGGCCTCGCGTGGGGGCTGAAGCTCCAGAAGAAGGACTCGGTTGTGATGACGTACGTCGGTGACGGCGGGTCATCGGAGGGCGACTTCCATGAAGCGCTCAATCTCGCCGGCGTGATGCAAGCCCCGGTGGTGTTCTTCCTGCAGAACAACCAGTGGGCGATCTCGACACCAAGGCGGCGTCAGACCGCCACCCCGAGCTTCGCGCTACGCGCTGCGGGCTACGGATTCCCGGGGGTGGAGGTGGACGGAAACGACGTGTTAGCCGTCTACCAGGTCGCCACAGAAGCTGTGCAACGGGCCCGAGCCGGCGACGGTCCGACCCTGATCGAATCACTCACGTATCGGATGAGCTTTCACAACACGACCGACAATCCGTCGCTCTATGAGGATCCCAAGGATCGCGATGAGGCAAGTCGGCGCGATCCGATCGATCGGGTGATCAAGCACCTGACGCGGCGTGGCCTGTGGAGCGAGGAGCGCGATCGGGAGACTCGAGCCGGCGTCCGGGCAGAAATCGATGCCGCGCTCGAGCGTGCGGCCACGTTTCCTTCCGCCACGCCGAGCGACCTTTTTGAAAACGTCTACGCAGAGCTGCCCGACCGAGTACGCCGGCAGCACGCGGAACTGCTGGGCGAAGGGACCGAGTCGTGACACAGCGAAACATCGTCGAAGCGATCAACAACGCACTCGACGAGGAGATGCAGCGCGATCCCCGGGTCATGGTCATCGGGCTTGACGTTGGCAAGCTCGGAGGCGTCTTCCGAGCCACCTCAGGCTTGCTCGACAAACACGGTCCGCAGCGAGTGGTCGATACGCCGTTGGCCGAGGCAGGCATCGTCGGCGCTTCGCTGGGGTTGGCCATTTCCGGCATGGTGCCCGTCGCTGAGATTCAGTTCCTCGGCTTCACGGCGCAGGCTTTCCACCAGATCGGCCCGCAGCTCGCCAGGTTCCGCATGCGGTCGCGCGGTCGATATCACTGCCAGGTCACCATCCGCGCTCCTTTCGGTGGCGGAATCAGCAGCCCCGAATTCCACTCCGATGCGGTGGAAGCTCAGTTCGTCCAGTCACCTGGAATCAAGGTTGTGATGCCGTCTAATGCGTATGACGCAAAGGGGCTGCTCCTGGAGGCCATCCGCGACCCTGACCCGGTCCTTTACTGCGAGCCTGACCGCCTGTACAGGCTCGGCAGGATGGAAGTACCCGATGGCGACTACACCGTTCCCTTGGGGGAGGCGGATGTCGTCCGCCAGGGCGATGACATCACCCTCGTGGCTTGGAGCGCGGCAGTTGAGTTGTGCGTGCGGGCGGCAGACAAGCTGGCGGAGGAAGGGATTTCAGCAACTGTGGTGGACCTGAGAACGCTCGTTCCTTTCGATGTAGATACCGTGGTCAGTGCAGTCGCCAAGACTGGCCGCTGCCTGGTCGTACATGAAGCGCCGCTGAGTGCCGGCTTCGGCGCCGAAGTCGTGGCGACTCTGGCCAAGGAAGCGTTCTACGATCTTGACGCACCGATTGACCGGGTGACCTCCTACGACGTGCCCTACCCGGCGGGACCGTTCGAGGACTGGTATCTCCCGTCGGTCGAGCGAGTCGTTGCAGCCGCCCGCAGCACCGCGAGCAAATAGCCGCCTCGCGCGGGACTACCGAAACGGCTGCGAAACTTCGTCCAGACGGTGCATCGTCGCCTCGGAGAGACTCAGCCCCACCGCCCTCGTCGTCTCGACCAGCTGGTCCGGCCTTGAGGCGCCGATGATGGGCGCCGTCACATCCGGCTGCGCCAGCAGCCAGGCCACCGCAAGCTGCGCGGGCGTGCAGCCCTCCTCCCGGGCGAGCTCCACCACCGTGTCTGCAATGTCGAACATGCGGTCATTCCAGTAGCGGCCCTGGTACATCCTGCCGTAGTCGCCCTGGGCGAAGCGAGACTCGGCGGGCGGCTCCTCGCCGCGCCTGTACTTTCCGGTCAGCACGCCGGCGCCGAGCGGGTTGTAGGGCACCACGCCCATGCCCGATGCCCGCGCCAGCGGCAGCAGATCGCGCTCGTACGATCGGTTGAGCAGGTTGTAGCGAGGCTGCAAAACGGTGATGCGCGCCAGGTTGGACCTCGCGATCGCCTCCATCGCCATGGCCACCTGCCAGGCCTCAAAGTTCGAGACGCCGACATAAAGGACCTTGCCGTCCCGCACGAGGCGGTCGAGGGCCTCGAAGGTCTCCTCCATGGGCGCATCGAGGTCTGAGTGATGTAGGTAATAGACATCGACACGGTCAGTCTTGAGACGTCGCAGGCTGGCCTCGCAAGCTTCGATCACATGCTTGCGGCTACCCCCCGAGTCGTTGCGGCCGGGGCCGACGCGGTTGACACACTTGGTCGCCACCACGAAGCCCTCGCGCTTGCCCTGGAGCCAGGCGCCGACGATCTCCTCGGTGCGGCCCCAGGTCTCTGAGGAGGGCGGGACCGGATAGACGTCGGCGACGTCGATGAAGTCGATCCCCAGCTCCGCGGCCATGTCCATGATCGCGAACGCCTCTGACTGGTCGCGCTGGCTGCCGAAGATCATCGTGCCCAGGCAGAGCCTGCTCACCTGCAGCCCGCTGCGGCCGACGCGGACACCCTCCATCAGCACCGTTCAGACTAGCGTCGCGGCGAAATGCCTGTCCTGCTCGCGTCGGAGCTCGTACAGGAAACCAGACGGCTCTCCCTCGACGTCGTCCCAGCTGAGCGCCTGATCCCTCGACACGGATCGCTTGAGCCGACCCCGATAGGCGAATCCAAAGGGCAGCAGGCGCTGCTCCCGCGCCACCTCGTAGCGCTCGGACAGTCCATACACGGTGTACCCGCCGGCGCCGTCCAGCTCGTCGCCCGGTTTCAGGTCCCGCTTGGCGACCGCGATCAGCTCGGCAACCATCCCGCCGCGCAGATCACCGGTCGGCCGGCCCTGTATCACGGCCCGTGCTACCGACATCGGCACCTCGACGCATGCGAGGTGATACGGGCGAAAGAGACCCCAGTTGGGACCCCATTGCTGGGCGGTGCCGCCGAACCCAGGCTCGAACATCGAACCCATGGACGAGCGGACCCCGGCGTGGTCGGAAGTGACCACGACGAAGATGCCGGGGAAGACCTTGTCTTCGTGGACGTAGCGGCCGTCAGGGTCGATGGCGTTGGCCATGTCGACCACCCCTTTCGTGCGCAGGATGCCGCCGTCCTTCTCGAGGCTGAAGACGCGGCCGAGATCCTGCCAGCGGGAGTATGGCTCGTGCATGCCGCGGACCTCGGGCGGCATCCGCAGGACGTTGGAGACCGCCGCCATCTCGGTTTGCGACTTGGTTCCGTCCCGGAACGAGCAGTACATCTTGGGGTTGTTCCGGTTCCGCTCCGCCTGCTCTCGGTACGTATCGGCGGTGGCGTGGTGGTCATCTGGGAAAAGCACAGTCCCACGGCCCGCGCACACGACCTCGAATCCAAGCGTTTGCGCCCACTCAGTGAGCTCGAAGATGGCCCCCGGTTGGTCGCCGGCTGCCAGCGTGTATACGACGCCCGCGCGCCGTGCCCGCTCGGCCAGGATCGGCCCCACGACAACATCCGCCTCCACGTTGAGCATCACCACGTGGCGGCGATTCTCGATGGCGTCAGCCGCCACCCGCGCTCCAACTTCGGGTATCCCGGTCGCCTCCACCAAGGCGTCAAGGCCCAGCTGCCCCATCAGGTTGGCATCGCCCGTGGCGACCGGCCGCCCGCGGCGCAGAGCGTCCTGCGCGGGTCCCAGCTCATCGGTCACCAGCGGGTCGGCGCCATTTTGATGCAGGCAGGCCTCGGCGCGGCCGAGGTCAACGTCCGCGGCCGCCATCACCCGCATTCCCGGCATGGTCGCGATTTGGTCCACCACCCCGCGGCCCATGCGGCCGATGCCGACCACCCCCACGCGGATCGGCTCGGCACGGCTGCGCAGCTCGGCCAGGTACATCAGTTGGCGGCAAACCCACCCGGAGCTAACATGGGACTCTCCAGGGCATCCCACATGGATTGAGTGAAAGGGGGGTTCCTATCATGCCGCGAGCAAAGAAGAGGGCCAAGTCCGGCTGGTCGCGCCGAAAATTCCTGCAAACGGCCGGGGTGGCCGTGGCCACCATGGCCTTCCCCGAGATACTCATCTCCTGCGGTCCCCAGTCTAATTCGACCCCTACCGCCACCATCCCTAAGCCGCGCAAGGGCGCCTCGATTCGGCTGCTCCAGTGGACCAGCTTCGTCAAGCCGGCCGACGCCGAGTTCAAGCGTCAGGCTGCCGAGTGGGGCGACGCCAACGGCGTGACGGTTGCGATCGAGACCGTCACCGGCGATCAGCTTCAGCCCAAGACCGCAGCTGCCGTCGAAGCCAGCTCTGGTCCCGACATCATCCAGATGCAGTACGGATGGCCGCAGCTCTACACCGATTCTTGCCTCGACGTGAGCAACGAGGTCAACATCCTGATCGGCAAGCTGGGCAAGCCGGACCCCGTCAACGAGGCCTTTTGCAAGGTCAACGGCACCTGGCGGGCAATTCCCTACACGGTCGTGCCCAACGCGTGGACGTACCGCACCGACTATTTCCAGCAGGCGGGCGTCAGCAGCTTCCCGACGACCTGGGACGAGCTCACCGCCGCGGCCGCCAAGCTGAAGACGACCAGCAAGCCGATCTCACAGACCGACGGCCATGCCTACGGTGACTCCCTGACCATGTGGAACCCGGTGCTCTGGGGCTTCGGCGGCAAAGAGGTGAACGCCGACGGCAAGACGGTCGCCATCAACTCCAAGGAGACGCGCGACGCCATCAAGTGGGCGCAAGGCGCAGTCCAGGCTGGTTTCGTGGTTCACCCCGAGTGGCTCGACCCCGACAACAACCAGGCTTATCACGCCAACCGCATAAGCGGGACGCTGAACGGGGCCAGCATCTACATCAGGGAGAAAATCGAGTTTCACAAGTACACCGACGTGACCAACAACGCGCCGATGCCCAGCGGTCCCAAGGGAACCTTCGCCATGAACCTCATCTTCAACCACGCTGTCATGAAGTGGTCGCCGGACGCCGAGACCGCCAAGGCGATGCTTCTAGCGCTGATGGAGAAGGACCAATACCAGAAGTGGACCATGATCGCGGCTGGCTACAACGCCGGCCCGTTCGAGTCGCTCCATAACGACCCCGTCTTCGCGAGTGATCCCAAGCTGAAGGCCTTTCAGGACGTCGTGGCGCCGGGCAAGTGGCCAGGCTGGCCGGCGATGCCAAGCAAGAAGACGGCCCAGGCGCAGACGCAATACATCGTCGCCGACATGTTCGCCAAGGCGCTGGCCAACGGCGGCACAGGTGACATCGAGGCAGCGATCTCAGCGGCGGAAACGTCGCTGAAGGCGATCTTCGAGCGGCCCTGAGGGCAGCTGGCCTGGGCGCATAGAGATGGGGACCGCGACGCGGGCTGACGCGGTCCCCGCCTGGCACCAGCGTCGCGTGCGGATCTATGACCGCGAGGCGCCGCTCGGGTATTTCCTGCTCCTTCCAACCCTTGTCGTCCTGGGCATCTTTCTGCTGTATCCCTTCCTTTTCGGGATCTGGTTGTCGATTACGGACTCGGAGCTCGGGAACGTGGGTAAGTTCATCGGTCTCGGGAACTACCGCTTCGAGTTTCGCAACACGGACGGTGTCTTCTACGGAGCCGTCATCAACACCTTCCTCTACACAGGGATCACGACCGTGTTCAAGCTCAGCCTCGGGCTGGTCATGGCGCTGTTGCTGAACCAGATCTTCCCGTTCCGGCGCTTCGTGCGGGCGGCCTTGCTTCTTCCGTACATCATCCCGACAGTGCTGAGCTACGAGGCCTGGAGGTGGATGTTCGACCCGACGTTCAGCGTGATCAACTGGCTCCTGGTGAACACACACCTTGTGCACTATCCAGGACCCAACTGGCTTGGAGTGCCCGCCAACGCGATGGCGGCGCTGATGATCGTAAACGTCTGGCGCGGCACGCCCTTTTACGCCATCTCCTTCCTGGCCGGCATGCAGGTCATCCCTGTCGACCTCTACGAAGCGGCTCGGGTGGACGGCGCCAGCCGCCGGCAGCAGTTCATCAACATCACGCTTCCACTGCTGAGGCCGGTGCTGCTGGTCGTCCTTCTCCTCTCGACCATCCTCACCTTCGCCGACTTCCAGGGACCGTTCGTGCTCACCAACGGAGCCCCTTACA
>Ga0207646_10003529_pt1 | contig 17604 bp, 13 predicted proteins | sample KBSK5502metaG_FD_184343 | JGI IMG/M metagenome (GOLD analysis project Ga0207646, IMG submission 184343) | Corn, switchgrass and miscanthus rhizosphere microbial communities from Kellogg Biological Station, Michigan, USA - KBS K5-50-2 metaG... | ecosystem: Host-associated > Plants > Roots >... | reverse complement strand
CAACCTCGCAAGCCTTACAGCCAATGCAGAGTGTGGTATCAGTGAAAAATCCCATCTGACCCATGCAGGTATCCTCCTCTTCGTTACGGCTGTTCTTGTCCGTCCTGCCAACGCCGCTTGGTCGCGGCTACCGCTGCGCGGTCAGGCAGGACGAAAGGCAGTTCACGCGCTACAATACTGCCATCTTGACCCTGGTGCGAGCGACGCCCTGGACGCATATTACAGGTAAATGCTTTGGCTTCATGCATGCTGACATTGCGCTCGGCAACCAGCAGGAGTAGATCGTTGGCGACATCGCCTTTCACCACGCCTTGATACCCCCAGTGGTACGGTAAACCGATTTGATGGATGGTGCGGCCCTCTATCTTCAGAGGTTTCATGCGCGGCGTGACCATCGCCCTTGCTTCTACCTCGCCACGTTCCGTCCAGATGGTAATCCAGTCACCGGGTTTGACTCCCTTTTCCGCCGCCAGTTCCTCGCTAATCTCGGCGAATAGTTCCGGTTGGAGTTCTGAGAGCCAGGGCAGCCAGCGCGACATGGCCCCACCCACGTGGTGCTCGGTGAGCCGGTAGGTGGTGATCGTATAAGGATACTTCGGGTTAGCGATTCCGTTCTCTGGATTATCCCGCCGGCGCCAGTGCTTCACGACAGGATTGGTAGGCATTTTGGGGTAAAGCAGATTTGTGACAGGGGACTCTACCGGCTCATAGTGCGTGGGCAGCGGTCCATCGGTCAGTCCACTTGGAACGAAGAGCCGGCCTCGACCTTCAGCGTTCATCGTGAAGGGATCCGTACCAGAATGCGCATCCAGTCCACTCCCCAGCGGGTCTGCTTTAGCAGTAGGCGGCTTCGTCTCAGGAAAGTCTGGCACATCGTACCCGACCCAGCGTCCCTTTGTGCCATCTCCATTATCGTGTTCGGGGTCCCACCAGATGTATTTCTTGCGCTCGGACCACGGCCTGCCTTCGGGATCAGCCGAGGCACGATTATAGAGAATATGGCGGTTCGCAGGCCAGGTAAAGCCCCAGCCAGGGCTGACATACGCATCGGGATTGCGGCTCCGTGCCAGGTTCTTTCCCTCTTCCGGCATAATGCCGCTGAAAATCCAGCAGCCACAGGCGGTACTGCCATCGGCTTTGAGTTCGGTAAAGTCCTTGACCGGCTTGCCATCGGCGACCGTGTAACCATTGATCTCCTTCACGACATCTTCGACGACGGGTTCCTGCAGCGGTCCAGAGCGGCGATAATTCCAGACCAGGTTTTGTATGGGCTTGTCACGCTCCTTCGTACTCTCCTTATAGCGCTCCTTCAGGCGCATGCAGAGTTCCGTCAGGAACCAGTTCTCTGACCGTGCATCATCTGGCGAGTCTACAGCTTGATCGCGATATTGGATGAGGCGCTGCGTATTGGTGAAACTGCCCTCTTTCTCTACATGTGATGCTGCCGGAAGGAAAAACACCTCGGTAGGAATCCTGGTAGGATCAATACCTGGCCGCTTCCAAAAAGCTGCTGTTTCAACTTCGTAGAGGTCACGTACGACCATCCAGTCCAACTTCTCCAGAGCGGCACGGTGGAAGCCAGCGTTCACCCCGCCTGCCGCCGGGTTCTGGCCCATAGAGAAGTAACCCTTCATCATTCCATCTTTCATCGTGACAAACATGGCCAGGTCCGAGTGATCCTCGACGACTTTTGGCAGGTAATTGAAGGCATAATCATTTTCCTCTATGGCTGCATCCCCGTACCACGCTTTCATGAGACTCACAAAGTACTCGGGATAGTGAACCCACCAGCCGGTTTCCTGGAAGTTGTGCTGCATATACGTGTCGAAGTCGAACTCATCGCGCAAAGCACTGGGCGTAACCAGGTAGCCCGGCAGCAGATTGTAGAGCGTTGCGATATCAGTAGAGCCCTGTATGTTCGCATGACCTCTCAGGGCCAGGATGCCACCACCTGGCCGCCCTATATTCCCCAGCAAGAGTTGCAAGATCGAACCTGTGCGGATCATCTGTACTCCAGTTGTATGCTGTGTCCAGCCAACAGCGTACGAGAGGCTTGTAGTTCGTTCGCGCCCAGAGTTTTTTACTAATGTGTCCGCAATCTTAAAGAAAAGCTCCTGAGGGATGCCGCAGATTTGTTCGACTGCCTCCGGCGTATAGCGTGCATAGTGGCGCTTCATAATTTGCAAGACGCAGCGCGGATGCCGCATGGTTTTATCTCGCTCAATCTGGCTGGGATGAGCATGAGCAAGCAATCCCTGTCCGTCCTGACCGTCGGGTACAATGTTTTGCTCATCGTGATGATCGGTCGCCCCTTTTTTCGGATGAGTAATCCTGCTAGATGGCTCCTCTGCTGGCTGTCGTGATTTTCCCTTTTTCGTCAGTTGGTACTGCCAGCTCCTGGTATTGTAGGCACTGTGGTCGGGTTCCAAACCAGAGAAGACCCCTTCCAGGTCCTCCGTATCCCGGAAATCGTCACGCACGATGAATGGGGCATTCGTATACGCCTGTACATACTCCTTAAAGTAGAGTTCGTTCTGGAGAACGTAGTTGATGATCCCTCCCAGGAAAGCGATATCCGTGCCAACGCGGATGGATGCATAGATATCAGCCATTTGCGAGGTGCGAGAGAAGTGCGGATCGACATGAATGATCGTAGCTCCTCGCTCTTTGGCCGCCATAACCCAGCGGAATCCCACCGGGTGACACTCGGCGAAGTTGCTCCCCTCTATGAGAATGCAATCACTATTCTGCAAATCCTGTTGAAAGGTATTTGCGGCACCACGCCCAAAGCTTGCGCCAAGACCCGGCACAGATGCGCTGTGTCATATACGAGCCTGGTTTTCGATACAAACCATTCCTAACGAGTGAAAGAGCTTGGTAATGAGGTAGTTCTCTTCGTTATCGAGTGTCGCCCCACCAAGTGAACCCATAGCGAGCGTGTTATTGATGGGCTTGCCTTCTTCATTTGTCTCGCGAAAGGTCGTCTCGCGAGTCTCGTAGACCAGTTGGGCCACACGGTCCATCGCCCAATCCAACGACCTGTCTTCCCACGCCGCACTGTATGGTGCTCGATATTTTACAGTCGTCCAGCGCCGCTTATTGATGTCCAACTGGAAACTCGCCCCACCTTTCGGACAGAGACACCCACCACTGATGGGACTATCATAGTCGCCTTCGATGTCGATCACCTTGCCATCCTTCACGTATACACGCTGCCCGCATCCCACAGCGCAGTAGGGACATACACTTTTAACCATCCTGGCATCATGTATGCGCGGTTCCAGGTATTTACTTCGTTCGCTCAGCGGGTTAGGCACAAGGCCCACGTGAGATTGTAGGGTTTGGCCAATATTGCCCGGAGCAAGGCGTTGGGCAAGCTTGCCAAATACGGATGCGAAGACAGCCATATCCTCTTTCCTCTCGTTGTTTACACGCATAAAGAACACTGTCCATTTGTGACAACCCGGTCTTCTTGTCTTCACCGTACAAAGTATACGTCGTAGCGATTGCCTCGTCAAGTATTTATATTATCTCATCTACTATTGCTATGAAGCAAAAATAAATTTTTTCTATAGAAAAAGGCGCTTTTCTCCCTCCCTCGAGAAACATACCATCGGCTATCCAGGAATCCATACCATAGCGGTGCAGCAACTATACCTATGTAATGAAGTTACGCGATATTGACAACCCATCCCCATCCCTGTTACCCTCTGCATATACGGTAATTGTTCACCCCCTGTGAAGGAGACAAACATGACCCAGCCTCTCAGCGGCATACGTATCCTCGACCTCTCGCGCCTGCTCCCCGGGGCCTACGCATCGCAGATGCTAGCTGATTTCGGCGCCGACGTCGTCAAAGTCGAAGAGCCAGGAACCGGTGACTATGGGCGCTTCATGCCCCCGCACGGCGCGGGAGGTATGAGCCTCTACTTTCTCGCGATGAACCGCAACAAGCGCAGCATGACACTGAACCTCAAATCGCCCGTGGGACGTGACATATTTATACGCATGGTACAGCAGTGCGACGTTGTGCTGGAAAGCTTTCGCCCGGGCGTAATGGAACGCCTGGGTCTGGGCTACGAACAGCTCAAGGAGGTGAATCCAGGGCTGATCTACTGCGCCATTAGCGGCTATGGGCAGGATGGACCGTATCGCCTGCGTGCGGGGCACGACCTCAATTATGCAGGCTACGCGGGCCTGCTCCACTACAATCGCGGGCCAAACGGCGAACCGGCCATGCCCCCAACCCAACTAGGCGACCTGGCAGGAGGCAGCTTCATGGCCGTAATCGGCATCCTGGCGGCGCTGGTCGCGCGCGCGCAAACCGGCGAGGGTCGCATGATCGATGTCTCAATGACCGAAGGCGTAATGTCTCTTTTACCACTCACTGCCAGCGCCTATTTGAATACAGGTGAGGCTCCGCAACCCGGGCGCTCAGCGCTCGACGGCGGCCTGCCCTGCTACAACATTTACGAAACGCTCGACGGCAAGCATGTCACACTGGCCGCCCTGGAATATAAATTCTGGCACACCTTCTGCACGCGTATCGGGCACCTCGAATTGCTGCCGTTTCACCAGCCGGTAGGCCCTGGCGAGCGCCAGCAGGCCATAGAGCTGCTGATTGCTATCTTTAAAACGAAGACACGTGACGAATGGATTGCTGAACTGGCCGATATCGACGCCTGCATTGGGCCGCTCTACACCATCGACGAAGCGCTGAACGATCCACATGCGCAGGCACGTGGTGTGAGCGTCACCGGCGGGCCGCTGGGCGAAACAGGCGCATCGTTCCGCACGCTGCCAAGCTTTCCACGCATATCCGGCGCCGGGAGCGAGCAACGCTACGCGCCTCCGGCCCTGGGCGAGCATACCAGCGAGTTACTGCGCGCAATCGGCTATAGCGAAACAGAGATCGAGCAATTCAAAGCGGGGAGCGTGATATGAAACACCGCGATATTGAGCGAGCCGAACAGCTCATGGACGCTTACCTCGAGGATCTAAAAACCATTGTCAATATCGATTCCGGCACCTTTACCAAGGCAGGGGTTGATCGAGTTGCAGCATATCTACAGGAGCGTTTCCAGGAGCTTGGCTTCTCCACACGCTTTGAGCGGCAGGAACACTACGGTGACCATCTCGTCGCCACACACCGCGGCAATGCACCCGGAGGACCCCGCATCCTGCTAATCGGGCACATAGATACGGTACTGCCCGACGGCGAGGCCGGGCGCAGGCCATTCGCCATCAGCCGGCACGATGGAGCGCGCATTGCTACCGGCCCCGGCGTACTGGATATGAAATCGGGTGTATTGATCGGCATGTATGCCCTGCACCTTTTGATAGAGGGCCAGCAGGCGAACTACTCGCAGGTGACCTTCATCTGTAACAGCGATGAAGAGATAGGCTCTCCCAGCAGTAGAGCGCTCATACAGCAACTGGCACAGCAAGCTGATGCCGTCCTGGTCCTCGAGCCAGGGCGCGCTCAGGGAACCATCGTCTCTTCGCGCAAAGGCTGCGGCCAATACCGCGTCGAGGTGCATGGCTTATCGGCTCATGCGGGTGTTGAGCCGCAGCATGGGCGCAACGCCATCCTCGAGCTTTCTTACCAGGTACAGAAAATGCAGGCGCTCAACGGCACCATCCCCGGAGCAACCTTAAGTGTTGGCATTATCCGAGGCGGTGAACGCACCAATGTCGTCCCAGACTATGCCTATTTCGACATGGACGTGCGCGTAGCCGACCAGGCCAGCCTTAAGGCGCTGGAAGAAGCCATGCGCCAGGTTACCCATCAAAACAAGCTGGCAGGAACCCGCATTACGCTCAGCGGCAGCTTGTTATGTCAACCATTTGAACGCAATCAGCACAACGAGCAGCTTGTCGCATTAGCAAAAGAAGCGGGGCGCGAGCTTGGGGTAAAGATACAGGATGTGGGCAGCGGCGGCGCATCGGATGCCAATACGACCGCAGCAATGGCCATACCCACGCTGGACGGATTGGGCGCAGGCGGCGGCCTGGCCCACAACCCGGGCGAATACATCGAGCTGGATTATTTACCAACGCGCATCGCATTAGCTGCGGGCCTCATAAGGAAGATTAGGAAGTAGGTTCATTCACCGTCAGCGTAACCGGCACAGTCACAGCCGTACCAGGCGTCGGCGTAATCACCACCGTCGCGTCATATTTCCCTGGACTCAGACCCGTTACATTCACATTGACAGTAATTGTAGAGGACACCTGCGCCTTATCGCTACCGGAGGCAGGTGTCACCGTCAACCATGCTGCTGACGGTGTACCCACCGTCCAGGTAAGGGTATCGCCGCCGGTATTCTGGATGGTTATGGTTTGCGCTGCCGGGTTACTGCCGGCAGTCGTCGTGAATGCCAGGCTGCCCGAAGTAAGCGTCATCTTAAGCGTCATCTGCGGCGGCGAGATAGTGATGGTAACCGTAATCGTTGATGGGCTTCCCACCACCACATTACCCGTAATCGCGTCAAATGCGGTGATCGTCACCTTCGTCGTATACGACGAGCCGCCAGGTAAGCCTGTCGCATTAACATCGACGCTGGTAGTGGTACTTGTGCCCCCCAGCAGGTTAGTGCCCGATCCTGCCGAGAGCGAAATAAAGCTCGGAGCGGCGGGATCCAGTGCAGCAGTCCAGTTCAACGGCGCACCGCCTGTGTTGGCAATAGTTATCTGCTGCGAGTTCGTTCCAGTTGGGACATGAAAGCTGAGTCCTGGACCTGCCGTAAGTTGAGGAGCAGTCAGCACATTTAACGTTACTCCCACCGTCTGCGGACTCCCTGCAATCGTAATGCCGTCGTCATCTACAGCGGCCAGCGAGATCGAACCTGGATATGACCCAAGACGCAGCGCCGCTGATGTCGCCGCCGCTGATGTCGCCGTCACTGTAAATGTCGCGCTCGCACCACTGGTGAGCGTTGCTGAAGCAGGCGATACAGCCAGCCAGCCTGTCCCATTCCCCGTTACCGTTGGAGTAACGGTGACGGCACCCTTACAGCTGCCTATGACACCAACCGTAAAGGTTTGCGACGCCGGATTTAAGCCAGGCTCAGTAGAAAAGGTTTCCGCCTGTTGTGAGGGATTTTGTAACGTGCATTGTTGCTGCACCGTCAGGTTGACTGTAATAGTTTGGGGGGCACCAACGGGCTGGTTGGTACTATCAACAGCAGTGATAGTCACCGTGCCTGAATAGCTGCCGGCAGTCAATCCCGCGAGCTTAATGCCTACCTTCGTTGCCGAAGAAGTCATTAAGCCCACCGTACCGCTCGCCGGATTTGCGCTAAGCCACGTACCTCCCGCGGGCGTAGTAGCGGTTGTAGCAGTCCAGTTCAAAGCATTTCCGCAGGCACCTCCAGCAGCGATGGCCACTGGTTGTGCTGCAGGATGTGACTGCCCAATAACCCCCTGAAAGGCGAGCGCGGGCGGAGTTACCGTGATTGCACATGGCGCCTGTACCACAAAGGTTACCGGAATAGTCTGTGGGCTGCCAGCAGCAGGATTGTTCGAGCTATCTGTACCGGTAATCGTGATCATGCCATTGTAGGTGCCAGGGATAAGTGTCGCTAACAGGGCCACCTTGATATTTATTTGAACGGAATTTTGCGAGGTGAGGGTGCCACTGGGGGGCGTGACTGAGAGCCATGCACCGCCTACAGTTGTCGCCGCCGCTGCATGCCAGTGAAGAGTTCCGCCACCTGAGTTGGTAACGGTGGCTATCTGGGGAGACGGATTAAGTTGGCCGGTGACGCCGTTAAATGTTATCGATTGAGGCGTCGTTGCCAGAAGCGGCGTTGTGGCCTGTCCCATGACGAATGTCACTGGCAAGGTCTGCGTTCCGCCAGACCAGATGAAAGTCACCGCACCGCTATACGTTCCAGGATGGAGACCCGTAACATTCACATTCACAGAAGGAGAGGTAGGGGTCGCGCCGCTTGTGGAGCTAATGCTTAGCCAGTTTCCTCCGTTATTCACCGTAACGAATGTACTCCAACTTAACGGGTTTGAACAACCTTGCGTAACTCCCATAGTAACGATCTGCGCAGCCGGTGCCTGCTGCAAATAGGCACTGGTGAAGGTCAGTTCTCCTGGAGAAACCTGTAAGGCACATTGAGGCACAATAGTCAGGCTCACATAGATCGTTTGCTGGCTAACCTGCACGGCTTCCTGTCCCTTGCTCGTAAAGGTCACCGAACCGCTGTAGAAGCCAGGCAGCAAGTTACCGATGTCCACGCTGACTGTCACCAGCTGGCTGTTACCCCTGGTAACCGTGCCGGACTGCGGATCAACTGTAAGCCAGCTTGACCCATCACTGGTAGCGCTGGATGTGCTCCATTGCAAGGGGAGTTTTCCTGGATTACTGACCGTTACTATCTGTCCGGGTGGGTCTATACTGCCATCGGTACCGGTGAAAGTAAGCACGGGAGGAGTAAGCTGGACGGCTTCATGTTCAGGCTGAAGCGGCCCAACGTCCATCTTCACCGGCAGATTGGTTTTTGGTCCGGCATTCGATGTAAAAATCACTTTGGCAGCATACGGCCCCACGTTGAGATTCGAGCGATCACCTGCAATCGTTACTTGCATGGATTGATCGCTTGAAATCGTCCCACTCGCGGGGCTGATCAGCAGCCACGACTCCGTCGCGGTAGCTTGCCATCTAATTTGCCCACCGCCAGCATTAATAAGCGAAATCGTTTGAGCGCTATTAGTCGTCTGGTCGTCGTTACCAAGATCAATGCTAGGTGTCGAAAATACCAGGTGCGGTGGAGGCTGCGAAGCTTCCCCGGTGACCCTCACCTGGAAACTGGCATACCTATGCATACGCGCGTCCTCCGCACGGATGATATGCAGGCCTGATCCCCACGACAGATCAACCCATACTGTATCGCTGAAGGAGCCTGTCTTGTCGGTATGGATGACATTGGTGCCGCCCGTATCAAATATCGGCACATCTGTATTATCACGTGTCAGCCCGACTCGCCCCGATGGGCTAAAGTTTGAGCCGCGCAGGGTAAGCATTCCTCCTAGTGCAACGGTGGATGGAGTGACTTGCAAGGTGAGCACATGCGATGGCTGCGCCTTTTTTCCTCCGCTACCGCGAGTCATCATGATCCCAAAAACTCCGCCCAGCAACAGGCCTATTATTGCCAGCACACTTATCCAGGAGAATAGGCGCATAGGTACGCGTTTTGGCTCCCTGGGCGGAACCTCTTGCAAGAGCAGAGGGGTTGAAGGTTTTGGGTTTACCGGCGCGGGCGGAAGATGGCGCGACCTATAGGTAACGGTTTTGTTCCAGGTCGCATTGCGCTGTATTTCATAATCGTCGCCAGATTCCAACTGGTCATCAATTTGTAGTGCCGCCGGAGTGGAGCCATTACCCACAACCGGCACTTCCTGCACAGGTGTAACTGGGGTTACTCTACTGTGCAACCCCAGTGGCGGGGTAGATATATTGGCGTCAGTTCCTACCTTCTTATAGAAATGGGGCACTTTGAGGTCAGCAGGTCGATCAGCTAATTTAACGGTTAACTGGTTTTCGTCATAGCGATAACGAGGAGATTGTTCCGCCACAAATAGAGACTTACCGCATTTTGCGCAATACTTAGCAAGTCCTGGAAGCGGTTCCTGGCAGTTTGAGCAGCAATTTACTCTCATGGCATTATCCCCCTATTGAGTAGCAGTCACTCCCCTACCAGCATGACACCCGGGCTATCTGTCAATTAATAAATGGGCTCTTCCGGACTGGACACAGCTGTGCGCAGGAAATACTTCAGGATCCAGAAGAGTAACCCGTAAACTAGCATGCCAATCAGCGTTGACCATTCAAAGAAATGAACCACGTTGGTGCCGAACTTCCCACTTTGCACAATCCCTGCAAACGGATAGAGAAAGAAGCCGGTAAGACTATAAAGAAACTGCGCGAACTGATTATTTGGGTCCGCTCCAAGCAGTTTCAAGAGGAATCGCAAGAGGAATATCGCCTCCAATACCAGAATCGCCCATGTAATGTAGTCGATGACCTTGGCGATAATATACCTCGCTGTGTGAGACTGCCTCTGGTCCCTGGGTGCCTGCTGGTAGGGAGGATCCTGGTACTGGTTAGGAGGCTGTATATTCTGCCGATTCTGCTGATATGGACTCCCTTGAGGGTACCCTTCAGTAGGTTGCGCGTAAGGTGGGTTATGTGGATAGGTATTGGGCTGTGGGTATGTCGGATCATTGGGATAAGGGCCAGGCTGTGGGTAAGCCGGATCATTCGGGTAGGGGTTAGGCTGCGACTCATTCGGGTAAGGGTTAGGCTGCATGCTGCTCTCCTCTCAAATGTACGGGGGACCCCCAAGATCTCCCCGGACCTGAGTACTGCAGATGCCCCGCCCACCTGGTACTCCAAAAGAGTTCGGCAGGGCAACCACATCCTTTTTATCTAATAACTACTACGTAAAATTATAACACGATTACTCACTATATGTCATCTTGTCCTCCCAGGATATTGGTTCATCTTTAGGCACGGTTCAAATGCATGTGACAGTTCCTCAACACCAGCAAGGTCCAGCCCTATCATCCTTCGCTTCGCTCAGAGCCTGTCCTTGAGCGAAGCGAAGGGGTGACAGGCATTCTCTCCAAATATCTAGAGTGCTCACCACTTATTCCAATGCACAATCGACTCCATTTGTATGCGAGGTGCAGGCTTGAAATCCGTCCCCAGCGTGTAGGCCACAGGAGTAAGCGCCACCTGCGTCACATGCTCATAAGGGATACCGAGAACCTCAGCCGCTTCTTGCTCAAAGTAAAGATGAAACGTAGTCCAGCACGTCCCCAGTCCGCGTGCACGAGCGGCAAGCATGAAACTCCACACGGCTGGCAGGATTGAACCATACATACCAGCCTGGTCAAACAGTGGCAGGCCCTCTACACGGCCCCAGAAGCAGGGCACTAACAGTACCGGCGCCTCGTGTATATGCTCAACCAGGTACACGGTGGAATCTACTATTTTCTTGAGTGTTGTCCTTCGCTCACGACTCAGCTTCCTGGCCGCCGCTATGGCGCTTTCTGACGTTGACCGGTCACGATAGATCTCAAATCCCCTGCGGTAGATATCTCCCAATGCCTGGCGCTGCTGGGCATCGGTCACCAGCACAAAGTGCCAGTTCTGGCTATTCCCCCCCGTAGGCGCCTGCACCGCGAGTTCCAGGCACTCCTGAATCACCTCCGGCTCCACTGCCCGCGAAAAGTCGAGACGTTTCCTCACCGAGCGCGTCGTAGACAGCAATTCATCTGGCGAAAGATTAAGTAAGGGCATAGTTTCGTTCTCCTTATACCGCTACATTCGTAGACCGGCTATATGGCTTCTCCGGGTCAATCAACACATTTACGCAGGCAGGCAAGCCGGACGCAAACGCCCTTTCCAGCGCCGGGCGAATGTCCTCCGGCCTCTCGACAAGCTCGCCATAGCCTCCAAGGGCCTCGACCATCTTATCGTAGCGTATCCCCGGCGCCAGTTCCGCCGCAGTAGCGTGGCCAATAATCGCCTTTTGTGGATGTTTGATCTGGCCCCACGCTCCATCATTCCCAATAACGGACACCACGGGCAGCTTATGGCGCACCATGCTCTCGAATTCCATACCGTTGAGTCCAAAAGCCCCGTCTCCATGCACAATCAACACTTTTTTGCCGGGACGCGCAATCTGTGCCGCCATCGCGAAGCCCGTACCCGCCCCCAGGGTGCCCATTGGGCCTGCATCGAGCCAGTACCCGGGCTTGTCAACGTTGATCACTCTCGCAGCATAGCTCACAATGTCTCCACCGTCCCCCACCACCGTCGTATCCTCGTCGATAAAATCGCGTATCTCGCGGCAGAAACGCATCGGGTGTATCGGCACTGTATCAGAACTCATCAGCGCTCCATCGCGTCCCAACGCATTGCGTTCCTCTCTGCGAATATATGCCAGCCAATCACCTTCACCAGGCTGTTTCGTTGCCTCCGTCAATTGCCGCATACTCAACCCCACATCTCCCACCAATCCAACCGCCGCCCCCCGGTTGACCCCTACATCCTCGCCTACCAGGTCGAACCAGATCACATTAGCTCCCCCAGGAATAAGCGGTGGCTGGCCATGATTGAGACGGAAATCCATGCGCGTGCCGATTAACAGGATGGTATCGGCCCCCTCCAGCGCCTTGCGCCGCGCAGCCGAGAAAAATAAAGGATGTGTGGGTGGCAAGCAGCCACGTCCGGCCCCGTTGAGGAAAACCGGTGCATTAATCCGCTCCGCCAGTTGGCGCAGCGGCTCGGCAGCATCACACCACCATACAGCCGTTCCCGCCATAATCACCGGGCGCTGCGCTTTCTCCAGCAAAGCAGCCGCCTCCACCACGTATGCAGGATCAGGCGCCGTACGGCCCTCGTAACGATAGTGCTCAGGTTCACCAGGATCGAACAGCGTATCGGTATCCGCCAGGTTGTTCAGCACATCCATGGGCATCTCTAAAAAAACCGGGCCAGGCTTCCCATTCAACATCTGCCGGAAAGCCGAGGCCGTATACTCGCCCAGCCGCCCCGTCTCATGCACAGTACGCGCCCACTTAGTAATCGGGCGCAGCAAGTCAATCTGGTTCATCTCCTGCAGCGCTCCGCGATCCCACAAACTAAGCGGAGCCGCTCCACCAATCACAAGCACCGGGCTATTGGCAAGATAAGCATTTGCCACGCCCGTCACGCCATCGGTAACCCCCGGGCCTGCCGTCAAAAGCGCAACGCCCGGTTTGCGCGTACACTTCGCCCATCCTTCAGCCGCGTGCACCGCCGCCTGCTCGTGGCGCGTATCCACCACCCGAATTCCCTCCCGCACACACCCATCGTAAATAGCAGCAACATGCCCTCCGCTGAGCGTGAAGACGACCTCAACGCCTTCTCTCTTCAATATCTTAGCGACCAGCCAGCCGCCGTGGATCATGCCCATAATGAGCCTCTTTCTGTATTTATTGCGTTAACAAACACGGCAAAGCGCTTTGTTCTCTCTTGAATCCTTAAAGCGATATTTTCTACTCCACACCAATATCCCACGCCTGCTGCAAATCAGCGCGCGAATAGCACTGAAACGCCATCAGCGTGTTCGTTTTGGTAATCGCGGTCAACTTCATCATATGCGCGGTCACGACTTCGGCCAGGTCTTCGTATTGCGGCAGGCGCAAGAGCGCAACCAGGTCATACTCGCCCGTCACAGAGTACACCTCCGCTACGCCCTCGATCTCCAGGAGACTCTGCGCCGTCTCGTTCACCTGCCCGCGCTGCACATTGATTAGAACCAGGGCGGATATCATACAGCAACTCCTTGTCGTGGTAGTGTTCAGACTGTCACAACAGATACATGCGATACAAGTGCTACAACTGTTACAAGTGATGCAAGTGTTACAAACCAGGCTCGTACCTACTTGTCAGGCTAGTTAGGCCCGTGAGAAAGAAATGTAGTGACACCCCTCGCGGGTGTCAGGCTCCATCGCAACATTCAAACTGGATTGACCACTACATCCCCATCAACGGAGGCAGCGGTAGCGTTGGCAGTTTCATGCTCAGGCCAACCACCTTCAATTTCTTGGCAAGCGACTCCTCCGCATAGCGCGGCGTCATCCAGGGATCATTACCCGCAGCCAGTATATTTTGCACCTGCTCGGGTGCAGGAGCTATAGCCTCTAACGCGGTAGGTGCATATTTCTCGACGGCATCATGGACAACCCTGGCGTAGGCCGCATCTCGCTGGATCATCTCGCGCAAGAACTTCACGCCAAAGACCACGTGCCGCGATTCGTCTCGCGCCACGGCAGTAAAACCGCCGCGAAAAGCAGGGAACAATCCACTGGTACGATAAGCCTCCAGGATACTGCGCTGGCCCGCCAGCGCCATCGTTCCCTCGACAACCACGTGATAGAGCGTTATACCCTCCACCAGGTGCGCCAGGTTTCCCGGTTCCTGGCGGATACGTTCAGCGACCTCCACAAGCGAATCGATCAGTATATATTTCAGTCGCGCGTTCATATGGTCGCGCGCAACTGCCAGGGCATCTTCCAGTTTCTCTTTATCAACGCCCAGCACCTCTTTGAAGAAACGGGCAAAGAAGACCGTGTGCCGCGCCTCATCGACCAGTTGGGTGGTCAGGAAAATGCGCATCTCTTCGCCGGGCATGGCTAACACATACGGGGCCAGGGTGTCAGTGACGCACGCCTCGCCCTGGAAGAAAGCCGACAGCCCATACAGGCGCATCTTCTGCTCGTTCTGCGACATCTCCTCCCACTGCGTGCGGTCACCACTGAAATCGATATCTTGCGCACGCCACTGCTGGCGCTCCCAACGGTAGTAGAGTTCACGATAGGTGGGCAGGTGTACCAGGCCCTCATCGATGATATGCAAAACATTGTCGATAGGCGTCTGCTGCAACTGCGTCAGCGAAGCGCTTTCCAGCGGCATATCAATGGACATGTAGCCTCCTTAGCTCTTTCTTATCGATCTTCCCCACGGCATTGCGTGGCAAGGATTTCACAAACTCGATCTCGCTGGGCGTTTTGTAGTTCGCCAGCCATTCGCGGCAGTAAGCCTTGAGTGTTTCCGCATCCACGTCGCTGCGAGTCACGACGAAAGCCTTCACCTCCTCGCCCATACGCTCCGATGGTATACCAACCACCGCCGACTCGATCACCGCTGGATGCCTGTTGAGCACCTCTTCAATATCACGCGGGTAGACGTTAAATCCACCACGAATGATCAAATCTTTCTTCCGTTCGACAATATACACGTAACCGTCTTCGTCAAAACGACCCATATCACCCGTGCGCAGCCAGCCACCGCGCAGGGCCTGGCGGGTCTCTTCCGGCATGTCGTAGTATTCCTTCATGATATTAGGGCCGCGTGCGATGATCTCTCCCACCTCGCCAACCGGCACAGGCTGATCGTTTTCATCCACAATCAGCAATTCGACACCGGGAATGGGCTTGCCAACCGAACCGGCTTTACGCGGTATACCCTGAAAATGTGATGTGAGGACAGCGCTCGCCTCTGAAAGACCATAGCCCTCAAGAATCACGCAGTTAAATTTCTTCTCAAAGCCCTCCAGGATCGCGAGAGGCAGCGGAGCCGAACCGCTCACGCAGGAGACCAGGCTGCTCGTATCGTACTTGTCCGCGTCGGGGGTATACAAGAGCGCCACAAACATAGCCGGCACCCCTGCGAATCCATTGACATGGTAACGCTCAATAGCAGAAAGCACCGCCGTAGTGTCAAAGCGTGAGTGTAAGATTGCCTGCATGCCAGCCAGGTAACCGACGTTTGTGGCCACCAGCCCATAGGCATGCGCAAGCGGCAAGACTGCCAGTTGTACCTCCCTCTCCTGTGATGCTCCCTCCTCGCCTGAAACAGTTTCCCGGCCACTGATCGCGTTGGAGACGACATTGCGATGTGTCAGCACCACGCCTTTCGGCTTACCCGTAGTGCCAGAGGTGTAGAGGACCACAGCCGTATCGTCCGGCGAGAGCGATACACCCTCAAGATCTTCCAGGTAGCGGTCCGCGTACGCCGCTCCCCTGGCTACTACATCCTTGTAGGCATGCAATTCAAAATGGTCTTCACCTGCCTGGCTCTCTCCCGTCTCTATGCCGGTGGCAATAATATGCTGCATCGTGGGAACATCCGCCAGTGCGCCGCGCAACAGTGGCAGGAGGACAGCGCTCGTAATCACTGCTTTGGCCGCCGAGTTCTCAGCAATGTAATGCACCTCCGGCCCTTTAAGCAGCGGCATTACAGGTATGATGATGGCGCCGGCACGCGAAATCGCCTGGTAGGCGATGATCACCTCGGGGCTGTTGATCATCATCACGATGACGCGGTTGCCTTTCTCCACGCCTAAAGACCTCAGCCCTGCAGCCAACTGGATCGCTTCTCTCGCAGCCTCCACATTGGTGTACTCGCGCACCTGCTCCTGATCTTCATAGATCAGCGCCTTAAAAGGCCCATAATGCAAGATATTATAGGTGGCAAGGTCGTGCAGAAAATGCAGGTCTTCAAAGTCCATTTTGCGCGTCATACGCTGGCCTCGTTTCTCTGTGTATTGGGAACAACTACAACTGCTTCTCCGGCGGTCACTTTGTCTCCTTTCTGGTTCTGAGCCCAGCACTCTAGCGTGACAGACTCACTTAGATCGTCATCGATCGTTTTGGACTTAACCACGCCATGACACGTGAGTGTATCGCCCAAACGTACCATATCCATGAAGCGCACTCTGAGCCGCTCCAGGCGTGCGCCGGGGATACCTGCAATTTGCTGGTTGACGAATTGCCCAAGGAAGGCCATGCTGAGCATACCGTGGGCAATCACGCCGTCAAGCCCAACCCGGTGCGCAGCCTGCTCATCCAGGTGAATAGGGTTGAAGTCGCCTGACGCCTCGGCATAGCGGCGCAGTTGCTCCTGCGTAATCGGCGGCTTGACCAGCGGGACAAGTTCCTGACCAGCAGCCACATCGAAATTGCTCATAAAGCGCCCCCTTCCTTAGAAAACAGGATGCATTGAACGCCACGGGCTGGGCGGCATCTCGATAACAGCGGGTTCCCAGCCATCCTCACCATATAAAATAGACCCGGTCCACCTGGGGTTCTTGCAGCAGTAGCGATAGCGTATCTGCCAGGCCCGGTTCACCTTGTGCTTTTCATGATACGCCGTCTCCAGGCCCAGTTGAAAGCTGAGCAATTGTGCGTAATACGGCTGCAGGTTATATTCCATACTATCTGTATCCAGCTCGTGGTCGGCAAAGGCCATCTGGAGATCAAAACAGTAAGGATAGTGCATCACCTCTGGGTCGCGGTCCTCTTCATCCGCCCGGTGAACGAGTGCGAGCATCCCCAGCATCTCAAATTGACAGTACGATTCACCCGAAAACGTGTTTTGCTTAAATGGAGGTAGCGAGAAGGTGTTGCGTATTTCTGTGGCGAGTTGTTGCAGAGATTTGTCTGTCTTAATGCAGATTTGAAACGACATAAGGGACTCCTTCTGGAGGTGCGAAGGTTTTGAAACCTCGGGTTAATCTCGTTTCATCTTACGCCGCTGAAAAATAGGTGTCAAGCCATGTTTGTGTATAGTTTCATTGAACACGAGACGCCAACCCCATTTGACAGGACATCATTTATGATGCATATTTTTATTAGAGACCTATCCCCAAACGTTGGCGATCATTAGCATACAGAGGTCACTATTTGAACAGAGAGGTTAGTACCATGGCAAAAACATCATTGGATAACCCAACTTCCACTACCTCCGCCGATGAGGAACAAAAGCTGCGCAAGAAGCAAGCGAAACGCGAAGCTAAAAAGATGCTGGCGGTCGAGAAAGCCAGAGTGGCTATGCAAAAGGCTGAGAAAAAGATTGCTAAAGCGCAGGTGCGCTTCGAGGCACGAAATGCGCATCTACGTGACCTCGAAGCGCAGTTAGACGATCTTCGCACCTCATCCCAGGAATCTGAAGTCAGTGTGCCAGATACAGGATTCGACCATCAGGAGGGGCAGCCGGAGCCAGAAAATGCTACGGAGATCCCTTCCCCTGCTGAAACG
>Ga0207646_10003528_pt1 | contig 17606 bp, 16 predicted proteins | sample KBSK5502metaG_FD_184343 | JGI IMG/M metagenome (GOLD analysis project Ga0207646, IMG submission 184343) | Corn, switchgrass and miscanthus rhizosphere microbial communities from Kellogg Biological Station, Michigan, USA - KBS K5-50-2 metaG... | ecosystem: Host-associated > Plants > Roots >... | reverse complement strand
GAGCTACTGGCGCGTGACAATTTCGGATTGCGGATTTCGGACTGCGAATGGAACGTCACTACCGCACCTAATCCGCAATCCATGTCCTTCCTGAAAGATAGGTAGCAAAGTATTCCGGGCACATGGGTGACACTTTTTGCCTCCTTCACAGGAGGGGGGCATGCCTTGGAAGGAGTGTCACGTCATGGACGAGCGACGCCTTGCCGAACTGAACACCCCGGGGCGCGAAGCCCCGGGGTGTCACCCGCCTCACAGTCTGATCGTGTACTGATAGCAGTCGCTCGTCAACACCACCGCTCCGGTGGCCGCGTCGATGACGCGGAAATGAATGTCGAACCTCGACCCCACCGGGAACGCGGCGAGGTTGCGGAACAGCTGCTCGCGGCCGGTCCCGCTCGCGTCGGTCGTGATGGCCTGCGGCTGGAGTCCCTTGCCCAGGGTGAGCCACCCGGTGCTGGTGCAGTCGTCGTCCACGTTGGTGTCCACGGCTCGCTGGAGCAGGTAGCTCGTGTTCGGCGCCAGGTCGCGCACCCAGGTGTCGAGGTAGACGATCTGGTCGGCGTCGTTCGGCTGCCGGAACTTCACCAAGCCGAAGCCGTCGCCGCGCAGCACGACCTCGAGATTGAAGTTCGGCGTCTCGGGGCCCCAAGGTTGCGCGGCGTCGAACGCGGGGCCACCGGTCGCGGCGAGCTCGGTCGGGCTGCGCTGCGGGTCCGAGCAAGCGCCCAGCGCGAGCGCAACGGCCGGCGTGAGGATGAGTCTGGATACGGAGCGCATAGGTCCTCCCAGGTGATGTGTGTGGCTTGCGGTTCCGGCACCTGGGCAACGACGCCAGACGCGAAGCGGTGTAGCGGAGGATTCCGCGGCGCGTAAATTGTGAACCGGCCAGGCACCGTCGACATCCTACGTCCGGCGGGTGACCCACCTGTGATGCCAGCGTGACTCGGTCCTCTATGATCCGGCTGCGGACGTTGGGCGCTGTGGACTTGAAGGATTCGGAGGGTCGCGAGCTACGCCCGCTCCTGACCCAGCCCAAGCGTCTGGCCCTCCTGACCTACCTCGCCCTCGCCGGATCCTCAGGCTTCCGTCGCAGGGACACCGTGGTCGCGCTGTTCTGGCCCGAGCTGGACGAGGAGCATGCACGCGGATCGCTGCGCCAGGCGCTGCGCTTCCTTCGCCGCTCGCTGGGCGAGGGCATCATCGTGAGTCGCGGCGAAGAGGAAATCGGGGTAGATCGCGGCGTGTTGCGATGTGACGCAACCGCATTTATGGAGGCCTGCGAGGCGGGGCGGGACGCCGAAGCCCTGGATCTCTTTCAGGGCGACTTTCTGGACGGGTTCTTCGTTTCTGAGGCGGCGCCCGAGCTCGAGCGTTGGGTGGAAGAGGAGCGAATCGCCCTGCGCCGCCGCGCGGCAGCGAGTGCCTGGGCGCTGGCGGACGGGTGTCGAGTGGCCGGGGATCGGGCCGACGCGGCGGCGCTGGCGCGGCGGGCGGCCGGGTTCGCGCCCGCGGACGAGGGGGCGTTGGCCCGTCTCATCGCCTTCCTCGATGATCTGGGGGAACGGTCCGGCGCTATCGGCGCCTATGACGAATTTGCTCGGCGGCTGAAACAGGAATACGACGTTCTGCCGGCGCCTGAGACGCAGGCACTGATCGAAAGCATCAGACACCGGACAGCGGTCGGATTCCAAACCCGTGCCGTGGGCCCGTCTGTCGCGCCTGCCGAGACGGTGGCGGGCCCCGCGCGGCGCGCGCCCCGGACGCTGGTCTATCTCGCGATCGGCGGCGTTGTGGCGCTGATCGGATACCAGGCGGCCTTCGCCAATCGGCGGCCGCCGTTCGATCCCGAGCGCGCGACGGTGGTGGTGCTCCCGCTTGAGGACCTGAGCGGGGATAGCACGCCGTCGTATCTGGCCAGCGGCGTGACAGAGCAGCTCATCACCGATCTCGCGCAGGGTGGGGCACTGCGGGTGATCAACCGTCGCACGATGATGGCCTATCGCGACTCGGCAAAGACGGATCAGGAGATCGCGCGCACCCTGCACGCCGACGCCGTAGTTTCCGGCACAGTACAGCGTCTCGGCGACACCGTGTACATGACTGCGCAACTCGTGCTCGCGAAACAGGGCCGTACCCTGTGGGCGCAGAGCTTCGAAGGGACCCGCGGTGACTTGCTGCGCATGCAGCGTGAGGTGGCCCGGGCGGTGACCCGGCAGCTGCGGGGGGTGCTCGCGCCGTCGCAACAGGCCGGGTTGGCGAGTGCCCGGCCAATGGATCCGCAGGCCCTCGACCTCTATATCCAGGGTCGCTATTGGTGGAACAAGCGTGGACCGGGACTCCTCAAGTCGATCCAGCTCTTTAGCGAGGCGCTGGACGACGATGCCACCTTCGCCCTGGCCTATTCCGGGATGGCCGACGCCTACGTCCAGTTGGCCTATGGCAGTCTGCTTCCCCCGATCGACGCGTTCCGCAAGGCCGAAGCCGCGGCGCTCCGCGCGCTCCAGTTGGACTCGACGCTGGCCGAGCCGCACGCCACCCTCGGGTTCGTCAAGATGTACTACTACTGGGACTGGGTCGGGGCGGAACGAGAGTTCCAGCGCGCCCTCATGTTGAACCCGAGCTACGCCACCGGTCACGAATGGTACGGGCTGTTCCTCACAGTGATGGGTCGCTATGACGAAGCGCTCACACACGAGCGCCGTGCGCAGGAGCTCGACCCGCTCTCCTCCTCGATCGCGGGCACGACGGGGTGGGTACTGCATTACAGCGGCCGGCAGGACGACGCCGAGCGGGAGCTGCTGGTCGCGTTGCGGATGGACTCGAACTTCACCCTCGGGCATTTCTATCTGGGTCGCGTCTACCAGGCCAAGGGCCAGATGGACAGCGCGCTGTCGCAGTACGCGACGACCGGCCCGCTGCGAAGTTGGGTTCCCACGGTGGCCGCCGAGGGGTACGTGTACGGGGTTCTCGGTCGGCGCCGGGACGCCCAGGCGGCACTTGCGCGCATGGACTCCCTGTCGCGACGGCAGTACGTAACCGCGTACGCGGTGGCGCTGGTGCATACGGCGTTGGGGCAGAGGGACAACGCCTTCGCGTGGCTGGCGCAGGGCGTCCGGGAACGCACGCATTGGCTGGTGTGGCTCAACCGCGATCTCCGTTGGGCTCCGCTGCGCGCGGACCCACGGTTCCAGTCCGTAGTCCACGAAGTGGGATTGCCGCAGTGAGGCCGCGCGAGGCATGCGTCGCGATCGTTCTCTTCGGCGCGGTGCTGGCGTGGAACGCGGTACCGCAGGTCGGCCAACCCGCGCCTGAGTTCGAGCTCAAGACGCTGGCTGGGGGCCAGGCATCACTCTCGGCGCTTCGGGGCCACCCGATCCTGGTGAACTTCTGGGCCTCATGGTGCGGGCCGTGCAGGGACGAGATGACGGAGATCATCCTGACGTATCGGAAGGCTCACGAGTCAGGGCTCGAAGTGGTCGCGATCAATCTCACCGATCAGGAGCGGAAGAACGACATTCGTCGCTTCGTCGACGAGTTCCGGCTCCCCTTTCCGGTCGCGCTGGATGAGCGGGGCAGAGTGCGCCGGCGGTACGGCCTCATCGGCGTGCCGAGCACGGTGTTCGTGGATTCGTCGGGTGTCGTGCGCGCGGTGCACAGTGGACCCATGACCCACGAGTCGCTCGATCAGGACCTCGCCACGATCCTTCCGAGGCCCTAGGCGGCCGGGTCACATCACAATCACGGGGCGATCACGCGCCGACGCCAATCTTGGCACCCCAACCCCTTCAACAGGAGCCCACCGTGTCGCGTGACTCATGGACCTTGCAGCGCCGGTGCCTGGCGGCGCTCGGCATCGTGGCTGGCATCCTCGCCTCCCCCCGGAGGCGTTGGGGCAGGGCTGAATGCCGGTGCGCTTCACATCCCCCAGTTTGGGCGGACAGCGAAACAGTTTCATCGGGGCGGGCGAGTGGCAGGTCGGCCTGGCGTACCGTCGCCTCACGGCTGACGAGTGGTATGTCGGCACGCAGGTGAACGAGGCCAAAGCGCCTTTCGGGCAACCGCTGTACCTCAACATCAACTCGCTCGACTTCAGCGTGTCCTACGGGCTCTCCGATCGGCTGAGCCTGACCCTGACGTTGCCGTTTTCTTACGGCACGCATTCGCGGTTCTATGCCGACACGGCGCGCCACAAGGTCAGCGCGCACGGACCGGGCGACGTCAACTTGGTAGGCAACCTCTGGCTGCTGGACCCGAAGGTGCACGTCGCGGGGAACGTCGCGCTCGGGCTCGGCATCAAGACGCCGAGCGGCGCCTACGAGTTCAAGGACGACTTCTTCCTGCCCAATGCCCCGCCCGTGCAACGCCCGGTGGACCAGGCGATCGAGCTGGGGGACGGGGGTTGGGGGATCATGGTGCAGGCCCAAGCTTACAAGCAGGTCTTGGCCCGCACGAGTGCGTATTTCTTCGGGGCCTACCTGATTAGCCCGCGCGAGTCGACGGAAGTCGCATCGCCGATACCGGGGACGCCCGTTGTCCATCTCGCCGTTCCCGACGTCTATTCGGCGCGCGCCGGCATCGCCTATGCCCTGGCGCCCGCGCGGGGGATTTCGCTGAGTCTCGGGGGGCGGATCGACGGGATCCCGCAAGGCGACCTAATCGGCGGCAGGGACAACAATTTTCGGCGGCCTGGCTATTCGCTGTATCTCGATCCCAGCATCGCCCTGCGGCGGGGAGACGAGGAGTTCATGTTGAGTGTGCCGGTCCGGGTGCATCAGGATTTCCAACGGAGCTCGATCGACCAGCAACGGGGCTTCACGGGCGGCGGCGACCTGGCCGAATACCTCATCTTCCTCGGCTACACGCATCGCTTCTGATCTCGCGGGGAGAAAAAGCCCCGCAACGGAATCCATTGCGAGGCTTGGTCTTCGATGAGTCGGGGCGAGTGGATTTGAACCACCGACCTCCTGGTCCCGAACCAGGCGCGCTAACCGGGCTGCGCTACGCCCCGAAAGGCTAGACGCCCAGACGCCATAGACGCCTAGCCGCCTAGGACTGCACCCTACGAACTCCTGGGCGTCTCGGCGTCTCGGTCTAGGCGTCCAGCCGTTATGCGCCCAGGAGGACTCGAACCCCCAGCCTCTTGATCCGTAGTCACGCTCAGAGACGCACGGCCCGAAACCTAGAAGCAGACGAACCCGAAGGAAAGGGCGCGAAAGCGGACGAAGGGCACCTGAAACCAGCGGAACACTCGTCTCCCGTCTTGCGTCGATGCCTCCCCGTACGAGGGCACCGTGGCCGCCCCCGTGGCCCGTACCTTCCGTCTGAGCTCTCTCATCCGCCCCCACCCGGGCTGGGGTCGAATTGAGCGCTTGCCGTGAGGGACCCTACCGTGAGACCGCTTGCCCCCATCGGCGCCCGCACGCACGTTTGGCGCGATGTGCGACCGGGAGCCCACATGTCCGTGATCCACTGTCCGCGCTGGGCGCTGGCATTGATGGCCGCCGCAGGCCCGCTTGCCGGGCAGGACGGCATGCCACCGGTGACCGGTCCGGCCCCAGGGGTTCGGTCGCAGTTTGAGATCGGAGCGGGCCGCACGATCCCCACCGGGGACTTCAAGGGGGACACGAGCGGGGACGGTTTTGATGGCGGGTGGACCGCCACGGCGCGCGTCACGTTGAGCCGGCCCCAGTCTGCTCTGGGGCTTCGGATCGATGGGGCCTACAGTGCCAACAGCGCGAATACCCAGCTGAAGAACCACCTGACCACCGCGCTCGGTACGCCCTCGGACGAGACCATCACGCTGATCGGCCTGAACGCGGCCCTCACCCACGCGTTCCCCCCGCGCGCACGCGTCACGCCGTTACTGTTCGGCGGCATTGGCGCCTACCTGGTCACTATTGGGGTCACCTCGGGAGGGACGACGGCGCGAAGCTCCACGACCAGGCTCGCTTGGCACGTGGGCGGAGAACTCACGTACCGAGCGGTGTTTCTGGAAGTCCGCTACTCCGCCGTCGCGGCGGTGACGGGCCTCCACAAGACAACGTTCTTCCCAATCACCGTCGGCGTCCGATTCGGCAGGGGGTCAGCACACTAGGCTCGGGGCGAGCGGCCGCCTCACCGTCCGGCCCGCGCCGCGAGGCGATAGCGGTATCCGAACCCGGCGACCCCGACGTAGTACGTGTCCGGATTCAAGTTCAAAGTGAGCCGCGAGCAGTAGTTCAAGTGCTGCGGGTCGATGTAGCCCGTGAACGTGAGCAGCTTGCCGTTCGCATCGAAGAGGCCGATGGACGTGGCGTCCTCGAGCGCGATGCCGCACGCCGCCACCCAGCCTGAGGTCTCGAACGTATAGGTCGCAGCCGTGGGGATCATCACCCGGTACGTGTCGATCGTCACGGTATCGACGATCTTCCCCTGGACGTAGCCGCCGATGACCAACGCGGTCGCGGTCTCGATCGTGTGGTTCCCGGAGGCCCCGGACGGATAGTCGATCGGAAACGCGATCGACTGAGGCGCCGAGCCGAGCACCGTCACTCGTAGGGGAGTGGTGCTGCCTCCGTACGCGCCCCACAGCCGCCCGGGGCTCCCGACCGCGTGGTCACCGCCCTCGTCCGCCCCGGCATACACGAAGTACATCCCGTCCTCGACCGCCGAAAACCGGAAGTCGCCGGCCGCGTCGGCGGGCACCGTTTGCACGCTGGCTCCCGTGAGCGCCGCGTAGAGCCGCGCGTAGAGTTGCGTCGGCGGGCCGTGACGGCCGGTCACGCTGTTGTAAGCGTTCACGAGGCCCGCGCCGTAACTGGTCGGGAGACCGACAGCGTAGCTCGTGAGGCGGGCCCGGAGGTCCGACGCGGAGAGCGACGGCGCTTGGGACAAGACCAGCGCCGCGATACCCGAAACGTGCGGCGCCGCCATCGACGTACCGGTGGCCCAGGCGTACTCGGGCGAGTTCGTATCAAAGTTCCAGATCGTGGACATCACTCCATCCGTGACATAGCCGAGCGCGAAGTTGCCGCCCGGGGCTCGGATGCCGACGTAGGAGCCATAATTCGAGTACGGCGCAGGGGCGCCGTCCGGGCCCACCGCTGCGACGGCGAGGACCTCCGGGTAGGCGGCGGGATAGAACGGTTGGGACGTGTTGCCATTCCCCGCGGCCGCCACGATGAGCGCGCCCGCTTGGGCGGCACTCGTGATGGCCCGGCGGAGCGTCGTATCGTTCGTCGGGCTGCCGAGACTCAGGTTGATGATCTTGGCCCCCGTACTCGGCGCTACCGTGCCCCCCGCCCCGTTGTCCGCGGGCAGACCCGCGGCGTAGAGCACCCCCTGGGCCACGTCGTAACTCGAGCCGAATCCACCCACGCCCAGCGCCCGCACGGGACGAATCCGCACCGTCCAAGTGACGCCCGTCACTCCGACGCCGTTGTTGCCCACGGCGCCGATCGTGCCGGCAACGTGGAGCCCGTGGTTCCCGATCGTATCGGGCACGAAACAGGTGCCGGTGGAGTCGGGGTGGTAGGACGCCGGAATGGTCGGATCGGGGTCGTAGCCGTTGCCATCGCCCGAATTGCTGATCTTGCCGCCGGCACACAAGGTCAACGAGTCGACGTTGTTGACAAAGTCGTACCCGTCAGAGGTGAGGTTCGCAGCGATCGCGGGATGGTCGAAGCGAATCCCGTCATCCACGACCGCGACGAGCACCGCGGCGCTCCCGGTCGTAATGGCCCAGGCGCGCGGCAGGTCGACGAGACCGTAGTGCCACGACTGGAGCGGGTAGAGCGGGTTATTCGGCGTCGTGCCGCTCCCGGCGACGGCTGCGGTGCTCCTGGTAAATGGCGGCTCATCCAACCAGATGAACCCGTTGGGCGCTACATTCGCAACGGCGGGGTCCCGGCGTAGGGCGGCCGCGATCGCATCCGCTTGAGTCGCACCCGCGACGCGGATCCTTGCGGCAAGGATCGTAGGGGAAACACCGGCCACCTCGGCGTCGGCAGGCACGACAGCGGCCAAGTGCAAGCGGATCGCCTGGGCGAAGACCCGCGCTCCGCTCACCGCCGCCAGTGCCGCCGAGCCGATCGGCGGGGCGCCGAGCGCCGCGTGGCGGAACGTGACGATCAACTCGCTCGTCGTGGGGACCAGACGAGCAGCCCGCAGCCGTGCCGTTCCGAAGGTCTTGGCGAGCGCCGGCGTCCGAGTGAACGTGAGTCGCGGGGGAGCGGGAAAGGACAGCTCGCTGCTTCGGTTCGCGGAACCAACGCCGTTCCCGGACGGCCGCGACGCCATCAGCGGACCGCTCGTCACCGTGATGATCCCAGTGACCGAGCCGTCTCGTGGAATCCACCCCGTGGGCCCCGTTTCGCCACCGCAGCCGGCCAGTACGAGCGTGAGCCATACGACCGCGCTCGGCGCCGTTCCACGCTTCAAAGGTGTCATTCCTCCCGCCTCGTCGAGGATCGGCACGCCTTAGCTCGTTCGAACCCGCATACGCCGCAAGTCTTGTGCTGCACGGCCGCAACGGACAGAATCCAGCGGCAGAGTCGTGGACTCTGTCCGCTCGCGGGATCCGGGCGCTCGCGGGCGAGCACAAAACCCCGAGCGTCCCCCCCTCGCTCTCAGGTGGCTCTGATGCGCGAGTGCAACAAGCAGGACCGGGCAGCGAGCCGGCGCGACGCGCTCGGGAAGGCTCGATGTGGCTGGCCTCTGTCCGGTCTCTCGGAACGGCGTCTTGCACGTGGTGCGCATTTTGCTGCGCTCGCGCCTCAGGTGTCGGTCGGTCCACGAGCAGGACGGACGGGATCCTCGCTCGGGCCGCACGTTCGCCGATGCGCGCCGCCCGCGCGCTGCGGCTCACATTCTGGGCTACCGAATCGCAGGGGCGATGCACGAGTGCTCGTTTCGCGGCGTAGCCGGTACGATCGCCCTCCTGGGAGCGAGTCTCGGCGTCGGGTGTAGCAACGCGCCGACGGCTCCCACGCGGTTCGGCCCGCCCACGGCACTCCAGATCGTCACTGGGAACGCCCAGACGGGCGACGAGAATCTCGTGCTGCCCTTCCCCCTGACCGTTCAGGTACTGGACACGGCGGGCCGAGGGGTACCCGGGGTGCAGGTCGACTGGAGTGTAACGCGGGGGGGCGGGACGGTGCTCGCCCGGGCCTTTCCCACCGTGACCGACAGCACGGGGCTGGTGGTCGTCTTTTGGCAACTCGGTTCCTCCCTGACCCTCCCCCAGAGATTGGTCGCTACGTGCTGCGGCGGCGTGGATGCCGTCTTTTCCGCGCAGGCAGTGCTCCCGCTCGCGCAACGCGTCTCCATCAGCGGCTGGTCGTTTGACTTCTCGTTTTGCACGCACCTCGGGACGGTCACACAGACTCTCGCCACGCCGATCGTCGCCCAGGTGCTGGGCGCGGACGGAACACCGGACGTGGGCGCCATCGTGGGGTGGGGGACGCACAGCCCGGGTGGCCACTTTTCGCCCACGTTCTCGCGCGCTGACAGCACCGGCCACGCCTCGACGCGGTGGACGCTCGGGACGGTGGCCGGCGCGGAGACAAGTTGGGCCAGCGTACGTGGACTCCCACCGGCGTTCGCCGTCGCGTGTGCCACCGCCGGGCCGCCCGTCCGGATGGCCATCGCGCCACGCACCCTCCCGCCGCTCGTCATCGGCGACACCGTGCGCGTGCGCGGATACGCGTGGGACCAGTATGGGAACTTCGTCACTTGGGTCCCGTCGCGCGCGGCCGACACGACTATCGTCCGTGCCACCCCCGACAGCGCGTTTGTCCAGGCCACGCATCACGGCACGACCTGGCTCAACAGTGCGCTTGGGGCGATCCGCGACAGCGTCGCGGTCACCGTGCTCGGCTTCAGCGCCGTGAGCGACGGCGGCGACGTCACGTGTGGCGTCAGCCTGGCCGGCGACGTGTTTTGTTGGGGGGTGAACGCGGAAGGGGCGATCGGCGACGGCACGACGCTCGATCGGTTCTATCCGGTGCTGGTTGGCCAAGGGCTCGACTTGCAACTCCCCTACAGCAATTGGCAGCACACGTGCAGCCTCACGGCGAGCGGCCAGGCCTATTGCTGGGGCCTCGACCAGAGCGGCGAATTGGGCGACGGCTCGCCCAACTACGCGACCGAGCTCCGGCAAACGCTGCCGGTGGCGGTGGCGGGTGGCCACATCTTTACGAGCATCCGTGCCGGCAACACCCACACGTGTGCAGTGGCGACGAACGGCGACGCGTATTGCTGGGGGGACAACAACAGCGGACAACTCGGTCGCGATACGTTGACCGGCACCTGTATCGTCAACAACAGCAATCGCTGCAGTAACTGGCCGATCCTCGTGACGGGCGGACTCACGTTCACCCAGGTGAGCGCCGGACCCTGGGACCATAGCTGCGGCGTGACCACGAGCGGCGCGGCCTACTGCTGGGGGCAAGGTGCGTCGGGGCAACTCGGGACCGCTTCCCCGCTGGAGACGTGCGTCGCGGGGGCATTACCGCCCTTCCGGTGCAGTCACACGCCCCGACTCGTCCAGGGGGCGGTGGTCTTCAAGGCCGTCACGGCCGGCAACAACTTCTCGTGCGGACTCGACGTCAGCGGGGATGGATATTGTTGGGGGTACGGCAACAGCGGTGAGCTCGGGAACGGGGGGACGGTCTCGAGCGCGGTGCCAGGGAAGGTCTCCGGGGGAGTGTCGTTCGCCGATATTCAGGCCGGCGAATGGAACGCCTGCGGTCTGGCGACGACCGGCAGGGTGTACTGCTGGGGCGGGAGCTACGGTGCGACGCCGGCGCCGGTGCGACCCGACCTCACGTTTGGCGCGCTGGCCGTCGGGGGGAGCGGCGGCACGGGCCACACGTGCGCGCTCACGACCGATCACGACCTGTACTGCTGGTACAGCCGTCCGTAGTTGGGATCGAGGCATGCGCCGCGTCGCTACCGAATCGCAGGGACGATGCACGAGTCCTCGTTTCGCGACGTAGCGGGTACGATCGCCCTCCTGGGAGCGAGTCTCGGCGTCGGGTGTAGCAACGCGCCGACGGCTCCCATACGGTTGGGCCCGCCCACCGCACTCCACATCATCACCGGGAACGCCCAGACGGGCGATCAGAATCAGGTGCTGCCGGTTCCCCTGACGGTGCAAACGCTGGACACAGCGGGGGGTGGGGTGCCCGGCGTGAAAGTCGACTGGAACGTCACGGCCGGCGGTGGGACGCTCCTGGCGCAGGCCTTCCCCACCGTCACGGACAGCACCGGGCTGGTCATCGTGTTCTGGCAGCTCGGTCCCCCACTCGACGGCGCCCAGGGCGCGACCGCGGCGTGCTGTAACGGGCTGGTCGCAACCTTCACCGCGCAAGCGGTGTTCCCGCTCGGACAACGTCTCGGCGTGATTAACGGCTGGCAACAATCAGATACTGTCGGCCGAACCCTCGCCGCGTCCGTGGTCGCCGTAGTGCTGCGGGCGGACGGAAAGCCCGACGTGGGGGCCGTGGTCGGCTGGCGCACCCACAGCTCCGGCGGCCACTTCTCGCCCACGTTCGTTCGAGCGGATAGCGCGGGCCGCGCGGCGACACAGTGGACGCTCGGGACGGTTGCCGGCGCAGAGACGAGCTGGGCGGTCGTCGCCGGGCTCCCGCCAGCGTACGTGGTCGCCACGGCCCTTCCCGGGCCGCCGGTGCAGGTGACGATCACGCCGGTCATTCTCCCCTTCTTGGGCCCCATCGGCGACACCGCTCTGCTCAGCGCCCACGCCTGGGATCAGTACGGGAACCTCGTGCCTGGTCCCCCGCCGTTGCGCACGGCGGACACGAGCATCGCGCGCGTGTCGGGCAACGTCGTCGAGGCCCGTCACCACGGCTCGACGTGGATCGTCGGTCAAGCAGGGGTGGTGGGCGATAGCGTGCCGATTACCGTCCTCGGGTTCAGCAGCGTGAGCGACGGCGGCGGCCACACTTGCGGACTGAGTCTCGCCGGCGACGCGTACTGTTGGGGTGAGAACTCTCAAGGCTCGATCGGCGACGGGACGCTAACCGCCCGTCCCCACCCGGTACCGATCGGCCGGGGGTTGGGATTGCAGGTGCCCTTCACCGATTCGCATACATGCGCCCTCACCGCGAGCGGCCAAGCGTATTGCTGGGGGCCCGACCAGCACGGCGAGTTGGGCGATGGTTCGCCAACTTACGCCACGGAAGTTGGGCAAACGTTGCCAGTGCCCGTGGCCGGTGGTCACTTGTTTTCGAGCATAAGTGCCGGCCGCATCCACACGTGTGCGGTGGCCACGAGCGGTGACGCGTACTGCTGGGGGGACAACTTCAGCGGAGAACTCGGCCGGGATACGTTAACGGGCACCTGTCTCGACGGCAGCACAAGTCGTTGCAGTGACTGGCCGATTCTCGTCGCTGGTGGCCTCGAGTTCACACAGGTGAGCGCCGGAAGGTGGGCGCACAGCTGCGGCATCGCCACTGGCGGAGCGGCCTACTGCTGGGGCCTAAATGACACAGGCGAGCTGGGCAACGACTCTACGACGGATATGTGCGGCGGCGTGTACGCACCATATCCCTGTAGCCGCGCTCCCCAACTTGTAGCAGGCGGGTTGGTCTTCAAGTCAGTCACGGCGGGCAGGTACTTCACGTGCGGGCTCGGGGTCACTGGGGATGGATACTGCTGGGGATACGGCATCCCGGGCAATCTCGGCGACGGAAGGATGGTCTCGAGTGCTACGCCGGTGAAGGTCGCCGGAGGACTCACCTTCGCCGACCTGCAAACCGGCCCGTGGAACGCCTGCGGCCTGACGACGACCGGCAAGCTGTATTGCTGGGGCTCGGGCTACGGGGGGACGCCCGTGCCCGTGCTTCCCAACTTGCTGTTCAGCACGGTCGCCCCCGGGGGAGACGTCGGGTTCTCCCATGTCTGCGCGCTCACCACCGATAACGACCTCTATTGCTTGTACACCACCATCTACTAGGCGGTGGTTGACTATCACGCGCCCGAGGCGTGTGTCGCCGCGTCGACGCCAAGCATGTTCAATCGTCCGCGCGCGGCAGTCCAAGCGTTCGTGCGCGATCGGGTCGGACGGCGCAGCACGCTCTGGCAGCAGATCACGGACGTTCGGGCCCATGAAGGAGCGCAAGCGACGTGACGGACGATTACGAGTGGTACGAAGCTGTTGCGCATCTTCGGGAGGCCGCGGGGAAGATGCGGGCGCTCTTGCCTCAGCAGGGCATGCGCGTCGTGCCGGGCGGAAAAACGTCGTAACGGACACCCACTTCCACACCCACTGCTGTCGAGGAATCGGACAGCCGAGTCGCTAAGTCGTTATGCGCCCAGGAGGACTCGAACCCCCAGCCTCTTGATCCGTAGTCACGCTCAGAGACGCACGGCCCGAAACCTAGAAGCAGACGAACCCGAAGGAAAGGGCGCGAAAGCGGGCGAAGGGCGCCCGAAACCAGCGGGACATTCGGGGGGACAAGAGCGATGACGTTTCAGATTTCGGGGCTCCCCCGAGCCTTGGACGGGGTCATGGCCGGCTGCTCAACGCTCTTGTGTGGCGAACCGCGAGAGCCTCAGAACGCCGAACGATACACTTCGCGCCAATTGGGGGGGTTCGAGGGTCGCCTTCTTCGGTTCACCTCAACCAGATGGCCGGTCGTATCGTCGTGGTGCCGTAAGCCGCTGCCGCGCCGGCGGCGAGCGGGGCGCGGCAGAGTGAGCGCTCCGGCCCGTGCCTTCGTCAACGCCCGGTCCAACGTTTAGTCTAGAGGCGTTCTTAATCCACGTGAGATGCCTGTACGAGTTCTTCAGTAGAGATCAACCGGACCAAAGGTATCCGAAGAATAGGTACGCGTGCCACTACTTCGACCCGGTTACGGAATGGGCCGCAACGCACCGTCCCGCGCAGCCAGCAGTCTTCACAATCGATCTGACAGACCGGTTACACCGCAGACTCGCTCACCTCAGCGCGGACCGCGTGAAGTGGGCACGGGAAGAGCAGACCAAGCAATGGGAATGGCCGGTGGATGAGCTAACCGACGCCATCTTCGGCTATGCGCTCGCCTTCGTGAAGGCGCTGCCACCCGCGCGGGCGGCTTGGTTTGGTGACATACTAGACCTCCGTCGCTGACTCGCCCTTCGGCGAGCGTCAACGTGCGACAAACCGTGGGCCAGAGGTGCTGCAGGCCTTCATATGAGGAGGCGCACCGCGCCGGGCTCGAGTATTTCACGGCGTGGTATGCCACGGACCCGGACCGTCAGCGTCGCACGTATAGATTCGCTGGTCGCCGAGTGGGGTGCGGTGCCCGAGCCGGTCGCGGCGTAGAGCCACACGGGCGCGAGCCCGCGACCGCACCGACGCCGGGAGCAGTGCGCCGACCCGGTCGAGTGGCGTGCGGTACAGGACGCGCCCTCCAGCGGGCGCCGCGCGCCTAGCTGAGCGCGCGGCGCTTATGACTACGATCGTCCGTCTTCGCAGAGGCGCACCATGGTCGCGAACGACTCCCCCTTGTGGTTTCCCAACCGCCGCGTCGGCGAACGCCGTCGCGTTCCATCACGCAGCAGCGGGGTGGACCGCCGCCACGCGAGCGCGCCCGGTCGCGCGGAGTGGCGCAGGCGCGAGCGGCGCGTGCTCGCCGATCGGCGCCGCGGGACCGAGCGGCGGCGCCACACCACGGCCGAGTGACGGGCGGCGGGGCGCTCGCTTTACTGGCACTCGGGACACATGCTCGGTTCCGGGACACGAAGGAGCGCCGCGTCAGCCTTCCCCACCACGACTTGGTCCTGGTCATCACCAACGCGCAGGACCAAGCGAAAGAGCTGCAGACGCACTTGGAAGACCAGGGCCATCCCCAGACCAACGCGTCGAGCGCCGTGTACCTCGCCCTCGTCACGCTGCAGAAGCGTCTGCTGAGAGTGGATCCACCACCTCCCGCTTCCCGGTTCGGGGCGCTCTTGCGACACGCCGCGCGGGGCAGCACCCGTGGCCGGCTGCGCTGCTACCTTTCTCGGATGCCGAGAGACATTGACGTAGTGGGAGTCTGGCACGGAACGTCGTACCACGTCGGGTCGGTGAGCAGCATCGCCAACGGGGTGATTGTCGCCTGCGGTCCGGCGGGCAGGCACACGACGTACCCGAAGAGCGGCCACCGGCTCACCAAGGACCCGAGCTCGGGCGCGAGCACCTGGTACGAGCGACAGGTCCTCTCTGACGTCACACTCGCGCAGCCCCTGCAGGTCATTGCGTTCTCGTGCGCCAAGCCGCCCGCGTGGGCGAAGCCGTATGCGCCCCGTCCGTCGCATGACAGTTTCACTTTCCAGGCGCAGGCGGACGGCCAGGTACGACTCGCCCTCGTAGGAGTGAGGGAAGGGGACGACGCGGTCATCGTCGTGACCAAGCAGGCTACGGCCGCGCCCCGGCTCTTTCGCCGGTACGCGCCGAACGTGCTCCTGTGGACGGTGTGATTGAGGCTGTGATGACCCGAAGGAAGCAGCCGTGGGGGCAACAGCGGGGCTGGATCGTCCCGGCGGACGGCAGCCCTCCGCAGGAGCTGCCCCGGCACATGGTCGGTCGCAAGCTCATCTCCTGGCCCGGAACGATGCCCGAGGAGAAGCCCCCGGAGCCTGTGAAGGACCTTGCCTCGAAGGACTACTATCATCGCTACGTGCTGAACCCGGAGGGTGTGTACGTCTACGTACCGCAGGGTCGCGACGCGGAATCGCTGCCAGAGTCCATCAAGAACGACATCCGGCGCCAGGTGAAGGGACAGTCGTAGGCGCGCTGGATCTGGTGCGCGGCTCATAGCCCGTCCCTGCTGCCCAATCGCCCCGCCGCTCACTTTGGTGAAGGTGAGACTTACGTGCTTCCTCCTGGAGCCTCCCCCGACCTTTCCTGGGACTCGAGCTCGTTTAGCGCCGTCCCTAGGGCGGCCGCGCGGACCCGCTCGGCGCTGCGGTACACATCCTCGATGCTGCTGCCCCGCACCACCCGGTATTCGCGCGCGCCAACCCCGGTGCGCCGGACGTACTCGCGCACGTCCCAGTGCTCCTTCCCCCGACACCGGGGGTAACGCTCCGCCGTGTGGGACAGCTCCTCGTCCGTAAGCACCGCGCCCTGCAGTCCCAGGAGAACGCGCAGTCGACTCTGAAAGTCATTGGGCTCGATGGTCATGTCCCTCTTCCTTCTTCCTGTCTACACGGTGCGAAAATGGAGCGGGTCTCTGAGGTTCTGCAACTCGCGGTAATAGTAGAGGGGCGTCGGCCGCATGTGCTTGAACCTCAGCCGCTTGAGAAACTCGACTTCCTCCGCGGTCGCGGTGCCGCTGAGGGAAGGATCCTGCAGGAATTCCTGGAGCCCCGGCTCTTCGCTGACGGGCTGTTCGGCTTCTCGCTCGACGAACGCGAAGCGCTTCGCCTGCCCTGGGACGACGCTGTGGTTTAGGACGATCTCCAGACCGAACGTCGCGAGGTCGATGTCCCAGGATTCAATCAGCGGATCCAAGAACGAGACACAGTTTTCAGCGGACACGTGGAAGATGTCCGTATCGAGGAACTCGAGCACGACGACCCGCATCTCCTCGTAGCTGCGGCGACTGAGCCGAGCGACCATACGGAGCCAGTAGTCATTCTCGAGCTCGTCTTTCGCCACGCGCTTGGCCACGTCCAGCAGCGTTTGGGTGACGAGGCGTTCGAGCTCGCCGAAGGGCTGCGTTTCGAAGATCGTGCGGAGGTGTGTTTGCTTTTCGGGATTACACTTGCGCAGGATCAGCTCGCGGACTTCGTGAAACAACGGGGCGGGCTCGTCCCCCAATTCCCGCTTCAATTCTTCCTTGCGCTGGAGATCCGCCAGCTTGGCCAGCTCCCCGCTCGGAAGCTTCAAGAACTTGTCTATGCGGTCATAGATGTCGGTGCGGCCCGGCGCCGGGGGTGCCTTTTTCCGCGTCAGCAATTGAGAGATGTAAGAGTCGGTCACGCGGGCGGCGCGGGCGAGATCCTGCTGTGCCAACCCCAGTTCCTCCAGCCGGTGCCGGATCACAAATGGGACGTCCACGGGATTCCTCCTGGGGCCGACTTGATTAGTTAACCATATAATGTTAATCACTTTGCCAGACTCGGCAAGTTGACTTGCGCACTTGACAAGTTAAGTACATCGACATATGCTCACAAAGCTGTAACTGTTGCTAGTTAACTGAGATCCGCTGGTAAGTCACTTGCGCGGTTCTCCTTCAGATGGAGGCGAAGCATCATGGCCACTGCGACGAAGACCAGATTGAAGATCTTCCCGCTCGCCGATCGGGTGGCGATCCGGCCGATGGAAGAGTCCGAGGCGATGAAAGGTGGTCTCTACATCCCCGACACGGCCAAGGAGAAGCCGATCCAGGGTGAGGTCATCGCGGTCGGGCCCGGCCGGATGGAAAAAGGCCAGCGGGTCCCGATGGAGCTGAAGGTCGGCGACCGGGTTGTGTATGGGAAGTACACCGGCTCGCAGGTCGAGCTCGAGGAGGAAGAGATCATCCTGATCAAGGAATCCGACGTCATCGCCAAGCTCAGCTGAGCAGGGGAGGAAGAGATGGCTGCCAAGTACCTCGAATTCAATACAGAGGCCCGCTCGCGCCTCAAGCGGG
>Ga0207646_10003527_pt1 | contig 17618 bp, 22 predicted proteins | sample KBSK5502metaG_FD_184343 | JGI IMG/M metagenome (GOLD analysis project Ga0207646, IMG submission 184343) | Corn, switchgrass and miscanthus rhizosphere microbial communities from Kellogg Biological Station, Michigan, USA - KBS K5-50-2 metaG... | ecosystem: Host-associated > Plants > Roots >... | reverse complement strand
GCCCGATTCGGCGTTTAGCGCGGGCAGCAGAGCCCTCGGCATCACTCAGATTGATCATGTAAAGGGCTTATGAGTATGCACGGGCGAGAATTACGATGCATCGGCCATACTCGCTCACATCGGCATGTGAGCGAGCGGGCAGCCACGTCGGCGGGCAGATGGCGTAGAGATCACCAAGCTCGGCGCGGCACGGACGGCGTCCCGGCAGACGGAGACTGGCGCTCCGAACGGCGGCTCGGGAGCGACCGTAGTCATGCATGAGGCCACAGTCCGTGACCGGGTTGGCCGTCTCCGGGACTTCCTGATGTCCGCCAGCGGCAGAACCGCTTCCAATGACCGCTTGCAAACGGGTTGGGAACCGGGCTTCACAAGCTCTCACCAACAGCGTCGCTGCCCCGTTTGGAGGCTTCGTGTTCATTCGGGCGGCCGCCATGCGTGCTGATCGCCGCTGCGGAGCTTGAACGCTGGGCCTCCGAGGCCGTGGCAACACTCCATCGCCGCGGCAGCCTCGGCTACATTGGCGAACACGATTCCGATGTAGCGTTCGCCTGGCTCAACCCAGGTCACGTCGATGGCATGGCCTTGGTCGTCAACCACCCAGGCGTGATGTTCCGACCCGAGATGCGTCAACGCGAACCCCTCGGCGTAGCGCAGGCCCTGTCGGGCGCTGGCTGTACGGAGCGCATTCCAGAAGCACGCTTTGTCACGCATCTTCCGGAACCCTTTCGGCCGGCCGACAGGTGTGTACTCCTGGCCGCGTTCCGCGATTGCGACTATGAGCAATTCGGTCAGAGCCGCCTCCTGGCTACGATCGTGAATACCCAGGGCTGGGTCGAGAAGGGGCTGACGGCGCCCCTGAAAGCATTACAGCGATGTTCCGAACCGGATGGTGGCTTCAGGGTGCCAGTCCCAGCTACGTTCGGGGCCTTGCTGATTGACCACGCTGACGGTGCTGATCTGGACGTTGCGCTCGGGCAGCGACCGGCCGAGCGCCGCAATGATGGGTGCTGCGGGTTGCCGCGCGGTGCTGTAGGCGATCGTGATATGCGGGGCCCACGGCAGCTTATTCCCTGCCCCGCCCGAGCTGCCGGTTACCTCGCTGGTCGCAGCCTTGACCACATTTCGGACGGGCGCAAGCGCCTCGGCGGGCTGGACGGCGAGCATGATCGCCTCCGGGTGATAAAGGATCTTGCCGAGGGTCACGGTGACCGGCGGCACGTCCGCGAGCAGCCGGGCCGCGGCTTTGGACATTTGGCGGATCTGCTCCGTGCCGATCCGGCTAGTCGGCCCAGCTATCAAGGCGGTTATGTGCAGCCACGCGTACGGCGTCATGTGCAGTCCGCCGAACGGAGCGAGCTTCCGTCGCGCTTTTTGGGCGAGGGCGATCACGTCGGGATCGGTGCCGACCAGCATGTGCCAGTAGATCAGGCCATCGCCAGGCGCTGGCTCTGCGCGGTCCTGCCACCGGTCGGCCATCTCGGCGGGAAGTCCGTTCATGTTCCGTCCTCCTCGCCCTGCTGAGTTTCCCGCGCTGTTGTCATGAACACGCGGATCTGCTGCCGCAGTTCGGCTGCGACCGGAACTTGTGCGTACCGTCCGACCGCGAGGTGCCGGTCCAGATCGGCGAGCCAGCCGGTCACTGTAGCGATCCGTAGCCCTGGCGGCAGGTCGAGCACCGGCCGGACGTGCTCGACGGCACCATCGGGTTCGTCCTTGAGCAGGCAAGCGATCCCCGCGCCGATCCTGATCTGAGCCCACGCCGCAGGGACGTGCGCCCCATCAGGTTCCCAGGATGGCCCGACATCGGAGGCGGCGAGCAGCGCGCCGTCCGGGTCGCCCGTGTTCAGCGTCACGGACAGCCTGAAGATCGTCATTCGCTCGGGCGGGAAAGACCAGGGCGAGGCTGTGACCTGTGCTGCAGGCAGCGCTGCCGCCTGTTCTTCTGCGTGCCGCATCGCCGCCCTGGCCCGGCTGGCGTTTCCGGCGAGCGCGGACGCGTTGGCCTCATAACAGGCGAGCTGGACCGTCATCGGGCCGGACGAGCCGCGGCGCAGGCCCTGGCTGGCCAGGTCGGCGGCGATCAGGTACCGGTGGCTCCAACGGGCATTTTTGGCGAGCACGTACCACGCGATCGCTTCGCTAGCCGCGGCCTCACGCAGGTACACCAGTGCGGCGTTGCCGTAGTCATCCGCGGCCCGGCTGGCATTCAGGTCGCTCAACAGCAGGCTCATGTGGGCCAGCACCCCACCGTTGACCCGCAGCAACTCGCGTTCTTGCCGGTGCCGGAGCCGACCACCAGTAAGCACGCGCTGAATCTTGGTCTGTAGCTGCCGGGCATCGGTCAGCAGCATGGGGGCTGGCGTTAACGGGTGCGCCTCCGCGAGCGCAGCCACCGCGCGGTCGATCCGTTCGATCTCCTCGTCGCTGCTGCTCGTGGCGGTCAGCCACTCGGTCAAGCTGGCAGGGTCGCCGGACAGTGACGCGATGGCGGCGCCGCGCGGCTCGATGCCGTCGCGCTCGGCCAGCAGCCGCCGAAACTGTGCCTGCGCCAGCTCGGGTGCTTGCTGCAGGGCGACGTCCAGGATCTGCTGCATGCCCTGGCGAGGCACCCACTCAGGCTGGGTTCGCCAGTAGACCACGGTGCGAACCGACACGTCGAGGTGCTCGGCGAACTCCTCGTTCGTCATCCGGAGCGCCTGGCGCAGGGCGTTGGCGTGCCACCCCGTCCAGGTCGCAACTAAGTCGGTCACCCCTGATCTCCGTGTGACTTGCACTGCCGTTGCGCTGCGGTTGCACGGTCGTTGCCTGGTCCGCAGCCGAGGGCGAATCCAGCCTAAAGCCATGAGTCGTGCACACGCGATAAGTGACACCAGGCGCACGCTGTGTGTGGCGGGCAAGAGGAGGAGACGGCAGGTCGTCGGCCGCGAGGCCCCGAGCACGCCAGGGCTCCCAGTCTGCTGGCAGCCACCGCCGACACGGCTTGACAACTGGTGCGCACCAGCTATCTACTGGTGCGCACCAGTTGTACTGACGCCTCAACATAACGGCCCCAGCGGGTGGCACCCCGCTGAGGCCCAAGGCATCGGACTTGGAGTAGCGATGCGGCTTCAGCCTACCGCCATGCCCGCTGGTCAGGCCTGGTCGCCGACCGGTCCGGCAGAAGACAGCGCCCTGGTGACGGCCTCAGGCGACGCCACGCTCGGGATCAGTCCGGGCCGGCCGCCGATGATCAGCAAGCAGGCCGCGCGAGGGCATCCGGCTCCCGAACTCCTCGCCGCTGCGAGCCAGCGGGCGGACGGCGGTGACGATTATCGGGTGGGCTCTGGCCGCACCGGGAGAGACGGCCCGGGGCGCTGGCTGACGGTGTCCATGGTTTCGCTGGCCTTGCTGGCGGCTGCGTCGGCGGCGGTGAGCTACGCGGCGCAGTACCGGATGGTGTTTGCCGCCAAGGGGATCGCATCAGTGGCGGCGCTGGAGGCGGCCATCCCCGACGTGGCCGCGCTGATCTTCGCCACCCTCGGGATCGCGCTGGCGCTGCACGGCAAGCGGGCGATCCGGGCGCGGGTGCTGAACGTGGCCGCGGTGGCCACGTCGGTGGCGATGAACGTGCTGGCCGCCGGGCGTGGCTGGCGCGATCTGGCGATCTGGGCGATGCCCCCGGTTGCCTACGCGCTGGCGTCGGATACAGCGATCGGCGTGGTCCGGGCGTGGACGCTCGCCCGGCAGAAGGCGTTGAACGCGGCGCTGGCCGACGACGAGGCCACGCCGCTAGCGATCCTGGGCGGGCTGCTGCTGTGGCTGCTCCGGCTGGGCATCGCCCCCGCCTCCACGCTGACGGGGTTCCGCGCCTGGGTGGTTGAGGAGTGCCCGGTCGCCCCCGGCCGCCGCGCCCGCCCGGCCCCGCCGGCACCCCGTACCGAAGTGGCGCCGCACCCAGTGACGGCGGTCACCGCGCGATCACCGGCCACCCGACGTGGGGGAACGCGGGCCGGGACCAAGACGGCGCGGTTCCTGGCCTTGGTAGCCGGCCGGTACGGGCCGCTGGCGGGCTTCCCCCTCGCTGAGGTGTCCCGGGTCAGCGGCGAGTTGGCCCCCGAGGTGGGCCTCGACCCCGGGGCGGGCCGGTCGGCGCTGCGCCGCCGTGTCCTGTCCCTGCGTGATGGGAGCCCGGAATGAGCCACCTCCATCAGCACTTCCCCGTCTACTTCGCCGCGCTGATGACCGTACTGCTGGGGCTGGCGGCCGCGCGCTGGTGCTTTGGCCCGCACTCGCGGCTGCCCCGGTTCCGGGTCCGGTACCTGCGGTGGCGGCTGCATCTGCGGCTGCACCCCGGCCGGGGCCACGCCACAGCGTTCGAGTTGTGGCTGCGCTGGGGCCGGCTGGCCGCGTTCCGCCGGTCGGCCCGGATCCGCCCGTCGCTGCCGGCGGGGCGGCGGCTGACCCGCCCGCGGGAGCATTCGGAGCGGCTGGGCCGGGCCCAGTACCGGCACCAGGTGGCGGTGCCGGTGGACGAGCACGTGCTGATCATGGCCCCGCCGCGCACCTCCAAGACCGCGCTGCTGGCCAGCATCGTGCTGCACTTCCCCGGGCCGGTCGTCAGCACGACGACCAAGCACGACGTGTTCCAGCTCACCAGCGGGGTCCGGTCCCGCACTGGCCCGGTGCACGTGTTCAACCCCCAGTCGGTGGGCGGGGTGCCGTCGACGTTCCGGTGGAACCCCGTCGTCGGCTGCCAGGATCCGGCGACGGCGATCCGCCGGGCGGATGGGTTCGCGCACGCGGTCAACATGTCCGGCACCGAGGACGCCTCGTTCTGGACCGTCAAGGCGTCGGACTACCTGCGGTGCCTGTTCCACGCCGCCGCGCACGCCGAGGGGGACATGCGCCTGGTCGCCCGGTGGGCGCTGGGCAGCGCCGAGCTGGCCGAGGACATCCTCGACGACGCCGGCGCCGGCCAGTGGGCCGCCGAACTGGCCGAGCTGCGCGGCGAGGCGCAGAAGACCGCCGCCACGATCAAGATGGTGCTATCCCGGGCGCTGGGGTTCATGACCGACCCGGCGCTAGCCCGCTCCGTCCTGCCCGCAGGCGGCAGCGGGGTGGACATCGCGGCGTTCCTGCAGGACGCGGGGACGCTGTACCTGATCGCCGAGTCCGAGCACGACGACTCACCGGTCGCCCCGCTGTTCGCCGCCATGGCCGGCGAGATCCACTACACCGCCGCCCAGGCCGGGCAGGCGATGCGTGGCGGGCGGCTGGACCCGCCGCTGCTGATGGCGCTGGACGAGATCGTGCAGACCTGCCCCGTCCCCCTGCCCACTTGGCTGGCGGACTCCGGGGGGAAGGGCATCCAGCTCATCCCGGTCGCCCACGGCGAGGCGCAGCTGCGCACCCGGTGGGGCCGCGACGGCGCCCAGGTCGTTCTCGACACGTGCGGGGTCAAGGTGTGGCTGCCCGGCATCACCGACACCGCCACGCTGAAGATGGCCAGCGAGCTGTGCGGCCAGGCCGCGTTCACCGAGCGGATCCGCTTCCACGGCGGCCGGGGCGGGGAACGGGACGAGCGCCGCCGGGTCTGGCACGACGTGATGACCCCCGACATGATCCGCCAGCTCCCGGCCGGGCACGGCCTGGTCATCCGGGGCAGCCACGCCCCGGTGATCGCCCGGCTGGCCGCGGCGTGGAAGGACCCCGCCTACCGGCGCGCCCGCCGGCACGGGGTGGCGGTCGCCCGGCTCACCCCCGCCGCCGCCGCACCGGCCGCCACCCTGCTCGTCGCGCCCAGCCGGGCGCGGCGGCTGCGGGCCGTCCCCGATCTGGACGTCGAGGCGGCGGGTGAGGCGCGCGGCGACGACTCTCCCGGCTACCCGTGGAGCTGACCATGCCCGGCGACCCCGACGGCCTCACCGCGGTCCTGCTGCAGCTGGCGGGCCTCACGCAAAAGCTCGGCGAGCTCGACCAGCGCCAGGCCGGCGACGCCCGCGACCTGAAAGGCCGCGTCGCCGCCCTGGCCGCGACGGTCGGCGAGCTCAAAGACAGCACGGCCAGCCACACCCAGGCGCTTGCCGCCCTCGACGGCCTGGACCGCCAAGTCGCCGGCCTGGCCACCACCGTCGCCGCCCACGCCCCCGCAGACGCAGACAGGCCCGCCTACCGGCCGGCGGCGGCGCCGAAGTTGTGGAAGCTGGACGGCCCGGCCCGGGACCAGGCGATCGGCAAGCTGCGGGCGTGGGTGGACCAGGTGTACCGGCCCGGGTACGGGCACCTGGCCGCCAGCCTGGGCGACTGCTGGGAGCAGCACCCGCTGTGCCTGTACATCCTGGACTGGCTGTCCGAGCTGTGGTCGGTGCTCTACCTCGCGCCGGCCCGCACGGCGGGGACGCTGGCCGGGCAGGCCGAATGGCACACCCGGCTGCTCGCCGCCGCCGCGGAGCAGCTCGCCCGCGAGACCCGCGGCTGCACCCACCACACGGACCGCCACCGCGCGGCCGGCACCGGGGCGCGGCCGTGACCGGCCGGCCGCCGGACCGGACCGGGGAGCGGGCGCTGGCCTACGCGGCGCACGGCTGGCCCGTATTCCCGTGCCAGCCCGGCGGCAAGCAACCGGCCACCCGGCACGGGTTCCTGGACGCGACCACCGACCCGGACCAGATCACCTGGTGGTGGCACCGCCAGCCCGAGGCCAACCTGGCCATCGCCACCGGCCACCCGGGCCCGGACGTGCTCGACGTCGACCAGCACGGGAAGGCCGGGAACGGGTTCGCCGCCTTCAACCACCTGAAACGCGCCGGGCTTGTCGACGGCGCGGGCGCGCTCGTCGCCACCCCGAGCGGCGGGCTGCACGCCTACTTCGCCGGCAGCGACCAGCACAGCGGCAAGCTGCCCCGCCACCACCTGGACTTCAAAGCACGAGGTGGCTACGTCGTCGCCCCGCCGTCCCAGGTGGGCGGCCGGCCCTACCGGGTCATCAGCCACCGCGGCGACCCCGGCGGCCTGGACTGGCACAGAGTCACCGGCCTGCTCGAACCCCAGCGGCACGCGGACGTGCGGCCAGGCACGGTTCCGCGTGGTGATCTGGGCCACCTGGCCGCGTGGGTCGAGCGGCAGCACGAGGGCAACCGCAACGACGGCCTGTTCTGGGCCGCCTGCCGCGCCGCCGAAGCCGGCGACGACACCGTCCTGGCCGAGCTGGCGGCCGCCGCCCGCTCCGCCGGGCTACCCGGCCGTGAGATCGCGGCGACGATCGCCTCGGCCCGTCGCACCGCCGGGCGCCCTATTGAGCATCAAGGCGGGCGGGAGGCCGCCCCATGACCCCTGCCTCCGGCCGCCTGGCCCCGGCCACCGCCACCGCCCGCACCGGCGCCACCGGCACCATGTGGCGGCTGCGGTCCCTGGTCGCGATGGGCCACGACAGTGCCCGCATCGCCCGCGCCCTCCACGTCCCCCCCGGCTATGTCCGGCGGGTTGTCCGCGGCCAGGCCCGTACCGTCACCCGCGAGTTCGGGGCCAGCGTTGGCCAGCTCTGGGACGCCTGGTGGGACAAGACCCCGCCTCAGCGCACCCCCGCGCAGCGGCGCGCCGCCGCCTGCGCCCGGCGCCAAGCCAAGACCCATGACTGGCCCGCCGCGGCGGGCCTGGACGAGGACCTGCTCGACGAGCCCGGCTACCGGCCCTGGTGCCGGTACCGGCCCGCCACCGGGACGGGCACCGCGCCGGACTTCCCCACGGCGCGGCCCCGCCCACTCCACACCAGGCAGATCGCATGAACGCCAGCGACGACCCCTGGGCGGCGCCTGCCGGCTTGGGCGGGCCTCTCCCGGTGCCCCGAATGCGCCGTCACGCCCCGCACCCCACCAGCCGAGCCAAAGGACACCACCGGCATGAGACAGCCACACCGCCGCGACGACGCCAGCCCGCCGCCAGGCACACGGCCCCCCGAGTACGTGATCGAACTCTGGGTCAGCCCGCAGATGCGCAACCGGAACCAGCGCACTCGCGGCGCCGCCGAGCCTGGCCGATCACAGGAAACACAGCCGCGGGAGCGGACCAGCCCGCAACTAGAGGACCTGGAGGCCGAACCGTGACGACCGCCCACAACCACCCCGGCCTGGCCAAGCCCACCGCGACCGCCGGGCGAGGCATCACCACGCGCATCAGGGCCGTTGCTGGGCGGCTCATCGGCCGCGTGCACGCCGCGGCCGATGACCGCGCCCGGGCCCGGGGCTGGCAGGTCACCCCAACCCCCGGCCGGCTCGGCCTGACCGGCCGCAGCTACCGCGACCCCCGGTTCGCCGCGCGGCGGCAGGCCCTCCAGGACAAGCCGGCCGCGAGGGGCGAACGCCATGACTGACCCGCCAGCAGCGCCAGAGCCTGGCGCTGACGAGCCGGGCGCTGACGGCGCCACCGTGCGGGCCGAGCTGCCCGCCGACCTCACCTCCGCCCGGCACGCCCGCTCCGCGGTCCGCCAGGCGCTCGCCAACTGGGGCCTGGACTACCTGTCCGGCGATGCCGAGCTGCTGGCCTCCGAGCTGGTCGCCAACGCCGCCGAGCACGGCGACGGCACGCCGATCAGCCTGGCCCTGCGCCGCCACGCCGGCCCCGGCGGGCAGCCCGGCATCACCTGCGAAGTCACCGACACCTCCCCGGCCATGCCCCAGCGCGCCGACCCCGGCCCGGATGCCGAGCGCGGCCGCGGCCTGGCCATCGTCGAAGCCCTGGCCCGGACCAGCGGCGTGCGCGCCAGCCGGGCCGGCAAGACCACCTGGTTCACCCTCGCCCTCACCGACCGCGCCCACCAGGTCGCCCGGCAGCTCGAGCACGAGCCCGAAGCCGGGGCCTAACCCGAGCCCTTCAAGGAGGCACATCACGATGCCTGATCCAGCCAGCGGACCCGGCGAGCGGGAGACAAGGCTCGCCGCCATCCGCGACCACGCCCGCCGGGCGGTCGCCGGCCTCGCGCGTGACCGCGGCGCCGAGTTCACCACCCGGGAGGCGTCCCGCGGTTCCGGCTTGACCGTCCGCGACCTGGAACCGCTCACCGGCGCCCGCACCGCGCGGGACATCGAGCTCGGCGCCCGGCACGCCGCCCGCGACTACATCCGCCAGGCCCGCGAGGCCGGGCGCACCTGGGACCAGATCGGCCGCGCCCTCGGCGTGGCCCCGGGCGCCGACGCCGACCAGGCCGGGCTGACCGTCGCCGAGGCCGCCTACACCTACGCCGCCGGCAGCCCGCACACCGACACCGCGATCCGGTACGGCCGGTCATTCCTGTGGCGGTGCCGGTCCTGCGACCAGGCGATCAGCGACCGCGGCCAGATCGCCGGGCCCGCCGACGACGAGATCGGCCACACCAGCGGCTGCCCCCGGCAGGCCGCCGCCATCGCCGACTGGAACGCCGGGTGGGAGGCCGAACCGTGACCGCCCGGCGCAGGCGCCGCCGCCTCATGCTCGCCGACGACGGCATCATCGACCCGCTCGCGGTAGAGATCGCCGCCCGCGGCGTGCGCACGGTCGCCCTCACCCGCGCGGAGCGGCAGCTCGCCGCCGCCCACATCCTCGCCCGCGGCGGCACCCCCTACGTCATCTCCAAGCGGCTGCACGTCAGCGGGACCACCGCCCTCACGCTCGCCGCCCGCTGCCACGGCGTGCCGTCATGACCCGGCGGCGAGCGGCGCGGCGCCCCGCGCCCGCAGCCCTGGCGGTCCCCGGGCGGTGGGCCGAGCGGGCGCTGTGTGCCCAGGCCGACCCGGACGCCTGGTTCCCGAACAAGGGCCAGCGCGCCCTCGCGGCCATCGCCACGCGGATCTGCGGGCACTGCCCGGTCCGCGCGCAGTGCCTGGACTACGCCCTGTCCGGCGCCGACACCTGGGGCGGCATCGCGACCGGCATCTGGGCCGGCACCACACCCCCAGAACGCGACCGGCTCCGGCAGCGGAAGGTGGTGGCGGCATGACGAGCACAACCAGGCCCAGGAGAAGAAGGCCACGCGCGACGGCAGCGCGGCAAGCCCTTGGCCTGTGCGAAGCCACCCTGGCCCAAGGTGCCGAGCGCCTCCAGGGCGGACAGCCCCACGTCAGCCCGGCCACCGCCAGGGCGGCGCTGCGGGCGGTCGGAGTGCCGCCGCTCATCGCCGCCGCGCTTCGCAGGCGGCTGCGCCTGATCCCGGAGCGGGAGACCAAGCGATGACGGGCGCAGGCGGCCAGGGCCGCATCAGCCGCAACGAGCAGATCGCCCGCGCCGCCGTAGGCATGCCCGCCGAGCATCCCGAGCTGGTCACCCGCAAGCCCGGCCGCGCGGAGTGGCGACTGCTTGCCACCTGGTGCGCGGAGCTCTGGCCGCACGACGAGTACACGGCGATCGTCGCCGAGGCGTGGCGCAAGGACGGGTCGTGAGTGGAGGTTCCGATGGCTGACATTTCACTGGCGCGGGCGGCAAGCGGTCGCCTGCTGGCCACGAGCACCACGGCGGCGACTGCCAGCGCTACTCGCCAGTCTCGCCCTGCTCGCAAGTCGGCCAAGAGCCGCTCAGGCAGGACTGTGCGCGACGTGACGGACGAGTGGCTGACGGTCGAGGAGGTCTGCGCCGAGCTGAGGATCGGGCGCCGCACGTTCGAGCGCTGGCGCACCCTCGGCGTGGCGCCACGGGCAACCCGGCCTACTAGGAACGGTCCGCTGAAGATCAAGCGGAGCTGGCTGGAGGAGTGGGCGGAGGACGGCGCGACGTGACGGGCGCCAGCTACGACGTGCGGATCTGGCAGATCCATGAGCGCACGGATGCCAAGGCCCGGTACCGCGTGCGCTGGCGGGTGGGCAGCCGGCGCTTCAACCAGGGATTCGTCGTCAAAGCCCTGGCCGACGCGTTCCGCGCTCAGCTCTTGGAGGCAGCGCGTAAAGGGGAGAGCTTCACCACCGAGACCGGACTGCCACAGTCCCTCGGCCGCGCCGGACGCGACGTGACCTGCTTCGAGCACGCGGATGACTTCGTGACGGCAACGTGGCCGACGGCTGCGGCCAAGAGTCGGGTCTCACTGCTGGAGACCCTGAGCGTGGCGCTGCCGGTGCTGACTCGCGACCTTGCTGGGGCGCCAGATCCAGACACGCTCCGGCTCGCCGTTCGCCACGTGCTCAACCGGAACGAGCACGCCCGGCGGCCAGACGCCGGGGAACTTCGCGCCCTGGCGTGGCTTAAACGAGCGTCCTTGCCCGTCAGCTTTCTGGAAGACCCGGAAGTGACCCTCGGCCTGCTCGAAGTATTCGGGCGCAAGCTCGACGGATCGCCGGCCTCCCCGGACTATTACTCGCGGCGCCGCCGGGTCATGCACCGGGTGCTCGCCTACGCCGTACGGAAGAAACGGCTGAGCGCCAACCCGCTCAGCAAGGCCAACCTGCCCGAAGGCTGGTCGGCGCCGCTCGCGCCCGAAGACGAGGTCGACCCACGGGCCGTCGGCGGGCCCGAACTGGTCGCCGACATGCTCACCGCGGCCAGCTACGTGGGCAGCAGCCAAGGCCCACGGTTCGTCGCGTTCTACGGCTGCATGTTCTACGCGATGATGCGCCCCTCGGAGGTCACAGCCCTGGTTAAGGCCAGCTGCTACCTGCCGGTCGAGGGGTGGGGGCGACTGATCTTCGCCGACGCCAGCCCGGCGGCCGGGCGGGACTTCACCGACGACGGCCAGGTGCATGAGGCCCGCGGGCTGAAAGGACGCCCGCGGCAGGCCGCCGCCCGGCGGGCCACCCGGAACGTGCCCATCCCGCCCGAGCTGGTCGCCCTGCTGCGTGGCCACATCGAGCGGTTCGGCACAGCCGAGGACGGGCGGCTGTTCCGCAGCGCGAACGGCAACCCCATCCAGCCCTCCACCTGGTGGCAGGTCTGGCGGAAGGTCCGCCGGCTCGCGCTCACCCCCGAGCAGTTCGCCACGCCGCTCATGCGTCGGCCCTACGACCTGCGCCACTCGGGGATCACCTGGCGGCTCAACTCCGGCGTCCCGGCCACTGAGATCGCGGCATGGGCAGGGCACAGCGTCGAGATGCTGATGCGGGTCTACGCCCGCTGCGTCGCCGGCATGGAAGACGTGTGGATCGCCCGCATGGACTCCACCCTCCGGCCGCCCGACGGCCAGCCAGGCAGCAGATCGAAGGATCGTCCCGAACCTCGTGAACCAAGGGCGGCTGACGGTAATGACGACGATGAGGAGGGCCGGTGACGACCGGGTCGATCGTGCTTTCGATCGCGCCAACGGGGCGGCGCGGCGAGCATTCCCGGGCACTGCTCGGGCACAGATATCGGCGCGAGGCGGCTTTCAGTGACGCACAGTGGCGGAACCGCCACAATGGTTTGGACGGTGCTCCCTCTGTGCAGGGAATGATTTCGCTGGCTGTGTTCGAGTGCCCCCGACAGGATTCGAACCTGCGCTCACGGCTCCGGAGGCCGTTGCTCTCTCCCCTGAGCTACGGGGGCTACAGGACTCCGCAAGGTTATCAGTCCTCACGGGTTGCCCGGACGGACGGCGAAGCGCCGTGCGGCCTGCCGAGGAGGCCAGGTCGATGAGCGTCCGGGCACGACCCGCCGGGGATACATGACGAACCGCCCGGGAAGGCGCTAACCTCGCGCCCGTGGCACAGGGACTTGGACGCGTGCTTGTGGTCGACGATGATGAGGTGATCCGGCAGCTCATCGCCGTCAACCTCACTCTGGAAGGGTTCGACGTCGCGACGGCCGTGGACGGCCAGGACTGCCTGGACAAGGTGGCCGCGATCAACCCGGACGTGATCACGCTCGACATCATGATGCCGAGGCTGGACGGCTGGGTCACCGCGAGCCAGCTCCGCCGCAACCCTGCCACCAGCGGGATCAAGGTCGTGCTCATCACGGCGCGCGCCCAGGAGGACGACAGGATGCGGGGGAAGCAGATCGGCGTGGACGCCTATCTGACCAAGCCGTTCGACCCGTCGGAAATGATCCGCGTGGTCAGGGAGCGGGCCGGTCACTCGCCGATCGCCGACGCCGGGTAGGCGGCGGCGCGGCGGCCGGACGTCGCGGGGCGGGGGCAGATGGGCGCGCGGCGGGAGGCCGCGCGGCGCCGGAGCGGCGTGCGGCCCGGAAGAGAGCCACCCAGTGGATCACGTCGAGCTGGGATGGCAGCGCGGTCGCCGCGAAACCCAGTTCGGCAGCGAGCCCGGCGAACGCCGCGCGCGGCAGCGTCCGCGCCAGCGCGCTCGCCACAGTCGGACGTGCGCCCTCGAAGGCGGCCGTGACGAATCCCGTATAGTCCCGCCGCGACGCCGGATCGAGCAGCGGGGGATCGCGGCGCACCACGATGAGGACTGCCCCGTCTACCCGTGGCCTCGGGCGAAACGCGGCTGCCGGGATGCGCGCCCCCGTCCCGAACTCGAACCACGGTTCCCAGCAGGCGTTGAGCAGCGTCCCCCGGCCAGGGGTTCCGCGCTTGCGCGCCACCTCCGCCTGCACGATCAAGTCCGCGCGGGTCAGCCCGCTTTCTTCGTCGAGCAGGCGCCGCAGGATCTTCGTCGTGATCCCGAACGGGATGTTGGCCACCACGCGGAACGGCTCGCTGGGCAGCGGGGCCGACAGCACGTCCGCCTCCACCGCGGTGACCGCCGACCCGGTGCCGAACCTGGCGCGCAGCCGCCGGGCCAGCGCCGGATCCCGCTCGATCGCGATGACCTGGGCGCCCCGCCGAGCAAGCGCCTCGCTGATCAGGCCGTTGCCAGCGCCGATGTCGAGAACCAGGTCGCCATCGCTGACGCCGGCGCCGTCGACGAGTCCTTCGATCGCGCGCCGGTCGATGAGGAAGTTCTGGCTGAGGACCCTGCGCCGGACGCCCCTGTCAGGCATACGCCGAGCGTAGCGGGCTCCGGAAGGCGCCTGTGGAAAACGATGGTCCGTCCGGATCAGGCCGCCGGCTGGCCGGAGGCCCGGCGGCGCCTGTCCGCCTGGGTGACCGCCCGGCTGGCCGACGCGGCGGGCGCGCGCGTGCTTTCCGCCAATAGTGCAAAACGGATCGAGACGTCTGACCCAGGTACCGGCGCCCGACCGGGTCCCGTGGCCGGCGCAGTTGCCTTCGCCGGATCCGGGGCCATCGGCTGCGCGCAGGCCCCGCTTCCCCCGCAGCCAGCCTCGGATAGACCCGTGCGCCGCCGCGAGGCGCCACCCGGGGAACCCCGCCTATGCTGTGCGGTACGCGCACTCGCACGCTGCATCCACCCTGCGCCAGGCTGCTGACCTCGGCCTCGGGCTGGGCGAGGCGGCGGGGTTCGCGGCGCTGAGACCGTCGCCCGTCCCTGGCTGGCCGCGGCGTCAAGGACCACGCTGCGCGCGGGCCTTGACTTGCTCGGCGCGGACGCGCCCGACCGGCTGTGACACGGGGCGAACCTCCGGGCGCCGGCTGCGCCGGCGCCCGGGAACACACAAGAGCTTTAAGGAGACCGCATTGAGCCGAGTCGCCCACCCCGCAGGGCCGTGGCACGCGGACGTGCTGCCCGCCGATCACCCGCCCGCGCCCCCGGCCGACCTCAACGCGCTCGACGCAGCGGTCTGGCCACGGAGCGCGCGGCGGGTCGACGGGGTGCTCACCCTGGGCGGGATCGACGTGCGCGACCTCGCCGGGCAATACGGCACGCCGGTGTTCGCCATCGACGAGGACGACTTCCGCGGCCGGTGCCGCGACTTTGCGCAGGCATTCGGCGAGCGGGCGTTGGTGTTCTACGCAGCCAAGGCGTTTTGCTGCCGGGGGGTGCTGCGCTGGGTCGCCGAGGAGGGCCTCGGCGTGGACGTGTGCACGGGCGGCGAACTCGGCGTCGCGCTGGCGGCCGGGGTCGACCCCGGCATGATCACGCTTCACGGCAGCAACAAGATGATGGCTGAGCTGGAACAAGCCGTGGCCGTAGGCGTGGGCCGCGTCGTCGTCGACTCGTTCGAGGAGATCGCCCGCCTCGCCTTCATCACCGAGGAACGCGATCGCATGGCGGGCGGCGACGGGCCACGGACCAATCGTTCTGCATTGAAAGAAGGTGACAGGGCGGGACGCCTTCCGCGCGTCCTGGTGCGGGTGACCACCGGGGTGGAGGCGCACACGCACGAGTTCGTGGCGACGGCGCACGACGACCAGAAGTTCGGCTTCTCGCTCGCGTCGGGCGCGGCCGACGAGGCGGTGCGCCGGGTGCTAGCCGCCCCGTCCCTCGACCTGGCCGGGCTGCATTCGCACATCGGCTCGCAGATCTACGACACGGCCGGGTTCGACGTCGCGGCGCACCGGGTGCTGGAGCTCGCGGCGCGGATCCGGGACGAGCACGGCGCGGCAATCGACGAGCTGAACCTGGGCGGCGGGTTCGGCATCGCCTACGTACCGGACGACGACCCGGCGGACATCAAGGTCATCGCGCAGGGCCTGCACGAGATCGTGCGCGCGCAGTGCGCGGCGGCGGGGCTCGACGTTCCGCGGCTGACCGTGGAGCCGGGCCGCGCGATCGCCGGGCCGGGCACCGTTACCCTGTATGAGGTAGGAACGATCAAGGACGTGGACGGGCTGCGCAGCTACGTCAGCGTGGACGGCGGGATGAGCGACAACATCCGGACCGCGCTTTACGGTGCGGAGTACACCTGCGCGCTCGCATCCCGTGAGTCGGCTGCGCCGCCGATGCTCTCCCGGCTGGTCGGCAGGCACTGCGAGAGCGGGGATGTCGTGGTCAAAGACGCCTACCTGCCGGCCGACCTGGCGCCGGGGGACCTCGTCGCGGTGGCGGCGACCGGCGCCTACTGCCGCTCGATGGCGAGCAACTACAACTACGTGCCGCGGCCGCCCGTCGTAGCGGTCCGGGGCGGCGCGGCCAGGGTCCTGCTGCGCCGCGAGACCCCCGAAGACCTGCTCAGCCTGGACGAGGGATGACCATGCCGACCGGGGGACTCAAAATCGCACTCCTCGGGTGCGGGATCGTCGGGTCCGAGGTGTTCCGCCTGCTCGGCGACCAGGCGGGCGACCTGGCGGCCCGGGTCGGCGCGCCGCTGGAGGTGGCTGGGGTCGCGGTCCGGCGGCCCAGCCGCGCCCGCGGCGTGGCCGTGGCCCCGGAGCTGATCACGACCGACGCGATGGGCCTGGTCAGCCGGCCGGACGTGGACATCGTGGTGGAGGTGATCGGCGGCATCGAGCCGGCCAGGTCGCTGCTGCTCGCCGCGCTCAGCGCGGGCAAGTCGGTGGTGACCGCCAACAAGGCGCTGCTCGCCGAGGACGGCTACACCCTGCACGAGGCGGCCCACGCCGCGGGGGCCGACCTCTACTACGAGGCGTCCGTGGCCGGGGCGATCCCGTTGCTCCGCCCGCTGCGGGAGTCCCTGGCCGGGGACGCGGTCCGGCGGGTGCTCGGGATCGTGAACGGCACCACGAACTACATTCTCGACCAGATGGACACCTCCGGGGCCGGCTTCGCCGACGCGCTGGAGGAGGCGCAGGCGCTCGGTTACGCGGAGGCCGACCCGACCGCCGACGTCGAGGGGTTCGACGCCGCCGCCAAGGCCGCGATCCTGGCGGGGCTCGCGTTCCACACCCGGGTCGCCGCGGCCGACGTGCACCGCGAGGGGATCACCGGGGTCACGCCAGCCGACATCGCCAGCGCCCGCGCGCTCGGCCACGTGGTCAAGCTGCTGGCGATCTGCGAGCGGGGCGACGGCGGGGTTTCGGTGCGGGTGCACCCGGCGATGATCCCGCGCTCGCACCCGCTGGCCGGGGTCCGCGAGGCCTACAACGCGGTGTTCGTGGAGGCCGAGTCGGCGGGCAGGCTGATGTTCTACGGGGCCGGCGCCGGGGGCGTGCCCACCGCCAGCGCAGTGCTCGGGGACATCGTCGCCGTCGCGCGCAACCGGCTCGCCGGGACCCGCGGGCCTGACGCGACGACCTATGCCGACCTGCCCGCGCTGCCGATGGGGCAGGCGCTGACCCGCTATCACGTCGCGCTCGACGTGGCCGACAAGCCGGGCGTGCTGGCCAGGATCGCGGAGTCCTTCGCCCGCCACGAAGTGTCGATCCAGGCGGTACGCCAGGACGGGCGGGGGGACGACGCCCAGCTCGTCATCGTCACCCACTCGGCGCCGGACGCGTCGCTGGCCGCGTGTGTGGCCGACCTCGGCGGCATGGACGTGGTCCGCGCGGTCGCCAGCGTGATGCGCGTCGAGGGCGAGGGGGAGGAGTGAGACACCTTCCGGCAACCTCCAGCGGCTCCCCGGCTCGGCCGCAGGCGGAGGGCCATTCGGCCCAGCGCCGGGGACCAGCCTCCCACGGCGCTGTTTGCGCGCCTCCGGCGCGACCAAGCGAGGTGCTTGCTGGCGCGCCTCCGGCACGACGTCCCGCGAGGGAGGCAGATAAATGAGTTCCCGGGTGGCGTGGGCGGGCGTGATCGGTCAGTACCGGGATTGGCTGCCGGTGCCCAGCGACGGCCCGGTGATCACACTGGGGGAGGGCGCGACACCGCTGATCCCTGCGCCGGTCCTTTCCGGGCTAACCGGTTGCGAGGTCTACCTCAAGGTCGAGGGCGCCAACCCCACCGGCTCGTTCAAGGACCGGGGCATGACGGTGGCGGTCAGCTTGGCCGCGGCGCACGGGGCCAAGGCGG
>Ga0207646_10003526_pt1 | contig 17622 bp, 19 predicted proteins | sample KBSK5502metaG_FD_184343 | JGI IMG/M metagenome (GOLD analysis project Ga0207646, IMG submission 184343) | Corn, switchgrass and miscanthus rhizosphere microbial communities from Kellogg Biological Station, Michigan, USA - KBS K5-50-2 metaG... | ecosystem: Host-associated > Plants > Roots >... | reverse complement strand
AGTTGCACAGCACCAGCGTGCCGATCTCCACGCGCTGTGTCGCTTCGGCCAGCGCCGCCAGCATGGTCCAGCATTCCCAAATTCCCCAGGTCGGCTCACCAGGATTGCGATAGAAGAGGTGGTCAGCGAGCCAGATGCTATCGAAGCCATCCGTTTCCGCCTGTTGCGCGATGGCGCGGATCGTCTCATACGGACGCGTGCTGTTGTTTTCGCGGTCGTTGGCCAGCATGACCATCAGCCCAATCTTCACGGCTTGCCCTCAGCTTTCTTCGGAACACGCTATCTCCCTACCAGAAGTGTACTGCTCTCGGGAGTGCTCATCCATTTGCTTCAATGATACTCTGGAAACAGGAGAAAATCGTTCCTAATTGATCGTGTTTTCACATAGGAGCAGCAAAGTGGTCATCGCCCGACGGCTCATGTGCTCACCGTCTTAGAACTCCTGCCCGCGCACGGACACCTGACTGTAAATTTTGGAATTACATGGGCGGATTCTGAAGAAATTTGCTACGTACATGGGTGAGTTTGCAAGAGGCCCGAAATAGCCAGCAGAGCGGAACAAGCTTTCTTCGGGCAATGTGCAAAGGTGTTTCTCTCCTCTTGCTCGTTTGACCGCCCACCTCATTACCAAGATTCCAGCCACCTAATTTTCAAAATTTACACTTACTGTACGGTTTGACGAAGACACCTTTGATGGATAAGGCAAAACGAATGTAGTGGAGCACCCTCCGGGGGAGGATCAGTGCCCCCTTGCGGGTGCCAGGCTTTACGCAGATTCGCATGAGCTATAACCAGGGCGGAGGCTACTTACCGGTACGAACTTCCCCCACCATATTCTTGATAGCAACTCTGCAGTTGGTCATCAGCGTGTATCAAGCAAAGCCGCGCCGCAAAAATCTTTTCGCTCAGTTCCTCTCTCCGGCGAAGAGCGTCGGGAGCATCCGGGCTGAGACGAAGCAAAACCGTCCAATAGTAATTTGCCAGTTCGCGCCTCCCCTGCCACTGCCGTAACAGCACCTCACAGGGATGAGGCATTTGTTTGTACATGACCTTCCCTCTTCATCCTATAATCGCATTATTTCCCTGATAATAATATAGCATTCAGCCCTGGGAGGTTACCAAGGTTCTACTAACAAGCGGAGGCTAGCAGTAAGTCTAGCCAGGTTTTTGAGACAGAAATGTAGTGACCCCCCTTGCGGGGGTCAGGCCCCACCGCAAAATTCGTGTCACGCCCCACCGCAAATTGCAAACTTGACTGACTACTATTGGCACATCACTCGTAATAGGCCGGCGCTTTCTTGAGCGTTTGCCATTGCTCACCATCATGGCCAAAGATGACCAGCGCCACATGCTCGCGCTCGACCAGATCCAGGAGCTTTCGCGTGCTGGCCCGCAGTTGCTCCTCGTTGTCATCGGTCGGCCAGGCCCGGCGATCCGCGGTAAACAGGCGCAGCAAGACGACGGCATCAATCGCCAGCAAAACCTTCCCGGTCTGCGGCAGATCCACCAGGACCGACTGATGCCCAGGTGCATGCCCACTGGTCTCGATCAGCGAGAGTCCGGGCAGCAGTTCAGTGTCTCCCTCAATCAGCCGGTAGCGCAGGGCCGGCTGATCCCAGTGCGCGCGTGCGGCAGCATAGCGTGCATGTCCACCGCGCGCCAGTGCATAGTGGTCGTGCTGGACGACAAGCTCCGCCCTGCTAAAGACATCGTGGTATCCTGCATGGTCCACGTCGAAATGGGTGCAGATCAGCAGATCGATGTCGTCAGGACGCAGACCAAGATCGGCGAGATGCTCAAGCACATTTTTTCTATTCTCGGCTGGCGGCATTCCCGGAGGTGGCGTGTAGTCCGCAGGAAGCCCGCTATCGACGAGAATGTTCCTCCCATCGCTTGTCTGCACTAGATAGCAACCTGAGACCATTTCCAGCCCCCTGCCTGCTCCCGGCACGGTCGAAGTTGATAACTGCAGAAGATAGAGTCGCCGTGGAGTTGCGTTAGTCATTGTCACTCATCAAACCTTTCTTGATGACGGAATCCCTCAATACCTTTCCCGTAGCACTATGCGATGGTGCCCATACACAGGGCGACCGCAAGGGATCGCCCCTACTATAGACGGCCTGGCAAGCCGACCCACCCGTGTATAGTAGGGGCTGGGCTTGCCCCTGCCCTGCCGCGTTGCACTCGTTCTTTCATTCGCCAGCAGAGTGCTTTATGGTTGCCCGCCCTCCCCCCAACCAAAGTATAAGGCGAAGCGCATTAGAAAAAATCGTCCAAAGGAACGATGCGCACAGAGGCGAAATGTGGTAATGTAAAAGCGTAAAGAACGGTGGAAGAGGCTATTGTGCTAACTCGCAGCCGCGTAGATCTGGAACATGAATTTCTAACCCATCCACATCCCCAGCAATAAGCCCCGGTAAAAACAGAAACCCCAGGAAAAATCTCTTATTATCCACGTCTCCCATCAGCACAATACTCCCGCCAGCGCCGTCGCAAATGTTCCCGGATACCCCTGCTAGGTCTATACCTCGGGTAAATTTGCCTGAACTCATCTTCCGCGGCCTCGAATGAATCCGCCGGAAGAACATGCAGGCGGGTTGCCAGGTAGAGCAAGGTAATCGAAGGACTGCGTGACATACCCTGGACGCAATGTACCATCACCTTCTGCCCGCCGGCACGCATCTGATCGATGAAATCCAACGCCTGGTCAATCATCGCTTTTCTAATGAACAGAGAGACAGGTAGATCAAGCAAGCAGAGCATCAAGCGATTTTCCCGGTGTGCCACCAGGTAATCGGGATGGCCCTTAGCAACGCTCCACACCCGGTACCCAACCGCCATGCGATGATAGGACCGGCAGGCATGAACGATAGCCCAACCATCCTGGCCCGACACAATGGTCTCGTAATCCACTCTGCTGCCCACAAAGAGGCCCGGATATACCTCGATCATACCTTGACTGCCTTCCCATCTACCTCCAGCCTCTCCACATCCACCTCTCCCGAAATAAGCTTTGGTAACAGCAGGTCGCGGGTTTTACGTAGATTAGCGTTTCGTCTAGTGCGGCGGCTGCCCACGGGCACGCTGGCGGCCAGTTCGCGCTCGACCTGTGCGAAACGCTGATCGGCAAAACGCAGGAAGATCAGGCCCAGCACCGGAACCGAGTATTCAGAAGATTTGAGGTTAGAATTGGCGCGTAATTCATCCGCCGAGGCCCAGAGCTTCTTTTCGATCTCGCTATGATTTGCTGGCATCTACAAAACCTCTACTCTACGTTAGCCCTTTTGACAAGATGAGAGAATACCATACGCAAGCGCTAGTATTCTTGAGATATCAGTATAGCAGAGTGGAGAGGAGTTAGAAAGAGTTTCGAAGAATTCTGGATTAGGCAGCAAAGCTGATAACGAGACGCCCAGGTTTTGCGCTCTTTACTTCCTTTATTCGACTGGCCGCTCCCGCCATTCCCGTATCGCCTTGGCGTGCTTGGGATAATGGCTGTATGTATCGAGCCGGAGGCGATGCCGGAAGCGCGTCTCCCGTGTGAAGTGCTCTTCGGGCACGCCTCGGATGTAGTCGATGAGTCGGCGGTGCGTTTCATCCAGTTGCCTCAGTACATCAGAGAGCGCAAGGCCCCGTTTCTGTTCCGTCATCTGCGCATTGAAGGCATCGATGCCTCCGTACCGGGTATATCGCGGTGGCCTGCCTCCTGTGATGATGAGCGGCAGATACTTCAGCGCCTCCTCCTCCCACGTGGTCACGTGCGCAAGGATGTCTTTCACCGACCAATTCCCCATGACGCCAGACTCCGTCAGCTGTGAATCTGACAAGCCGGCGTATGACTCCTTGATCGCCGCCCACGCCTTCTCAAGTTGTTTCAGAAGCTGTTGTTTATCCATGGTTTAGGTTTTGCCTCCTTCCGATCGATGATCGTCGGCGATGACGGGCCGAACGGTCGACCGCCGACTCCGGCCTGTCCAATCAACTCGCGACAGTCGGCGTCCCGCATGAACTGGCTCGGCACCCGATACGCCTCCCTGCTGCGCCTTCCAGCTTGCCTAGGCAAGCGGGAGGCAGACACCGCAGGGCCGGTAACCAGCGGCCCGTGCGTGCTCTTCGGTAAGGAAGAAGACACGGTGGGTGACATAACCGCCCCGGGCGATGGCGCGCAGCGCGGAGGGGCAGTCGAGACGACCGTAGATGCGGCGGTGGCCACCCAACGTCCCTGGCTGAGCACTGGCGTACGGCTCGCCGTCGGGATCGACAAGTATCCAGGTCTGGCTCATAGGAGTGCATGTTGTCGGAAAGCCCAGCCAGCCTGGGGGCGCAGCCCAGCGGCGGACGCGCGGTAGCGCCCGCGATCGGGCCGTCCGACGAACCCTGCCAGGAATGCGGTGTTCTCTTGCGATATGACTCGTCTCCTTTCGTTTGGTGCCATTTGGATATTTTACGTCCAGGTCATTGGCGGCAACAAGAGCCTCTGCCCTTCAGGGGAAACTGTAGCTGCAAATTCCGTGCACGGCACTCCGTTTCTTGCTTTCAAATTGGGGTTCTGCCGCCATAGTGGAAATCTGAACAAGGGTCGTTCCGTCAGAAGAATGTCATTTTGCATGCACACAGAAGGAGGGAATTTGAGAGCAAGAATCAGATAGCTCCTGTCAGCCTTACGGATTATACTCCTCATAGGCAAACAAAGATAAGAAATGACGGCTCGTTGTCGGATTATCGTTGGGGAGTCGAACGCAAGCGCGCCCTTCTCAAACGGGAGGCACAGGTATGAACACACAAACCAAAATCACACCCTCCGTCTCCTCAGCCAGCAATGCTGAGGAGAGAGTCACGGCACTTGATTGGGAGCAGATCGCGCAAGATCTCGACGCGCAAGGGAGTGCGTTGCTCGAACGTCTCATCTCTCCTGACGAATGCCGGACCCTGGCCGAGCTTTACTCGCAAGATGAACTGTTTCGCAGCCATATCGTCATGGGGCGACATGGCTTTGGACGTGGTGAGTACAAATACTTTCGCTATCCATTGCCCGATCTCATTGCAGGCCTGCGGACGGCCCTCTACGCACGTCTTGCGCCGATCGCCAATCATTGGAACGCAGCAATGAGTATCGACGTGCGCTATCCTGAGACGCACGCAGACTTTATTACGCGCTGCCATGAGGCTGGTCAGCTCAGGCCGACACCGCTGCTGCTTCAGTACGGTGCAGGCGATTACAACTGCCTGCACCAGGATCTCTATGGCGAACACGTTTTCCCGATCCAGGTCGCGATTCTGCTGTCTGAACCCGCAAGAGACTTCACGGGCGGCGAATTCGTGCTGACCGAGCAGCGTCCGCGCATGCAGTCGCGACCGGAAGTCGTGCCGCTACGGCAGGGCAACGCGGTGGCTTTCGCCGTCCATCACCGTCCGGTGCAGGGGACGCGTGGGGTCTATCGGGTCAATCTGCGACACGGGGTCAGCCGTGTCCGCTCCGGGCACCGCCATACGGTCGGGATCATTTTCCACGACGCGCTGTAAGGAGGATGCAATGAGCATGAATCTCTTTGCGAGTGCAACAGGAGTTTGTGCCCGATGCCTGTCTGATCAATCGCTATGAGCCAGGTGCCAGGCTTTCGTTACACCAGGACAAAAACGAGCGGGACTTTGGTGAGCCTATCGTCTCTGTCTCGCTTGGCATCCCAGCCGTCTTTTTGTTTGGGGGATCGAAGCAAGCTGACAAACCGCGTCGCATACCAGTAACCCACGGCGATGTGATGGTTTGGGGCGGACCGGCGAGACTTCACTATCATGGCGTCATGCAGCTCAAAGAAGGCTACCACCCGTTCGTGGGCCGATATCGCCTGAACCTCACGTTTCGCAAAGCGGCCTGATTTCAGCAAAGCAATCATCATGAACTGGACTGCCTCGCTGTACCTGGGGTGTAGTGGCTGAGGCAAGCTCAGCCATGCCCCACCTCGACTCTGTGCCCGCCAGATCTGGACGGTACTGTCGCCAAAATCTCCTCCAGACGTGATATCATACTCAAGCTAGGCTATACTTCGCGCACACAGATTGCCGTATGGGCTGCTGTGAAAACAAGCCTGGTGAGCGAGGCTAAAACAGGGCCTTCTCGGTAGACACGCCGTTAGTAATCTCCGTGTGCCAGACTCCATATCTCCGTAATTACTACGGTGACTTAGCCACCCCTTTCGACTACAATGAAAGAGTCAGCCAGGGAATCATTCCCTACGAAATAGAACGTTTTTCTCATGAAACCCCGGTTCTGAGATTTGAAAGGAGAAACCAAGTGGAAACCAAAACCGAGATCAGACCCGTCATCCCTTTTACACGCATTGTTTTTGTAGTAGCCGCTCTTCTTGCGGCCATTGCTGGCATCCAGTTGTACATCCTGACCGATCATACTGGTCAGTTCTTCGCCTGGACTATCCTGAATCCCCTGTCGGCAGCTTTTCTTGGTGCTGGCTATTGGACAGGAGTTGCTCTTCTGTTGTTCTCTACTGCCGAGCGTGCCTGGGCCAACATCCGTGTTGCCATCGTTGCAGTTTGTACCTTCGCTCCTCTCATCCTAGTTGCAACTCTGCTCAACCTTGGCATCTTCCATTTCCAGGTGCCTGATCTTAACCCCCGTGTGGCAGCATGGGCATGGATGATTGTCTATGTGAGCGTGCCGTTTCTGCTAGCCATCGTTGTGCTTTTGCAATTGCGAACGCCCGGCGGAGATCCGCCGAGAGGAACTCCATTGCCTACATTGCTCCGTTTCCTGATTGGCGCGAATGCCATCATCGGGTTGTTAGTTGGTCTGATCCTCTTTCTCGCTCCTCTCATGTCATCTAATCTTGGGGCTCTGCTCACTTTCTGGCCCTGGAAACTGACGGCTTTAACCGCGCAAACCATCGGCGTTGGTTTCCTCTCACTTGGCACAGCATCACTTCAATTTCTGCGAGAAAATTCCTGGAGGCGTGGGCGAGTCGGAACAGTCCCCTATGTGCTTATCGGCCTCTTTCAACTCATCGCCATTGCACGCTACTCGCAGTACTTTCACTGGGAAAGTCCTAGTGCCTGGCTCTACCTGCTCTATATGCTTGCAATCTTCGGAGGAGGCATCTATAGCACATACGCGGCATGGTTCCAGCGATCTCAGACCTCTTTAGATGTGAGTCACTGAGGCATGACTGGGTCGAGCGAGCTTGCCTCGCTTGTACCTGGGGTGTAGTGGCTGAGCTTACCTCAGCCATGCACCCACCTCGATAGCTTAAGTTCGGGCCTATGGGGATTACTCCCTTGGGAGCAATCGATCACAGCTTCTTTGGTTTAGGTAGCGAGATCGTTTCTCTCGTTGCCGTAGTCTTCGGCATCCAGGCTCTTTATGCAGCAGGTCAAGAACCACGATGGAAAAGAGGCAATGGCTTCGCTCTCACTGGCTTGGTGTTAGGTGATCTCCCTTTAACTCTCTATGTGCTCTTGTTCAGTTTCCTCTTGCCCGTCCTGCTGATCGCAGAAAGGGGTGGTCTCGTCGTTATGCTCATGGTGTTTCTGCTCAGACTGGCGATCCGCACATTCCGTTCTCATCGCTCTTAATTGGATCAACGAGACTGTTCACTCCCTGGATGTGGTCAGGATCAAGGCCCTCCTAAAACCAAAGCGGACTGACCAGTAGTAGTCAGTCCGCTTTGGTTTAGCGAATCTGAGAAGATGGTGAAGGAATGAACCGCTATGGGGCACCCCGACCCACTTTTCTCATACTGAACCTCTGTCATAACGATGGCAAACGGGGATAGTAGCCTGGGTTCTGTGAAAAGTCAAAAGCCTCCAGGAAATCGCCAAGTTGCGGCAAGTTATCACGCGGAGGAGCTGGGGGGCCGATTGTCTTACCATTGGCCGCATCATTATTCAGTCCCGGCGTCCCCAAATCAAATTGATGGTTGACGCTGGCCAGCGATGGGAGACCAAAGCGACGCTCAATGAACTTTAAGATCGAGTTATGTTCGTACAATTGTCCAGATACATATCCGCGCCTTACGTAGGGCGAGATCACCATCGCTGGCACGCGAAAACCCATGCCGTATGCATCCACCTGCGGTGGCGCAACATGATCGAAGAACCCTCCTCCTTCATCATAGGTAAGGAAGAGCGCAGAACTCGTCCACAAGGGAGAAGCTATAAGAGCGTTGATTACTTTGGCCATACTACTCTGCCCCGATTGAATGTCAAATGGTGGGTGCTCGCTAATCAGGGCTTCGGTAATGAAAAACGATACCCGCGGAAGCTTACCAGACCTCAGATCGCTGTAGTAATCTTCTTCCTCGTAATGGAGGCGGGGATCGTGTTGCCATTTTTTGAAAAATGCAAGAGCATTGAACCCCTCGAGGACATTTATATCACTGCCCGTTCCCAGGCCAAGATTGTAGCATTTCCAGGTAAGATTGTGCTGATCCAACACGTCAACGATCGTTGGCCAATCGAGGCTGCCGCCTGTGATGTTGTTGGTCGTGTTGCCTCCACTTGTACCCGTCCAGAGTCCAATACGATTGGGAAATGTTGGCCCAAGCTGGTAGGAGAAGTAATTGCCGCACAGTGTGAAAGAGTTTGCGAGCGCATAGTAGTAGTTTAAGTTTGAGCCATCATAGTATTCCAGGGCGCCCTTTCCATCCGTGGTATAAAAACCATCCATTGCGCCATCGTTCCACTCACTGTGAATAGCTTGCCAGGCATGGGAAGGATTGGCTGAAGAAGACCCGAGCGCATGATAGGGCTTGATCTTCCCTCCGCGTCCATCGGGCTGAGTATAGTTAGATGGGACACCGAATGGTCCTGCCCTGGGGTAATAGCCAAAATAGGCATCGAAGCTGCGATTCTCCTGGCAAGCAACCAGGATGTGGTTGATGGAACTGAGATCGCCCTTCTTTGTTGCTCCCGCAGGATTATTGGAGGCGGAGGTACATGCATTGAGCGTCAGGCTGGCTCCCACCAGTGTGCCGATTTGACGTAATACACTGCGCCTGGATTGACGCGCATTGAAAAACTGTTGCGGGTCCATGTTTATTATCTCATACACCTATCTTAACCCGCTCTACCAGCTTCTGCGCGAATAGATGGGCATCCGCTGGATAACGTGCCGTGATCAGATTCCCGTCCTCCACCACAAACGGCTTGCTGATGCTTCCCCCGTGCAAGAAATCGCTTCTCTCCTTGAGCACGTTCACCGTCTCATCTTCAACATACTCAGGATAGGTTCGGTAGTAGTCTCCCAATCTCCAGAAGGTCAGGTAATAGCCAGCGCGTTCCAAACGTTTGGTCAACCCCGTGAGTTTTCTCCCATACAGCACGCTTCTCCCCGTTTCAGGATCAATCGTCCTTGCCAGCACCAGGACACCATGACAGATAGCTCCAACCACTTTGTCGTGTTTGAAAAACTCCAGCGCCTTGTTCTGTAGCACCTTGCTTCCTAAATACTGGCGCATGCCCTTGGCATGACCACCGGGCAAGAGCAGCACATCATACTCCTGGGGATCGATGCTCTCGTACGGGATGGGATGCCGGAATGGCTCGTCCTTTTCGAGTTCGCGATAAGCAGCAATCGCATCGGACTTTGCGCCCAACTGCCCAAAAATGACACCGGTCAGCAGACGCGGATCGGTTTGACCTGTTTGCCCTGCCTCGGTGCTGAACGTGACCTGCATGCCCGCTTCAACAAAATGTTTCCAGGGGATAGCAACCTCTGTAGTATCGAAGTCTCTATCAGGAAGCGGGATAATCACCTGTTTTGTCATAGCGTCTTGTCCTCCAGTTGCCCACTCACCCGGGCGTTGCTTCTTGACTGAATACCAATTGGCTCAGCATCATAAATATACCACCTGTGTCTCGCGCCGCAGGTGGCCCGAGAAACTCATGTGTAAAACTCCAGATGCCACAGCGTTTTTATCAATGAGAATATCAGGACCCATTATGCACATTGACGAACTACTCCGGCCATCCCTAGGGGCCGATTATGCACATTGACAAATTACTCCAACCATCCGTAGGTGCCGATTTATCGCGCACACCGCCGATTTATCGGCCCCAAAACGCATCAACCCAACAGAAAGCTCATCAACATCCGTAGGGGCGAGGGAGGTGGGGAGCGGCGGGGAGGGCCTTTATGGTCGCCCGCGTCCTGTTCCCTGTGTTCACCTGTGGAGGAACGCGCTCACACCCCCAGCACCGGGCGACCATAAAGGCCCTCCCTTCCCCACATCATCCACCCCCGCCCCTACGGACCATCCGGCCTCCTGTCTCGCTTCCAGGCTTAGGTTGATGCCTATTACCGCCCATTTATCGGCCCTCTCGGTAGATGTTATGGTGTCCGCATTTAAAAGTTAATGTTCATTAGAGGTTACCCCGTTATTGCCACAGTTACAGAGCAATCAGTTTTTGATCTTGGCCTGGGCACTAACCCCTACTGGTGGGAGCTAGTGGCAACCATATTTTCACCTGGGTAGGTATCAGCAGTGACGGGAATTTGTTAGCGTTAGACAATGCGAATGTGCTACAAGGAGACGGTAATCTGCAAACACTAAAGACGCCACAACCACAACCATATGATATAACCAGGATTGCAAATCAATGGGCTAGCATTATCCAATTACCCTGGTTGCCTCCCATTATCAGTGGCGACCCGTTATCCTGGCCAGGTCAAATTCAATTACAAGCGCAGGCAGTATGGGCGGGCAGCCCGGTAAATGCACCTTCAGGTTTAGGGATTTATAAAGCGTGGCTGAGTGCATATACAACTAAGTTCATGAACTTTGGCACTCCACTAACATTGGAATTTAAAACGATTAACTGGAACAATCAGATCATTACGATCCAATACTTTAGTGGTGGCATTAGAGCCGAATTTGGACCAGATGGAACTACATCTTTTTATGATTATACCAACAAAGCGGTATACAAAGCATGATATCAATTGGTAAGGGCAATCTGCATGTGCTTCAAATTTTCAACCTGGTGAACACGCATAAAATGCCTCAAATATGGGCCAATCTGCTATACTAGAGAAAGAACCTTTCTTTCGTTATTCTGTATCAGTAGTTGCGCATGAGGTGTTTTCATGATTAAAAGGAGAATGCCGTGATTACCAGCACTTCCGTTGAGAAGCCAGCCCTCGTACATACTACCACGGAGTCCTCGGTCACGCCGAAGTATCATTCCCTGGAATTGGAGCAGATCCAGGCGCGTCCTACGTCTCCCTTTGGCATGCAGTTCTTTTCTGTTCCCGTTTCATCTGCACCTGTAACAGAACGCAAAGAGGCAACAACACGAACGTGTGATGAAACCTCATACGACGGGAAAAGTGTGCTCGACTGCATTGATGATGATGATTAGTATAGTACAATGAGTAACGTACTTATTTTGTCAAACTATGTAGACTTTCGCGTCGATTATAGCAGGTTGCGCTATGCTCCTCACCATCTTCCTGATCACCTTCGAAAAGCACTGTTATCTATCAATCAAGCATACCATCTAGCCTATTCTGCCATTGACCTTGTCTTCACGCCGGATGGCCGCTATGTTTTTCTTGAGTTAAATGCAATCGGGCAATTCGGCTGGTTAGAGGGCCGCACCGGTTTTCCGCTCTATCACACGCTTGCGAAACTCTTAGGAACGTCTACCAGTTAAGGGGAGATGAGGAATGATCGAACTACACGAGATGGAACAACTTGTCGAAGCAATCGAGCAAGAGCTTGGAAGATCTCTGTGCCCACTCGTGCGACAGGCGTTCCTCCAGGTACCAAGGCATCTCTTCATAGAGCAATATTATCAACAAAGAGGCAGCAGCCTGACCTGGGATCTGGTACAGGCAACGATGGAGTCAGTCTACCGAGATCAGCCATTAGTGATCCAGCTTGACCAACGAGGCAGACCAACGAGTTCGAGTTCACAGCCATCGATTATGGCGATTCAACTTGAGGCGCTGGATTTAGAGAGCGGTCATTTCGTCTTGGAGATTGGCGCCGGCACAGGCTACAACGCAGCTCTCATGGGCGTACTGGTTGGTCAGGGAGGAGCGGTTACCAGTATTGACATCGATGCCGACCTGGTTCTGGAGGCGAGCAAGATGCTGGCTCGCGCAGGAGCCACCAATGTCCGCGTCCTCCAAGAAGATGGCTTTGTGGGATGCCTCGCTTATGCCCCCTATGACAGAATCCTTGCAACCTGTAGTGTCGGGTCCATTCCTCGTGCCTGGGTTGACCAACTGAAACTCCGAGGTCTTTTGGTGTGCAATATGGTTACGAGCTTAGCCAGCCTTTTTGTTCGTGTTGAAAAAAACGAGCTGGGAAACCTCGAAGGGGGATTTCTTGATCTCGCAGCAACGTATATGCCAATGCATACAGGTACACTTCCGCCGAAAACGAAGATCGATTGGAAGTACTATGATACCCTCCCCCACACAAGCATTCGCCTTTCAGAGCGTTTTGAGACATTGCTTAAGAATCCGGCCTATAGCCTGCTGCTTCACAATTTCTTAACAGGCGTCACGAAACGGTATCGGAGTAGCGATGGTCAAATACAGCTTTACCTGCTGATGAGTGATACCGCTATACAGGTAAAGGATGATATGCTCACCATTTATGGAAACAATGCGTGGGCGGAACAACAGATTAAGCAGAGCATCGATCTTTATAGACACCTTGGCCAACCACCTATCACTGAGTACCACATCAGTATCCAGGGGCAACAGGTACTCGCGTGTATCGCCGATCACCTGGTGCATCTTGTACCTTGAGAGATCAAGAGGTAGCATACCAATTGGACACCCACACCCTACATCTCTTACACCAGACAGCCGAATACTTCAGCGACCAGCGGCAGCCGGCCTACCTCGTAGGCGGCTCCCTGCGCAACATCCTGCTCGGGCAACAGTGCGTAGATTGGGACATTGTCACCACCGGCAAGGCACATAGACTGGCGCGCCGCCTGGCGGATAAGCTGGGCGCGTATTACGTGCATTTGCATGAGAAGGCAAGCAGAGTAATCGTGGTTTTAGATACAGATTCCCCTAATACCCCTAAGCAAGAAATCACCTTTGACATTTCCCCCCTGAACGGCAAAACAATCGAAGACGACCTGCGCCAACGCGATTTCACCATTAACGCCATAGCGGCTCCCCTGGGTGACATCGTGCGATATCTGGAAATTGATAATACCCGGCGACCACCAGGATCACCCCCTCGTGGTATGGTAGGGGCGACCCTTGCGGTCGCCCTTGCCCCCGCCCTTGCCGCCGATACGCTCGCCCCGGCATCGACGGATGCAACGCTCACCATGGGACCTGTGATCGCCCCTGACACCATCGACCCCCCGCATACCTTGCCCGATACGCTCGCCCCGGGATCAACGGATGCAACGCTCGCCCCTGACACCCGCACCGGGGGCGGGTTAAACCTCATCGACCCCCTGCACGGCCTCGCCGATCTGGCAGCGCATCGTCTAAAAGCCGTCAACGCAGAGGTTTTCCGGCGCGATCCTCTGCGCATGCTGCGGGCCGTGCGCTTGATGATGCGCTATGGACTTGAGATAGACCGCTGGACAGAGGAGCTAATCATACGCGATGCAGCGTTGCTTACCCAGGTGGCCGCGGAACGGGTGCATGATGAGTTATACACGTTACTTGGGCCTGCTGGAGCTACGGAGCGCTTGCGTTTTCTGGATGAACACGGCTTGTTTACCGTAATTTTTCCAGAGTTTGTGGTAGCAAGGGCGATGCGCCAGCCCGGTCCGCATTATTGGGATGTGCTGGAGCATTCCCTTGAGTCAGTTGGGGCGTTGGAACGGGTAGCGAGAATGGTGGAACAGGGTTCAGAGAGCAAGGGTCGAGAGGATGATCTTGCGGAGATACGGGTGCTGCTGCGCGAGGCAGAGGCGCAGGGGATTTTTGCGTTTGAGAGGCTCAAAGCGCCGGGGATGAAGATGGCGGCGCTGCTGCATGATATTGGTAAGACTGTGACGTATTCCGAGGACGAGGATGGGGGGATACATTTTTATAAACATCCGCAGGCCGGAGTGCCGCTGGTTGAGCAGGTGATGCGGCGTTTATGCGCGAGTACGCAGGACCGGCGGCTGGCCCAGCTGGTGTCGGCCCATCACATGCGGCCCGGCCAATTAGGGCAGGATGGGCCTGTGACTCCCAGGGCCATCCGTCGCTATTTCGTTGACCTGGGGCCGACAGGCATATACGTGGCGCTATTCTCGCTGGCCGATCACCTGGCGACGTTGGGGCCACAACCTGTTACCAATTCGTGGGAGCGACACCTGGGAGTCGTGCGTCTGCTTTTGACCAGCTATATTCGCGAACGAGAGCGAATCTTGCCGCCGCGCCTGATCAGCCCCGAGGAACTGATGCGGCGACTGAACCTGGAGCCGGGGCCGCTAGTTGGACAACTCCTGGACTTAATTGCCGAGGCACAGGCGGAAGGGACAATTCACTCGAAGGAGGAGGCGCTGTGGCTGGCGGAGGAACGAGCGAATCAAAACTAAGGGGAACAGGCGTCTTCCATGAACAAGGCGCACTTCCTGAAATGCTATCAAGACATCTTTCTAGAGAAAATATATTTTTGTTTCATAGTAATAGTAGATGAGATAAATATAAATACTTGACAACGCAACGCATACGACGTATACTTTGTACCGTGAAGACAAGAGCACCTCGTTGGAATAAACGGGTCGTCTTCTTGTAGGGAGGATCGCAGCAGTTTCAGCACCAACTCATTGGTGCTCTCGGTTGTCCCAGTTAGTCTAAACCGAAGCAAGACCTCCGTCTTGTTTTAGATACGTAACCAGGACAGTGGCATAAACTCCCTGTCTATAGGAAAAAGGAGAAGAATACAATGGCAGTCAGTTCAGCACAAGTTGAGAAGTATCTCCAAGGAGTGGATTATCCTACGAGGAAAGGAGATCTGATCAAGCAAGCTCAGCAGAATGGCGCACCACCGGAGGTGATGAACCTTCTCAGGCAGTTACCCGAGGAGACGTACCAGAAGCCAGCGGATGTAACCCAAGCCATTGGTGCGATGAAACCTTAGGATATCACGCATCACTTGGCCAGAGGGGGATCTGCTCGTAGCAAGGAACTCTTCCTCTGGACAGTGCAGCTAAGTAGTTGTAATTAAGAAGAGACAGACGAGGCACAGATGCATTCTTACCTCGTCTGTCTCTCTTTCTATAGATGAGAGCTACCACCAGCACAGCGGCGATTCCGTTTACAAGGTGCAAAAATCGCGAACGGCGCGGAGCCGGCGGCCCTTGACAAATTCGCCACCCAGGTGGTGAATTTATTGGTTCAAAATACATCGGGTTATTGATCTACTCATACCCAACCACGCATCCCCTATGCATTCCCAGGTACAAGTACCATAAAAAGAATAAGTAAGGGAGAAGGCATAACTCCCTCTCCAAAACACACCAACCAGGAGGAAAAAGGAAAAATAAAAAAAATACGGCGCAAATGCGCCACAGTTGCACCATATCTGGCAGAAAGCAAACACAAGTGCTAATTGATCCCTTGCGATCGCCCTGATGAGCTTTCTCCTGGTCGCAACAACACTCGACTTCCCAATAGCCTCCGCCAACCCAACGAGCATAGTTGACAAGCGAGGGCACATGTCGTACCATTACCACGTACCAGCGCGGGGACACCTCTAGAGGTCGGTGTATTGCGCAAGGTGTACCCAGCAGGCCTTGGAGAGAGGCCGCAGAGCGAAAACTGCTACAGCCCACCGGGAGATTGTAGTGAAGGCAATTGCGATTTTTTATCAAGGCCGCATACAGGACACCTCAGAAGTTGTTACTCAACTCGTACCAGCATTAGAACAGCAGGGATATGAAGTACGCAGCATCGACAGCCGCTACGAAGGAGAAGAGGCTCCTGACCCCACCATACAGGGGAGCGAGCTGGCGCTGGTCCTGGGCGGCGATGGCACCATTCTACATGCCGCCCGCATTTGTGCACCCGCTGATATTCCGATAGTGGCTGTCAATTTTGGGCGAGTTGGCTTTCTGACTGAGCTCGAGCCTGGTGAAGTGCTTACTCAACTACCCCATTACCTGAAACACGAGGCTCCAGTATGGATCGATGAACGCGCTATGCTGCATGCAGTGCTTGACCAGGATGGACAGCCGGAAGGGTTTCTCGCGCTAAACGATATCGTGATCGCCAGGGGTACATGGCCGCGCGTGGTGCAAATACGCACCTGGGTCGATGACGACTACTACAGTACAACGTATGCCGATGGTATTATCATATCGACCGCCACCGGCTCAACGGCCTACAATATGGCCGTGGGAGGGCCACTGCTGCATCCACAGGTACACAACAGCGTACTGACACCGATCGCGCCACACCTGGCGTCGGACCGCTCGCTAATCTTGCACCCGGAAGCCACCATCAAACTCCAGATATTTACTGGCTCTCAGAATGGCGTCTTCTCGGCGGACGGGCAGATGAATCGCAAGATCAAAAATGGCGCGACGGTAACTGTGCGTAAGAGTGAGTATGTCACGAAGTTTCTCAGGCGTAGACCGCCAACCTATTTTTACCAGATAATCAATGCCAAGCTGAAGGAAGAAGAGTAAGGATACAGACCCATTCTAACGAGCAATCATGTTACTTGAGCTAAACATCAGAGACTTTGCCATTATTGATAGCCTGCATTTGCGCCTGCACCGCATGTTCAATGTGTTTACAGGTGAGACAGGCGCGGGTAAGTCGATCATCATTGACGCGGTGAGTACCCTGCTGGGCGGCAAAATCGGCGTCGAGGTGGTGCGTTCCGGCTGCGAACGTGCCACGGTCGAAGGCATCTTCTCCATCGGCGCTCTGCCACCGGTCAGCGACGGCTGGCAGCCATTCGAGGCGGCCTTGAGCGCGGAGGGCAATGGAGCAGGCACGATGTTCGAGGCGCTGGCAAAGGTCGAGGCGCAGCAGGCCGGTCCGAGCCAGGCCGATGCCGAGAGCGCAGATGCAGGTATCGCGCTCGCCACGCTGCTGCATGCCAACGATATCAAACCCGAAGACGGGGCACTCATTCTCTCCCGTGACATCTTCATCTCCGGACGCACCGTCGGACGTATCAATGGCCGCACTGTTACGCAGCAGGTGCTACAGCAGGTGGCGAGCTGGCTGGTGGATATTCACGGCCAGAGCGAGCATATGAGCCTGCTGCGCCCCGAACAGCACGTCAACTTTCTCGACCGCTATGCCGATCTGCTGCCACCGCGCGAACAACTGGGCGCCAGGGTAACCGAATGGCGCAGCGCACGCAAGACATTACTCTCGCTGCAACAAAATGAACGCGAACAGGCCCGCCGTGCCGAGTTCCTGCGTTACGAGATCGAGGAGATCGAGAAGGCAGAACTGCGAGCAGGCGAGATAGAAGAACTGGAAGAAGAGCGCAAGGTGCTGAGTAACGCGGAACGGCTGCGCGAACTGTGCGCCATCGTGTACGGGTCCATCAAAGGCGGCGAAGGCGGTGACGAGTACCGGCCCGCGCTCGACCAGCTGCGCCCGGCGCTCAAAGCCCTGAACGACCTTGCCAGGCTTGATAAAAATATGCAGGAGGACGAGACAAACCTGTCCGA
>Ga0207646_10003525_pt1 | contig 17627 bp, 18 predicted proteins | sample KBSK5502metaG_FD_184343 | JGI IMG/M metagenome (GOLD analysis project Ga0207646, IMG submission 184343) | Corn, switchgrass and miscanthus rhizosphere microbial communities from Kellogg Biological Station, Michigan, USA - KBS K5-50-2 metaG... | ecosystem: Host-associated > Plants > Roots >... | reverse complement strand
GGCCGCAAACGAGGCGCTCGGGGGCGCCTTCGCCGCCGTGCTGATGCCACGCGGCGGGCATCTTCAGCTCGCTGCGGCAGCGGGCCTTCCCCCTGCGCTCGTCGAGGCACTCGAGGAGACGGTGCCGGAGTCTGCGAACTGCCTCCAGGCCGCGGCCGCGGAACGTCGCGCCCTGGCCTCGCCCGACGTGACTCGCGACGATCGTTTCGACGAGGCCTGGGGCAAACAGGCGAGGGCCGCGGGCTATCGCGCTCTCCTCGCGGTGCCGGCGGCAAGCCCGCGGGCGGAGGACTCGGGTCTGGTCGTCGTCTTCTTTGCGAGTCAACGCGAGTTCACCGACGAGGATCTCGAGCTCGGCCGGCACCTCGGCGATGCAGCCCGCGGTGCGCTCGAGCGGAGCGAGCTGTTCGAGGCCGAGCGCACAGCCCGCGCTCTCTCGCAGCAACTTGCGCGCACCGGCGGCGTGTTGGCGACCGAGCTGGATCCGGCGGCCGTTCTCGAGGAGGTCGTGCAGCAAGCCCCGGCGCTGCTCGGGGCCGACGCGTGCGCCGTACGCACGCTCGAGGAAGACGAGCTCGTCGTGAGCTCGGCGTCGGGCGAAGGCGCGGAGGAAGCCGTCGGGAGTCGAACATCCGTGACGTCGCGCCTCTCCGGGGATGTCTTCCAGTCACGCTCGCCGCTCGCGGTCGAGGACGTCGGCACGGACGAACGGCTGGCCGGCGCCGATGCGATTCTCCTCGCCGGGTACGCAGCGTTTCTGGGCGTGCCTTTGTCCGGTCCCGAAGGTTCCCTCGCGGGCGTGTTATCGGTCTACGCCCGCAAGCCTCGACAGTGGCGGCCCGAAGAGACCGAGGCGCTCCTGGCGCTCGCGGGAAACACCTCCGCAGCGCTCGCGAACGCCGAGCTCTACTCGCGCGTCTCGCTGGAGAAGGAACGCAGCGTCGCGATTCTCGCGAACATCGCAGACGGGATCGTGGCGGTCGACCGGGACGGCCACGTCGTCCTCTGGAACTCCGCCGCCGAAGAGATCACCGGCGTGCCCCAGGAGGAGGCGATCGGCCTGACGACGCTCCAGGTCCTGCAACGCCAGCTCGAGTCCCCGATCGCCGAGACGCCGTCGCGCCAGCGCCTCGTCTCGATCACCCGGGGGGCCGACGAGGTCTGGCTGTCTCTGAGTGAGGCGGTGATGCGCGACCCGCTCGGAGCGGTTGCGGGACGGATCTTCGCGTTTCGCGACATCTCCGCGGACCGCATGGTCGAACAGGTCAAGTCCGACTTCGTCGCCGCCGTCTCGCACGAGCTCCGCACCCCGCTGACATCGATCTACGGCTTCGCGGAGACACTGCTTCGAAAGGACGTCCCGTTCGGCGAGGAAGAGCGCCGCATCTTCCTCGGCTACATCGCATCGGAGTCCGAGCGCCTCACGGAGATCGTCGACCAGCTGCTGAACGTCGCCCGGCTCGATGCAGGAGACCTGCAGGTCGAGCTCGGCCGGATCGACGTGGGCTCGGTCGTTTCGGAGCTCGTCGAGACCGTCGAGGAGAGCGGCGTCATGAACGGCCATCGCTTCGAGATCGACCTGCCCGAGGAGCCGCTCGCCGCCGAGGCGGATCCGGACAAGGTCCGGCAGGTCTTCAACATCCTCGTCGAGAACGCGCTCAGGTATTCACCGGGCGGTGGCACCGTCACCGTCGGTGCGCGCCGCAACCACGACCGCGTCGAGGTGCGCGTCGTAGACGAGGGCATCGGCATCCCCGCCGGCGAGCGCGAGCGAATCTTCCGCAAGTTCTATCGCGCGGAGTCCGCCGCTCGGGACGGTGCGGCCGGCACCGGGCTCGGCCTCTTCATCGCCAAGGAGCTGGTGACGGCGATGGGTGGCCGCATCTGGGTCGACTCGACCGAAGGGAAGGGCTCGAGCTTCGCGTTCGAGCTACCCGCGGCGCGCGAGTAATGGCAGCCGGTCCGGGTATAGCGGGGGCGATCCCAGGAGGTGTCCCCTCATGACCAAGGTTCTCGTCATCGACGACGAGGCTCCCATTCGCCTGCTCTGTCGCGTGAATCTCGAGGCGGAGGGGATGGAGGTGATCGAGGCGCCGGACGGCCCGTCCGGTGTGGACAAGGCGCGCGAGGAGAGGCCCGACATCATCCTCCTCGACGTGATGATGCCGGGCCTCGACGGGTGGCGGGTCGCGGAGCAGTTGTTCGAAGACGACCGCACGGTGCGCATACCGATCATCTTCTTGACAGCGCGCGCGGAATTTCGCGATCGGGCACGCGGGCTCGACATCGGCGGCGTCGACTACGTGACGAAGCCGTTCAACCCGCTGGAGCTGGCACCCCTCGTGCAGAGCCTGCTCGATCGTCTCGATCGCGGCGAGCGGGACGAGCTCCGCGCCGAGAAGCTCTCGGACCTCCGCTCGCTGATGGAATCCGAATAGCGCAAGAGAGGCCGCCTTGCCGACGGCCTCCCGCGCGTATTTCTCCCGACGGCTTTAGCGTCCCGCGAAGTCGGCCGTGAAGACCACGGCGCCGCCGTGACCGGCGAAGGTGCCGAAGGCGATTCCGACCCCGACCCGGCGGAAGCCCGGTCGAAGCAGGACGGCTCGGTGGTGCGGGCTGGCCAGCCACTGGTCGACGGCCCACTGGGCGCCGACCCCGGTGCCCCAGGCGAGGTCTTCGCCGAAGAGCGGGCCGCGGGCACCCTGGGCCAGGACACGGCCGGCTACCGAGCCATGTGCGAAGTACTGACGCTGCATCATGTCCGCCGAATGGCCGCGGGCAGCGCGGAGGAGACGAACGTCCAATCGCAAGGGGGCGAGGTGGTGGCTCGTCCGGACGGCGTTCATCGTCTGGACGAGCGAAGCCTCCGAACTGGTCAACGTCCGGGCCCGGGCCCCGGCCGCCGGCCCGAGGAGGGCGAAACTTGCCAGAAAAGCTACGAGAATCTTCTTTTTAATGGGCATTCGCGGCAGTCTGGAGTCGTCGTTCTGGGGTCGCCTCCCCCAAAAGGGGTACATCGGGTTCGCTCAGAGCGTCTTTCTCAGCGGGCCGTTTGAGCCAGGCCAATCCCGAGCAGGGTAAGGGCCGCCCCGGACAACTGGACCGGCTGCAGGGACTCTCCCAGCCAGGCCCAGGCCACGACGATGGCCAGGACGGGCTCGAGCATCGCCGTGATTCCGGCCCTAGTGGCGGAGATGTGGCGAAGGGCGCTCACGATCAGCCCGAACGGCACGATCGCGCCCAGGACGACCATCCACAGCATCAGCAGCCAGAGCGGGACGTGGGTCGACGCGAGGTTCCCGAGCAGCAAAACGTGGTCGTCGACCCGCCGCCCGGGGAAGGTCCACCAGGGCGCGAACACTGACCAGAAGATCGTCGCGAAGAGAAAGCCCCAGGCAGACAGTGAAATGGGATCGCGACGGCGCACGCCGCCCTCTGCGACCAGGACGTACATCGCGTAGCTGATCGCGGCGAGCACCGCCGCCGCCAGCCCGGGACCACTAAGACGTCCGCCGTGCCAGATCTCGACGATGAGCGTGAGCCCCGCGAGCGAGAGGGCGAGCGCCGCCCAGATGCGGCGACGTACGTGCTCGTGGAAGACGAACCGGGCCCAGAGCGCGACGAGGATCGGCGCGACGTACTGGATCAGCAACGCGATTCCGATGTCGAGCCGGTGGATCGCGAAGAAGAACGACCACTGCACGACGGCGAGTCCGATCCCGAGCGCGATCAACAGCGGGAGGTCGCCGGCGTGAGCGCGCAGCGACCCGGGGCGCGTTGCGACGGAGATCAGCGTCAGGCCGATGAAGGCCCCGGCGCAACGCACCGCGGTGAGCTGACCCGAGCTGATTCCCGAGCCGAGGATCACCTTCGAGACGGTCCCGTTGATAGCGAAGAGCGTGGCGGCAGCGGCGACCATTGCGTAGCCGAGCCCTGGGCGTGGCTGGACCATCGCGCGAACCTACACATGTAATCTGCGCACGGCGGGGCGTAGCTCAGCCTGGTTAGAGTGCTGCCTTTGGGAGGCAGAAGTCGCGAGTTCGAATCTCGCCGCCCCGATTTTTGGTCGTCCTCCTAGCTGCGAGCTCGGCGCTAGTCGTCGGTGGCGGCGCGCTCATCTCGAGCTTTCGCTGAAGACACCTGCGATGTGCTCGGTGCGGAGGAAGCGCATCAAGAAGTGGGCGAACACGGCGAAGAACACGATCGCCTGCTCGACCGCCATCGTCACGCCTGCGATCTGTTGATCCGTGAGGTGGGAAAGACCCCAGAGCTGCGGAGCATCCCTGTAGAAGTCGTAGATCGGCCGCGGCAGGAGTGCGAGCAGCAGCCCGAGCGGCGCGGCGAGCACGAAGGCGCCGAAGAGGTACAGCGCCTTGGCACCGTCCGAGTAGCGCCCGTGGACGACGGGCCACCAGAGGAGGACGCCGGCGAAGAAGTAGGTCAGGTGCTCGAGGTGCAGCAGCCAGCCCGACTGCTCGAGCGCAGCGTCGTAGATCGGCGGGACGTGCCAGACGAAGTACGTCCCCAGCCACAGCGGCAGAGCGACGAGGGGATGCGTCAGGACGCGAACCGCCTGCCATCGTTCAAGCTCGTGCGCAAGCGACGGTGCGATTGCGTACACGACGAGCCCGGGCGCCCATTCCGCAGTGACGACGTTCTGCAGCAGATGAACCGAGAGCAGGTAGTGCAGCGCGATCGTGTGCAGCGGGGTCACGTAGACCGCGAGCAGAAGGATCACGGCGAGGTCGAAGGCGGCCCTGCCTCTCGCGTCCGCCGGCCACCGGCGTTGGCTCCAGACGTAACCGGCGGCGAGGACGCCGATCGCAAGCAGCACGTCCCAGTGCAGCGACCACGAATGCGGATCCACGCCGCTACGCTACTCGCCAGAGCGCGGGCGTAGCTCAATGGCAGAGCACCTGGTTTCCACCCAGGGTACGCGAGTTCGATTCTCGCCGCCCGCTTGCTCGATGCGTCCGATGCCGTCTGTAATCTGTTTTCTAGAGTGGCAACGGAACGGCGAACTTGGGCACGCGAACTACGACAACAGGGCATGTCGATGAAGGCGATCGCCAAAGAGGTCGGTGCGTCACTCTCTTCTGTCAGTCGCTGGGTCAGAGACGTCGAGCTCACCGAGGAGCAGCAGGCAACGCTCGAGGTGCAGGCCTTCAATGGCCACGTGAAAGGGCGAGCAATTCACTCGGCTGTTCGCCGGAGCGCGCGCGTCCTCGCTCAAGAGGAAGGCCGACAGGTCGCTGAACGGCGCGAGGCACTCCACGTGGCGGGCTGCATGCTCTATTGGGCTGAAGGCGCTAAGGATCGCAACCAGATCCGTTTCACGAACTCGGATCCCGAAATGGCGAGATTCTTCGTGAAGTTCCTCCGCACGTACTTCAACCTCGAAGATGAAAACATCAAGATCACCTGCAATCTCTTCGCCGACCACCTCGAACGACAACGCGAAATCGAGCGATTTTGGCTCGAAACGTTGAGACTGCCGCCGTCATCGCTTTGCAAGTCCACGATCAATGTCTACTCGAAGTATTCGAAGAAGAAACGAATGAACAAGCTTCCGTACGGCACGTGTCGGGTCGTGGTGTCGCGAACGCGCATCGTGCAGAGCATCTTCGGTTCGATCCAGGAGTACGCCGGTTTCGAGCGCCCGGCCTGGCTGGAATAGAAGCCTGTGCCTGAAGAGAGCAGGGAGGATCGTCACAACAGAGAGCTGATCGAGCTCCTCAACGAGCTGCGCGTGGCGCTGCCGGGCGTGCAAGTGCTGTTCGCCTTCCTGCTCGCCGTGCCGTTCGCGAACGGCTTCCCGAAGCTGGGCCGGCTCGACCGGGACATCTTCTTCGTCGCCTTCATCGCCACCGCTCTCTCCACGGTGCTCTTGATCGCTCCGAGCTCGTACCATCGTCTGCGCTGGCGCCAGCACGACAAGGAGCGGCTGCTGGAGGTTTCCAACAACCTGACGATCGCCGGGTTGGCCTGCCTCGCCGTTGCGATCACGAGCGTGGTGTTCGTGATCACCGACTTCCTCTTCCACCGTTCGTGGGCGGCGGCGTTCGCCGCATTCATCGGGGTGTGCTTCTTACTGCTCTGGTACGGGTTGCCGCTGCTAGCAGTTATTCAGGACGGTCGGAAACGGAGACGCTCTCGATGACGACGTCGTCATGGGGTTTGTCGCGCCCGTCGCGCGGCAGTTCGGAGATCGTGTCGACGACGTCCATGCCGTCGGTCACCCGCCCGAAGACCGTGTGCTTGCCGTCCAGCCACGGCGCCGCTTTTGTGGTGACGATGAAGAACTGGCTGCCGTTCGTGTTCGGGCCGGCGTTTGCCATCGCCAGCGCTCCGCGCTCGACCCTGTTGTCGTTGAACTCGTCTTCGAAGGTGTAGCCCGGCCCGCCCGAGCCGGTCCCGGTCGGATCGCCGCCCTGGATCATGAAGTCCGGGATGACGCGGTGAAAGATGACGCGATCGTAGAAGCCGTCGTTCGCAAGCTTGACGAAGTTGTCGACCGTCTTCGGCGCGTCGGCCGGATAGAGCTCGACGTGGATCGGGCCGTGGTTGGTCTGGATGATCGCCTGCATCGCACCGGAATCTACCGTCCGGCGGTCCCGCGATGCTGCAGTCGTGCCGGAAGGCTCTGTACGCGTGGTCGAGTTCCGTCCGCGGACCGTGTTCCGCGTCGTCGCCATCCTGCTCGCGACGGCGATCGTGCTCGAGGTCCTGTGGATCGCGCGGCACGTGCTGACCTGGATCTTCATCGCGCTGTTCCTCGCGCTTGCACTCAACCCAGCCGTCGACCGTCTCGAAGCCCGGCTGAGGCGGCGCGGCGTCGCGACGGGGATTGTCTACATCGCGGCCCTGGGCGTCGTCGTCGGGATCGGGTTTCTCTTCATCCCGACGCTCGTCAATCAGGTCAACGACTTCGCCGGGAAGGTGCCCGACTATCTCCATGACCTGACGAAGGGTCGCGGCCGGCTCGGCTTCCTCGAGACGAAGTACCACCTCGTCGACAAGGCTCGAAAGGCGCTGCGTGAGGGCGGCGCCTCGAGGTTGTTCGGCGTGTCGGGCGCCGCGCTCTCCCTCGCCAAAGGCGTTGTCAACGCGGTGCTGGCGACGGTCACGATCGCGTTCCTCACCCTCTTCATGCTGCTCGAGGGCCGGAAGTGGATCGAGTCGTTCTTCTCGCTGCTCGCTCCGGGGCCGGCGCGACGTTGGCGGGCGGTCGGACACGACATCTACCGCACGGTCGGCGGCTACGTGACGGGCAATCTCCTGATCAGCCTCATCGCCGGTGGGCTGACGACGATCGTCCTACTCATCCTCGGCGTTCCGTACGCGGTCGCGCTCGGGCTGATCGTCGCGATCCTCGACCTGATCCCGCTCGCGGGCGCGACGCTCGCGGCCATCATCGTCGGGTCGGTCGCGTTTCTCCATTCGATTCCCGCAGGGATCATCGTGATCGTGTTCTTCGTCCTCTACCAGCAGGTCGAGAACCACATCCTTCAACCGGTCGTGTACGGACGGACGGTCCAGCTCTCGCCGCTCGTCGTCCTGATCTCGGTGCTGATCGGCGCCGAGCTCGCGGGCGTGCTCGGAGCGCTCGCCGCCATTCCTGTCGCGGGCTCGCTCCAGGTGATCTTCGTCGACTGGCTACGCCATCGCCGAGGCGAGGAGCCGGCCGGCGCAACCTAGTCCCTCGTTCGAGGGACTAGGCCGCCGGGAGAGCGGGCCGATCCAAAGGGCATGGCCCGCCGTGCCCTCCTCTGCCTGGCACTCACAGTCTCCGCGGTCGGGCTCTGGGCCGGTTCGGCTCCAGCGGGCGCGATCGGACAGCGGCCGACGAGCGTCATGGGTGCGCTCGAGCAGGATGTCCTCTCGAACGTCAACCTCTTGCGGCAACAGCACGGCCTCGGCGCGTTGCGACTGTCCCCGAAGCTCGCCGCGGCAGCGCGATTGCATTCGACCGAGATGGCTCAGCGTGGCTACTTCAGTCATGACTCCGCGAATGGGACGTCCTTCGACAAGCGGATCGCGCGCTTCTACTCGCTGACCGGCAAGCGCTACTGGTCCGTGGGCGAGAACCTCCTCTGGTCGTCTCCCGACGTCAGCGCCTCGAGTGCGCTCGACATGTGGCTGAACAGTCCCGAGCACAGGAAGATCCTCCTCACCGCACGCTGGCGCGAGATTGGCCTCTCGGCCGTGCATGTGACCTCGGCACCCGGCACGTACGGCGGGCGCGAAGTCACGATCGTGACCGCCGATTTCGGCGTCAGGCGCTAGGGCACCTCCGCGATACCCTGTTGCCCCGGCGCCTGTAGCTCAGTGGACAGAGCGGCGGCCTTCTAAGCCGCGGGTCGTCGCCGCGACAAATCCGGCGGCGCTTCCGCGCCGCCATGATGATTTGCTGCGGTTGGAGCGCCGCAGAAGGGGCTCGGGCGAACCCCGGGAAGCCGGCATTCGCGATGTGGGGTGTCAGGGGCTAGACCGCCTGGGCGATACCCTCCTTCCCCGGCGCCTGTAGCTCAGTGGACAGAGCGGCGGCCTTCTAAGCCGCGGGTCGGAGGTTCGAATCCTCCCAGGCGCACTGCCGCGGCAAATCCGGCCGCGCTTTACGCGGCCATGATGATTTGCCGCGGATCGCGTACTACCGGAGAGCCGTTGTGGCGAACGCCGGCGGAGCCGGCATTCGCGGCGTTAGGTCTTTGGGGAGGCGCCGCTATTCTGCGCTTGAGCGCGGTGGCTGTAGCTCAGTTGGTAGAGCCCCTGGTTGTGGTCCAGGTGGTCGTGGGTTCGAGTCCCATCAGCCACCTCACCGCCGAAAGTCGCGCCTGCGGCGCATGACTTTCGTCGGTATCGCCGCTTCGTAGAGCGGTTGCGGCGGAGGCGGGCAAAGCCCGCCTCCGCGGCGTGGCTCGGCCGATTCGATTTCGCCGAAGGCGCCGCTACGCTGCTGCGCACGGCCCCGTAGCTCAGCGGATAGAGCGACGGACTTCGAATCCGTGCGCGGAGGTTCGACTCCTCCCGGGGCCACTCTTCGCGAGAAAGTCCGGCCGCGCCTTGCGCCGGCCATGATGACTTTCCCGCGTTCGCGTTTCGATCCGGTGCCGTTGTGGCCGCCACGGGCCAAGCCCGCGGCGGCGGCGGATGAGTCACTCCAGCGGGGCGGCTCGGCCGCAGCGTGGACAGACCCACTCCGTGATCGGCTCGGCATGCGAGCCCTTCCGGCCCGGGTGCGCCTGCTGGCCTGCCCAGCGCGTGCGTAGCCGCATCGGCCCATGGCCGCTTGGGCACTCCTTCGGCTCGAGTGTCTCGTCCTTCGCGTCCGCCAAGTCAGGAACATCCTAGGGATCGGGCCGTTGAACAAATGCGGCTATGTCTTTCAGTCGGGATCTGCTTGCATTCGAGTGATGGCCGGTTCCCTAGCAACCGTGCTCATCTGCGATGACGAGCCGTCACTTCGCGAGCTGATCCGGATCAGCCTGGTCGGGCCGTACCGTTTCGCAGAGGCAGACGATGGCGAGGAGTCGCTCGAGATCGCTCGACGCCTCCACCCAGACGTCGTGATTCTCGACATGATGATGCCGCGGCGAAGCGGCCTCGAGGTCCTGGCGGAGCTGCGGCAGGATGCGGAACTTTTCGCCACTCCCGTCATCGTGCTGACGGCCCAGCCCGCGACGCGTGAAGAGGCGCTCCGCCAGGGCGCAGACCGCGTCATGGTAAAACCGTTCGAGCCCGAGCAAATCATGGCTGCGGTGGAGGAGGTTCTCACCGAGAGACGATGAGCCAAGCCGGCCCCGACGCAGAAGCTGCTGCAGCCCCGGGCGGATCGAACGGTCAGTCGAAGAGATGGTGGAGGGAGTCCGGTCTCGTCACACGGATCGCCTTCGCCGCAATCGCAGTCGCGATCGGTCTGGCGATCGTCTTCGGCGTCCTCTTTCTCGCGATCGTGAGTCTCCACCAGCGCTCCCTGGACGCGCGGCGCTCGCAGCAGGTGATCGCGACCGCGAACCGCCTCCAGACGTACGTGATCGACCTCGAGACCGGCGCACGCGGGTTCGCGCTGACTCGGGAGGAGCGCTACCTCGATCCGTGGCGGAAGGCGCAGGCTCTGTATCCGGGAGCGACCGCGACCCTCGTCGACCTCACGAAGGACAACCCGACACAGCGCCGCCGCGCACTCGAGATCAAGTCGGAGATCGAGACCTACTTCACCTACTACTCGGTCCCGCTCGTGGACTTTCTGCGGCGCAACCCCGCGGAAGCGCCGAGCGTCGCGACGGATGCGCGTGGACGCGGTCAGGTCGAGGCGATTCGAACCAGTTCGATCGTTTCCTCGCGACCGAGACGACGTTGAGCGCGGCCCGCAACGAGCGCGCGAGCGCGACGACGCACAACTCGCTGATCGTCGGCGGAATCGGGCTCGGCGCCGCTCTGCTCTTGATCGTCGTCGGAGCGGTCTACGTGAGCCGCGCGGTGGCAAGGCCCGTTCGGCTCACCGCCGCCGCCGCAGCGCGAATTGCGGGTGGTGACCTGTCGGAGCGCCTCGATACCGATGGGCCGGGTGAAGTGGGACAGCTGGAACGGACTTTCAACACGATGGCAGCCTCCCTCGAGCGAACTGTCGCAGACCTCGAAGAGCGAAACCGGACCCTGTTCGAAAGCGAACAGGTCAAGAGCGAGCTGGTGAGCAACGTCTCCCACGAGCTGCGCACGCCGCTCGCCAGCGTGCTCGGGTTCTCGTCACTCATGCTCGACCGGGATATCCCGCCAGAAGAGATGAAGCGCTACCTGGAGGTGATCCGCTCGGAAGCGCGGCGACTGGCGTCACTCCTGAACGACCTGCTCGACCTTCAGCGCGTCGAGCAGGAAGCGCTCGATCTGCGCAGTGAAGAGGTCGATCTCAACGAGTTGCTCTCCACCCAGGTCACGCTCTACTCCGCCCAGAGCGACCTGCACACCCTCGAATTTCACCCGACCGAGGAGGCGCTCGCCGTCCGCGGCGATCGGGACCGTCTCGCACAGGTGTTCGGGAACCTCCTCTCGAATGCGATCAAGTACTCGCCTGACGGGGGAGTCGTCGACGTGACCGCGACGCTGATCGGCGACGAGGCCTGGATCTGGGTGCGCGACGAAGGGCTTGGGATTCCCGGAGGACACCAGGAGCAGATCTTCACGAAATTCTTTCGCGGCGACGTCGGCCGCGAGCTCGGGATCGCGGGCACTGGACTGGGTCTCGTCCTCGCCCGCCAGATCATCGAGGCGCACGGTGGGCAAATCGGGTTCGAGAGCGAGTCGGGCCGAGGCTCCACCTTCTGGCTCCAACTACCGGCGTCTGGCTCCAGCGACGGCTCCGGCCAGGAGCCGTCGCTAACCGCAGCCCGCGACGATGCGGAGTCCCGTGACGGGGTGTAGCTCGGCGCCGTTCCGTGCCCTGCCCCGCAGCGACTGTCGCTGGCTCCAGAAACCGACGCCGCGAACGTAGACGATCGCACCGAGCGACTGCCATTCCGTCGTGGCCGGGTGCCCGCATTGGGCGGTGAAAAGCTTGAACGTGGACGCGATGTCGTTCCGTGCCCGGGTCGTGCGCGCAAGACAGTCAGGCGTCGGAATGACAGCGTTGAGGTACGCGCCATGGTCGTACAGCTCGAGTCTGACCCCGCCGGTTTCGGCTCGATACCTCGTGATCTGGGCTACCACTTCCCACGCTTGGCGCTGGAAAGCGGTCCCGCGCAATCTCGGCAACGGCTGCGGGAACGGACGCTCGCCGATCGCCGCGATCGTCGTGCTCCTGGGCGCAAGCTCGACCGCGTTCCGCCCGGGATCGCTCAGCGTCTTCAAGCGCCAGAGCTGGCCACCGCAACGGTCCGCAGTCGGACCTGACGAAGGCCGCCCTGCTGCGGCGGCCGCGAAAGCAGCTGCGGCAAGGAGGACCAAGGCGATGGGTCCTAAGCGATTCATGTCACGTTCCGGCCGTCCGGGATCGTACGCCTCCTGGGGACGAAAGGTCTACCCTGAGGCGGCCGGCGGGCGTGGCGGAACTGGTAAACGCGCCGGGTTTAGGTCCCGGTGGGGCTGACGCTCCTTAGAGGTTCGAGTCCTCTCGCCCGCATCGCCGAGCGAAATCCGGCCCACTTCGTGGGCCATGATGATTTCGCTCGGTTCTCGTCCTAGCGGAGGGCGCTTGCGGCAAATGCCGGCCGAGCCGGCATTTGCGGCGGTCAGACTCGGGACTCGACTCCGTCGAGGAGGCGCCAGTTGCCTTTCAGCGCTGCTTCCGCTGCGGCTGCCAGGCGGTCTGCATCCTCTGGGGCTGCCTGGCGGAGGACCTCGGCGGACGCTGCTGCGTGCTCGTGGTCGCGGTCGGCGTGTAGCTCGAAGTACTCGGTGGCCTTCGACCCGGCGGTGAACCCGTAGTGGTCCACGAGACCCTTCAGCTTCGTTTGCGAGATGGCCGGCTGGCCGGATTCGACTGCGTAGAGCACCGCTCGCGCCTCCAGGGAGTCCTCGGCTCGCCAGGCTGCGGCGCAACCGCGTGTCTCGCCGGTCGGCTCGCGATCGAGCGGCGCGTCGAGTGCTGCTGCGAACCCGTCCCACAGATCGATGTGCTCGGACTCTTCGGCCGCGTGCTCCGCGTCACCGCCGGCTGCTGCCGCGTCGGCCAGCGCCACGACCGCGTGCCGGTACTCGCCGGCATAGAAGGCGAGATCGTCACGACTCAGCTCGCCGCGCTCCCAGCGGAGATAGAAAGGATGGTCGAGGACGTTCCAGCATGTCCGCGCTTCGTCGATCCGCTCGATCAGATTCATGTCGCTCCCTTCGCCGTCGGGCCCCCTTGAACTCACGATCCTACGCGACGCGTGGGACGCAGATTCGGAAAGGGGTGGTTCGGCCTTTGTCAGTGTTGAGCCGCGGGCCCGGCAAAGCGGTGCCCGCTCTGACGAGGCGTCGCAAGCGACGCCTCAGGCGAGTCGCTCGATGCCGGCCACGGCTCGGGCCAGGGCCTCCTCGTCGAACAGGTACGGCGTCGCGTTCTGGAGTTGATGGGCCGGGCCGTCGAGATTGTCGGAGCCGTCAGCCGCGTTGATCGCATAGCGCATGGGAATCTCGTGGGTGACGACGAGCACCGACGCCTCCGGGCGCTGCAGGAGCTTCCGGAAAGCGCTCGCGTAGCGCAGCGCGGCGGCATCGAGAGACTCGCCGCCGGGGAACGGATCACTGCGCGTGTGCTCACGCTTCCAGGCCCTGTAGTCCTCCAGCGAGATTCCCTCTAGGTCACCGACGTCGATGTCGTCCAGGAGCGGCTCCACCTCGATCGGCACGTGGCCCCCCTCGAGGGCGATTTCCGCGGTCTCGCGCGTGCGCGAGAACCGTGTGCAGATGCAGAGGTCGAACCGAACGTGGGCGATCTGGCGACCCAGTGACTGCGCCTCCAGGTGTCCCTGCTCGGTCAGGGCGACGGGCACCGCAGGGTCTCCGTTGATCCGGTTCTCCAGGTTCAAGGTCGATTCGCCGTGTCGGGCCAGGACGTAGAGCTCCACGGCCTGAGGCTACAAGCCTCATCGAGCCGTAGGCCTCAATCCGTTTGGTCTAATGGCTCGATGGCGACGCAGATCGAGGAGCTGCCCGACAACAAAGTTCGGCTCACGGTGGACGTCCCGAGTGCGGACGTCCATCACGCCGTCGAGCACGCCGCCTCCGATCTCGCCTCTAGCGTCAAGATTCCCGGCTTCCGTAAGGGGAAGGTTCCGATGCCGGTGCTGCGGTCGCACATCGGCAAGGACCGCCTCTTCAGCGAAGCCATCGAGAGTCACATCTCCGGCTGGTTCTGGAACGCCGCCGCTCGCGAGCGCATCCGACCCGTGGAGCAGCCCGAGCTCGACTACGAGCTGCCCGACTCGGAGGAGAACGACTGGCATTTCACCGCGACCGTCTCGGTGCTCCCCAAGCCGGAGCTCGCCGACTGGACGAAGGTGCAAGTGCCGTACGCCGAGCCCGAGGTCCCCGACGACCTCGTCGACCACGAGCTGAACGTCCTTCGTTCGACCGTCGCCGAGCTGGCGCCGGCCGAAGGGCGCCCCGCGGCCCCCGGCGACACGGTCGTGGTCGATCTCGTCACCGACGGCGGCGGCGAACGGGACTACGTCGTGGAGCTCGGCTCAGGGCGGCTGATCCCGGAGCTCGAGGAGCAGCTGACAGGCATGAGCACCGGCGAGACGAAGGAGATCGAGCTCGAGCAGGCCGGCCAGGCGGAGCCGCTCGAGGTCCATGCGGTCGTGAAAGAGATCAAGGAGAAGGTGCTGCCGGAGCTCGACGACGACCTCGCGCGCTCCGCCTCCGAGTTCGACACCCTCGACGAGCTCCGAGCCGACATCGAGCAGCGCATCCGAGAGCAGATCGAAGCCGAGGTCGACGAGGCCTTCAGGCGCGCCGCGCTCGACAGGCTGGTCGAAGCCTCGAACGTTCAGGTGTCGGGTCCGCTCGTCGACGCTCGGACGAGGACGCTGCTCGGCGAGCTCGACGCGGTCCTCCAGCGGAGCGGTGGCTCGCTCGAGGCCTACCTGCAGATGTCCGGTGACTCTGCGGAGGATCTGATCAGACGCCTGCGCGACCAGGCGGCCGCTTCCGTCGCGGGCGAGCTCGTCCTCGAGGCTGCCGCCGACCAGCTCGGGATCCAGGTCTCGGACGAGGAAGTCGACCAGGCCTTTCGCGACCGCTTCGAGGAGCCGGACAAGATCATCGAGCAGGCCCACGCCGCGGGCGCGTACGACACGGAGCGCGAGAGCATGCGCCTGTCGCGCGCCCTCGACCGGATCGCGGCCGAGGTCGAGCGCATCGCGCCCGAGCAGGCTGCCGCCCGCGAAGCGATCTGGACGCCAGACAAGGAAAAGCCAGCCACCGAGACGAAACTGTGGACCCCCGGCAGCAAGGAGAACGCACCCACATGAGCCCGTTGATTCCCATGGTGATCGAGCAGACCTCGCGGGGCGAGCGCTCGTTCGACATCTACTCCCGTCTGCTCAACGAGCGGATCATCTTCCTCGGCACCCCGATCGACGACCAGATCGCGAACCTCATCATCGCCCAGCTGATCCATCTCGAGTCCGAGGACCCGGAGAAGGACATCCAGATCTACATCAACTCTCCGGGCGGCCAGGTGTACTCGGGGCTCGCCATCTACGACACGATGCAGTACGTCAAGCCCGACATCCAGACCACCTGCATCGGGATCGCGATGTCGATGGGCGCGGTCATCCTGGCCGGCGGGGCGAAAGGAAAGCGCGTGGCCCTGCCGAACGCCAAGATCCTGATCCACCAGGTCTCGGGAGGCTTCCAGGGGCAGGCGACCGACATCGAGATCCAGGCCCGCGAGACCATCAATCTCAAGCGGCGCCTGGAGGAGATTTTGGCCGAGCACACCGGGAAACCGACCGAGCAGGTGGCTAAGGACATGGAAAGGGACTATTTCCTGACTTCGCAAGAAGCCCAGGACTACGGCATCATCGATAACGTCATCGCTCATCGCTAGACGGCGAGGCGCTGACCGTCTAAAAGGAGAGACGTGGCCCGAGCATCAGACGGAAACGAGCAGCTCCTCTGCAGCTTCTGCGGAAAGAGCCAGCGTCAGGTCAAGAAGCTGATCGCCGGGCCCGGCGTCTACATCTGCGACGAGTGCATCGATCTCTGCAACGAGATCATCGATGAGGAGCTCACCGCTCCGGCCCAGCTCGACCTCGACAATCTCCCCCGGCCGAAGGACATCTACTCGGTCCTGAACGATTACGTCGTTTCCCAGGAAGAGGCGAAGCGCACGCTCGCGGTGGCCGTCTACAACCACTACAAGCGCGTGCAGATGGGGACCGAGGAAGGCGACGTCGAGCTGCAGAAGTCGAACATCCTTCTGCTCGGCCCGACCGGCTGCGGGAAGACGCTGCTCGCACAGACGCTCGCGCGCATCCTCAACGTTCCCTTCGCGATCGCGGACGCGACCGCGCTCACCGAGGCGGGCTACGTCGGCGAAGATGTCGAGAACATCCTCCTCAAGCTGATCCAGGCCGCCGACTTCGACATCAAGAAGGCGGAGACCGGGATCATCTACATCGACGAGGTCGACAAGATCGCGCGCAAGGCGGACAACCCGTCGATCACGCGTGACGTTTCGGGCGAGGGCGTGCAGCAGGCGCTCTTGAAGATTCTCGAGGGAACGGTCGCGTCGGTGCCGCCCCAGGGGGGGCGAAAGCACCCGCACCAGGAGTTCCTCTCGATCGATACGACCAACGTCCTGTTCATCTGCGGCGGGGCGTTCGCAGGGCTGGACAAGATCATCGGGAAGCGCATCGGCAAGAGCGCTGTCGGGTTCGGCGCGCAGGTGCGGTCGAAGAGCTCGATCGAGTCATCGGAGCTGCTCGCGAAGGTGATGCCGGAAGACCTGCTCAACTTCGGACTGATTCCGGAGTTCATCGGGCGACTGCCCGTCATCTCGGCCGTGCATCAGTTGAAGCGGGAAGATCTCGTGCAGATCCTGATGGAGCCGAAAAACGCGCTCGTGAAGCAGTACCAGCGTTTCTTCGGCTACGACAGCATCGAGCTCGTGTTCACCGACGACGCGCTGTGGGAGATCGCCGACAAGGCGCTCGAGCGGGAAACCGGTGCGCGCGGCCTGCGCTCGATCATCGAGACCGCGCTGCTCGACGTGATGTTCGAGCTGCCGTCGCGCCGCGACGTCTCCAAGTGTGTGATCACGAAGGAGACGATCGAGAAGCACCTGAAGCCGACGCTCGTCACGAGCGCCGAAGGCGTCGTCGACGACGACGCCGACCAGATCGAAGAGTCGGCCTAGCCCGGGCCGGCCTCGACGAGCTTCAGCAGATCGGCACCACTGCCGCGGCGGTCGTGGAGGCTCTCGAGCCACCACGTCGCGCCCGCGCGTTCGTAGTCGGCCGCCCGCGCGCGGCCGTTCTCGCCCAGGACGGCGGCGTCGTAGTCGCCCCCGCGTTCTATCGTCTCGATGCTGCGCGCGACGTCCTCGGGGCTCAGTGTCAGTCCCGTCGGGTCGGCACTGTCCGCGATCCAGCCGTCGAAGCGCGCGGCACGGCGAAGCGATGCCTGCCGGTTGCCTCCGATCCAGATCGGGACGTGCTGCTGCAACGGGCCGGGAGCCAGAGTGACACTGTCGACCGTGTAGTGGGTGCCGTGGTGCCTCACCTCGTCGCTTGACCAGAGACGCCGCAGCAGGTCAAGGCCTTCGTCGAGCATTTCCGCTCGAACGCCCGGGTCCGTGGGCTCGCCGAACTTTCCGAACTCCGACGGGGACCCGCCGAGACCGGCGCCGAAGATGACGCGGCCGCCGGTGAGCCGGTCGAGCGTCGCGACCTGGTGCGCCAGCACGTGCGGACGGCGCCGTGCAACAGGCGTGACCGCCGTTCCAAGCCGGATACGCTCCGTCGATGTTGCGATCGATGCGAGCACCGTCCATGGGTCTGCTGCAGGCGCGCCCCAGACGAAGGCGAGGTGGTCCCAGATGAACACCCCGTCCCAACCGTTCGCTTCGGCGGCGACCGCGAGCTCGAGCGGCACGCGCGGATCGGAGAACGAGCCGACGTTCGCGAGGCAGATCCCCCAGC
>Ga0207646_10003524_pt1 | contig 17627 bp, 21 predicted proteins | sample KBSK5502metaG_FD_184343 | JGI IMG/M metagenome (GOLD analysis project Ga0207646, IMG submission 184343) | Corn, switchgrass and miscanthus rhizosphere microbial communities from Kellogg Biological Station, Michigan, USA - KBS K5-50-2 metaG... | ecosystem: Host-associated > Plants > Roots >... | reverse complement strand
CTTGCTCGCGGCGATTCGCGCGGGCGAGTGTGCGCGGCGTGCTGGAGTCGCCATGGGCACAGATATACTGCGCCTAGTGGCCCGCCCTCGAAGTTCCTTGCATCTTCGCGGCCGCGGCGGCCGAATTCCTCCGGCGAGGCCTTAGAGACAACCGGTGCCCTTCACCGCCCCCAAGCCGATCTCTCCGGCTCCGGACGACCTGCGGGGGGCGACAGTGCTGGTGGTAGACGACGAGCGATCGTGGCGCGTGATCCTCGAAACCGACCTGCGGATGATCGGCTACAAGGTCAGCATGGCCGAGGACGCCGACCAGGCGCTCGAGCGAGCGGGTGCGGAAAGCCCGGAGGTCGCCATCATCGACCTGATGCTGCCCGAGCCGATGGACGGCTGGGGCCTCCTGAACGCGCTGCGGACCCGCGGGCAGAAGCTGCCGGTGATCTTCTACACGGCGTACCCGGTCTTTCCGTCGGGCACGGACGATCCGGATGTCGTGGGTTACATGAGCAAAGCCGTCGACCGCGCCGACCTGTACGCCCTGCTGCCTCCCGCGATCCGGCGCTCACGCGAGCGCCGGGCGAACGGAGCTACCTAGACGACTAGAACCAGAAGTTGAGCAGGTCGACCCAGCCCCAAGCGCCGGCCGCGACCGCAAGCGTCGCGACAACCCCCAGCGCCAAGGCACCACGAACGACCTTGACTTGCCACGTCATCGAATTCACCCCTTGGAAATTCCCGAATTAACCAGGCCCGAAATGAGTATGCTCCGGGACAGTCGAGTTTACGTGTTTGCACGGCGTGAATAATCGTTAAGATTCATGTAGGAAGGGCCTTGGAGAAACGAAGGACTAGGGGTTCGACGCGGGGAAATCGGGAGGCGAGGTTGCCGCCCCTGCCTCCGGGTCTGGAGGTCTACCGGCCGCCAGAGGTGCTGGGGTCGGCCGTGCTGGTCGTGGAGGACGAGTCGGCGATGCAGCAGCAGCTGCGGATCGACCTCCAGGACCTCGGCTATCGCGCCCTGGTCTCTTCGTCAGCGCCCGACGCGATGGCGCTGCTCGAACAGGAGCGAGTGGCCGGCATCCTGCTCGACCTCGTGCTCGACGAAGGCGAGGACTCGGGCTTCGACCTGCTGGCGTGGATCCGCGGCCGTCATCCGGGGCTTCCGGTGATCGTGCTGTCCGCGGCGCAGGTGAACTCGGCCGCGATCCGCAAGGCCTATGAGCTCGGCGCCAGCTCGTATTTCGTGAAGGGCAACGTGCCCATGGCCCACATCTACTCCGACCTCGCGGCGCGTCTCATCGAACGCGGCACCGGGCGGCCGGGGACTTACAACTTCGGCAGCGTGGAGTTCGATCCGACAAGGCGCACGGTGCGGACCGGAACAGGCGAAGTGAGGCTCACGCCCCAGCAGACGGCGCTCGTGCTGCACCTGGCGCAGGGGTCGAAGCCCGCCACCGCGCGCGACCTAATCGAAGCCGGCCTGTTTCGCACCGACGCAGCGCACTCGACGGTGCACTCGGCGATGCTGACGCTGCGCCGCCGTCTCGACGAGCTCCAGCCCGGCCTGGGCACCGGGCTGCTGCAGGCGTCGGCCCGCGGCTATAGCCTGGTTCGCGTCTGATGGCCGAACCGAAAGAGCTCCCCACTCCTTCGAAATCCGTTATGGACGAGGTGGTGGAGCTGCGCCGCCACTTCCATCGCCATCCCGAGGTGAGCTTCAGCGAGCAGGAGACCAGCGTGAAGATCTCGGACCGGCTCCGCGAGCTCGGCCTCGAGGTGCAGCCGTGTCCAACCGAGACGGGCGCTGTCGCCGTGCTCGACACCGGCAGGCCAGGCAAGACCGTGATGCTGCGCGCGGACATCGACGCCCTGCCGATCCTCGAAGAGTCAGGCGTCGAATTCGAATCGGAGTCCGAGGGCCACATGCACGCCTGCGGCCACGACACGCACATCGCGATGATGCTCGGCACCGCGCGGACGCTGGTCGATCACATCTGGGACCTGAACGGCCGCTTCCTGTTCGTGTTCCAGCCCGCCGAGGAGATCGTCAGCGGCGCGAAGGCGATGATCGCCGGCGGCCTTCTCGAATCGCATCACCCTGACGCCGTGCTGGGGCTGCACATCGCGAGCTTCATCGAAGCGGGAACCATCGTCACCAAGCCGGGCCTCATGTGGGCGGGCTCGGACGCGTTCGAGATCGGAATCAAGGGACCGGGCGGCCACGGCGGCATGATGGGCCGAGCCGGCAACGTGCTCGCGGCGCAGGCCTTCCTCATCGAGCGGCTGCACACGGTCGTCGACGGGCTCGAGCACGACGGCGCCGGCTGCCATACGACCGTCGGCAACGTGATCAGCGACGGCGCGTGGAACATCGTCCCGCGCGGGGTGCGCATCAAAGGCAGCGTGCGCACATTCACTGCGCCGCTGCGGGAGGAAGCGCTCGGCCGGCTGGGCGACCTACTCAAGGAAACCGACACGGAGTTCGAGGTGAGCTCGGAGCTGCAGCTCGTGCACGGCACCGTGCCGATCATGAACGAGCCCAACGTGACCCGGACCGTGATGGAGGTGGCGACCTCGATCGCCGGCGACAGGGCGAGCCTTCTCGGCAAGCCGCTCACGGTGAGTGACGACTTCGCCGAGTTCCTGACCCACATCCCAGGCTGCTACTTCATGCTCGGCGCGCGGCCTGAAGGCGACAAGCCGCCGGCGCACCACTCGCCTGGATTCAAGATCGACGAGTCTGCGTTTCCGCTCGGAGTGAGCCTGCTGTCCGGGGCCGCGGCGCGAATCGCCGCCGGCTGATCCGGTAACCCGTTGGTCATCCTCGGCCCGCTGATCCTTGGTTGCCTCGTGGGCGTGGCTCTTGGTGGAAAGCTCAGCAACTGGTCGGGGATCAGCTTGCGGTGGCCGTGGGTGGTGGTCCTTGCCCTCCTGATCCGTATCGGGGTGGCCGGCACGCCGCTGGGGCGCGTCGACTGGCTTCGCTACGTCTATGTCGCTTCGCTGGTGGCGCTGATCGCGTGGACGTTGTGGAACGCCGACCGGCTCTTCGGAATATGGCTGGTCAGCCTCGGATCCACGATCAACCTCATCGTTATCGTCGCGAACGACTTCCGCATGCCGGTCGTCCAGTCAGCCGCTGGGCGGCTCGTCGAGGTCGGCTCGCATGGCCAGTACACGCTCATGGACCCGAGCACCAGGCTGCCCTGGCTCGCCGACTGGGTGGTGGTTCCAGGCTGGCTTGGCGGCGTCTTCAGCCCAGGCGATGCGGTGATCGGAATAGGGCTGGGGATCGTGGCATTTGCCGTCACACGTTTCCCAGGTTCACCATCTAAGCTGGATCAAACTTCAGCCCGCACTAGGAGTTAACCCGCCGTGATCATCTTCTGGATACTGGCCGTCTTCATCGGTGCGTCCGCGTTCAGCTTCGCGTTCATCGTGCTGCAGCTCGGCATCGTCGGCTCGACGATCTACGGCCTTGTGGCCTTGCTCGCCACCCGCGGCATCCTCAGCATCGTCACTCGCGCGCTGATCGCGCGCGACAGCATGGCGCCCGAGGCGGACGTGATGAAGCGCACAGTCGAGGCCAACCGGGCCATCTTCTGGCGCCGGATTCTCTACCCGGTCATCTTCGTTCTGGCCGTCCTCGGCGTCATCGCGATGATCGGGTGGTTCTTCTTCAACCTCGCACCGCTCGACACGTACGCGGCTTTATGGAATTACATCGTCCTGGTCCTGCCCTACATGATCCTTTCGCTGCTCTACCTGCCGATCAACTTCCTGATCCTGTTCGGGCCCTTCTACCTGTACACCCGGCTGGGCAAGAGCATGCTCAACCCCGACGACGCCAACTTCGGCGTCAGCCTCGAAGACGTCCGCGGCCAGAAGGCCGCCGTCGGCGAGATGAAGAAGATCCTGCGGCTCATCGAGCAGGGCCGCAACTTCGTCAAGGCCGGAGGCAAACGTGAGCGCGGCGTCCTGATGATCGGGCCGCCTGGAACCGGCAAAACGATGCTGGCCAAGGCGATCGCCTCATCGCTGAACGTTCCGATCTCGATCGCGAACGGCGGATCGTTCGCCGGCATGTTCCTGGGCATCGACGCCCTCAGCGTCTACCTGATGGTCCGCGCAGCCCGCAAGAAGGCGAAGGTGTTTGGCGGGTGCGTCGTGTTCATCGATGAGATCGACGCGCTCGGCACGCGGCGATCGGGAATGGGCGGCGGCGGCGGCATGCTGGGCGGCATGTTCATGGGCGGCAACTCGATGCTTGGCCTGAACATGCTGCTCGTCCTGATGGACGGCATCGACAACCCCGGCTTTATCGTCCGCCAGCTGCGCGGATTCGTGAACTTGACGCTCGACGGACTGTTCATCCCGCGCAAGGTGGGGGCCAACGGTACGACCGTCACCCTCCGCATACCGGCCCTGAAGGCGCCCAGCTACAACATCCTGTTCGTCGGCGCGACGAACCGGCCGGGCGTCATGGACGAAGCTCTGCTGCGCCCCGGACGCTTCGGCCGGCAGATCGTCTTTCTCATGCCCAAGCGCGAAGAACGCAAGGACATCGCGGCGCTGTACTTCGACAAGAAGAAGCACAACCCGGCCCTCGACACCCCGGACATGCGCGAGGAGTTCGCCCGGATCACAGAGGATTACTCGCCCGCCGATATCGAGCAAGTCCTGTCGCTCGCGCTGCTGTATGCCTTCGAAGAGGGGCGGGACGGCTTCGACTGGAAAGACATCCGCGAGGCGATGGGCAACGTCGAGATGGGCCTGGCGCTGCCCGTCTCCTACAACGAGCGCGACCTCATCGCGATCGCCAGGCACGAGGTCGGTCACGCGGTCGCATCTCATTTCTTCAAGACCGAGCACTCGCACGTGCGTCTCTCGATCCGGCGCCGAGCCACCAAGTTCGGCGAGATCGGCGGATACCACAAATCCACCGGTCAGGAGGATGAGTGGCTGCAGTTCCGCTCCCAGCTCGCGGCCGAAGTGCGCCACGACCTGGGCTCGCTTGCTTGCGAGCACGTCTTCTACGGCGAGAACGCCTCTGGCGTCTTCGGCGACCTCCAGATGGCGACCAGCATGGCGTCCCGGATGGTCGGCCTCATAGGTATGGGCCCCGACAAGCTCGATCCCGAAATGTCAAAGAAGGCGATGAAGATCGGCCAGCAGCTGATCTCGATTGCGAGCATTCCGGCCGGCCAGTTCGAACAAGGCACGTGGACAGGCGCCGTGCTGAGCAGCCCCTACGGCCGCAATGCCGTGGCTCAGATCCTCGGTTCGGCCTACATCGATTGCTGGCGGCTGATGTACGTCAACAAGGAGGGCATCGACCTGGCCTCGGAATCTTTGATCGCGCAGGGCGGCGACCTCATGGGGAACGAGATCACGGGCCTTCTCGACTCGGTCGGCCTTCGTGAGCCGACCGCCGCGGACCCTTACCCCGAGGCGTTCCCTGAGGTGCCGGACGAGCCGCGCATCACGGCCATGGTCGAGTCCGCCTGATCCGCCTGTTTGCTGCCGCGCTGGGAGCGCTGCTGCTGACGCTCCCAGCGCAATCCGTTCGAGCCCAGGACCCGTTCTCGCCTGTCAGCCCGCGCCACGAGGCGGCACGCATGATGAGCGCCGAGCTCGCGATGACCGCAGCGCTCGCACAGCGCCAGCGGCTGCTGAGCGCGCCCGCGCCGTCGTCGCTGATGGATCGCGTGCGTTTCGACATGGCGCTGGCGGCGGCCGACTTCAACTACCGGTCCGCCATCCGCCAGCAGGAGCTGCGGGTCTACGAGCTGGCGAGCTACGCGAGCGTGGAGGGCCAGGTCATCCCGCTCCTGCCGAGGTCCGTCTCGCGGCCGGTGTCGGATGCGATCGCGGGCCTGCACTCCCTGTACGCGCTGGCCGGCTTCGACCAGTACTACCTGGTGCACGCACACTTCGCGTTTCCGTACGCGAGCGCCGCGCCCGTGGATGCCCTGCGCGGCTACTACCTCGAGGCCCAGCGCACGTACGGTGTGAACGCGAGCTATCTCGCCTCCATCAACTTCATCGAGAGCTCGTTCGGCCGCAACAACGGCCCGTCGTCAGCTGGTGCTTTGGGTCCGATGCAGTTCCTGCCTGGCACCTGGGCTAACTGGGGCCAGGGCGGCAACATCAACGACCCGCACGACGCGATCATGGCCGCCGCGCGCTACCTGGTCCACTACGGCGCGCCGGGCGACATGCGGACGGCGATCTTCCACTACAACCTGGACTACGACTACGTCGACGCGGTCGAGTTCTTCGCCCGCGTCATCCGTGACGACCCGACCTGGCTCGACCGTCTCTACTACTGGAACACCTTCGGCTAATCCTCCCCACGCTGGGGAGGTCGGCTCCGCGCAGCGCAGCCGGGTGGGGGCGTCAATCAGGGAACGTCCTTTAGAGTAGGTACTCATGGAGTACCGGATCGAACAGTTGGCCCGGGCCTCCGGGATGGCCGTCGACACGATCCGCTTCTACCAGGGCAAGGGCCTGCTCGACGCCCCCCGCCGCGAGGGCCGCGTCACCTGGTACGGCGAGAGCCACCTCGAGCGGCTGCGCCGCATCCGCGACCTGCAGCGCCGGGGCTTCACGCTCACCGTGATCCGGCGCTTCCTCGAGGGCGAGCTCGAGCCCTCCGACGAGTCGCTGGTCGCGGCCGTCACACGGCCAAGCTCGCCACAGACCCTCACCCTCGACGAGCTTGCCGAGCGCAGCGGCGTGGCGGTGCCCCTGCTCAAGAACCTCGAGCAGGCCGGGCTCCTCGTACCGGTCGAGGGCGGCGACGTGCCGCTCTACCCCGGTGACGACCTGGACGCCATCGCCGCCGGGATGAAGCTCATCGCGGCCGGCGTGCCGCTGGGTCCGCTGATCGAGCTGGCAAGCGAGTACGCGGACGCCACCGACCGCGTGGCCAGGCAGGCCGTCGACCTGTTCGACAGGCATGTGCGCGAGCGCATCCAGTCAGAGGGCGGGGAGACCGAGGCCGCCGAGCGCCGGCTGCTCGAGCTCTTCAACGAGCTGCTCGAAGCGAGCGGACTGTTGGTGAAGCATCACTTCCAGCGCACGCTGCTGCGCGCGGCGCGCGAGCACATCGAAAAGAAGTCATGAGGCTGGCAGTCACATCGCTGACCGTGCGGGAGCTGGACCGCACGCCCGACCTGGTCGAGCTCGCGGGCGCCGCGCGCGATGCCGGGCACGAGGTGCTTCTCATCGAGCGACCAATGCCAGACGCCGTGAGCGTCGCCGGAATCGGCACCGCTTACGAGATCGTGGGCGCGCCCGACGGGGTCGTGCTCGAGGACGCGAGCGGCGCGATCGTAGACCGCGAGGCAGGAAACAACGGCGTGCAGGCCGCGGCTCGCATGTGGCGGCGCTGGCGCGAGATGCTTCGAGCGCAAGACGCGGGCCCGCTGCCGCCCGGCGCCGGACCGATCGCCATCGGCGGTTTTGCTTATCGGACCGATCGCGATCCATCGGGTCCCTGGTCGGGGTTCCCATCGCTGCTGCTGCGCGTGCCCGCGCTCGCCGTGGCGCGCGTCCGTGGCCGCACCTTCATAACGTCCTCGACGCCTGACGCCGAGCAGCTCCTCGACGTCGAGCCATCGACGGCTCGCGCTCCGCTCGCGCGCACTCTCGAGGTGACGCCCGTGCGCAATCCCGTGGCGTGGGCCGCGGCGATCGATTCTGCGGCGGCACGGCTCCGCGCGGGCGAAGCGACGAAGGTGGTCCTGGCGCGCGAGGTCATCGCGCGCGGCGACGGCGTGATGCCGGCCGGGATGGTCGCGCGCTCGCTGCGGTCGGCGTATCCGTCGTGCTTCACGTACCTCATCACGGGCGCCGATGGCACCGCCTTCGCAGGTGCCTCACCGGAGCTGCTCATCAGGCGCATCGGGTCGCACGCCCACGCCCAGCCGATGGCCGGCTCGGTCGCGCGCGGCGCCACGGAGGCTGAAGACGAGCGCCTGGCGCAGCAGCTGCGGTCCAGCCGCAAGGACGCCGCCGAGCACGACGTGGTGTCGCGGTTCGTGGTCGAGGCGTTGCGACCGTTCTCTCGCAGCGTGGCCGCACGACCACCCGAGGTCGTGCGCTTCACCAACATCCAGCACCTCGCGACGTCGGTCGACGCGGAGCTGACCTCGCCGGCTACAGACGCGCTCGACCTCGCGGCCGCCCTCCACCCCACCCCCGCGGTCGGCGGCTGGCCGCGTGAGGCGGCCGATGGCATCATCGACGACCTCGAGTCGATGGAGCGCGGCTGGTACGCGGGTGGGGTCGGTTGGACTGATGGCAACGGCGACGGCGAGTTCGCAGTGGCGCTGCGCTGCGGCCTGCTGTGGGAGGACGGCGCGCGGCTCTACGCCGGCGTGGGCGTGATGCCCGACTCAGATCCCGCGCGCGAGCTCGAAGAAACGGATCTGAAGTTCAAGGCTCTGCTGTCCGCGCTCACCTAGCCAACTATATCCACTGGTGATATAGTGAAGCTGTGAGCCTGTCACGAGCTGCGTTCTACATCCTGCTGTCACTGCGCGATCGCGAACGCCATGGTTACGACATCCTGAAAAGCGTCGACGCCCTTGCTCGCGGCAGCCTTGGCCTTGGCCCCGCGACGCTGTACACGAACCTCGCCCGAATGCTGGATGCGGGGCTCATCGTCGAGGTCGATGGCAACGCCGAGGGCGATGATCAACGGCGCCGTTATTACCGCCTGAGCGGACAGGGACGGAGAGCGCTCGCGGCCGAGGTAAAGGACATGGAGCACGCGGTGAAGGTGGCTGGGATTCGGCAACTGAGGCCGGCGCGGTGACGTTTCCGCTGGCCTGGCCCGAGAAGCTGTACGGCTTGATTCTCCTGGCCTACACGCGGCGCTTCCGGGAGCGCCACGAGCACGAGATGCGGCTGGTCTTTCGCGAACTGCTTCACGACGCAAGCTACAGCCGCGCCCGACTGGTGCGCCTGGTGCTGATCGATCTCGTCAACGGCCTCCGCAGTCCGGACCGCCTGCCGAGTCGAGATCTTGTCCTCTGGAGCGGATTTTTCGGCGTCCTCATCGTGGTCTTTTCGATCAGCGCGCAGATCTTCCATCCCGGCCGGTACCTGGGCTTCCCAGTCGTTGCCGCTCCGTTTGTCGCGTTCATCGGCGCCGGTTTCTGGGGATCCCGGCGCACTCACTCGATCGCAGGCGGCATGTGTACCTGCCTGGTCATCGGCCTCGTCGCAAGCTCGATGCTGCTTTGGGACAAGCTGCTGTTCGGGTTCTGGTACTACCCGGACTCCTTCAGCTTCGTCATGAGCATCGCGATGCAGGCCGCCTTCTGCCTGCTGCCCGGTTTGGTCGGTGCGCTGATCGGGGCCGCCCTGCCGCGACGAAACTCAGCTCCGCAGCGCTGACGCGGCTGCCTCCCAGCACACGCGATGGCCGTTGACGCTGTCCTCGCGCTTGTAGCGAACGACGACCATCGTCGAGGTCTGCGCACCCAGCGCATCGGTGATCGCGGGCTCGAGGCCTGAACGCTCGGTGACGGGGCTGTAGACCAGCCCATAAAGACGAGCGACCTGCGCGAAGTCGAGCCCCAGCGGCGTGGCGAAGATCTCTTCGAACACGTCGGTGTGCTGCGCCTGCGGGAGGAAGTTGAACACGCCACCGCCGTTGTTGTCGCAGACGACGATCGTCGCTTTGATTCCGTGCCTCCGGAGCGCCCACAGTCCGTTCATGTCGTGATAAACGGAAAGGTCTCCAAGCAGAAGCACCGTCGGATTCGATGGTCGCGCCGCCGCGATGCCCAGACCAGTCGACACGAGTCCGTCGATTCCGCTAGCGCCGCGATTGCCGTAGAACGTCTGACCCGCTCGCGCAAAGGGCCAGAAGCTGTCGGCGGCTCGAATGGGCATGCTCGAGCCCACGAAAACCTGCGCGGTGTCCGGCGCCTTCGCCGCGAGCGCGCGCACGATGTGGCCCTCGTAGACCGGCGTGGAGACGAGCGTTGCGGCGATCGCGGCGGTCGCCTTCCTGCCGGCGCTAACCCACTCGTCGCGCCACGCGCCGACGTCGGCCGGCGGCAGGCTCTCGATGAGCGCCTGAGGATCGCAAACCAGAACGTTGCTTGCGACCTGGTCCTCGTCGCGCCACATGCGGTCCGGATCGACGAGGAAAGTCGGCGCCGCAGCGGCGGCGAGCCAAGCGTTCATCACCTTCGACGTTGGCGTGCCGCCGAGCCGGATCACCAGGTCAGGTCCGTGCTGCAGCGACCAGCCCGCGCGCAAGAGAGCCTCGTAGGACTCGATCGCCGCACCTGATTCCTGACGCCTCAGCTGCGAGCTCGGCTCGGCCAGGAGTGGCACCCCGAGGCGGTTTAGTCCGGGCGCAAGCCTCGCTCCGTCGCGCATCTCGCCCGCGATCACCAGCGGCCGCTTTGCTTGCCGCAGCGCGGAGGCCACGGAGGCGACCTGGTCCGTGGTCGGCATCAGCCGGCCGGCGCTCATCGACTGCGGCGACTCGCCGATCGGGGTTGGCACCTGCCCGGGCGGCGGCACCAGCGGCTCCCGAAACGGGAGGTTCAGGTGCACCGGTCCGTTAAGCGCCTCCGCGTATGCGCGCGCCGCAAGGCGTCGCCACAAACGCGCCGCGTTCGGGGCTTCGATTGGCGGCCCTGGGTCGAAGAACCAGCGCACAGCCGTGCCGAACAGCCGCTGCTGATCGATCGCCTGGTTGGCGCCGACGTCACGTAGCTCAGGTGGCCTGTCCGCGGTGATCACGATCAGCGGCGTGCGCGAGTGGAACGCCTCGACCACCGCGGGATGAAACTCAGCTGCTGCGGTGCCTGACGTGGAAAGCAGCACCACCGGCTTGCCGGTGGCCTTGGCGAGACCGACGCCGAAGAAGGAGCCCGACCGTTCGTCGACCTGCATGAAGACGTTTGTCTTCGGATGCCTCTGCAGCGCCATTGCGATCGGCGCCGACCGCGAACCAGGCGACACGCACGCGTACTCGACGCCCTGCACGGCGAGCTCGTCGACGAACGTCGCCGCGAACGACTGCGCTACGTCCATAGGCTTATCTCGTGGACGGTGTGGTCACGCTTCTGCACGGCTTCACCCTCACCGGCGCGAGCTGGGACGAGCTGGTCGCGAAGATGCCCGCCGGCTGGAAGTGGATCGCGCCCGACCTCCGCGGTCACGGCGCCGCCCCGACCTCGCCCGCAACGATGGATGACTGCGCCGCCGACCTCGTGGCGTTGTGGGACCAGCTCGGAATCGAACGAAGCCACGTCGTCGGTTACTCGATGGGCGGCCGGCTCGCGCTGCACGTGGCGGTCAGACTACCCGAGCGAACTCGATCATTGCTGACAATCGGCGCACACGCCGGCCTCGACGACGAGGCTCGCGCGACGCGGCGCCAGGCCGATGACAAGCTGGCCGAGCGAATCGAGCGCGAGGGGGTCGAGTCTTTCGTCCAGCACTGGGAGTCGCGGCCACTGTTCGCCGGCATCAAGCGTCGCGGACCTGGGTTCGCGGCCTGGCTCCACCGGCTGCGAATGGGAAACCAGGCCGATGGGCTCGCCGCGTCGCTCAGGGGCATGGGCGCGGGGGCGATGGCGCCGCTCTGGGACGAGCTCGACGCGATCGACCTGCCGTGCACGTTCGTCGCCGGCGAGGACGACGCCCAGTTCATGCGCGCCGCGGCGCGGCTCAGGCATACCGTCGACCGCTCGCGCATCCGCAGCGTCGCCGACTGCGGCCATTCCGTCCAGTTCGAGCAGCCCGACGCGACCGCTTCGATACTCGCCGATCACCTCGGCTGGGCGACCACGGCCACCTCGAGCTCGACCCGGGCCTGAACGCCCGCGGCGTAACGCGCGGCGCCAAGCCGCTCCCGGTCGAGCATGCCACCGTGCGCAACCGGCCGCAGCACGAACCGGTTCACCTTGCCTCGCTGGAGCATCGCCTCGACCTCGCGCGCGACGTCCTGGGGCCGAATCGCGGTGATCAGGACGTCCATCAGATGATGAGCCCCACCGTGAGCAGCAGCGCGAACGCGAGCTCGGCAACGGCCATCCGCTTGAGCGCGGCCACCAGCGCGGGCGGTGACGTGGTCGCGAAGGCAGTTCGCACCGGCACCGCTGCCACGGGGATCGCGAAGTGCACGGCCATGACCGTGACCGGGGCGAGGTGCGACACGAACACCACGATCGGGATCGCGAACGCGGCCGCGGTCAGAACCGCCAGCAGATACCGCGTGCGCTGCCGCCCGATGAGCGTTGCCAGCGTCTGTTTGCCAGCGGCGGCGTCGGTTTCGATGTCGCGCAGGTTGTTCAGCACGAGGATCGCGCTCGCGAGGAACCCCATCGAGCATCCGAACAGAATCGCGAGCGGTGTAATCAGCAGCGATTCGACATACACCGTCCCGCACGTCGCAACCAGTCCGAAGAACACGAACACGAAGAGCTCGCCCAGGCCGAGGTAGCCGTACGGGCGCGGGCCGCCTGTATAGAGCCAGCCCGCGAGCAGGCACGCGGCGCCGGCGATGAGCAGCCGCCAGTCGGTGGCGACGCTCAACGCGGTGCCCACCAACGCAGCCACGCCAAACGCACCGATTGCGGCACCTCTCACCTGCGCCGGCGGCACGACGCCCGACGAAGCCGCGCGCACCGGCCCAACGCGAGCCGGCGAATCAGCGCCGCGGCGGTGGTCGGAGTAGTCGTTCGCGAAGTTGACTCCCAGCTGCATGCAGACCGCGACCACCAGCGCTCCCAGACCTGCAAACGGCCGGATGCTCCCTTGATGGATCGCGATCGCGGTGCCTGCGAGCACCGGCGCCACCGAGGCGGCGAGCGTCGCGGGGCGGACGGCCGACCACCAGACCGCGCGCGAAGTCAGCGTGCCGGCGGCCACAGCCATTTACGGACGCTTCGGAAACTTCTTGAAGTCGGGTTTCCGCTTCTGCACGTAGGCGTCGCGCCCCTCCTGCGCCTCCTCGCTGAGGTAGTACAGGAGCGTCGCGTCACCAGCGAGCTGCTGGATGCCCGCGAGCCCATCGTCGGCGGCGTTGAATCCGGCCTTGAGCAGGCGCAGCGCGAGCGGGCTCAGCTCGAGCATGCGACGGCACCACGCGACCGTTTCCGCTTCGAGCTTGTCGAGCGGCACGACCTTGTTAACGAGGCCCATGTCGAGCGCCTGCTGCGCGTCGTACTGCTCGCAGAGAAACCAGATCTCTCGCGCCTTCTTCTGCCCGACGATGCGTGCGAGCAGGCCCGAGCCGTAGCCGCCGTCGAAGCTGCCGACGCGTGGCCCGGTCTGACCGAAGCGCGCATTGTCGGCGGCGACCGTCAGGTCGCACACGACATGAAGCACGTGCCCGCCGCCGATCGCGTAGCCCGCCACCATCGCCACCACGGGTTTGGGCAGGCGGCGAATCTGGACCTGCAGGTCGAGCACGTTGAGCCGGCCGACGCCCTTGGGGTCGATGTAGCCGTCGTCGCCGCGGATGCGCTGGTCGCCGCCCGAGCAGAACGCCTCGGTGCCCGCGCCGGTGAGGATGACGACCCCGATCGACTGGTCGCTACGCGCCGCCTCGAACGCGGCTGACATCTCGACCACGGTGGTCGGCCGGAACGCGTTGCGGACCTCCGGCCTGTTGATCGTGATCTTGGCGATGCCGTCCCACGTCTCGTAGAGCACGTCCTCGTACTCGCCCGCCTTGACCCACCCGCCCTTAGGGCGTGCCTGATCTTTCAAGCTCACACTCCTAGAGCGATCGCTAGCACTATTTGAATCGTAGACGAATCAGGCGCGCCGGGTCGGCTTCTTCCTCGGGAACAGACGGACGATCTTGGCGTAGTCGTCGGGCGTGTCGATGTCGTCTGGCCGCCCCTGCGCCGGCACGATGTCGAGGAGCTCCGGATGCGCGTCGAGCAGCTGCCTCGCCCCCGCATCCCCGGCCAGCTGCTCGAGCTCAGGCCAGAGCTCGCGCGCAAGCACGACCGGCGGCGTCCACCTCGTCTTGGGCGTTGAGGAAGCCATGGCGACAGCGGGCCGCGACCCTTCCCGCCGCCACGAGCGCAGCAGCGCGGCCACGGAGCGCGAGCCGACAAGCGGCTGATCGCCCAGGACGATGAGGGCCGCCTCCATGTCGGGGCGCAGCGCGCTGAGCCCGCGCCGCAGCGACGTCGACATGCCTTGCGCCGAGTCCGGGTTGAAGATGAGCTCGGCGGCGCCGTTTACCGCGCTGGCCACGTCCTTCGACGCGTACACGACCACGACCTGGTGACAGCCGCCGTTGGAGGCGGCCTCGATCGCGTGCCTCACCATCGGCTGGCCGTCGAAGTCCAGCAGCAGCTTCTCGGTGTCACCCATGCGCGAGCTCGAGCCCGCCGCAAGCACCACCGCGCCGACCGGCAGAAGCGATGCAGCGAGGCGCTCGCTCGACGGTCGCGCCGCGCGGATCCACTCCACCTCGGCCGAAGCCTCGGTGGCGGCCTTGGCGAAATCGTGCAGGCGCGCGCTGTCGGCGTCGACCGCGATGACCTTGCGTCCCGAGAGCGCCGATAGGTCAGGGATTGCGTCGGGCACTCCGACCACGGCGAGCGTCGCGCAGTCGGGACGCGACACGGCATGCTGCAGCGCCGGCACCAGGTCGCGCCCGCGCACCACGACGCTGTGCGGTCCCTCGGGCTCGCGATAGGTGCGCCCTCGGATGGGCACCTCGAGGTCGCTCATTACGAAAACGGGCACGTCCTCAGCATGCCACGGTGCGCCGCTAGTCTTGACGGGATGCCAGTCATCGGTGCACATGTCGATTCTTCGGGCGGACTGCACCTTGCGTTCGAGCGCGCGAAGGCCATGGACGCGGACGCGATCCAGTGCCATCCGACCCCGCCCGGCTTCTGGGGCTCACCGAAGCTCGACGAGGCGCGCATCGCGACGTTCAAGGAGGCGGCTGACAGGTACGGCCATCCGCCCTTTTACTTTCACGCCGTCTACCTGATCAACCTCGCGGGCGACGACACGACCTTGCGGCAGCGCTCCGAAAGCACACTTACGGGCTACCTGAGGTCCGCCGATGAGCTGGGCATCAGCGGCGTGATCTTCCATACCGGCTCGCACAAGGGGGCCGGATTCGAGAAGACGCTGCCGACCATCATCGGCCACCTGCAGAAGGTGCTCGAGCGCGCGGACCCGAAGCAGGCTCGCCTGCTCATCGAGAACAACGCGGGCCTGGGCGGATGCGTCGGCGCGCGGTTCGAGGAGATCGCGACGATGATGGCGAAGCTAAATGACAAGCGCGTCGGCGTGTGCTTCGACACATGCCACGCGTTCGCTTCGGGCTATGACGAGCGCAGCGCCGAAACAGTGAGCAAGACCATCGACGAGCTGGACAAGGTCGTGGGATTGAAGAACGTCGACGTCGTCCACTGCAACGACTCGGTCACCGGCCTTGGCTCCAACCGCGATCGCCATGCCAACATCGGCGGCGGGCAGATCGGCGACGAGGGCTTTCGCGCCCTCCTGCACGAGCCGAGGCTCGACCGTATGCCCTTCATCCTCGAGGTCCCCGGCGCCGGCGACGGACCCGACGCCGAGCAGGTCGCGACCCTGCGCCGGCTCGCTGCGAGCTAGGCGTCGCTCAGGCGCTTGACGACCGCCGGCTCCACCGCGGAGCACGCCGGCTGGCGAGACCTGCCACGACCCACATTCTTGCCGCCAACTTCGGCAGCCACCAGCGGATAACCGGCCCGCCGCCGTCGACCAGCCGGTGGTTCTCCATCTCGCGCTGGAGGTCCTGCAGCTGCCTCCAGGCCATCTCCTCGTTGTAGTAGCTGTTCATGTCACGACCTCCTTAACCGCCGTTATCTCTACATTGGTTATTATAACCAATGTACACCGTGCAGCGGTTACGTTAGGATGAAACACTGATGGCGGACAGGGAAACGGCCACCGGCCCAATCGGGCTGGTCCAGGCCTTCGTTAACAGCGCCGACCTCCAGGACGGTCCCGAGGGGCTGTCGACCCCCGAGGCCCTCACCACCTGGCTCTCCGGCCACGGCCTGATGCGGGCAGGTGGTGCCTCCGATCAGGACGACCTGCGGCATGCGGTCGCGCTGCGGGAGGCGCTGCGCGGCATCATCGGCGCCAACTGGGGCGGCGCGGTCTACCCCGTCGACGTGGCCACGCTGAACGAGGCGGCGTCGGCCAGCAAGCTGCGGGCACGGTTCGGATCCGACGGCAAAGCGCGCCTCGAGCCGGACGCCAACGGCGTCACAGGTGCGCTCGGCCGGATCGTGGCCGCGGCGTTCACGGCCATGGCCGACGACGACTGGACCAGGCTCAAGCTGTGCAGCTCGCTTACGTGCCGGTGGGCGTTTTTCGACCGATCTCGGAACCACTCCAGCCGCTGGTGCACCATGGCGTCGTGCGGCAACCGCGAGAAGGCGCGGCGCTTTCGCGCGCAGGCCAGGAAGGCCTGACTAAGCCCGGGCCGCTTTCACGTCGCGCATTCCGGCGCCCGTGCCGGCGAAGCGCACTACTGTGAGCTCGGCAAGGATGCCAAGCGCAGTCTCCTCCGCTGCGCGGCTGCCGAGGTCCAGACCGATAGGCCCGTGCACACGCGCGATCTGCTCCTCGGTGAAGCCTTCCTTGCGCAGGGCGTCGAAGCGGTTGGAGTTCGTCTTGCGGCTGCCGATGGCGCCGATGTAGCCGACGTCCTCCTTCAGCACCGACCGGAGCGCGGGCAGGTCGAACTTTGGATCGTGCGTCAGGATCACCACGTACGTCGATCGGTCAAGCGTGAGCTTGCCCAATCCCTCGTCGGGCCACGAAACGAGCAGCTCATCCGCTTCGGGAAACCTCTCGCGCGTCGCGAACCTGACGCGCGCGTCGATGACCGTGACGCGATAGCCCATCACTTTCGCGAGCCGGTGGAGCGGGATCGCAATGTGAATCGCGCCGACGATGACCAGGTGCGCCGGGCGGCGGAACGGTTCGATGAACCAATCGCCGTCGCGCCGCGCGAGCTCGGTACCCGGGGGCGTGCCCTCGACCAGCTGGGACTCGCCAGTCACCAGGTTCGTGCGCAGGGTCGCCGGCTTGTCCTTCTCGAGCATGCCGATCAGCTGCGTCTGAACCGGGTCGAGAGGCTGCACGAAGACCTCGATGTGACCGCCGCAAGCGAGCCCGACCTCGAATGCCACATCGTCGGCGACGCCGAAGGCGGCGATCTTCGGCTCGCCCGATTTAAGGACCTTCTGCGCCTCCTCGAAGACGGCGCCCTCGATGCACCCGTTGGACACCGAGCCGGCCATCTTGCCCGAGCGCGTGACCGCCATCCTTGAGCCGAGCGGCCGCGGGCTCGAGCCCCACGTCTCCACCACCGTGGCGAGAGCGATCTGCTCACCCGCTTCGTTCCACGCGCGCAGCTCGTCGAGGATCTCCCGCATGTTTCCTACTTATACGCGGGGCGGCGACCAAGCCCTGACAGCAGCCGGCCCAGGTCGTCGAGGGCCTGCACGTTGTGCGCGGCCAGGAAGTCGTCGCAGTAAGGCAGCGCTGCCGCCATGCCGCGTGTCAGCGGCTCGTAGCCCTCGCTGCCGATGAGCGGGTTCAGCCAGATGAGGCGG
>Ga0207646_10003522_pt1 | contig 17632 bp, 11 predicted proteins | sample KBSK5502metaG_FD_184343 | JGI IMG/M metagenome (GOLD analysis project Ga0207646, IMG submission 184343) | Corn, switchgrass and miscanthus rhizosphere microbial communities from Kellogg Biological Station, Michigan, USA - KBS K5-50-2 metaG... | ecosystem: Host-associated > Plants > Roots >... | reverse complement strand
ATTTCAAGGTGGCTCTACCGCTTTTGCTACTGTGGGACACCAGGAAGCCTTGCACGCGCCAAGCTATCATCATCGTTCATCAGGTGAAACCGTATGAGGTGCGAAGTTTGCCCTATTGTCTGCCTGGGAGTATACGCGACTTCTTGCGTCATAGAGGTGACCGAGATAAACATGCTCCTACCCTGCTTCAAAAGGAGTCGGTAGTCAGGCGGGTAGCTCTCAGCCATGCCCTTCCCCAAAGAGCCCGCGTTCATCGAAGGCGACGAACGCGGGCTTCCTGGCTCTTAGGATCGTTTGAAACCAGTTGTCATACTCTTTGTAGTCATCTCATGGCAACTTCCATACTAAAATTTTACTGGGGGAGCGCAAGCACATCGGGCGCAGTCTGTAATACTGAGAACAGGAAGCATCCAGAAGCATTGTTTGATGTTGTCTTGAATACGAATAGAGGATGTGAAAGACATAGGTATCGTTTCTGGTTGTATGCAGATCGCACTGAATGGCGATTACGTATGGACCATGAGACCATCGACCTGAGTACACCTAACAGTGGTGATTTGTTAGTTATCAACAAGCTATCCACCAAGATAGACAATGACTCGCTTTACAAGGTGACTATTTTGCCTCGAACAGATCCAATCGAACCGTGAAACCCTGGTAAAGCGGTTGCTACAGCGTTGCTACATTTTTCGGCAATGTGGGGATTGGGGGTAGGAGTGAGAGGACAAATAAAACGAGGTAGGAAGCCCTTTCTTGAGCGTTTTTCCTACCTCGCTTTTGTGGTCGGGGCGAGAGGATTTGAACCTCCGACCACCTCAACCCCATTGAGGTGCGCTACCGGGCTGCGCTACGCCCCGCTACTTGGAATAAGTGCAGTATAGCAGAAAGAGCGACTTCCCGTCAAGTGCCGATTTGTCCCGAAAACGCCCACCGGGGTTGCCCTTTCAACGTGGTACATGTATACTTTCCAGCAGAAGCCAACGGTGGCCCCATAGCTTTACACATTCCGAGGAAGAATGCAATCGTATATCAAACTCTCTGGTGAGGTACAGGCAGCCCTACAGGCACAGCGCCCCGTCGTGGCGCTCGAATCGACCGTCATTGCTCATGGCCTGCCTTATCCGGCCAATATCGAAGTCGCACAGGCCATGGAATCAGCCATTCGCAGCGAGGGCGCCATACCAGCTACCATCGGTATACGTAATGGCAAGATCGTAATTGGCCTGTCTAAAGATGAGATCGAGCAGTTGGGCACCACACAACACGTTCTCAAGGTGAGCAGGCGCGACCTGGCGGTAGCCCTGGCTACAGGACAGCCAGGCGCAACCACAGTCGCCGGAACAATGCTGTGCGCCAGCATGGTCAATATTCGCTTCTTCGCCACAGGCGGCATCGGTGGAGTGCACCGGGGCGCTGAGACAAGTTTGGACATCTCCGCCGATTTAACCGAGCTGAGTCGCACACCAGTGCTCGTTGTCTGCGCCGGGGCAAAATCAATCCTGGACCTGGACCTCACATTAGAATACCTGGAGACTCAGGGTGTGCCCGTGATTGGCTGGCAAACCGCTGAGTTCCCCGCCTTCTATGTGCGCTCCAGCGGTCGGCGCTTGATCCATCGCGCCGATGAAGTCTCCACTATCGCTGCCATCGCGCGTGCGCAATGGGAATGCCACTTGCACGGGCTGGTCGTCGCCTGTCCTATCCCAGAAGAGTACGCAATGGAACCTGGCCCGCTGGAGGCAGCTACCGAGGAAGCGTTACGTCTTGCACGTGTGCAGGGTATCCAAGGAGCAGACACCACACCATTTCTGCTTGCACATGTAGCGAAAGCGACCTCCGGCGAGAGCGTCGAGGCAAACAAGGCCCTGCTCATCAATAATGCTCGATGGGCAGCGCGCTTTGCGTGCGCGTATTTTAGTAAGTAGATGGTTGATTTCCTGGCCTGCAGGGACTACAATACATACAGGTATACGCTACAACAGAGCGTCCACCAACACATCAAATTCGTTTAGGGCGGCCGCGAAGGTAGCCCCGACAAAGGAGCATCGTGCCGTGAGTGTTAAACTGCGCAAAGTTTTTGGGGGCATTATCCTTACCATCCTTTGGGTTTGTGGTTTCTTATTTATCCGCCCCACACTCGTTTTCGACTTTGGTGCCGGCATTACTGTGAACTTGAAGTTCGCAGTGGCTGTCATAGGCCTCCTCATCATAATCCTCTATCATATTTTTTACCGCTCGAGTACCGAGATAACCAAGCTGAGCCTGACCTGTTCGCTCACCATTGCATGGCTAGCTGTAGTATTCTTCTACCCGTTTCAACCAAACCAGGGGACAGAAGCAGCATACGTAGCAGGAAAGATATATGATGGTGCTGTTGGTTTCTTCACCCTCCTCAGCGGCCTGGCAGTCTGCGTGTTGTGGGTAAGATTCTTTGCAGACGATATCAAGATAGAGGAATAGTTTGTAACGTGGGGAGGAAACTGGCTTCTCATCTGAGATTGAAATTTGAGAAGAAATGGGCACCGGTGCTAGTGCCCATTTCTGTTGTGTTAGTGCCGGAAATACCGTTGACCCGTTAAGATCATAGCAATGGCATAGTGATTCGCCATACGAATGGTTTCTTCATCGCGAATAGAGCCACCTGGCTGGATAATCGCCGTAATACCGGCCTTGGCCGCGGCTTCTACGCCATCTGCGAAAGGGAAGTAAGCATCGGAAGCCAGCACCGACCCGCGTGCGCGTTCTGCCGCTTTGTCTAATGCAAGTTGCACACTGGCCAGGCGGTTCATCTGTCCTGCACCAACACCTACCACCGCCAGCTTATGAGCCAGCACAATTGCATTAGACTTGACATGTCGCACCACCTTCCACGCAAACATCAGATCCGTCACCTCTTCCAATGTCGGTTCGCGCTCCGTCACGACACGATACGCCACTTCTTGCTCGCTCTGTGTATTGGGCGTCTGTAAGAGTAAACCTCCACTGATACTGCGTACGTCAAGCTGACCACCGGCGAATGAGTGCTTGTTCGTACCGTTCAAACTACTCGCCTCCAGCGGGCGATGCGTTGCCAGTAACCGCAGATTCTTTTTTTGGTGTAATAGAGCAAGCGCCTCGGGAGTAAATTCAGGGGCAATGATCGCTTCATAGAACAACTGGCTGATCTCATGAGCAGTATCCGCGTCAAGTGGACGGTTGCAGCCAATGATCCCGCCAAAGGCTGAAATAGGATCGCCCGCATGTGCCCTTTTGTAAGCCTCCAGCGGTGTGTCATCGCAGGCTAAGCCGCATGGATTTGTGTGTTTGATAATAACTACCGCTGGGGCACTGAAACTGCTAACCGACGCCAGCGCGGAATCCAGGTCAAGTAAATTATTATACGAAAGCTCTTTGCCTTGCAGCACCTCTGCATCGGCCACTGCCGGGTACGCAGATATCGCTGAAGTTCCGATCCGGCGGTAAACAGCCGCTCGCTGGTGCGGATTTTCACCGTAGCGCAAGGTCTGGACGCGTTGCAAAGAGAGGGTAAGGTCTTCGGGGAAGTATTCCGGCCTAGCGGCCTGTGCGCGCAGGTACTCCGCAATAGCAGTATCATAGCTGGCGGTATGCTGGAAAGCAATCGCTGCGAGTCTGCGCCGCGTTTCAAAACTTACCTCGCCTTTTTCTCGTAACTCCTGCATCACGGGCGCGTAATCTTGCGATCTCACCAGTACGATTACATCCTGGAAGTTCTTAGCGGCGGCTCGGATCAGAGAGACTCCACCAATGTCAATCTGTTCCTGCGCCTCGCTCATCGTTGTGTCCGGGCGAGCAACAGTCTCAGCGAAAGGGTAGAGATTCACAACTACTATATCAATAGGGGCCATACCATGCTCCTGCAGTTCTTGCAAATGGGCATCGCTTTCACGCTGGGCAAGGATACCGGCAAAAATAGCAGGATGTAAGGTCTTGACACGCCCCTCAAGTATCTCAGGAAATCCGGTAAGTGTGCTGACCAGTTCGACTTCAATGCCCTCTGTTCCTAGCGCATTGGCAGTACCGCTGGTTGAGAAAATAGTGACATTCTGTGACTGTAGTGCACGTGCTAACTCCGTGAGTCCATCGCGGTTAGCAACGCTGATTATCGCTCGCATCGAAGTATCCTTTCAGGCTATTGCCTAATGCTCTCATACCAGTATACCTTACAACTCTCTCTTTTGGTTGGAAAATAAAAAACAACCCGGGTTGAGAATCCTTAACCAAAACTTGGTACTTTCCTGCTACCAAACGAGCACGCATACAAGAACCTTGAAAAGGCTATGGTAATATCTCAACCGTATTAACTATTCAAAAAATATCAATAGATTTCACTTCAGTTTACGGTGTTTCAGCCGTAACTGCCTCTCTATCGCGTACAACGAGCGCGTTGTCAGGTAACTGCATACGCTTGTGAATATGTAGAGGCTCTGCTAATGGCCTCTTCACAAGCGCAACATAACCAGTCGCCAGGTTCTTCCTGGAGTGACTCGATCAGTAACCTGCATAGGGGTGTAACGCGCAGGATTCGATAACAGTGTAACGAGATGCTTCCACAGGTGTGGTGAGCCAGGCATTGCTATGCCCTGAACCAGTCCTGGGTGGGAATTTCAGCACTCGTACAGCACAAACTTGTAGGAAAAGGTAGGTTTTTATGCGAAAGCTACGACGTAGTCCTATCGACTCTCCATCGGCACGACGCAGGCGTTTTTCGCCATTAGTACTGGTTGGGGTAATTGTGTCACTGGCTATCGCCCTTGCAGGAGGAGTTGTCTTCCTCTTGCCACGTATAGGATCGCACGCGGCAGCGGCAGTAAATGGGGATTGCAGCTTGATCGTGCCCGCGCAGCCGCTGACTGCGCAAGGATTAGCAACACCATATCAAATGGTGGCCACGAATCCCGCCAATGGCCCATGTAATGAGGCCAACGCTGACCAGGCAGCCTTCGTCCAGGCCGCAGTCATAGATCCTGTAACAGGGCAAATCAGTATCTATGATCCACTGGTGATTGACAAGGGCACACAGCCAGCCATGCCACCTATAGTGCCAAAATTGCCCGGCAGAGGTATAGTAGGTATCTGGTTCGGTTCCAACGGCAATACCCTGACCTTGCAGGGCACAGGCACTAGCCTTCAGGACGGTCATTGTGTCAATGGTGTCGGTGACTCCATCTTCGGGCAAGTCTCCTATTGTAATTCACCGGCTTTCTTCAAGGCTGCCAATGCGGCGATCCAGGCTGGCAAGCTCGTTTCCCCGCCATTAGGGAGAGCGAAGGATGGCCTTCCCTGCCCAACCTCACGCGATTTTGCGCTCGTTGACCAGGATCAAAGCGATAACGTGACGACGACTTACCTGGTGACCGGCAATGGACAAACGGCACAGATGACCGCCGCCAATATGGCTGCCCTGCAGAACGATAATGTGCAGGTCCAGCACAATGGCAGCGATGAACGCTTGCTCGCCATCGCACTAGATGGAGCGTTGGGTTGTAAGCCCATGATGGCACCCGACCTGGCCGATCCGGGACAGATGGTCACTGCTTTGCCGCTCAATGAACTGCAGGCAGCCGCCCACCAGGCCGCTCCCGTGGCGCTTGTGCCGGCCCGCGATCCCATGGTTCTGATGAACGGCCTCCCAAACCTGAATAAGCTTAACGCCTATCGTGTGGGAGTAGACCAGTCGAAGGTGCAGAGCTTGAACGCCGCCAGCACGAAGATATATTGTACAAATCTGCTCGCCATCGGGCCACAGCGTCTACTGCTCGACGCTCACCTGACCAAGGCAGCCCCGTCGCCTGACCCGGCGGCCGCAAACACGCTCTTCACCTTCCTGGCGCAGCGTTTCGTCTTTACATTTGGTGCCGATGGACTCAATTGCACGAAATGGTTGGGTGTCCCTGATCCTGTGAGCGTGAAGACAGACAGGAATGGCGAGGCAATTGATGCAACGATTAATGGTACAACCATCTACACCCCGGTTGACTGCTCGGTTAACGGGACGGTGATGATAGGCTGCACAGGGACCACCACTATTAACGGCCAGGCATGCAGCTTTGTGTTCAATGGGAAGGCGCACCAGGTGGACATTACCTGCCCGGCGGCAAAGTAATATCATCCCTCCCTTTGCCTCCCTGCTTAGGCGGAGAGAAGCGGATCAGAGCTTTGGGCAAGGAAGCTCCCCCCAGGCTTCCTTGCCCAGGCTCTGGCCTGGAACGCAGTGGATTGCTCACTTCGCTAACCAGGGGAGCCGTTTTTGCAGCAGTGGCAGCACATCTTCGACCGCCTCATAGCCTGCCATTACAAATTTATGACCCTCGGAGAAATGGTAGAGCGGGACACGGTGAAGCTTTGGTTGAATCACGACATCGGCCTCGCGCATACTATGCATACTGATCGTTGTCATCGCGATACTATAGGAGTGGAGCAGCATGTCAACAATATGCGCTGAACGCGGAGCGCGCTTATGCCGGTTATGTTGCGTCCTGGGCAACGTGTCTGTCGCGCTTCCATGCGCCAGGTTCTGCCCACGCAGCGCCGACGCAATCAGAATATCAGCTCCCATCTCCTTTATGACACTGACGGGTACCGGGTCGTGCATCCCTCCGTCAATCAAGGCATGTTTTCCGATCAGTACCGGGGGAAAGACAGCAGGTACAGAGACGCTTGCCAGTCCTGCCTGCCAGATTGGGCCGCGATCGAGCACAACTCCTGCACGCGTTGCCAGGTCAATTACAACCACCGCGAAAGGCACAGGCAAATCCTCGAAGCAGGTCGTTCCACATAATTCCTCGAACAAATGCTTCACCCCCTTGTTCGAAAAAATGGAGGTGCGAGGGATGCGCCACTTCACAATGTAACGTTGGAATCGTAGAAAGGCCTCCTCCATCTCGTCAAAGGATTTATCCAGCAGGTACATCCCGGCTGGAATGATGCCGATGCTGCAACCTGCAATGTAATCAAATGGTATACCGCACTCGAGCAGATGCTTCATCACACCGATGTGCGCAAAGCCACGCGCACCTCCTGCACCGAAGGCGATTCCAACCGTCTGGCGAGCAATATGGCGGGCAACGAAATCCACAGCTTTTGTGAGGTCCGCACCAGGCGTCAATGTCTCCTGCCGCCTCCAGCACTCTTCAAGCAATACAGTGTCTGCAGGTAGCAGGCGCGCCAGCCGGGTAGTTGCGAGCGAAGTTCCTGCGGCGCCGATCCCCAGTTGCGCGGCATAGCGGTCCTGCACGCCAATTGTTGGCCGTTCGGGAACGTGTGCGACGAACAGGGAACGCTCAACCGGGCTGCTTTCTGAAAAAGGAGCGCGTGATAGGGACACAGCGAGTTGAGCGCTCTGTAAAGCCTCCGCATTCGCCGAGACGAGCACAACCGCTCTCTGGCATAGCTCTTCCACGGCCCGTACCAGCGCAGCCGGTGATTCCTGCGTTGTCACAAACAGGATGTAGTCATAGAAAGTGGCAAGATCGATCAGTGTTGCCTGTACATGTCCGTTCCACAATGTCGTCTGGCCCGCTTTCTTGTGACCATTGACATTATCGCCATCTATGAATGCTGCCAGCGCAGCAAAGTGCTGGCCTTTAGCGGTCACGGTAGGGGCCTTGTGCTTCTGCAAGAGGTCATAACTCTGCGTGCATGCGAGAACCGCGGGGCGCACCTGGTCTGCGTGTGCGGCGAAATGCGGCCCCACAGCCTGGTCAGAACTACATAATTCCAGCAGCAGCACACGCTTACGACTGCGTTCGGCCAGTGCCTGCGCAATATGCATGGCGAGCGAACGCTCTAGCAGCGAGCCGGGAGTATCAACGAAAGCCAGCCAGACGCGCTCAGCTCTTTTTGTAGAGAGAAGCTGCCGGTTTGTGCGCGCCAGGCGCAGTGACAGGATACGGTTGATATTGCGCAGCAGTGTGGGGTAGGCTTCATACAGCGCTAAAAAATCTGCCTGTGTGAGCGACCAGACGGTGGTATCCTCTTCAGCGCGTACCGTGGCCGCCGGCGATTCACCAGTAAGCAGCGACACTTCCCCGAAGCACTCACCAGGCCCTAACCAGCCGGTCGAAAAAGGCGTCCTTGCCTGCTCGCCGTCCTGCAGTAACACGCTGGCAGAGCCAGAGACAACGATATAGAATTGACCGTCCCAGGTGCCCTGCTCCACAATAGATGTACCTTGAGCATAGGTCATTGGCTGCATGTGGGTGAGGATCGCCGCTATCTCGCCGGCAGGCATATCGCGAAACAGGGGGCTGGATTCTACGAGATGTTTTGCTTCGCTGGAGCTCCAGCAAAGCGAATGTGTACTGGTCATAACTTGCTAACCTCTGGCATATTTTAACACAGATATTCTTTCAACAAACCTTCTCTCCTCCTACATATTTATCTATTACTATCTGATACACTGATCCCTGCTGCACGGCTGGCGGAGGGGAGGCCCCCAACTCTTCTTTATTTCGATCCGTTTGAGGATACTGCAATGTCAATCTCGTTCATCAAGCGGCTCGTCTCCGCCAGTACCGCAACGATTTGCTGGTAATGCCAGAGTTCATCGTCATCCAGCTTGCGCCCCTTGCGATCCTTCAGCCACTTCTTGCAAATCTGGTAACCACCGATTGAGAAGTTCCATGCTACTTTGGGTACATTGTCAAAGTATTGTCTCGCGTTGATCCATACCCGCCCCTGTTCTCCTCGCACGTCCTGTTCAGTATAGCGCACCAGCTCAACTAGTGGACTGCCAAAGAGGTTTGTGTCATTTGTGTCGGTTGTATCAGTTGTATCAGTTGTGTCGGTTGTACCGCGTGCGCTCGTGCATACCAAGGGGGATTTTCGGGAGACGGCTTCCATTCCCGAATTGGTCTCGTGAGTATGCACCAGGTTGTTGCCCGCCGCAGAAAAGCTTGTAATCTGCGGAGCATGAGTTTGCATTGTGTGCAAAGCGATCAGTCTGTCCCCAAGCGCGCACAGCGCGCGGAAAAGCTCAACATTCCCAGTCAGAGGCAAACGGGGAAAGTCTATCTTGAGGAAAGGTGCATAACGCTGGCGATAGGCCGGTGAGTAGAAAACGGCATACATATAGGCAAGCACATCTTCCGGCCCAAAAGTTTGCTGGAGATCGCCTCGTCCATCTGTTGCCCAGCTCATGCCCAGCCGCGCAGCGAAATCTGCGATGAACTCTGGCGCGAGGTTCACTCTGCGCTCACCCCCAGCAGTATCGCTATAGAGGTAAAGCGGGAAGAGATTGTTTCCGCCACGCCGGTAAAGGTTGAACTCCGTAATGTAACGTGTGCAGAAAACGATATCCCATGCACCCTGACCGATTACCTGACCGGCACGACCGATTGCCAGCCCGGTGTTCTCTCCAGCCAGCATATGGCGCATCACGCGCTCGCGCCGGTGTACAGCGACGTGCCGGTTGAAGACCGTCCAGCGCCTATCAAAAGGACGATACAGCACCTCTGCAGTTTCGCTCTGCCATGTCCCCTGTCCCAGTTCATTTTTTGCAGCGTCATACTGCCACTGATCCTGGGAGCATAGGCGGAACAATTGCCGCGCTTCGCTTTCTGTCCTGGTTGAGAGGAAGCGCTCAACCTTACTGAGTGCCTCACCTTTCGTCCAGGATATGGCAAATTCATCATGGCACGTAACAATACCTGGGGCCGGGTCGCCATTTGGCCTGAATATATCAGGTACGCTCCACCCGGCCTCATATTCGGCTAAGTACCTGCCATCTCGCGGTGTAAAGAGATAGAATGGGGCCTGCGGGTTGAGTATCGTCCACGGCGTACTGGCAAGTTCGTGCTTTGCCAGCCAGCGGTACTTACCGCCCGTCAGAACGGGAACCCCCTGTGCGCCAGGCGCGTAAACTTCTCTAGCCCCCCACAGGTCCGCGTGATGAACGGTCGCATGGGATGGCGTTCTTGCACCTCGTCGTTTCACGAAGATGCTAATTGCCACACCCTGCTGGATGTCAAAAACGTTCTCATCCTTCGATCCACCAGGAGCCTGCTCCTTCTTCTTACTGTTACCGTGTAGATCAAGAATGTAGATCTCATCGAAACTCCGCAGCAGGCTGCGGCGCATACTACGGAAAGTGGGGTTATCAAGATAGCTGTGATTGGTAACAAAAGCCACAACGCCACAACCTGCCTGCTCAATATGCCACTGTGCAAAGCGCATGAATTTCACATAATCATCACTCAGCCATTTTGCTTGAGCAGGTTTCTTCAGTTCTGGACAACCCTCTTTGTAGGTTTCTAACAGGCCGGTGATCCATTTACCCTTGTTGACCGAGTGCCCCGCATACGGTGGGTTGCCCAGTACGACCAGCAAATCTCGCTTCCCGTAATGCAAAACATCTCCCACCTCATCCAATGTGTTAGCCGGGTAGATGTTCAACCGTTCCTCATCCTGAAGGTTATAGGCCCAGCTGCTCCGTTCTGGCTCCGGTAAATCCAACGCGGCGAGCTGCGCGCCAAGCTTGAGGTGAGCCATCATGTAGGGAGCCATCAGTAATTCAAAACCAACGAGGCGTGGCAATAGATGCTCATGCACATAACCTTGCCACTTCCCAGCGTTTGTCGTTTGTCGAAACGTCTCCCAGATGTGCTTGATTACTGCGTGTAAAAAAACGCCGCTGCCGCACGCAGGATCAAGCACTATTACACGTGCCCTGTCTCCCTCGTCTGTGCCCGTGATAGTAGTCATCACGGTACCAGCTAATCCGTCCTGGCAGTTAAAGCGGGAGCGAAGCAGAAAATCTAGCGAGCGCACTATATAGGAGACAACAGGCTCGGGCGTGTAATAGACGCCACGCAGCTCGCGCAGTTGAGGGTCATACTGTTCCAGGAATGTCTCGTAGAAGTAGATCAGGGGATCTTCCTGGCAAGTGCACTGATTGGAACCGGCCAGCGCTGTATCTATATCGGTCTCAGCTAGCAAGTTCACGAGTTCACCCACGTAATGGCTAAAAGGTTCGTCCCGCAGTTCAGGCCCGCTGAGGCTGGCAAAAAGCTGCTGCAGGAAAGCATTCGTCCCCGGTAGAGCCCTGGTGACATGTTGAAGCTGGAAACGGGCCGACTCTGTATGATTGTAGCGTGCGGCAAAGAGTCCATAGGCGAGTGTTTGAGCGAACATATCGGCAAACTGTAGCTCGGTCAGATCAGCATTCGATACTTCCTTAAATGACGCGAACAGCTTCTGTATTGCGCCGGAGACGGTAGTATACTCAAATGCTGCAACCGTAAGGTCGCGGATCTTATGCGCGAGGCCAGCCATACCTCTTGCTAACTCGTCAAACTGGCGATTTAGCCTGGTCCCGTTGCCTATGCGATGGGCTTGCTCGCTCTTCTCCATATGGCTCCGAACAGCTGTTTGTACATGTACACTACTAGTGTATCTCTTAGCATGAGGTTGGTGCAAGGACAGGTATCATCCATAAGCAACCTGGTACGGAACAGCGGGAAGATAAATGAATAAGGCCCCTACTTGCTCTTCTCAGAATATTCGTGATACAGTCTCATTGAAATCCTCAGGAGGTAAATTGGTCTCATGACTTCGCCAGTGTGCTAGGTAACGTCAGTAGGAGCATGATTTCCGTTGTAGACCGAGAATATACTCTGTTCTTGGCCCTAGCTGACTGTTACCTTTTCTTGATGCAGAAGCGTTTATCGTTGCGCTCGCGTTGGGAATAGCACACATAAAGGATCGAAGATGAGTTCACTTTCCAAACAAGAGCAACTCCGTCAATTGATAGATGAACAGCAGGAGCGCGTTCGCCAGACTTTTCCCGCCCATAGGGGCAGTGCTGTCGTTGCTCTTACACGCGCTAGAGATTGGCACTACCTCAAGTTGCAAGATACGTTGAATGCTGCTACGAAGTCGGCTGCTGCGTATAACTCATACCTGTACTCTTCAGGTTGGCATAAGGCACTACAGTTATGTTTTGGCAATGCCGCTGAGTCTCCTTATGTTTCTCCTATTGTTACTGATAGCACACTTGATGCTTGGGCCGATCAGGTGCTGCTGGCGTGTGATTGCCTGACAGAAGGTGAGCAAGTTCTCGCGCATTGTGGGACTGGCTTCATGAGGATGCAGCAGGGAGGACAGAAGGATTTCTCTGTCTGGATAGCCAGCAAGAAAATGCCTACTGAATGGAGAGAGCGCGAAGACATTGAATGGTGGACGAATGCGCTTGCCAAAACCTACGAGCGCGAGATGCAGGAACTTGCTGTGGCAAATGTGTCTATCCAGCAACAGCTAGATACATTTGCCAGCGAGTGGCAAGCAGATGTGACCGTCTATAGAACGACGCAAGAGATTGACGACTATTATAGTCGGTTGGGCATGCTGCGGGTAAAGAGCATGGCCTGTCACTTTCTGTATCCTGCTCAAACTCTGATTGGTGGTTGCACGGTTGAACTGTATGGAAATGTCCTGGCTGTTCTCATTGGCTGGGCTTTGAAGCATCTCGACCTATGCAGAGCATTTGTTGTGCAGCACCTTTCATGTACCCTTAGACCTTTGTTAACTACTCCTCATGCTGCTACACTGATCGCGGCTCTATCTGAAACGCTTGGAGTTGAGAGTGCAGCCATTCGTCGTGTTGTAGACGCGTATAGCCTTTCTCATGAAAATGTCTCCTATCACTGTTCTGTAGCGGGTACGCCTGCACCTCCGTTGCTTCGCCTTGATGAGCAGCATCTTGTCTGGTCGTTAACGGGGCTGCTGAGCGAACCTTTCCTGTTTCTCACACGGGAACTGAAGCGGCGGCACTCCTACGAGTACCATACGGCATCTCACCTGCATGAAGAGGTCTTTCGGCAGGACCTGTATCAACTGTTCTCGGACAAACGCTTCGTGAGAAGTGCTGACAGTGTAGAACTAAGAGGTGTGCAGGGCGACCTGACGACGGATGTAGATGCCCTCATTTTTGATCGCAAGACAGGAGTGCTGGCCCTGTTTGAACTCAAGTCTCAGGACCCCTTCGCCTATTCGCCCCAGGAGCGGAGAAGGCAGCGGGACTACTTTTATAACGCGGGTAAACAGGTGGTGGTCTGTGTACAATGGCTGAATCGCAATGGGGCCAACGCATTGCTCGCGCGTCTGGATCCAAAGCTCGTGAAGCGTTTGAAGGTGCAGAAAACGTACATTTTTGTGCTTGGACGCTATCTCGCACATTTTTTTGATGGACCAGAGTTTGACCGACGTGCTGCATGGGGAACGTGGCCCCAGGTGTTACGGTTGGTGAATGAAGTGTCCTTTGGTGCTGAAGAAGCTAATCCAATTCAGTCGTTATACAACAAACTGATGAAGGATACTCCGCTGACTCCGTCCAGTCCTGTCCTTGATGTGCAGGAGATAACGATAGGAGAGAGCAATGTGTACGTCTATCCTGATTTTAAGACGTATAAAAATCGAGTTGGAGAGATTGAAGGAGGAGAGTAAAGGTGTATCAGGTACCCCGTCGCGCAAGGCTTCTAACAGGTCGATCCATGATTGGCAGCTTACCGACTTAAACGAGGGTGTTGGGAAGTGTATGTTAAGATACCACAGGAGTTAAGGAATACGCTTTTCAAGCGCAACTAGTGAAAGGACCCGAAACACTATGGACCATGCTAGTGCTGAATGGATGGTTCGCTTGTATGTTGAAGGTTGGAAAGAAGGTAATCGGGCGAAAATCCTAGGCAGCCTGGACCCGGCATGCGTGATCAAAGAATATGACGGCCTTACCTATAGAGGTGTGGAGAAGATTGGCCGGTGGATAGATACGTGGTTGGGAGACGGCAACGAGGTCAACCGCTGGGACATTACCTCCCTCTACGTCACAGGCGAGGTCTGCTTTTTTGAGTGGGTGTTTGAGTGCACCTTTGCCGGGACTCGCGCTGGCTTTGAGGGAGCATCCGTCGTGCGGTTCCATAGTGGAAAGATTGTTTCTCTGAGGGAATATGCGATGACAGATGCTCCGGCTCCACATGAGTGGGGGCCGGAGCATGCATGAGAAGGAGACACGTGTGCCAGAAAGATCTCTCGATGATTCGTGATGAGTCGGGTATCCTCTGACCAGTGTGGAGAGTTGGTCTTGCTGCCCTCCGCCCCGCGTGGAATCTTGACCCCCTATGCTATACTGTTCTTGTGCCGATGTAGCTCAGTGGTAGAGCAGCGGTTTTGTAAACCGCCGGCCGTCGGTTCGAGTCCGACCATCGGCTTTTTTATTTATTCTTCTGATAACATCTCTTCCCAACTATCCCACTGATGTGTCTCTCGCCAATTGGTAAATGAGGTCAAATGTGGACAGATTCTAAGCTGAAACGTAATCGGCGCAATCATGGGCATTGGCAGTTCATCATCCAGGCAATGTCGCTCCTGATGCGGCTTCTTCCATCGACCTCTTGGAAATTGGATCCTCATGAGGCCGCTTTCCATGCGAACGGAAAGCGGCCTACATAGAGAAACTCTGATTTACTGGTGCCGCGTTTTGTCGGGTGGAACGACGTATTATATGGAGCCTGATAGAGATCTCAGCGTTCAAAGGACTGTCATGCAAAAACCTGATCAGTACGAAAAGGGGCCGGACGCGCTGGAGAGCACACTCTATGATCGTCACGCCCCGGCACTCTATCGCTACATTTTTCGCCGGGTATCCCAGCCACAGGACACGGAGGATATGCTGCTGGAGGTCTTTCTGATCGCTTGCAGATATGAGAACCTGGGCGATCTGCCGTTGCGGCGGCAGATCGCCTGGCTCCAGAGTGTGGCCCGGCGTCGAATTATCGACCGCTACCGCCGGCTCTCTCGCGTTGAACTTCTGCCACTGGACCAGGCACTGGAAGCCCTCGACGACGAAATGACCCCCGAAGAGCAGGCCCTGCACAAGGAGACCTATGAGCGCCTCTATGCCGCGCTTGCGCAGTTGCCAGCTGTGCACCTGCGGTATGGGAACGGGCTGCGCTTCGCGGAAATCGCGACGATGCTCAATACATCTGAGGGCACAGTACGCAAGATGCTTGTACGTATTCTGCGCCAGTTGCGCGCCATCTACAACCGCCAGGAAGGAGAGCTTGATTGATGCAATCATTTGATGATCGTTTACCAGCCGAAATGGACCCGCAGAACGAAGAACTCATCGATTTGCTGAGACAGGTCCATGATGTCCCAGCCGGGGCAGAACCGGAGCCGGAGCAACAAGCCCTGGCCCTGGCCAACGTGCGCCAGCGTCTCCTGACCACGCTTGCAGCTTCCTCGCTAAATTCGGCCCTGCGCCTGGTTGAAATTAACGAAGCTCCAGAAGCGCCCTCTCTCCTCGCTCAAAAAAGTGTGGTGCCCGTGGGCAGGCACGGCTGGCCTCGCCGTTTTGCCCTGACCGCCGCTTCCTTAGTCATGGCGCTGCTTGTGGGCAGCATGCTGGCAATTTTTCGACTGGCAACACTCGGCCCGAGCGCTGCCACCAGTGGGCCATCTGCTATCTACGTGTGGAGCGGAGGCTGGATCCGGATGTTCAATACGCAGGATGGCGCACTGCTCTGGAAGGACCAGGTATCTGTATCTGGCAACGGGCCAGGTGGTGCGATTCCGGTTGGGACGCGTGCTGATGTTCCTGCAAGTAATGGCATCATCTATGTCATTGTGCAACAGCAACTGTTGGCCCTGAAAGCAAGCGATGGTAGGGTGCTGTGGAGCGAGGACATCGATGGCGTTCCGGGGGCTCCAACGGTAGTTGAGGACAGTACAGTGTATCTGCTGCTCTGGAAAGATGGCACGAAAGGGTCTCTGGAGGCTTTCGATGCGTTGTCCGGTCGGAGACTCTGGCATTATGATGGCCCGCTGATTGGTGGTCGGTTCGCGGTGGTCAACCAGGTGGTTTATGGAGGGCTGAGCCTGAGTATTACCAGCGCGAATTTCGACCTGTTTGCTCTCAACGCAGCTAATGGATCTCAGCTATGGCGTGTGCATATTGATGATCCATCGATCACGAGCACGTCGGGGAGAATAACTGTAGCCGATGGGAAGGTCTATTTCTCGGCGAACGTGAAAGTTGGCACCCAAGGGTTCAGCCGTGTCTACGCCTACACGAGCGAGCATGGAAAGTTCCTCTGGCGCTCGCCAGACCTTCCAGGACTTAGTGATGTGGCGGTGGCTTCGCAGAAGACGATCTATACCGTGGGCAATGGTCTATATGCCCTCAATGCACAGAATGGCAAGCTGCTCTGGGGCGACCCGGAAGTAGGAATCGGCTCCTCCGTAGCGTTGGCGGGCGGCGAGATCTTTGGCATGGAAGCCGACAAATCTGGCGATTACATTGTCGAAGTGAATGCGAACAATGGCAACGTGATTGCCCGCCACCTCATAGAAGGTACCGGGGGGGCTGATGCGGGATCATTCACGCAGGAAACCTACGTAATGGGTGCATTGATCAGTGAGCGCACGAGTTATATGGTCTTAGATAGGGGCAGCACGCTGAGTGCTTTCGACAATCAGACCGGGGCGCGTCTCTGGTCGGCGAAGCTGATAACGGGACGGTAGGGAGGAGCACACGCACCCTATCCTGGCCCTTGAGTACGTACGAAAAGCGGCCTCATGGGGGTCCAATTTCCAAAGGGTCGATGGAAGAAGCCGCATCAGGAGCGACATTGCCTGGATGATGAACTGCCAATGCCCATGATTGGCGCAAGAAATTTCAACGCATGTACTTGCTAAACTCGCTAGTGCTTTGGGTGTAGGGCCTTCTGACTTGTTAGAGGTGATAGACGAAGAATAATAGACGTTCGAGTCCGGCCCTTGGCACCAATGAGTAAACATACAAAGCCTTAAGCCAGATGAGAAGCGGCTTGAGGCTCTTTCTTTTGACCAACCTTTTCTCAATTGACAGCAAAGTTGCCAGCAAAAGTCAATTATCATGAGAGGTTAGTAAGCTTTATTTAATCATGTTCAATATGTTTCCTATCTATTAACCCCTACGTATTCCTTGCACTCTTGTCCAAGGGTAGCTCTTTACCACCTGATAGGGTGTCACTTCACCTTCTATCCCTGGATCTCTCAAACGAGCCATGTGAGGCTACGGATGAGTCACAAAACGGTAGAGGTGGTAAGTTAATGAGACGATGATTTGTGAGACGAGAAAATAAGACACCTGCACATCGTGTGTTGCGTTTGTGTCGAGTGTTGGGGACGTTGTCTCATTAAATGGCCGTTATCTGCAGTTGACATGTTTGTTTCCCGTGTATTTTGTCGGCTGGTGTTGATGGGCAATAGAAATGACCCAGGGCGGGAGATTATCCATACTGCCAGTGAGATCAGGCCATAATTCAGAGTACACTCAGTTCTCTTGCCACTTGATGAGCTACGATCCCTGCTCACTCACATACATGTAGTTCCCACATCCAAGCTGCCAGGTGCCTCATAAATGCGAAGACAAGTTCGCTGTCCACCTATGGCACGAGAGGTAGTAGCGGTAGAGAGATGCTATCTATTCCATTGTAGCTTGCATCGATCTTACAGGAGAAGTGTAGTTCGTCATGACTGAACGTTCCGTAAAGACCATGCTCAACCGAGTGCTGTCTACCCGCTATCGGTGAGTAGGTACACGATGAAGATCGCTTCTCTGGCGAAGGCAAGGATC
>Ga0207646_10003521_pt1 | contig 17633 bp, 17 predicted proteins | sample KBSK5502metaG_FD_184343 | JGI IMG/M metagenome (GOLD analysis project Ga0207646, IMG submission 184343) | Corn, switchgrass and miscanthus rhizosphere microbial communities from Kellogg Biological Station, Michigan, USA - KBS K5-50-2 metaG... | ecosystem: Host-associated > Plants > Roots >... | reverse complement strand
CAATCGGCTCCTGCCGCTGGCCGCTTTTCGGATCGGTCTTGAACAGCACGCGCGGGCGCGAGATCGACAATTCGAAACCCTCGCGCCGCATCGTCTCGATCAGCACGCCGAACTGCAATTCGCCGCGGCCCGACACCTCGACCGCATCGCGCGCGGCGTTTTCCTGCACCCTGAACGCGACATTGCCCTCGGCCTCGCGATGCAGCCGCTCGGCGATGACCCGCGAGGTCACCTTGCCGCCGTCGCGGCCGGCCAGCGGGCTGTCATTGACCGAGAAGGTCATCGCCAGGGTCGGCGGGTCGATCGGATCGGCCGGCAGCGCCTCGGTAACCTCCGGCGCGCAGATCGTATCGGCGACCGTCGTCGCGGTCAGCCCGGCGACGGCGATGATGTCGCCGGCCTGCGCCTCCTCGATCGGCCGCCGGTCGAGACCGCGGAAGGCGAGCAGTTTGGTGAGCCGCGCCTGCTCGATGACCCGGCCGTCGCGGGCCAGCGACTTGACCGGCATGTTGATGCGGGCGATCCCGGAATGAATAAGGCCGGTCAGCACCCGGCCGAGATAGGGGTCGTAGTCGAGCGTCGTCGCCAGCATCGAGAACGGCGCGTTCGCGTCAGCCTCGGGCGGCCGGACATGCGCGACGATCAGATCGAACAAGGGCGAGAGATCGCGTCGTGGCCCGTTCAGTTCTTTGACCGCCCAACCCTCGCGCCCGGACGCGAACAGGGTGGGAAAATCGAGCTGTGTCTCATTGGCGTCGAGCAGCGCGAACAGATCGAAGATCTCGTTATGCACGGCCTCGGGCCGGGCGTCGGGCCGGTCGACCTTGTTGATCACGACGATCGGCCTGAGGCCGCGGCGCAACGCCTTGGCGACGACGAATTTGGTCTGCGGCAACGGGCCCTCGGCGGCATCGACCAGCACCAGGACGCCGTCGACCATGCTCAGGATGCGCTCGACCTCGCCGCCAAAATCGGCGTGGCCCGGCGTGTCGACGATGTTGATCCGCACGTCTTGCCACTCGACCGAGGTGCATTTCGCCAGGATCGTGATGCCGCGCTCGCGTTCCAGCTCGTTCGAATCCAGCGCCCGCTCGGCGACCTGCTGGTTGGCGCGAAACGAACCGCTCTGCTTCAGCAGCTGATCGACCAGCGTCGTCTTGCCGTGATCGACATGCGCGATGATTGCAATATTCCGGATGTCCATTCCGACCGTTTACTCGTTTTTTGCGACGCCACCGCGACAACTCGCCGGCCCAAGCTCAACAAGGGGCTCAGGCGAGGCGCGCTGCCTCGACGAGCCCTTTCAGCGCGACTTCCGGCCGCGCGCCGACATGGCTGATGATTTCGGCAGCACAAAGGCTGCCGATCTTGCCGCAGGTGGGGAGCGGCAGGTCGCGGGTCAAGCCGAACAGGAAGCCCGCGGCATAAAGGTCGCCCGCCCCGGTCGTATCGACGACCCGCGCCACCGAGGCGGCGCGCACCCGGTCGATGCTGTTGCCGGTCACGATGACGCTGCCCGCTTCGCTGCGGGTCAGGGCGGCGATCGCGATATGGCCGCGCACCGCATTCGCCGCCTCGGCGAAATCCTCGGTCTCGTAGAGCGAGCAGATCTCAGCCTCGTTGGCGAACAGGATATCGACCTCGCCCCGGACCAGCTCGCGGAAGGCGGCGCGGTGCCGCTCGACGCAGAACGGGTCGGACAGGCTCAGCGCGACGTGCCGCCCGGCGGCGTGCGCGACCGCCGCGGCCCGGCGAAACGCCGCCCGCGCCTGGGGCGGGTCGAACAGATAGCCTTCGAGGTAGGTGACCTGCGCGGCGGCGATCAGCGATTCGTCGATATCGTCGGGACCGAGCTCGACGCAGGCGCCGAGATAGGTCCCCATCGTGCGCTGCCCGTCCGGCGTCACCATGATCAAGCAGCGCGCGGTCGTCGGCCCGCCGGTCGCGGCGGGGGTGTCGTATCGTACGCCGATCGCGGTGATGTCGTGGCGGAACACCGCGCCGAGCTGATCGTCCCGCACCTTGCCGATATAGGCGCCGCTGCCGCCGAGCGAGGCGATGCCCGCCATCGTATTGCCGGCCGAACCGCCCGAGCTTTCGATCGCCGGACCCATCTCAGCGTAGAGCGATTCGGCCCGCGCCGCGTCGATCAAGGTCATCGACCCCTTCGCGAAACCCTGCGCGGCGAGAAACGGCTCCTCGGCGCGGGCGATCACATCGACGATCGCATTGCCGATGCCGACGACATCAATCGCGGCGGATTTCATCAAGAGCACTCCAGGGCGGGTAGGAAAGCGGCGGCGGAGTATAGGGAGAAGACAAAGCGCCACAAGCGCCGGTCCAATTCGATCGCTGGCCCGGGTGTGTCGCCGATGCCACAGCCATTTTCACGCGGCTTTGCGCGCGCGATACCAAACGGCTGAACCTTCTGAAAGTGCACGCTTTTTGGCTGCGGCACCACGGCCGAAACAGCGAGATAACAGGGGCATAACAGCGGGAAGCAGCGGCAGAAACAGGGATATAACCGCAACAAACTGCGGCATCAATCCGCGATAATTTTGCAACATACAGGGACGGTGCGTTACCCAAGCATCGGGTCATTATCAGTAGGTATTTATGCTTATTCCGCATTTCTATATGGGATATAATGAGGCAATTTGCAACTTTCAAGGGGTCGCCGAAGATGCGCAAGACCGAGCCTCCGCGCGCGCTGTCGCCCTGAACGGTCGGTGCGGCTTCGGGGTATAAGCCCTGAAATGCTCACAGCCCTGATTCGCGCCATCGAAGAGGTATTCACGCCGCCGCTGCGCCGGGTCGTCGTGCTCAGCCTTGCGCTGGCGCTGGCGAGCTTTGCCGTTCTGTGGATCGGGCTCGCGATTCTCGTCCACAACACAAACATGTTCGGCTGGTGGCCGCTCGACTGGCTGATCGACCTGCTCGGTGCGCTCGCGATTCTGGTTCTGAGCTGGCTGTTGTTTCCGGCCGTCGTGACGCTCGTCATGGGTTTTTATCTCGATCGCGTCGCCGCCGCGGTCGAAACGCGCGACTATCCAGGGCTCGATGCGGCGCGCGGCACACCGCTCTACGACATCGTCGCCGCTACCCTGCGGTTGATGCTGCTGACGATCATTTTAAACCTGCTGGCACTGCCGCTTTATCTGCTGCTGCCCGGCATTAATTTTTTTGTCTTCCTTGCACTGAACGGCTATCTTTTCGGTCGCACCTATTTCGAGGTGGTCGCTCTACGGCGGCTCGACAGGGGGACGGCGAAAGCCGTGCGTCGCCGCTTCGCGGGACGCGTCTTTATCGGGGGGCTCGTGATCACGGGATTGTTCTCGCTGCCGCTCGTCAACCTGATCGCGCCGGTGATCGCCACCGCCTTCATGGTGCATGTCTTTCTGAGCCTGCGGCGGTTTGAACCACGGCTCCTGTCGTCCTGACCCGGCTCGATGCCGCCGAGACCTGCGCTGCAATTTGAGGGGGATGCCTAGTCCATGTTCAGTCGGAAAAGAAGCGAAACAGAGGATCGCGCCATGTCAGACCTGCCTGATGATCTGGGCATCCCGATGAAGCCGGCTCGCCCGGCCGGCCAGCAAGCCAGCGTTGCGCCGCTCAGCCGCAATCCGGCGCCGGTGCCGCCGCGCACGCCGGAAGCCGCCCGCCAAGGCGGCGAGGCGACGCGGCCCAGCGAAACGCCGCGCCGGCCGCCCGAGCCGGCCGTTACCCCGGCCCCGGCCGCCGGCGGGCTGCGGCGCAGCGAAACCGATGTGCGCACGCTGATCGTCGGCCGCGAAATCTCGCTGTCGGGCGAGATCAACTCGTGCAACAAGCTGGTCGTCGAGGGCAGCGTCGAAGCCAATCTGCAGAACTGCCGCGATGTCGATATTTCCGAGACCGGCCTGTTCAAAGGCTCGGCCTCGATCGACGAGGCCGAGGTGCGGGGCCGCTTCGAAGGCAATCTGACGGTCCGCAAGCGGCTGCTGATCCGTTCGACCGGCAAGGTCACCGGCACGATCCGCTACGGTCAGATCGAGATCGAGTGCGGCGGCCAGATCTCGGGCGACATCCAGGCCCAGGGGCACGAGGACCTCATCGCCGCCGTGCCCGCGGCCGAGTAGGTTCTGGTTCCGCGAGCGGCGCCGGGGCTGCGGCCTCGGCGCGCGCCCTGATCAACTCCGCTGGCATTTCGGACGGCGCGGTCTTCGCGCCGTAGCGGCACAGATCCGCGACGACGCAGACCGGGCAATCCGGCTTGCGTGCCTTGCACACATAGCGGCCGTGCAGGATCAGCCAGTGATGCGCGCCGAGTTTGTATTCGGCAGGCGTCACCTTTTCGAGCCCGGCCTCGACCTCAATCGGAGTCCTGCCCGGCGCCAAGCCCGTGCGATTGCCGACCCGGAAGATATGCGTGTCGACCGCGATCGTCGGCTCGCCGAACACGACGTTCAGCACGACATTGGCGGTCTTGCGCCCGACCCCCGGCAATTTTTCGAGCGCCTCGCGGTCCTGCGGCACGATGCCGCCATGCTGCTCGATCAGCATCTGCGACAGCGCGACGACGTTGCGCGCCTTGGTGCGGTAAAGGCCGATGGTGCGGATCATCTCGGCCAGCCACTCCTCGCCGAGCGCCAGCATCTTGGCCGGGGTGTCCGCGATCGCGAACAAGGCCGGGGTCGCCTTGTTGACCCCGACATCGGTCGCCTGCGCCGACAGCACGACGGCGACCAGCAAGGTGAACGGGTTGATGAATTCGAGCTCGGTCTGCGGGATCGGCCGGGTGGCGGCGAGCCGGCGATAGAATTCCGCAACCTGGCGTTTCGTGAAGCGGCGCATCATTGGCGAGTTTAGAAGCGGCCGACACCATTCACAAAGCCGCCATTCACAAATCGACCGGCGCGGCTTTTCGCACAAGCCGGCGCAGCCTATCTTCGGGGACATGAGCGCAAGCCCGGATATCGCCGCGCCGGAGCCGGTGTTTTTCGAGCGGGTGCTGTGGCCGCACCGCAGCTTGCCGCCGCGTGGCTTTCGGCTGCTGATGCTGGGGCTCGGACTGCTCAGCCTGGTCGCCGGGATCATTTTCGTCTTGGCCGGAGCCTGGCCGGTCTGCGGCTTTTTCGGGCTCGATGTCGCGCTGCTCTATCTCGCCTTCCGCATCAGCTACCGCAGCGCCCGGCAGCGCGAGACATTGCGGCTCGCCGGCGACCAGTTCACGGTCGAGCGGGTCGGGATTTATGGCGAGCGTCGTCGGTGGCGGTTCCAGCCGTTCTGGCTGCGCGTCGTGCTCGAGGAGCGGCCGGATGACTCAAACCGGCTGTCGCTGGCATCGCACGGCCGGAGCCTGGTGATCGGCGATTTCCTCGCGCCGGCGATGCGCCGCGAGCTGGCGGCGAATCTGCGCGACGTGCTGGCGCGCTGGCGCGCCGCCCTCAACCCGGCGAACTTACGCTAAGGCGCGCGGGGTCTGGCCGGCATAGCAGCATGACAAATCGACGTGGGAATGCAGTCAGGAAGCTCGCATTGCCTCGGCGTAAGCCTCTTCGTACCACGCCAGCCGTTCCTCCAGGGCGCCGAGGATCGGCGCCGGGCTCAGCTGCTGGGCGATCGACTGCTGCCGCTCGCAGACGGCATTGTCCTCGTCCAGCACCATCTTGACGAAGTAGGGCATGAGCAATTTGCGGAGCGGGTTTGCCAGCGGCCGGGTCATCAGATCGTACCAGGCAGGCGGGCGACGCGTCGGAAACGGGGCCGGATAGTGCCAGGCGCGCATGATCGAGCGGCTCGGCGACACCGGCGCGTACTGAACCACCACGATCATCCAGTTTTCCCAATGGACGCGCACGTGCGAGACGGTCAGATCCGGGAATATTTGCAGCACCCGGTAATTGCTCGACCGCCATGTTCCGTTCCGGCAATCGGCCGCCATGCTGGTCAGCGCGTCGGGATCGGGATTGGAAAAAAAGGCGCTGTGCCAGCCAAAGCGGAAATAGTGGCTCCGATCGAGTCGGGGATACCCTGTTCTGCCCAGAGTGCGGGCATGGATAACCGGTCCGTGGTAGTCCTCGACATTGGCGTGGAAGCAGAGGCGCCAATTCGCTTCGACGGTCCGCGTCACGAGCTTGGGTCGCGTCGACGCGTCAGAGATTGCCGCAAGGATGTCGAAGCTCTCGCCGAGATACAGACGCAGCGATGGGCCGCTGCCGGGCGAGGCGAACCGGCCGAAGATCAACGAGCCGCAGGTGTCGATCTCGATGGGATTGAGGCGGGCGGCCAGTTCGCCCGGCGAGAGGCCCAAAAAGGCGCTACCCTGCGGAACATCGACCACCTCGCCGTTTTTGTCGTACCGCCAATGATGGAAGCCGCAGACAATCGGGCCGTTTCCCCTGTCCGCGTTCCGCAGCGGGAACGAGCGATGTGCGCAGCGGTTCTCGAACCCTCGCAGCTGGTCGTCGAGCCGCTGCACGAAGACCGAGCGCGTCGCGATTGTCGCGCGGAACCAATCTCCGTCCTTGGCGACGTCATGCGTAAAACCGAGAAACGTCCAGACGCACGCGAGCCGCGTCTGCTCGTCTCGGAACCGCGCGGGATCGATCAGTGTGTCAGGCCAATTGGTGAACGGGCTCGGCGTCGGGACTTGTGGCTTCATCGCTCCCGCATTCTGTTCGCCAGCAGGATTTGGCCAATGCTATCAGCAAATCGCCAATGTGTGGTCGTGCGGACCTATGCAACCCAAGCGACGGGCGAGCGAGCAGCGCCGTCGCTCACGGGTTCGTCGGCTGGCCGAAGCTGATGCGGTTACCGTCGGAATCGCGCACCGACATCTCGCGCATGCCGTAGAAGAAATCGGCAGGCACCGCCTTGAAGGCATTGAGGCTGATCGGCGAGGCTGATCGGCACGGCCAGCGCTAAAGCCCCAGCACCTCTTTCATGCCGTAGAGCCCGGGCGGGCGGCCGACCAGCCAGCGCGCGGCGCGCACCGCGCCCTTGGCATAGATCGCGCGATTGGTCGCGCGGTGCACCAGCTCCAGCCGCTCGCCGATACCGGCGAAGATCACATGGTGCTCGCCGATATTGTCGCCGCCGCGCAGCGCGGCAAAGCCGATCGCGCCGGGCGGGCGGGGGCCGGTGATGCCGTCGCGGCCGCGCTGCGCCACCTCGTCGAACGCGACCCCGCGCGCCGATGCGGCCGCGCGGCCGAGGGCCAGCGCCGTGCCGGACGGCGCGTCGACCTTGCCGCGGTGATGCATTTCCAGGATCTCGATGTCCCATTCCGGCCCGAGCCGCGCCGCGACCTGTTCGACGAGGCCGAACAGCAGGTTGATGCCGAGGCTGGTGTTGGCGGCCCACACCACCGGCACGCGTTCGGCGGTACGGCGGATCGCGGTCTCCTGCTCGCCCGACAGGCCGGTCGTGCCGATCACGATCGGGCGGCCAAGCTCGGCGGCGAGCGCCGCATGCGTTACTGTTGCCTCCGGCGCCGTGAATTCGATCGCGACATCGCTGTCGCGCAGCAATTGCCGCACATCCTCCGCGGCGGCGAGGCCGATCCGCCCGATCCCGGCCAATTCGCCGAGATCCTGCCCGAGGCTCACGCCCCCCGGTCGGGCGACGCCGCCGCTCAAGCCGCAGCCCTCGGTCGCAACGATGTCGGCGATCAGCATGCGGCCCATCCGGCCGCCGCACCCGATCACCCCGATTCTGGTCTCGGCCATGTCGCGCCTCCCTCATCGGCAATGACAGCGTTGCCGCCTCGCGGCAAAAACACAAGCGGCGCCGTTCGCGCAACGCCGGCGCCGCGGCGGCGGTTTCCTCGATAGGGATTTTCCTCTACACCGGCGGCCCAATGGCTCTGCTCCGCTCGGTCGCCACGGTCGGCTCGTTTACGCTGGTGAGCCGGGTATTCGGCTTCATCCGCGACATCCTGACCGCGGCGATCCTCGGCGCCGGGCCGGTCGCCGACGCGTTCTTTGTCGCGCAGCGGCTGCCCAATCTGTTCCGCAGCCTGTTTGCCGAGGGCGCGTTCAACGCCGCCTTCGTGCCGCTCGCCTCCGGTACGTTCGCGGAAGGCGGCAAGCCGGCGCTGCGGAGTTTCGCCGAAGAAGCCTTCTCGGTGCTGTTCACGATCCTGCTCGCCTTTGTGCTGCTCGGCGAGATTTTCATGCCGTGGCTCATGACGGTCATGGCGCCCGGCTTCAATGCCGAGCCCGGCAAGTTCGACCTCGTCGTGACGCTGACCCGCATCACCTTTCCCTATCTGCTGTTCATCTCGCTGACGGCGTTGCAGGGCGGCCTGCTCAACACCGTCGACCGCTTTGCCGCGCCGGCCGCGACACCGATCCTGCTGAACCTGTTTCTGATCGCCGGCCTGTTGCTGATGGCGCATTTCCAGTGGCAGGACGGGCAGGTGCTGGCCTGGGCGCTGTCGGCCGCCGGGCTCGCGCAGTTTCTGTGGCTCTTGGCGTCGTGCGCCCGCGCCGGCATCGCGTTGCGGCTGCGCCTGCCGCGGCTGACCCCGCGGGTCAAGCAGACGCTGCGGATCATGGGGCCCGGGGTGCTCGGCGCCGGCGTCACCCAGCTCAACCTGGTGGTCTCGACGGCGCTCGCCTCGCTGTTGCCGGGCGGATCGGTGTCCTATCTCTACTACGCCGACCGGCTGAACCAATTGCCGCTCGGGGTCGTCGGCATCGCCGTCGCGACGGCGATCCTGCCGCCTTTGTCGCGCCAGGTGCGCACCGGCGATCTGACCGCCGCGGTTGCGACGCAGAACCGCGGCGTCGAGCTGGCGCTGTTGCTGACCCTGCCGGCGGCGGCCGCGTTGATCATACTGGCGCAGCCGATCATGACGGTGTTGTTCGAGCGCGGCGCTTTCGGGCCGGTCGAGGCGGCGGCAACCGCGGCGGCACTCGCCGCCTATGCCGCGGGGCTGCCGGCTTTCGTGCTGGTCAAGGTGCTGGCGCCAGGGTTTTTCGCGCATCACGACACCGCCACCCCGGTCAAGATCGCGATCGCCGCGATGATCACCAATCTGGTGCTGACGTTGGCGCTGATGCAGTTCTGGGCGCATGTCGGGATCGCGATCGCGCTGTCGGTGGCGGGGTGGTTTCAGGCGCTGACGCTGCTGGTGCTGCTGGAGCGGCGCGGCCATTTCCGGCTCGACCGACGCGCCCGCAGCAAATTGCCGCGCATCGTGGTCGCGGCGCTCGGCATGGGCGTCATTGTGCTGGGGCTGCGCCTATTGCTCGGGCCGGCGCTGGCCGGGCCGTTGATGCTGCGTCTCGGCGCCCTGTCGGCGCTGATCGCCGCCGGGGCGATCGTCTTCGGCGTGTTGGTCCTCGCGCTCGGCGTGACCGGCTGGCGAGAATTGCGCGGCCAGCTGATGCGGTCGCCCCGGAAATCTCCCGGCCAACCGGCTTGACCCGGGCCCGGCCGGGGCGATAACTGCCAGCCCATGAACCGAATTTTTTCCGGCATCCAGCCGACCGGTAATCTGCATCTCGGCAATTATCTCGGCGCGATCCGCAATTGGGTCGCCTTGCAGCACGATTACGAATGCATCTTCTGCATCGTCGATTTGCACGCGCTGACCCTGCCGCAGAACCCCGACGAGCTGCGCCAGGCGACCCGCGAGGTGACCGCCGCCTACATCGCTGCCGGGATCGACCCGGAACGCTGCATCATCTTCAACCAGAGCATGGTCAGCGCCCATGCCGAGCTGGCCTGGCTGCTCGGCTGCCTGACCCCGCTCGGCTGGCTCAACCGGATGACCCAGTTCAAGGAGAAGGCCCCCAAGCAGCGCGACAGCGCCGGGCTCGGCCTTTATGCCTACCCGGTGCTGATGGCGGCCGACATCCTGCTCTACAAGGCGACGCATGTCCCGGTCGGCGAGGACCAGAAGCAGCATGTCGAGCTGGCGCGCGACATCGCCGGCGCCTTCAACCGGCGCTACGAGCGCGATTTCTTCCCATTGCCCGAGCCGCAGATCTTTGGCGAGGCGACGCGGGTCATGAGCCTGCGCGACGGCACCAGGAAGATGTCAAAATCCGATACCTCGGATTATTCGCGGATCAACATGACCGACGATGCCGAGCTGATCGCGCTGAAGATCCGCCGCGCCAAGACCGATCCCGAGCCGCTGCCGCACACGATCGAGGCGCTCGAAACGCGGCCGGAGGCCGACAACCTTATCAGCATCTATGCCGCGCTCGCCGATATGAACCGCGAGGCGGCGCTGGCGCGTTTCGCCGGACAGAATTTCTCGACCTTCAAGGAGGCTCTGTCGGGGCTGGCGGTCGATGTGCTCGGCCAAATCGGCGGCGAGATGCGGCGGCTGCTGGCCGAACCCGGTCATATCGACCGGATCCTGCGGCATGGCAGCGAGCGCGCCGCGACGATCGCGATGCCGGTGTTGCGCGAGGTACAAGAGATTACCGGCCTGCTGCGACCCTGATTCCCGGCCGCAGGCTGACTTCCCCTACCAAAGGGTGATCCTCTTTGGGTCTTTGCCGCTTTTCGGCCAATTTTCCGGGTTGTAAGGTCTCTTCGCAACACGCTGTCCTGTCCGCAGGACGGCGTTAGTGCGATTCCGCCAACAATATCGGCGCACCTTTCCGACATGGACATCTATCTGCCGATTGCCGAGGTCTCGCTGGACGTCTTCGTCCTGCTCGGGCTCGGCGCAGCGGTCGGTTTCTTGTCAGGGGTGTTTGGGGTGGGCGGCGGGTTTCTGCTGACCCCCCTGTTGATTTTTATCGGCGTGCCCCCCGCCGTCGCGGTCGCTTCATCGGCCAACCAGCTGGTCGGCGCCTCTCTGTCCGGGGTGATGGCGCATTGGCGGCGCGGCAATGTCGATTTCAAGATGGGATTTGCGCTGCTGCTCGGCGGGCTTGCTGGTTCGGTGCTCGGCGTCTGGCTGTTCACCTTGCTGAAGCGCGCCGGCCAGATCGAATTGACGATCTCGGTCTGCTACGTCCTGCTGCTCGGCACGCTGGGTTTCCTGATGGCGATCGAGAGCGTCCGCGCCGTGTTGCGTCAGCGCCGGCCGGGCGGCGTGCGGCGGAAATTGCACCAGCACAATTGGATGCACGGGCTGCCGCTGAAGACCCGGTTCCGGCGCTCCAAGCTGTATATCAGCGCGCTCCTGCCGATCGGGCTCGGTTTGATCGTCGGTGTCTTGAGCGCGATCCTCGGTGTCGGCGGCGGTTTTCTGCTGGTGCCGGCGATGATCTACACGCTCGGCATGCCGACCCAGGTGGTTCCCGGCACCTCGCTGCTGCAGATCATCTTTGTCGCGGCCAACGTGACTTTCCTGCAGGCTTATACCAACCGCACGGTCGACGCGGTGTTGACGCTGGTTCTGCTCGTCGGCGGCGTGTTCGGTGCCCAGTTCGGCACCCGCTTCGGCACCAAGCTGCGCGGCGAGCAGCTTCGCTTTCTGCTCGCGCTGATGGTGCTGGCGGTCGCCGCCAAGCTTGCCCACGACCTGACGATTCGCCCGCCGAGCCTGTTTGTGATCGGCACGGAACAACCATGATTCGGCGACGTGGCCTCGCGCTCGCCTCGCTGGTTGTGCTGGCGCTCGCCGGCGCAGGCGGCCCGGCCCGTGGCGACGGGGTCATCGCCGACCTCAGCAGCCATCTGATCGCGATCACGACCGGGTTCACCGGAGCTTCGGTCATCCTGTTCGGCGCCACCGAAGGGCGCGGCGACATCATCGCCGTCGTGCGCGGCCCCGAGCGCGAGGTCAAGGTGTGGCGCAAAGGCAAGGTCGCCGGGATCTGGGTCAATGCCGACTCGGTGACCTTCTCCAATGTCCCGAGCTTTTATGCGCTCGCGACGAGCCGGCCAATCGACGAGGTGCTGGCCCCCGGTCCGGCGGCGCTATACCGTATCGGCACCGCCAATCTGAAACTGCAGGCCAAGCCGCCGGCGACGCCGGAAGAGGCCGCCCGGTTCGGGGCCGCGCTGATCGCCGAGCAGCAGCGTGACGGGCTGTTCGTCCCCATTATCGGCAAGATCGCATTCCTCGGCGAACGCCTGTTCCGGGCGACGATCCCCTTTCCCGCCAACGTGCCGACCGGGACCTACATCGTCGAGATCTTCCTGGTGCGCGACCGGGACGTCGTCAGCGGCCAGACCACGCCGCTGGTCGTCTCCAAGGTCGGGATCGATGCCGAGGTCTCCGATTTTGCGACCCGCCAAGCGGCTGCCTACGGCGCGATTGCAGTGCTGGGCGCGCTGATGGCAGGATGGCTCGCGAGCCTGCCGTTCCGCAGCGTCTGATCCGCAGCGAGGCCCTGCGCCATGTCTGACAGCACGCAGCCCCGCGTTTTTCTCGTCGTCGTCGACGAGACCGAAGAGCATCGGGTCGCCGTGCAGTACGCCGCGCGGCGCGCCGCGCATACCGGCGGCCGGCTGGCTCTGCTGCACGTCATCGAGCCGGTGGATATGCAGCAGTGGCTCGCGGTCGAAGAACTGGCCCGCGCCGAGCGGCGGGAAGCAGCCGAAGAGCTGCTGCAACGCTTGTGCGAGGAAATCGCGCCGATCGCCGGCTCGATGCCGATGGTCTATATCCGCGAGGGTCGCCGCCGCGACGAGCTGCTGGAGCTGATCAACGAGGAACCGACCATCTCGATCCTGGTGCTCGCCGCCGGCACCGGTCCGGAAGGACCGGGGCCGCTGATTTCATACCTGACCGGCAAGCAGGCGGCGCGCTTGCGTATCCCGATCACGATCGTTCCGGGCGGACTGAGCCTCGATGAGGTCGACGCGCTGAGCTGACCGTCGCTTCAATCGTTGCTACTGAGCGTAAGCGACAGCGGCGAGCCTTTCCTCACCGTCGGCAAATCTTTTCTGAGCACATTTTACTTTTGCGTGAGGCGGGAATTCCCAGACTTCTGCCTCCGGGTCATACCCCTCAGGCTCGGCAAGTTGGAACGTCCCGTCGGGCAATGCCGTGGCCGAAACGGGACGCCAGACATCTGTGCCTTCATCCAACAACCGGACGTACACAATCGTGTCAGTATTTGTATTCTGCTGCGCCAACATGCAGAATTTCTCCGGTTTGATCGTCAACCACGACCGACTGACCGGTCCTAGGGCTGACATACCTCGTAGCCGTATTTCCCTGATTAACGTAATTCGGTGCTGGATAGCGCTTGCCCGTTGCGATTGCCTCGTTGATTTGTTCCAGCGTCCAGCCGCGCCGCCGCAGTTGATTTTGCCATTTTTCGGCGGATTTGTGCGCCCCGAGCTTGGGAGAGCGCATTTCTTTGCGGCTCGGCAACTGGCGCTGATTTACATCATTTCGCCGCTGATCACCTCTTTGACCTTGCTGGCCAGCTGCTTCAGGCTGAACGGCTTGGGCAGGAAATGGATCTCGCTGTCGCTGTCGAGGCGCTGGCGGAACGCGTCCTCGGTATAGCCCGAGATGAAGATCACCTTCATGTCGGGGTGGATTTCGCGGACCTCGCGGATCAGGGCAGGCCCGTCCATGTTCGGCATCACAACATCGGTGATCAGGAGATCGATCGTCTCCTCGGCCGCGCGGATCACTTCGAGCCCGGCTTCGCCGCTCTTCGCCTCGAGCACCTTGTATCCCTTGTTGCGCAACGCGCGCGCGCCGAAGATCCGGACCGGGTCCTCGTCCTCGACCAGCAACACCGTGCCGATCCCCGTCAGATCCTTTGGCGGCAGCACCTCGGCGGGATCGCCCCGGGTGTTCAGCGCGGCGTCGTTCAACTGGTGGCGCGGCAGGTAGATCTGGAACGTCGCGCCGCGCCCGGGGGCACTGTCGACGAAAATGAAGCCGCCGGTCTGCCGCACGATACCGTAAACCGTCGACAGCCCCAGCCCGGTGCCCGACCCGACCTCCTTGGTCGAGAAGAACGGCTCGAAGATGCGGGCGAGATGCTCCTTGGCAATTCCGACGCCGGTATCGGCAACCTCGATCAGCACATAATCGCCGGCCGGCATGATTTCGTGGCCGCGGCGCAGCGGGCTGGCCTGGCTGACATTGGCGGTGCGGATCGTCAGGGTTCCGCCGCCCTGCATCGCATCGCGCGCATTGACGGCGAGATTGATGATGACCTGTTCGAGCTGACCCTGATCGACCTTCGCCAGGCCGAGATCGCGGCCGTGCACGACTTTGAGCTCGATATTCTCGCCGATCAGCCGCCGCAGCAGGTGCGACAGCTCGACCAGCACATCGGTGATGTCGATAATGCGCGGCTGCAACGTCTGCTGTCGTGAAAACGCCAGCAATTGCCGCACGAGGTTGGCGGCGCGGTTGGCGTTCTGCTTGATCTGCATGATGTCGGCAAAGGACGGGTCGCCGGGCCGGAACCGCATCAGCAGCAGGTCGCAGAAGCCGATCATCGCGGTCAGCAGATTGTTGAAATCGTGCGCCACGCCGCCGGCGAGTTGGCCGACCGCCTGCATCTTCTGCGACTGGGCGAACTGGATTTCGAGGTTCTTCTGCTCGGTGACCTCGATGAAATGCAGCATCAAGCCGCCGTCGCTGCTTTCGACGCCGCCGAGCCGCGACAGGAATACGACGCAGGTCTTGTCGCGCGCGCCCTTGAGCCGGACTTCGACCGGCCCGGTAGGCACCGCGCCATCGGCAGCGACGGCGAGCTTGGCCGCAATTTCACGGCGGTCGTCATTCAGGAAGCCGATCAGCGGCTGGCCGATCAAATCCTGCTGGGCGACGCCGAACAGCTGGCCGAGCGCCCGGTTTGCTTCTTCCAGCCGGCCGAACCGGTCGATCAGCGCGATGCCCACCGGCGCGTTGGCGAAAAACCGCTGGAACCGCTCGCGCGACAAGCGCAGCGCGGTTTCCCATTCACGCTCCGGGGTCAGATCGCGCACCACCGAACGGGTCCGCAGCTCGGCCCCGGAGCCGACGATGCTCTGACCGACCCAGGCCTGCAGGATGCGGCCGTCGCGGCTTCTCAGCGCGACTTCGCCGCGCTGTTCGCCATCGCCGCTGCCGCCGAACGGATCGGCGGCGGCCGTGTCGCCGGCCGGCGCAGTCGCCAGAAAATCGTGTAGCCTGACACCGCTCGCAATGATCTCCGCCGGCGTGCTGCCGAGCCATTGCGCCAGCGTCTGGTTGACGAACAGAAAGCGGCCGCTGCCATCGACCGAGTAGAAGCCGATCGGCGCGTTATCGAGGAAATCGACGAGCTTGTTGCGCTCGTCGTGAATCACCGCCTCCATTTCGTGCCGTGCGGTGATGTCCTGGAAATTCCAGAAGCTGTAGCCCGGCCGGCCGGCAATCGGGTTGACGCTGACGTTGAACCAGCCGGCGGCGGCGCCGTGCGCATCACGCAGCGGCAGGGCCGAGATCGCCCGCGTTCCGGCTGCCGCGCGGCTGCGCAACCGCTCGAAATCGGCTGTCGAATCGGGATCGGCAAGGGCCGCAGCGATGCGCTCGAGCGGTGCTTCGGGAAATTGCGGGAAGAGGTCGTAGAAGGCCGTATTGGCGTAGGCGATGCGGCCGTCGGAGGCGATGATCAGCTGCGCGTCGGCCGAGGCATCGAGCGCCTGGCTCAAAATGTCGACCCGCGCCGACAGTGCGGCATGCATGGCGCGCGCGGCAAACGCGGCAAATGCGCTCATCACGGCCAGCGCGATGACCATGCTGGTCACCGCCTGGGCCTCGGTGCCGGAGATCACTTCGCTCGCATAGAGCAAGCCGACGATGACGCCGGCCGCCCCAAGGATCAGCGCGGCATTGCTGAGCCGCCCGATCCAGCCGGGGTGCCGGCGCTCGAACGCCCAGTTTGCCCAGCGGCGGGCGCCTTCGACATCGGCGACCATTCCGTGTATTCCGCCTGTTCCGAATCTCGCAGTTTACCACGGCACGCGCCGCCGGTCGCGCTTCGAGCGCGGAAGCCGGCCGGCACGCAAAGTTGTCGGCCCAATTTGCGGACGCAACCGTCCCCGGCCATGTTCGGCAAACAGCGTTAACGAGCCCTTAAGCCAAATCCGATCGATCGCACAAGCACGACAGAGCCGGCGACTGCGATTCACTCGTCCCGGTAGGTGCGCTCCATGCGCTCATGCCGTTCCTGGGCCTCGATGGACAGAGTCGCGATCGGGCGCGCCTCGAGCCGGCGGATGCCGATCGGCTGGTCGGTTTCCTCGCAAAAGCCGTAGGTGCCGGTGTCGATCCGGCTCAGCGCGGCGTCGATTTTCGAGATCAGCTTGCGTTCGCGATCACGAGTGCGCAATTCGATCGCCCGTTCGGTTTCGAGCGAGGCGCGGTCGGTCAGATCGGGTTTGAGCAGACTTTCTTCCTTGAGGTGCCGCAAAGTGCCTGTCGAATCGGCGAGCAGCTCGGCGCGCCACTGCAGCAGCTTTTGCCGAAAGTACTCGAGCTGTCGCGGGTTCATGAACTCTTCGTTATCGGAGGGGCGGTAATTGGCCGGCAACTTCGTACGCATTCATCCTCCCCAAGGTGCCCGTGAGCGGCGGGCGCGGAGTATATGAATCGAGTCCCGCCATTTCAACCGCCAGAAATGCCATTTCACCATATTGATTTCGCACCCCTTTCCGGACCGAACGCCGGATGGGTCGCCGATCGATGGAACAGCCGGATCGGCTTGCCGGTCGCCAATCGGCATCACGCGGCCCGTCTTTCAGTCAAATCGTTAACAAGTATTGCAACTGCTGGTAGCCACCGCGGCGAGGGCTAGCATCGCCCATTTAGTGCTTCTTTAAAGAATGACCTCTAACCTGCGGCTCGCAATCGGCCATTTTGATATCAGGAACATGTCTGTAGCGGATCCTTTTGCCCATACGGACGCCTCCAGCGAGGCGGGCGGCGCGGTTCCCGACCTGCCGTCGCCCGATACCAAGCGCTGGGTGGTGCGCCGCAAGGCCGTCGTCGTCGCCGCAGTGCGCAACGGCTCGATCAGCCTGCAGGAGGCGTGCCGGCGCTACAAGCTGTCAGTCGAAGAGTTTCTGGCCTGGCAGCGGGCGATCGACCGCTACGGCGTGCCGGGTCTCAGGGTCACGCGCTTGCAGATCTACCGCGATACCGACGAGCCGCGCCGCGCGAGCTAACGCCCGCGAGAGCCGCACCGAACCGGCGCCGCTCACCGCGGCGGGTGCCACCATCGCCCGCCGACCACCAGACCCTGCGCCACGAGCCGCTGGCGGCTGTGCCGGACCTCACCCAATACATCGCGACACTCGAACTCTTCCTCGACCAGATCGAGCACGCTGGCATCGCCGGGCGCCCCGACTGACAGGCGGCCGAGATCGCTGCGACCCAGCACCGCCGCCGGCCCCGCAGTTGCGGCACCGATCACCGCGGCGAGGTCCATCCCGAGCGCGAGGAACTTCGACATCGTGACGAGCTGATCGAAGGCGGGGCCGTTGATGCTGAGCGTGTGCACATCGCTGCTGATCGCATCCGGCAGGAACCCGGCTTCGAGCATCGCCTCGGCGGTGCGAAAGCCGAACGAGCCGCTGCCATGGCCGATATCGAAGACGACGCCGCGGCGGCGCGCCTCCAGCACCTCTTCGCGGACCCTGCCGTCGGGCTCGATCGGCGCGTTCGGGAACGGCCGGAAGCAGTGGGTCAGGACGTCGCCCCGGCGCAGCCGCGACAGCACATCGAGCCGCGAGGG
>Ga0207646_10003520_pt1 | contig 17641 bp, 15 predicted proteins | sample KBSK5502metaG_FD_184343 | JGI IMG/M metagenome (GOLD analysis project Ga0207646, IMG submission 184343) | Corn, switchgrass and miscanthus rhizosphere microbial communities from Kellogg Biological Station, Michigan, USA - KBS K5-50-2 metaG... | ecosystem: Host-associated > Plants > Roots >... | reverse complement strand
GAGCTCGTTGGATACTTTCTGTGGCACCAGCTGTATCCTTCAACTCAGCCTGAGCGCCGGCGAGTTGCCGGTAGGCTAAATTTCTCCACCTTGATTCTGTAATCGTAGTAGCTACTTTCTTTGCCTGTTCCAAAATTCCGAAGGCATCACCCAAATTCCCTTTCTTCGCCTGCGTCATAACCAATCTTGTTAGCATACTAACTTTCGAGTGGCCCTGTTTCAATAATTCAGTGGTTTTACGGGCCTGCAGTGTTTCGCCTAGCTGGATCTGAGCAAAAATGATTCGCTCAATAGCGAGATCTTTATCACTAACACCAAAATCTGAGTTGCGATCCTTAACTTTCCTGGCAATTCCGAGAGCCTTATTTAAGGTCTCATCAGCACCCTTTTTGTCACCTACTTTAAATTGTTCTCTTGCAATAGAAGACAAAATATACGAGTAGCCATAGCTGTTCTGATTTCCTTTATGGAATTGCATGAGAAGCTGCTTTGTCTTCAGTAGGCCGGACTGGTCTTTGGCTTCAGCTTGGTACCTAGCTATCATGAGGAGCGTTTCGATTTTCCATCCGTTAGTAGAACAGCATTCTCCAAACGCATCATCTGACACACCCAGCGCGGTATCAGTGGCTTCGTTTAGAATCTTCTGGATTTCGACGCCTTCTACCTGAGCGTAGATGGACGATGCTGCCAGAGCATGTCCTACTAGAAGCCAACAGCTAAGCAATACCACCTTTTGATGCAACATAAAGATGTCCATTACGGCATTCTATCTCTTACAGGACGGGAGCCGACGTCGAAGATATCGAATTCAGCTCTCCCACAGCCAGCCTGCAGGGTTCGCAACAGAGTAAAGATCACTCCCCGGTCAGGACTCGAACCTTTAAACTCCGGCAACAAGGCTAGGCCGCTCTTGGAGACCTGTCAAGCGGGGAGCAAAGGCGCGTGTTGATTGATCGAGTCAGGGCCGCATGGCTTGGAGCCGGGCCGTCATTGCTTCCACCGGCAGCGTGTTCACCACATCCTGGGCGGTGACGCCGCCCTTGCGGGCGACGTTCACGCCGAACGGCACGACGGAGAGCCCCTCCGTGCTGTGGGCGTCGGGGTTGATGCTGAACGTGATGCCCTTCTCCTTCGCGTAGCCGCAGAGCCGCCAATCCAGGTCGAGCCGGTGCGGGTTGGCATTGATCTCCACGATCTTGTTGTGCTCGGCCGCCGCGTCCAGCACCTTGTGCAGGTCCACCCGGTAGCCGTCCCGTGACAGCAGCAGCCGCCCGGTGGCATGTCCCAGCATCGTGACATAGGGGTTGGCCAGCGCCCGGCAGATGCGGCGCGTCTGGTCCTCTTCGGATAGATTGAAGCGGCTGTGCACCGAGGCGATGACAAAGTCGAACGTGGCCAGCACCTCGTCCGGATAGTCCATCGCGCCGTCCACCAGGATGTCCGCCTCGATGCCCTTGAAAATCCGGATGTCCGGGAACTTCTTCTGCACCTCGCCGATCTCGGCGTGCTGCGCGCGGACACGATCCTCCTTGAGGCCGTTGGCGTAGAAGGCCGACTGGCTGTGGTCGGAGATGCCGATGTAGCGGTACCCGAGCGAGCGCGCGGCCTCCACCATCTGCTCCACCGTCGCCGAGCCGTCGCTGTAGATGGTGTGGTTGTGGAAGACGCCCTGGACCTGCCTGGCTTCGATGAGCACCGGCAGGCGTCCGCACTCGGCCCGTTCGATCTCGCCATGGCCCTCGCGCAGCTCCGGCGGGATGAACTGCAGGCCGGCGGCGGCGTAGACGGCTTCTTCTGTTTCTCCTGCAAGCGCACCCCCGCGCGCTTGCATCTTCTGAGTCAGCGCGTCCACGTGCTCCGGGTTTCCCGTGGCGCGAAGCAGTTCCCCTCCATAACCGGCCACGTCGACAAGTTCGACCGTGACCGGCAAGCCTTGAGGAGAGCGCGCCGTGACGGTGTTCGTGTCAGGCTGATGCTCAACTTGCGTCACATTCGGGACGGACCGCAGGGCCTTCTCCAACGCGTTGGGTTGTGAAGAGGCGGCGACGAGCACGATATGCTGCACCACCTCGATCCGACGGCGGAGCTCGCCGGCGAGCTCCGCGCGAACGACACCCGGCGCTCCGCGGACGGCTTCCAGAATGAGGTCGGCCTCGTCGATCACATTGGCGTAAAGGTGAAAGCCCTGCCGACGCTTGAATTGCCGGATGCCGGCCAGAATTTTCTCTTGCGTTTTCTGACCGAACCCCTGGAGCCCCACCAGACGATTCTCGATGCAGGCATATTCCAGCTCGCCGACCGACGCCACTCCAAGATTTTCATAGACCGCCTTGATCTTCTTGGGCCCCAGGCCGGGAATTCCGCCCATCTCGAGAATACTGTCCGGAAACGAAGCCTTCAACTCCCGGTACAGGGTCGAAGTCCCCGTCGTGACGAGCTCCGTCACCGTGCCTGCCAGGCCCTCGCCGATGCCTTTGACGTTGCGCAGGATGCCCTTCTGCACAAGGACCGCCGGCTCCTCCGGAAGGCTCTCGATCACCCGCGCTCCGGTGGAGTAGGCCTTGACCTTGAAGGGATTCTCGCCCTTCAGTTCCAACAGAAAGGCGATCTCTTCCAGGATGGCTGCGATCTCGCGTTTGGTCATGAAAAGGAGTTTAGCACAGCGACCACACCGTTGCCCGCCGGTTTCGAACCTGCTAGCATAACTTTCATGCGGCCTGCTCGCTGCTTGCTCACGGGTCTTGTCCTGCTCGCCATCGGAGTGACCGTCTCCGCCGACGCCCAACCTCTCGGCCGCGACACCCAAACGTCCAGTTCATGCCAGATCGGGAATATCAAAAAGGGAATCGGCGGCAAGCAATGTGAGGTCCCCATCCCGAAGTCCTGCAAGGTCGCCATCAACACGGCGACGCAAACCCACTGGGCTGACATCGAAAAATCCGGCGGACTTTCCTGCCGCTTCGACGACAAGCTCACCGACTGGAAGACCCGCATCACCGGCACCTGCCGCACGTGCCAGGCCCGCCAGTGCAACGCCAAGTTCACCGTCTATTTCGATTGTCCGCAACCCGACAAAACCCCATGACCCTCACCGAGCGAGTGAAGCGCAAGGCTCTCGACCTGGGCTTCCAGGCGGCGGGGGTCAGCCGCGTCACGCCCGACCGCCCCGAGGCTGCTCGTCTCAGCGAATGGCTCTCACGCGACTACCACGGCGAGATGGCCTGGATGGCGCGGACCGCCGCGAAACGGCGGAACCCGGCTCTGCTTCTCCCGGGTATCCGCACCATCGTGTCGGTGGGGATGAACTATTACACCGAGGACCGCCCCGACGACGCCCGCGGCCATGGCTGCATCGCGCGCTACGCCCGCGGGCAGGACTACCATCGCATCCTCGGGGAACGCCTGGAGTTGCTTGCGTCGTTCCTCCAGCAGGAGGCGCCGGACTCCCGAAGCTGCGCCTACGTGGACACGGGCGCCGTCATGGAAAAAGCCTGGGCGCAGCGGGCCGGCATCGGCTGGATCGGCAAACACTCGAATCTCGTCTCCGGGCAATACGGCTCCTGGCTGCTGCTGGGGGAAGTGCTGACGACCGCGGACCTGGACCCCGACGAGCCCGGCGCCGACCTCTGCGGGACCTGCACGCTGTGCATCAAGGCCTGCCCGACAGGCGCCATCACCGAGCCCTATGTCGTAGACGCGCGCCGCTGCCTGTCCTATTTGACGATCGAGCAAAGGGGGGACATCCCGGAAGACTTTCAGAAAACGTTGGGCAACCGCATCTTCGGCTGCGACGACTGCCTGGACGTGTGCCCCTATAACCACCAGGCGACGCCGACGGCGGAGCCGGCCTTCCGCGCCACCGCACTGACCCTGAACCCCGACCTGGACCGCCTCGCAACGCAATCAGCCGACGACTTCCACGCCGCCTTCCACGGCAGCGCCGTCCGCCGCATCACGCACGAAGGGCTCCAGCGCAGCGTGGCGATCGCCGAAAAGAACGCCGGCGGCGCGCGATGACGCCTTCCTTCTCCAGCCACCTCGTCAACCCGCCGTTCGGCGACCCGGGTCTGTACGTGGAGATCAAATGGGCCCGGCGCGCGCTGCTGTTCGACCTGGGCGACAACGAGGCGCTGGGGCCGTCGCGCCTGCTGCGGGCCATGGACGTGTTCATCTCGCACACGCACATGGATCACTTCATCGGGTTCGACCGGCTCCTGCGCGTCGCGCTCGGCCGCGGAAAGACCCTGCGCCTCTACGGGCCGCCGGGCTTGATCGAGAACGTCTCGGGCAAGTTGCGCGGCTATACCTGGAATCTCGTGGACGGCTACCCATTGACCATCGAGGTCCGCGAGTTTCATCCACGACAGGTCCGATCGGCGCTGTTCCGTGCCACGGATGCCTTTCAGGCCGCCGAGGGGCCCCTGGCTCTCCACGAATCGGGCGAGCCGTTTCCGGTTCTGATCGAGCCCATGTTCACAGTGCACGCCACAAGCCTGAATCACCGCATCCCGTCCTTCGCCTACGCGCTTCAAGAACAGTTTCACGTCAACATCAACAAGGAGCGGCTGCACGCCGCCGGCTTGCCCGTCGGCTCCTGGCTGAAGGACGTCAAGCAGCACCTGTTTGACGGCCGGCCCGACGAGTACCGGTTCACCGCCACGCTGTACTTCGAGCACCGCCGGGAGGAACGGGAATTCGTGCTGGGCGACGTACGGGAGCGCTTCGCGACGATCTCCCGCGGCCAGAAGATCGCGTACGTCGTGGACGCCAGATACGACGACAAGAATGAGGCCAAGATCGTCGAGCTGGCCCGGGAAGCCGACGTGTTCTACTGCGAAGCGCCCTATCTCGACCAGGATGCCGACAAAGCCTACGAGCGGCATCATCTGACGGCGCGGCAGGCCGGCCTGATGGCCAGAAAAGCCGGCGCCCGCGAACTGATCGTCTTTCATTTCTCCCCGCGTTACACTGGACAGGAAGATACCATCTACCGGGAGGCGAAAGAGGAATTTCTCACGGCTCAACCCAGGAGGTGACCCATGGCAGACACAGTCTGTACCGCGCAGTACTTCAAAATGAAGACCTCCAACAAGGCCGGCAAAGGCGCAAGTGCGCTCGCGTCGCTCCGCGACGCGAAGGTAAACCTGCTGGCCTTCTCCGGCTTTCCGCTCAAGCGGCGCGCCCAGCTCGACTTCGTGCCGTCAAACCCGGCGGCCTTTAAGGCTGCGGCCAGGAAGGCCAAGCTGAAGGTGCGCGGCCCCAAGACATGTTTCCTCGTAGAGGGCGACGATCGCCCTGGAACGGGCGCCAGGCTCATGGCCAGGCTTGCCGACGCCAAGATCAACGTCACGTCTCTGCAAGCCATCAGCGCCGGCGGCGGACGCTACGGAGCGATTCTCTGGGTCAAGCCCCGCGACGTGAGGAAGGCCGCGAAGGCGCTCGGCATCGGGTGAGGGCGGTCGGGGACGCGGAACGCGACGAGGCGCGCGCCAGAGCCAGACAACTTGAGGCCGTCAAGAGCGCCCTTCGCAAGAAGCTCAAGCGGGTCGTCAAACGCGTCGAGGCGCTGGAGTCCGACCTGGCCAAGGCGACGCGCTATCGCACCTACGACCGCTACGGGGAACTACTCAAGTCCCGCCTCGGGGATGTTCCGAAAGGCGCCACGTCCATTACGGTGACCGACTACTTCGATCCTGCGCTGCTCGAACTCGTTCTCCCGCTGGACCCGGCCAAGAGTCCACGGGGCAACATGGACGACTATTTCAGAAAGTACCGGAAGTTTCTGAGCGCCGAGAAGGAAATCCCTCCACGCCTGCTCACGGCCCAGGCGGAGGCCGCCGTGCTCCGGGAGAGTCTGGCTTCGCTCGACCGCGATGAAGCCCCCGCAGAGCTACAGATCGAAGAAACGCTCCGGCGAGATCAAAAGGCCAAACCGTCACGCAAAGAAAAGACTACGGCCAAGCCCTTTCGCCGGTTCATGTCGGAAGCGGGCGACGCGATCCTGGTGGGCCGCAACAGCCGCGAGAACGAGGAGCTCACGTTCGGTCTGGCCCGCAGCCACGACCTCTGGCTGCATGCGAGCGGCACGTCCGGCTCGCACGTGGTCCTCCGGCTGGAGAAGGGCGCGGAGATACGGAAGGAATCGCTGTTGGACGCGGCGACTTTGGCGCTGCAGTACAGTGACCTGCGCAAGAGTGGCCAGGGGGAGGTCCTCTACACCTACCGGAAGCATGTCCGCAAGCCCCGCGGCGCTAAGCCCGGCCTCGTCACCATCACCCAGGACAAGCATCTCTACGTCAAACTGGACCTAAAGAGACTGCAGCGCCTCAAGGAGTCACTACGTTAAGCCGTTCTAATGATCCTCTCAAGGCTAACTTCTGAGCGACGTCAGAGTCCGGGATCTCCGAGAAGCGAAACGAGCGCTCTACATTGTCGAGCCGCTTTCCCGCCACCTCAACGTGAGGGTAGATGAAGTAGTTCAGCGGACCGGTGGTGTGGCCATCTCCCAGTTCCAGATCCCGCCCGATGGTGAACTGGATGCGATCCGCAGGCTGCGTGCCGAAATAGAGATCGCGGAGCTCCTTGTGCTTCCATGCTTCGGACGCATCGATGGGAAACCATCCCACGTCGGGCAGGTGGAACTCCGTCCAGCAGTGATAGCCATCGATCACACCCGAGGTCCGGTCTTCCGGGATAGAGAAGCCGATCTCGAACTGGGCTGGAATACCCTCCGCCCTGGCCAATGAGATGAAGAGGGCGTGAAAGTCGGTGCAGTTGCCATAGCGCTTAGTGCACGCCCAGAAGGTGTCGCCGTTGCCCCAGCCCGTGCCCACCTTCTTGTACTCCATGTTATCGATCACATAGTCGTAGATGGCTCGCGCACGGGCGAGGGGAGATGGATCGGTTTGAGGCAGTTCGGCTCGAACACTATCGATGAGCGGGCCGGCGATCGGGACTCTTAGGTCTGGGCCCAAAGAAAGCGCCAACTCCTTCCGCTCGCTTGGGCTGTATGCTCTGATGCCGGATGATGCCAGCCGCTGTTGCTGAAACACCCGGCGCTGAATAATGTAGTCCACCACAACAATGATGGGCTTGCCATCCGAACGATCCACGTGCCCATGCCAGAACGTGTTGCCATACTGGCTCTCAATCGTCTCCCGACCAGGGATACTCGCCTTGACATCGCGGCGGAGGATCGTCTGGTGGGCATCGGATACGGCGAGTGGAATGAAGACATCGACAGAGCCGGCGCCGGCCGGCTGTGCCGGGATCTCCACCTCATACGTGAAGGAGAAGGTGCGCGCGGTGTCTTGATCCGCGGCGCCAGCGCTGAGAGCGACGACCATTGACATTCCTAGCATACCGGTGAGTATCACTCGCAGGCTTCTTCGCGCACCTGACATGGTGTTCTCCTTTCAACAGCCGGTATGCGGCAGATCCAGCCGGTAATCCACGGTAATGCGCGCCGCGCCAGCCTGCATCTGTCCGATCACCGCGGCGCTGGCAAATCCCTCGTCGCGAAACAATGCCAGCACCTCGGCGACCGCCTGCGGCGCACAGGTGACCAGCAATCCGCCGCTCGTCTGCGGATCGCACAGAAGCGCCTGCTGCCATGGAGCGAGATCGTCCGGCAGCCGAACGTCATGGCCGTAACTCGCCCAGTTGCGCTTGGCACCGCCGGTGTTGTAACCCTGTTGCGCGAGCGACAGCGCCGCCGGGAGGACCGGCAGCGACTCGAACGCGACGCGCGCGCCGAGCCGGGAGCCACGGCAGATCTCGGCGAGATGGCCGAGCAGGCCGAAGCCCGTGACATCGGTCATCGCGTGCACCCCCGCCATCTCCGGCAGCCGATGGCCGACGGTGTTGAGCTGCGTGGCGGTGGCCAGCATCTGCCGGTATCCCTCCTCCGGCAGCGCGCCCTTCTTGAGCGCGGCGCTGAGAATCCCGATGCCCAGCGCCTTGCCGAGCACGATGGCGTCACCGGCGCGTGCGGTGCTGTTGCGCTTGACGCGCTGCGGGTGAATCACGCCGAGCGCCACCAGGCCGTAAATCGGCTCGGCCGAATCGATCGAGTGGCCGCCGGCGATGGGAATGCCCGCGGCCTCGCACACCGAGGTCCCGCCCGCGAGAATGTCCTGAATCACGCTCACCGGCAGCTTGTCGAGCGGCATGCCGACGATGGCGAGCGCGAAGATCGGACGCGCGCCCATGGCGTAAATGTCGGACAGCGCGTTGGTCGCGGCGATGCGCCCGAAATCGTACGGGTCGTCCACGATCGGCATGAAAAAATCGGTGGTGGCGACGACCGCCTGCTCGTCGTTCAGGCGATAGACGGCGGCGTCGTCGCTGGTCTCGATACCCACGAGCAGTGCCGGATCGAGGAACTGGCGCGGGACCTTGGCGAGGATTTCCGTAAGCGCGGCGGGCGCGATCTTGCAGCCGCATCCACCGCCGGACGACAGACTGGTCAATCGAACGTCTGACATAGCACACCTCTATTACATTGGCGGAAGAGAGTGGGAGTCGAACCCACCAAGGACCGGCTGACGGCCCTTACCGGATTTGAAGTCCGTTCGCCCCACCGGGGTGCGAGTCTCTTCCGGAAACCTGTGCCTCGCGCCGGCCGCTATCGGTGTCGGCGTTTTTCTTGATGCGTTCGACCAGCAGGGCCGGGTCGCGCACGCGATGGGCGTCGCCGACGCGGCGCGAGAAACCGGTCTTGTCGAAATACTCGAGGATCCGGATCGCGATCTTGCGACCCGTTCCGATGTGGTCGCGGAACTCCGACGCAGTCACCTCGCCCTTTTCCGCCGCGAGCTCCGAGACAATGCGCGCGAGCTCGGCGATCGCCTCGCGCGTGAAGAAACGGTCGCGCATCACCTCGTAGGCGTCACCCAGCATCGTCACGCGCTGCAACAGGCTGCGCACCTGCGGCTCGGGCGCCGTGAGCGTCCGCGCGATGTCGCGCACCCACGGCGGCTGAAACGGCGTGGCCCGAAGCAACGGCGCCACTGCGCGCCAGAGCTTCTCTTCACCGCCGGTGAGTGTGATGCGATGCTGCGGCAGATGCAGCCACGGGCCGTGACGCGCCACGCGCTGCCCGGCCAGCAACTGATCGATCAACGCCGTGAACATCTCCCACGGCAGATCCGGGGTCGCCAGCCGGCGCAAGCGCCGGCCTTCGAGGCCGAGCACCTCCGGGACGCGAGCGTGTTCGACCGCGAGCGCCGCCAGCACCTCCTGCTGCGTCGTCTCCCAGCGCAACGGCGCAAAACCAAAGCGGCCGGCGCCGGCGGCGTTGACCACCACCATGGGGATCTCACGATACAGCGCCTCGGCGGCCTTGGCGCGCAGATTAAAACTGCGCGCGAACCATGCCAGATCCACACCCGCCGGCGCGTCGCTGAGCAGTTGCTGCAACGCATCGAACATGGTAGGACGCTCCAGTGCCGCGAGCACCGCCAGACGCGCGGGCGTACGCACCTTACGCGCCGGCGCAAACGGATCGAGCACCACCCCGCCCGCGAGCGTCTGCTGAGCCGACTGGTCGCGCAAGATAAAGCGGTCGCCGCGCAACGCGCCGATGGGCCGATCGAGCACGAGCTGCGCGCGGCCACTGCCGCCCGGCTCGATGCCCGTGGCTTGCAGCAGCGAGACGCGGCCCATCGCCTCCGCGGCGCCGAGATGCACGTGCACCGGGGTCCAGTGTTGCAACGGTCGCGTCGCGGATGGCGGCAGCGTGAGCGACGCATCGAACCGCGCGGTCGGTCCGTGCACGGCGGGCTCCAATACCCAGTCGCCGCGCGCGATGTCCTTCTTCTCGACGCCGGCGAGGCTGAGCGCACAGCGCTGGCCCGCCACGCCGCGCTCGGCCGCGCGGTTGTGCGCGTGGATGCCGCGCACCCGCACTTCCCGGCCGGACGGCGACACCAGCAAGTGGTCGCCCACACCCACGCTTCCGGAAAACACCGTCCCGGTCACCACTGTGCCGCTGCCGGAAAGCGTGAAGCACCGGTCCACGGCGAGCCGAAAGCAGCCATCCGCCGCGCCTGCCGGCGGCGGTGACGCGGCCTCGGCCTCGAGATGCGCGCGCAGCGCCGGCACACCGTCGCCGGTCATGCTCGAGAGCGCAAACACGGGGCTCCCGGCGAGCGCCGTGCCACGGAGCAAGGCTTCGATCTCCGCCCGCGCCGAGGCCACGCGCGCCGCCTCCACGCGGTCGGTCTTAGTGAGCGCCACCGCCCCGCGCGTCACACCGAGCAGATCGATGATCTCCAAGTGCTCGCGCGTCTGCGGCATCACGCCGTCGTCCGCCGCCACCACCAGCAGCACAAAGTCGATGCCGGTCGCGCCGGCGAGCATGTTGTGCACGAAGCGCTCGTGTCCGGGCACGTCGATGAAGCCGAGCACCGCGTCGTGGGGCAGCGGGTAGAAGGCATACCCGAGGTCGATGGTGATGCCGCGCTCTTTTTCCTCCTTCAGGCGATCGGCGTCCGTGCCGGTGAGCGCCTTGATGAGCGCGGTTTTGCCGTGGTCGATATGGCCCGCGGTGCCGATCAACATGGCGCCTCACCCTTTTGGGAATCGAGCCGGAGCTGTGCCAACTGATCGACGAACTCGCGTTCATTCTCCAGGCAGCGCAGATCGAACGTGAGCGCGCCCTCGGAAATGGTCCCGATCACTGGAATGGGAAGCGCGCGGAACGCGGCCGCCAACTGCCTGAGGGCGGTGCCCTCACCGCGCCTGCGCTTGAGCGGTGCGAGCGCGAGCGCCGTACTCGGCAGCAGCTCCACCGGCAGCGCGCCACTGCCGATCTGGCTGTGGCACGGCACGACGCTCACGTGCGCCGCCTTGCCGACCGCTTGCGCCACTGCGGGCTCGACACGCCGGCACAGCGCCTCGATGTCGGCCGCCGGGCGCGTGAGCAGCCGCAACGTCGGCAGATGCTGCGCGAGCTTCTCCGGCTGACGATAGAGCTTGAGCACCGCCTCGAGCGCGGCGAGCGTCATCTTGTCCACGCGCAGCGCACGCTTGAGGTGGTTGCGTTTGATTGTGTTCACGAGCTCGGCGCGCCCGACGATGATGCCGGCCTGCGGGCCGCCGAGGAGCTTGTCGCCGCTGAAGGTCACAAGATCCGCGCCGTGCGCCAGCGTCTCCTGCGGGGTCGGTTCTTTCGGCAGTCCGTACTGGCTCAAATCCACCAGTGCGCCGCTGCCCAGGTCCACCACGAACGGCAAGCCCCGGGCGTGCGCGAGCGCCGCGAGTTCCTTCTCGGGCGCCATCGCGGTAAACCCGCGGATCGCGTAGTTGCTGGCGTGCACCTTCATGAGCAGCGCCGTGCGCGCGCCGATTGCCTGCTCGAAATCGGCGAGATGGGTGCGATTGGTGGTGCCGACCTCGCGCAGGCGGCAGCCCGCGCGCGCCATGATCGCGGGAATGCGGAACGATCCGCCGATTTCGATGAGCTCGCCGCGCGAGACGATCACCTCCTTGCGCGCCGCGAGCGTAGCGAGCACCAGCAAGACCGCGGCGGCGTTGTTGTTCACCACCGTGGCTGCATCAGCGCCGGTGAGTTCGGCGAGCAGCGCTTCGACATGGGTGTCGCGGTCGCCACGCGCGCCGGGTGCGAGGTCGTACTCGAGATTGCACGGCTGCGTCATGGCCGCCTGCACCGCTTCGACGGCCTCCGCCGGCAACAGCGCGCGCCCGAGACTGGTGTGCAGCACTGTGCCGGTGAGGTTGAACACGCGCCGCAGCGAGGGCTGAAACGCGGCCTCGAGGCGAGCCTGGAGGTGTCGCGTGAGAGACGGCGCTTGCCGCGCTTCCGCGGGCAGTGCGGCACCCTCGATCATGGCCTGGCGCATTTCGGAGAGGAGGGAACGGATGGCGTGGACGACGGCGGTGTGGCTATACTCTGCGGCCAGTGCCTGCACCGCAGGCATCTGGAGCACACGATCGACGGCCGGCAAGACAGCCGCTATGTGCGGATTCCGCGCTTGGACCAAGGACGGTTCCACCTATAGCGTGAATACTAACACGCATCGACAAGAGTTTGCGAGCTATGTACTTCCTCCTACAATAAGAAGAAATTCGTCCCCCTGCGGCTGATCCCGGATTCGGCCATCAGGACATCGAGCGCGACGCTCGCCACGTCATCCGCGAGCGCGTCCACATTCGGGTCCTTGTCCATGTACAGGATCTTGAGATACCCGTGGCAGGCCTCGCAACTCTCTGCCTTGACCGCGTCGCTACCGCCCTCGATGCCATAGTACGCGATGCCCTTGGTGGTGTCGCAGAAGACGCACTTGATACGCACCGCGTGCCATTTCGTGCTGCAGAGCGGGCAAGTCAGATAGCGCAGGCCGTGGTCCGAGCCGATGCACACGATACTCACCATGGGCGCGGAACCACACGCCGGGCAGAGATGGGGAACCTCGAGCCGGCCGAAGGCGCCGGCCTCGAGCGCCGTAACCAGATGCAACCAGTACGCCTGCAGTGCCGCGCCGATGAACGGGGTCACCGCCCGATCGAGCTTGTCATCATGCTCGCCGGCGAGCAGCGTCTCGGCCTCACGTTCGAGCGACGCATCGTCCGTGTCCTTGAGCCGCACGATCGCCGCGCGCGCCGCCTCCGGCAGTGCGGCGGCTTCGAGTTCCGTAAGGATACCGCGTAACGCCTCGCGCCATACGGGATCGCGGTCCCAGCCCCGGGCTCCAAGCGGCGGCATCCCGTGTTCGCGGCAGCGTTCGAGCTCCGGCGCCTCCGGCGGCCGGACATGGCGGAACAGCGCCATCGCTTCATGCTGCGCGCGCGCCAGCGCCGCCAGGAACCGGAGGTACTCCGCCAGGGCGTGGCCTTCGGCGAGGGCGCTCAGACGCGCGGCGCGCGCCTGAAAAATGCTGCGCTCCGGCAGGAGCAGGAACGGGATGTCGCCCGGCGGCGTCTCGATCGTTCCGGGTTGAATAACATTAATTTGGGTCATTTCGTGCCCTTGGTCACCTCCCGATACCAGCCGGGATAGTGATATTTGGCCCAGGCGCGCGTCACGGTGCCACGTGTCATGCCGCGGAGCGTACCCTTGATCCAGATCACGGCATAGATGTGCCCAAGGATGCCGGCGATAAGCGCGAATGCCGCGACCGCATGGATGAGCGCCGCCACGCGCACGAGGCCAATCGAGAACCACGGCGCGAACCACGGCTGCCAGATGACGATGCCGCTCACCAGGAGCAGCGCGATCGTCGCCACCATGAGCCAGAACAAGTATTTCTGCCCGGCGTTGTAGCGCCCGACCTCGGGCAGGTTGTGAAGGCGATTGGCCAGCACATCGCGGATGCGGCGCACCCATTCACGGTCGGCATCGGTGATGAGGTTGTCTCTCCAGAAGCGGTGTGCCAGATCCCAGAAGGAGACCGCCAGCACCACGCCGATGAATGGATGCAGAATGCGCGTCCACGTCCCACCGCCAAAAAGGTTGGTGAGCCAGAAAAACGCCGGGTGGAACAGCGCCAGTCCCGAGAGCCCGGCCAGGATCATGGTAATCGCCGTCAGCCAGTGGTTGACACGTTCCACCGGTTTGTAACGCTCGATCAGATTGTTGTCGTTCATGGAGCCTCCTTCGGCGGCGCGTCAGCGTCCGTGCTGGTGCTCGTTCGCATCCTCTGGCGTTTCGCTCGGTCCCATGGTCACGTAGTGCAAAAAGCCGGTGAGCGCGACCAGGCCGAGCCCCAGCGACATGATCGGCTTGAGCACGCCTTTCCACAGCTCCACCAGAAGACTGATGTGCGGATCCTTTGGCAGACCGCTGTAGATCTGCGGCTGGTCGGCGTGCTGCAACACGTACATCACGTGCGTGCCACCCACCCCCGGCGGATCGTACAGACCGGCATTGGCGTATCCGCGCGATTTGAGATCCACGATGCGCTCCTCAGCGTGCTGAATCATGTCCTCCTTGGAACCGAACACGAGCGCGCCGGTGGGGCAGGTCTTGACGCAGGCCGGTTCCTGTCCCACGCCGACGCGGTCGGAGCACAGCGTGCATTTATACGCCTTGCTGTCCTTCTTGGAGATGCGGGGGACATTGAACGGGCAGCCGGTGATGCAGTACCCGCAGCCGATGCAGTTCTCCTCGTGAAAGTCCACGATGCCGTTGCTGTACTGCACGATTGCCCCCGGCGCGGGGCAGGCCTTGAGACAGCCGGGGTCGGCGCAGTGCATGCAGCCGTCCTTGCGGATCAGCCATTCGAGCTTATCCTTCTCGACCTCCACTTCCGAGAACCGCATCACGGTCCAGGACTTATCGGTGAGGTCGAGCGGGTTGTCGTAGACGCCGTGATTGGTGCCGATCTCATCGCGCAGGTCGTTCCACTCCATGCAGGCCACCTGGCAGGCCTTGCAGCCGATGCACTTGGAGACGTCAATGAGCTTCGCGACCTTCTCTGTCTCGCGCACCCCCGGCGACGGCGTGGTAGTGGCCGACCGGGCCGTGATGTCGAGTGATTGCAGTGCCATATCGCCCCCCTATAGCTTGTCGATGGTGACGAGGAACGCCTTGAACTCCGGCGTCTGGGTATTCGCATCCCCCACGGAGGGCGTCAGGGTGTTGGCGATGAAGCCGTTCTTCGCCACGCCCTGGAAGCCCCAGTGGATCGGGATGCCGACGGTGTACACCTTCTTGCCCTGGACCTCCAGCGTCCGGATGCGCTTGGTCACGACGGCCACGGCCTTGATAAACCCGCGGATCGAGCGCACCCGTACCCGGTCACCGCTCGCGATGTTCTTCATTTTGGCGAGATCCTCACCAATCTCCACGAATTGTTCCGGCTGCATGATCGCGCCGAGCCTCGTGTGCTTGGTCCAGAAGTGGAAATGCTCGGTGAGCCGGTAGGTGGTCGCCACGTACGGGAACTCCTTGGCGTCGCCGAACTGGTCGAGGTCGTCCTTGAACACCCGCGCCGCCGGACTGTTCTTGGCCTTCGGGTTCTTGGGATGCAAGGGATTCGCCTCGAGCGGCGACTCGAACGGCTCATAGTGCTCGGGGAACGGCCCGTCTCCCATCTTGTTCACGGCGAACAGGCGCGCCACACCCTCCGGGTTCATGATGAACGGATTCATGCCGTCCGCGGGCGGGGAATCCGCCTTGAGGTCCGGCACGTCCGCGCCGCCCCATTTGGCCCCGTCCCAGCCGATCAGCTTGCGCTTCGGGTCCCACGGCTTGCCGGAGGGATCGCACGACGCGCGGTTGTACATGATGCGGCGGTTGGCCGGCCATGAGTAGGCCCAGTTGAGCGTGTTGCCCAACCCGCTCGGGTCCGAATTGTCGCGCCGCGCCATGAGGTTGCCCTTCTCCGACCAGGAACCGGCGTAGAGCCAGCAGCCACAGGAGGTCTTGCCGTCGTCCGTGAGCTGCCCGAAGCCGTCCAACTGCTCGCCGGCCTTGCGCAGCACCTTCGTCTTGTCCTTGGGGTCTTCGAGATCGGCCAGCGCTTTTCCGCTGATCTCGCGCGCGATCTGCTCGGACGAAGGCGCGGACGGGATTGCGTAATTCCAGGTGAGATTCAGGATCGGGTCAGGGAAGGCCCCGCCCTCCTTCCGATAGAGCTCGCGCAGCCTCACGAAAATGCCGGCTACGATCTCGGTGTCCGCCTTGGCCTCGCCCGGCGGCTCGGCGCCCTTCCAGTGCCACTGCAGCCAGCGGCCGCTGTTCACCAACGAGCCGTCTTCCTCCGCGAAGCAGGTGGACGGCAGCCGGAACACCTCGGTCTGTATCTTGGCTGGATCGACGTCGTTGTACTCGCCGTGGTTCTGCCAGAAGGCCGCGGTCTCGGTCGCCAGCGGGTCGATCGTCACCAGGTACTTGAGCTTCGACAATGCCCGGCCGATTTTGGCCTTGCATGGGGACGCGGCCAGCGGGTTGAAGCCCTGGCAGAAATACCCGTTCATCTTGCCCTGATGCATGTCCTCAAACACCTGTAACATGTCATGCATCTTGTCGAGCTTCGGCAGGTACTCGAAGGCGTAATTGTTGTCCTTGTGCGCGGCTGCGCCGTACCAGGCCTTCATCAAGCTCACGTGGAACTTTGCGTAGTTCTGCCAGTACGAGAACTGGCCCGGGCGCAGCGGCTTGTACGAGCGTTTCTCGATGTAGGCCTTGTAGTCGGTCTCCTTCTCGCCCGGCAGCGACAGGTACCCGGGCAGCAGTTCGGACAACAGCCCGAGGTCGGTCAGGCCCTGGATGTTGGAATGCCCGCGCAAGGCGTTCATGCCGCCGCCGGCCATGCCGATGTTGCCCAGCAGCAACTGAATCATGGCCGCGGTGCGGATCATCTGCGAGCCCACCGAGTGCTGAGTCCAGCCGAGCGCGTACATGATCGTCATGGTGCGGTCCGGCGCCGCAGTGTCGGCGATCATTTCGCACACCTTGAGGAACTGCTCCTTGGGCGTGCCGGTGATACCGCTCACGACTTCTGGCGTGTAGCGCGAATAGTGCGCCTTCATCATGTTGAACACGCAGCGCGGGTTCGCGAGCGTCGGGTCGGTCTTGACGTAGCCGTCCGCGCCCATCTCGTACATCCAGGTATCCTTCTCGTATTTGCGCTTGGCCTCGTTGTACCCGGAGAATACGCCGTCCTCGAACGTGTAGTCGGCGCGCACGAGAAAGCTCACGTCGGTGTAGGCCTTCACGTACTCATGCTGGATCTTGTCGTGCGTGAGGAGGTAATTGATGACGCCGCCCAGGAAGGCGATGTCGCTGCCGGCGCGCAAGGGGACGTAATAGTCGGCCACCGCCGCCGAGCGCGTGAAGCGCGGATCGACGACGATCAGCCTGGCCTTGTTATGGGCCTTGGCCTCGGTCACCCACTTGAACCCGCAGGGGTGAGCCTCGGCGGCGTTGCCGCCCATGATCAGGATCAGGTTGGCATTTTTGATGTCAACCCAGTGATTGGTCATCGCACCGCGGCCGAACGTCGGGGCCAGACTGGCCACCGTGGGGCCGTGTCAAAAACGCGCTTGATTGTCGAATGCCAGTATCCCGAGATTGCGGACGACCTTGTGCGTGAGGTAGCCGGTCTCGTTGCTCGAGGCCGAGGCAGCGAGGAACCCCGTGCTGAGCCAGCGGTTGACCGTCGCCCCGTCCGCATTCTTCGCGATGAAATTCTTGTCGCGATCGTCCTTCATGAGACGCGCGATACGGTCGAAGGCTTCGTCCCATGAGATGCGCACAAACTTGTCCGATCCGGGGGCGCGGTACTCCGGGTACTTGAGCCGGCTGGGACTGTGCACGAAATCGAGCAGACCCGCACCCTTGGGACAGAGCGTGCCGCGATTCACCGGATGATCCGGATCGCCCTCGATGTGAATGATCTCGGCCGGAGCATTCTTGGCCTTGTCGCCGAGGCTGTACATCAGAAGACCGCAGGCGACCGAGCAGTACGGGCAGGTACTGCGTGTCTCCGTGGTGCGCGCCAGCTTGTACTGGCGTACCTCGGCAAGTACTGGGCTAGGCGAGAATCCCAGTGTCGCGAGGCTCGATGTGCTGAGTCCGGCTGCACTGACTGCACTGAATCGGAGGAACTGACGTCTGGTTACAGATAACATCACAGTTCTCCTTTCCATCGTCCATACGGATTGTTATGTTGTT
>Ga0207646_10003517_pt1 | contig 17649 bp, 29 predicted proteins | sample KBSK5502metaG_FD_184343 | JGI IMG/M metagenome (GOLD analysis project Ga0207646, IMG submission 184343) | Corn, switchgrass and miscanthus rhizosphere microbial communities from Kellogg Biological Station, Michigan, USA - KBS K5-50-2 metaG... | ecosystem: Host-associated > Plants > Roots >... | reverse complement strand
AGGACGCCAAGGGTTGGCGGGTCGCCGCCGTACAAGTCACGAGCGCTAAGAAATAGCATCGTTGCCGGTTGCGGCCTAACAAGCGCTTGAAGCTCGCGGGCGCTCACAAGTATGGAGCAATTGCGCCGCCTCGCTGGCTAGCCTTCTTGTCTGCGGCTCCAACTCCTTGCGCCCGCGGGTATTGCGCCCGCAGCTTAAGCACGATCCGTTAGGCCGCAGCACTCGACTCTCTGTATTAGTGGAGTTGCGATGGACATGATTTTGCAGTTTGTTGCACTCCTATCAACTGTGGGAATCGCCGCGTTCACGGTCGTTAAAGTTGCTCGTCTCTTCACCACTCGACGAGAGTTGCCGCCAGATGTCACTGCGCGGCTTGAGGAGCTGGAACGGGATGTTCACGAGCTCCAACAGGAATTAGCGGAAACACAGGAGCGACTGGATTTCGCAGAGCGTTTGCTCAGCACAGTACGGGAAGAGCGGCGGATTGGGAACTGACGAGCAAGGTGGGGATCGCGCTGCCTAACAAGCGCTCGAAGCTGACGAGCGCTCGTGTGGGAAGAATTGCGTTGCCTCGCCGGCAAGCCTCTTTGTCTGCGGCTCGACCGCCTTGCACCAGCGGGCGTTGCGCCCGCAGCTTAAGCGCGATCCGTTAGGCGGCGGTCTCAATCCGGTAATTCCTCCGGTGTAACCCCAACGTGATCGGGCTCGGGGTCCCGCTCAAACTGGACAGCCTCGATCTCAGTGAGGCTCTGCCACGCAGCCTTGGCCGCGCGATGGCGACCGTCCATAATGTCTCCGCTTGCCGAGAGGATGATGGGGAACGAGAGGTCTGCCGCCTCGATCAGCTTCACGTGCGCCACTATCCCCCGCCAGGTTATGGGCTCGCTGTCGTTCGCCCACGGCTCATCCAATTCTCGGATCGCCGTCAGGGGGATGAACTTTCGAGGCAGGCGCCGCGACAGTTCGACCAATCGATCTACGTCCCACGCGAGGAGACCGCGTGGTGAAGGGCGGAAGTAGTATTGTTTACGCACGGGACATCCGGGTACGGTCTTGCTATCAGTATAGTGCGGGGGCTGCCGCCTAACATGCGCTTGAAGCTGTCGGGCCTGCTCCTAGACGAATCGGCTGTTGCCTCGCCCGGCAGGCCGTGGATGGGCGGGCCAGCCCCTTGCGCCCGCAAACACGCCCCGCAGCTTAAGCGCGATCCGTTAGGCAGCGCCGACCCTCCCTTAGAAGACAGCATCACACCGATTGACAGTGTGTGACCAGCGACGCAGACTAACCGCTCCTTCCTTTCGGAGAGTCCCCGATGAAACAGCCAGGGATGGTTGCTCTCGCAGTGCTCGGTCTCATCGCGACCCCTGCCGCGGCCCAAGTGAAGTTCACGTACACGCCCATCCTACAGAGTGGCGCTACGGTCGCGGGAGTCCCGATCGCCTATCCAAAGACCGATAGTGCCGAAGTCACGGCGCTGCGGGTGGATGTCGGCCCTGGGGGCGAAACAGGCCGTCACATGCATCCATTCCCGACATTCGTCTATGTGCTTGAGGGAGCGATCAACGTCGCGATGGATGGCGGCGCGGCTCGCAGCTACAAGGCTGGTGATTCGTTCCTCGAGGTCGTCAACACTTGGCACAATGGCAAGAACAACGGGACGACGACGGCGAAACTGCTGGTCGTCTTTGTTGGGGTGCACGGGAAGGCAGGCTTGGTGCGGCCGCAGTAGAGACCGCGACCTTCGTACGATCAAGCTTGCCCGACGTCGGAGGTGGGCGCTGCCTAACAAGCGCTTGAAGCTGGCGGGCGCTCGGGTGGGAAGAACTGCGTCGCCTCGCCGGCAAGCCTTTTTACCTGCCGTTCCACAACCTTGCGCCCGCGAGCACTGCGCCCGCAGCTTAAGCGCGATCCGTCAGACGGCGCGTCTCATTTCAGCTCAACACTTGAATGGCCTTCGACGAACGGTTGGCGGAACGAATTCGGGGCTCGCTTGGTCGGCGCAAGGGCTTCGCCGAGAAGAAGATGTTCGGCGGAGTCGGATTTCTCCTCAATGGCAATATGTGCGTCGGCGTGCACGGTTCCGAGTTGATCGTACGGCTGGCGCCCGAAGAGACCGACGTGGTCCTCAAGCAAGCGAATACGCGGCGCTTCGATCTCACGGGGCGGGCGATGAAGGGTTGGATTCTGGTGGAGCCGGCGGGCCTCAGGACCGACGCCCAGCTAGGCAAGTGGATTGAGGTGGCGGCCAAGTTCGCTGCTGCATTACCGGCCAAGTGAGCGCGCCGTCTAACATGCGCTTGAAGCTGACGGGCCCTGCGCTTAAGGGAAGCGTTGGTCTGTGTGCCCGCCTGCGGCGGGCGCGTGGCGCGGCGCGTTGCGCCGGCCATCACAGGCCCGCAGCTTAAGCGCGATCCGTTAGGCAGCTCCCTAGGAGCTGATGTCATCCTCGACGGGATGACGCCGATGCGCGAGAATGAGCCGCTCACCCGCGAATAGTCACATCCAACCAAGAGCCGGGAGGTCAAATGAAACGCGCGTGGATGCTCGCCGCAGTTGCCGTCGCTGTGGCCTCGACGACGGCGGTCGTGTTTGCGCACCAGGAGCAAGCTGCCGGTGTCACGTTTGCCCGTTCGCGAACCGTCAAATACTCGCCCCTTGTGCCGGGGGTCACCAGCTACGTGGCGTGGGGCGATACCGCCAAGGGACCGTTCGGGAGCTTTGTGAAGTTCCGTCCCGGCTTCGATGCAGGAATGCACACGCATACCGCGGACGTTTTGCTTGTCGTCTTGCGTGGTGCCTATCTGTACCGCGACGATGCCGGTGCCAAACGCGTCGGCCCCGGCGATTTCATCCGAATTCCGGGTGGCCACAAACACTGGAGCGGTGGGGATCGAAAGGAAGGAGCACTGTTTTATTCGGAGACGTTCGGCAAGTTTGATTTGATTCCAGCGAAGTAGCGCAGCCTGGGAATACCTGGGCGCGGGCTGCCTCACACGCCCCTGAAGCTGGCGGCGCGCGTAAATTGTGGAATGAATCCTTCTTCAGCGCGCCGCAGCTCAGACGCACCCCGTTAGGCGGGTGCCGTCATGCTCGGGTTATCCGTGTTTCTTGCTCCAGAACTCGCCTCTCGCGATCCGACATTAGCTGAACGCCGTCGCTCCGCCGCGCTGCGTGAGGCTCTTGCGGACTTCGACGGCGGGGCCTGGGCAACGACCGCCACTGGGAACGCCGTTGACCTGATTTGAGGTTCTAGTCGGACTTCCCGGAAGAGTCGAATTCGTCGGTGATCCCGCGAAGTCCCTCCTACATCTAAGATGCGCGTGAAGCTGACGGGCGCTCACGAGCCGTTTTGACGCCGCCGCACCGCCTTGCGCCAGCGGCCATTACGCCCGCAGCTTAAGCGCGATCCGTTAGGCAGCGACCAACCCAAGATGACAAGGAGAGTCAGATGGCAGACAGCGTCTACAAGGTCATCGAGTTGGTTGGGACGAGCACAGAGTCCTGGGAGAAGGCAGCTACGGCGGCCGTCAAACGTGCTGCCAAGACGCTGCGCGACTTGCGTGTGGCGGAGATCTCGCAACTCGACATGCAGCTGAAGGACGGCAAGGTCGAGAGTTATCGCGCAAAGGTGAAGGTGTCCTTCAAGTACGAAGGCGAGTAATCATCCGATCGTCGCTGCCTAACAAGCGCTTGAAGCTAGCGGGCCTATCGCTCTTAAGGGAATCGGAGTGGTTGTGCCCTAGCGGGCACAGGACTTGGTCCACCGCCAGTTGCGCCGGCAGGCTTGCCGCCCGCAGCTTAAGCGCGATCCGTTAGACGGCTGAACGCGTTCGATCGCTCGTAGGACGGCTTTGCGGCAACAGGGGATCAATACTCGTGACGAATCGTCGCAAAGTCATCGTCCACATTGCCACCAGTGCTGATGGCTACATTGCGCGTCCAGACGGCGATCTCGAATGGCTGACGTCCCGCCCCGCTCCGAAGGGTTTCTATGGCCTGAATGCGTTCATGCGGTCGATCGACACGAAGGTACTTGGCCGCAAGACGTACGAGATGAGCCTCCGCCTGGGGGCAGAATTCGACTCAAAGAGCCGGTGTATCATCTTCTCCCGCCGTGCCCCACCAGCGGACGCCCCGTCAGGCGTGGAGTTCGTCAATGAGGCCATCGGCCCATTTGTGGACCGCCTTCGCGCGCAACCCGGCAAGGATATCTGGCTGATGGGCGGCGGCGAGATCATCGCTTCCTTTCTTGACGAACGCGCGATCGACGAGTTCGTCATCAGTGTGGCCCCGGTGTTCATTGGAGAGGGCATCCCACTGATAGCCCGCCGCCAACGCCACATGCCGTTGGAGTTGCTCTCCAGCGACCGCTTTGAGGATGGCTTAGTACAGAACCGCTACCGCGTTTGGTGACCACGTGAAATCAGCGCGCTAGCCGTCTAACAAGCGCTTGAAGCTGTCGGGCCTGCTCTTACAGGAATCGGCCGTTGCCTCGCCCGGCAGGCCTCGGCTGGGCGGGCCGGTCCCTTGCGCCAGCGAACATGCCGCCCGCAGCTTAAGCGCGGTCCGTTAGACAGCACCGATCAACGGCACTCTGTGCAATGATCCGCAAACTTCCGTCAGGGAAGTATCGACTGTACTCTCTGCACAAGGACCCCAAGACCGGCAGGCGACGCAACCTTGGGACCTTTGCGACGCGGGCCGCCGCTGAGAAGCACGAACGCGAGGTGGAATTCTTCAAGCGCCGGAGCAGGGAAGGTGCTGCCTAATGTCCGCGTGCAGTCTGGCAGCGCCTGCCTGTCAGCGCCGACTGCCATTCGTGTCAAACCAAACTGAGCGCCGCAGCGTGAGGCAGACCGATGCTTCGCACCTGGCCCGAGCTGTTGGGTACTGCACTCCTTCTCTTGGTCGTCCTTCTTGGCGTGAAAAGCGCGATCCGTTAGGCAGCACGACCCGACTCTATGCGATACGCAACCCTGGTCCTCATCCTGCTGGCTTGCGCGCGCCCTGGGCCCGACCGGACTCAGCCACCCCAGCCTCACGTCGATACGCTACTCGCACGGCGAGACACGATCCCCAGCAAGGTCGCAGGCCTTTACGGTGAAGCATTCGTCGATACGCTGGTCGATGTTCGGCCAACCGTGGTGCGGTGTCCCCCTGTGATCTATCCGGAGACCCTGCGCCAAGCGGCCGTCCAAGGGCGGGTGGTCATTGCGCTGATCGTCGACACACTCGGTCATCCGGAACCGGGATCCCTGCGAACTGTGCAATCCCCGCACGATTCTCTATCCATCGCCGCAGTACAGGCTGTGCAGGGGTGTGAGTTCACGCCGGCACGGCTTCACGGACGCGCCGTGCGCGTCCTCATCCAGCTCCCCCTTGACTTCAAGATTCATCCGTCATGAGGTTCGCGTGGCTGCGGGACCGGCCGGCTTGCGCCGGCGCGCACGCCGCCCGCAGCTTAAGCGCGATCCGTTAGGCGGCGGTCGTGTTCTCCTCGCAAGGACAGGCCAAGCGCTTCTTCCTTGAAAAGATTGTTGCACAAGCCATGCGCGAAGGCCGCCCTCTTTCCGAAAACGAGCGGTGGATGCTCAGCTTTTCGGAATCTGACCCCGAGTTCGTTGTCGATGTCGCCCGCGTTCGCGCTCTGGAAGCAGAGATCCCCGACAGCGAATACGAACGGAAAGTGGCGGAGCTCGCGGAACGAGCTTGCGCGACCGACATCGCCGCCGACCCAGAAGCCTTGGCCAGTTATAAGGAGGCATTGCGGGTCCTCAGCCAGGGCGACCATTACATCCTCGTCATGCTGCGGCGAGGTCTGTCGCGCAGACTGCGTCCGTGGTGGGCATTCTGGCGTTAGCGAGCCCGCCGTCTGATATCAACTTTCCCATGCTCTGCCGCTTGGGCAGGTACTGTCGAACCAGACCGTTGGTGTTTTCGTTGGTCCCGTGCTGCCAGGCGTGATGCGGGGTGGCGAAGTGGAAGCGGGTGCTGGTCGTCCGCTCGAGCGTCCTGTCCCTAATGCATCCTTGACAACAATAGTTGTCAATGCTACCATCTCCTCATGCTCGATATCCAAGTCATCCATGATCCGGCGGCGGCGACGGTGGCCCTGGAGCCCATGCGGAGTCGACTCCTCTCCGAACTGGCCGCGCCCGCCTCGGCGGCGACATTGGCCACGCGGGTCGGCTTGGCTCGGCAGAAGGTCAACTACCATCTGCACGCGCTGGAGGCGCACGGGTTGGTGCGTCTCGCCCAGGAACGCAAGTGGGGCGGGCTGACAGAACGCCTGCTCGTGGCGACGGCTGCTTCCTACGTCGTTTCGCCGAGCGCCCTGGGCCCGGTCGCCATTGATCCCAATCGGGAAGTTGATCGGCTGTCTGCGAGCTATCTCATCGCCTTGGGCGCACGGATCGTCCGCGAGGTAGCTGACCTCGTTCGTCGTGCGAAAGAGGCGGGCAAACGCCTGGCGACCCTGGCGGTGGATACCGAGGTTCGCTTCCGGTCGGCGGCGGACCGGGCGGCTTTCAGCAAAGAACTCACCGAAGCCATCGCGACACTCGTTGCGAAATATCACGACGAATCTGCCCCCGGCGGTCGCGCGCATCGACTCGTGGTCGTGGCGCATCCCCTCCCGAAAAAATCCGAGCCCAAGGAGCCATCATGAGCGTGAAGCAAGAAGCCAACGGACGCCGTTCCGTCCAGGTCGAAGTCGAGGTCCCCGGCACGCCGGAGGAAGTCTGGCAGGCAATCGCCACCGGGCCGGGTATTTCGTCCTGGTTTGTGCCGGCTGAGTTCGAGGAGCGCGACGGGAAGCCCGTCGCGGTGAAGTTGAAGTTCGGCCCGGGCATGGAGCCCCGTTCTACCCTGACGGCCTGGGATCCGCCGCGGATGTTTGCCGCGCAGGGCGAGGGCTGGGGTGGCTCGCCGCCCATTGCAACCGAATGGAGCGTTGAAGCGCGCGGAGGCGGCAGCTGCATCGTCCGCGTTGTCCATAGCCTCTTCGCCAGCACGGACGATTGGGACAACCAGCTGGAAGGCACCAAATCCGGATGGTCAGGTTTCTTGCGCACCCTGCGCATCTATCTCACGCACTTCCGCGGACAACGCTCCGCGATCATGCAGCTCATGGCACCCGCTGCCGGTACGGAGGCGGAGGCTTGGGAAGCACTGACCGCGGCGTTGGGAGTGAAAGGCTTGAGCGTCGGGCAGCGTTGGACGGCGCCGGCGGGTGTCCCGTCGCTCGGCGGCGTGGCGGAGTACCTCACCCAGAGTCCGTATGACGCCCTGCTGCGGCTCGACAAGCCGGGGCCAGGCGTAGCCGCCCTTGGCGCCTTCACCTTCCCCGGCGGCGACCAGAGCATGGTGGCGATGAACTTCTACCTCTACGGCGATCAGGCGACCGGAACCGTCGCCCGCGTGACGCCGCTCTGGCAAGCGTGGATCCAGGAACGCTTCCCGATGCCGACGGCGCTCAAGAGCAAATGAGAAAGCTCAAGATCATCGAACACATCTCGCTGGACGGCGTGATCCAGCACTCCGCCGATGACGGCGACTTCCCCTACAGCGACTGGACCGCGCCCTATCGGACCCCCGCCGGCCGGGACGCAGTCATGGCCGCGCATGGCGAGCGCTTTGATCTGCTGCTTGGCCGTCGCACCTACGATATCTGGTCGGGCTTCTGGCCGAAGGCGCCCAGCAGTCCGTTAGCGGACCGCCTCAATGCGGCAACGAAGTACGTCGCTACCCACCGTCCGGAGAGTCTTGCGTGGGGCCCATTCGAGGGCGTTGGACCGGACCTCGTCGAAGGCGTTCGCCGCATCAAGTCGCAGGACGGCCCGGGCCTTGTCCTTTCCGGTAGCTCCACGCTGACATCGACGCTGCTCGAACATGGGCTTGCGGATGAAGCCGTGCTGATCGTCTCTCCGGTTCTGTTGGGGACGGGGAAGCGCTTCTTTGCGGAGGGAACCCCGGCACGCGCATTCGAGCTCGTCAGCACGACAGCCACGCCGTCCGGCGTCATCCTCAGTGCGTACAAGGTCGCCGGGCCTCTAAAGACCGGATAGTTCGACGAAGCGACATCGTCAGTGAATACCGGAACGCCGTAATCTAGCAGGCATGAAAGATATGCCTGGCGCTCCACGATCTCTCCTGCCTCCGTCAGCGTGCACAGCTGACTCTCGCGTTTGTGCAGATCAAGCCCTATCGTATCCATGGCGGCTGGCCTCCCGTCCCTTTGCGGCTGTACGACCGCGTTCTAAGGTTGTGGGGCGATGTTGCCACCACGTCGTGGATGGCCAGCCGCTTCATCCCAAGTAAGCGCGATCCGTTAGGCCGCGGCGGCACCGCCCCACCCCGGAGCACCCTATGACCATTCGACCACATCACAAGCCTCACATGGCGATCATTCAGGGCATCGCTGCGCTTGTACTGGCCACGAGTATTGCGACCGTGCCCCTCGCCTCGCAGCAGCCTACCAAACCGGACTCCGCGCAGTTCGCACAGATGCAGAGCATGATGGGTCCGATGATGGAGCAGATGATGACGGCCGGGATGACCGCAACGCTTCGGGTTCTGGCCAGACCGGAGAGTGCGCAACAACTCGCAACGTTCGTGAAGAACTTCTACGACGCCCTGGTTACGAAGGGGTTCTCAAAGGAAGACGCTCTCAGGATTGTCGCCGCGGTAGGTATGCCACACGCATCGCCCGGTCGTTGAAGCCGCTGCCTAACAAGCGCTTGAAGCTGGCGGGCGATGATCGCTTTAGGGGAAGCGGAGCGTTGTGCCCTGGCGGGCCCGAACTATCGTTCAATGACCCGGCCCGCGACGGGCGAGTCGCCCGCAGCTTAAGCGCGGTCCGTTAGGCGGCTTGGACGGTCAGGCAGGAGGAGGGTCATGACGAACGCGATGCGCGCCGTGCTTGGTGCCGTGGTGCTGATCCTGGGTGCCGCGTCAGCCTGTCACCCCGTCAACACCATCCCACCTCCGCCGTCGCCCACGGACCCTGTTAAGCACTATGACCTCGACATTCCGGAAGCGCTCGAGATCAAGGCGGTGACCTTCGACGCGACGGCCTTCTCCGACGTATCGGGGAGCGGCAATCTGACATCGACACAGATGGGTGGCCGCGCCTTTCTCAAGGTTTATGCGGTCCACCGACAAACCGGCGAGCAATATCTCCTGATCTACGAGGACATCGCGCACCGTAAGACCCCGGTCCAGGTAATCCGCTTTCGGCCCGTTCCAGACTCGCGAGTGCTGTCACCTGGACCGTCGTGATATAGGGCGCTTGCCAAGAGGGCGCCCACACAGCATCGGTCATTATGTGGATCTCGCGAGTGCGTTCATCGGGGTCACGCCATGCGGGGTAACGACAGTCTCCCGTGGCCCCTCGCAGTCTTGCTCGTGCTTATGGTCGTCGGACTGCGCCTTGCCTACAACGGGCGCCGTCAATCAGAGCTGCACCCCGCGATGCTCCGAGAGTGCAAGGAGAGATTCGCAGCGGCGCGCACAGCGGCCGATAGTACGAAAGCTCTTTCATGGACTCCCCCAACTCAGGTCTATCGTCGGTGGGGTCTATCCAGCACATGTCGGATGATCATCGGTGACTCCGTTTACCACGTTTACCACCGCAGGTGAATGGTGGCGAGAGCGGCTATCGAAGGACGGCTGTCACTCTGCGTTGGATCTCTGTCTTCGGTAACGCTCCCGTTCTGTCGTCCACTAGTCGTGCGCCAACAGGCGAATCGCCCGCCGCTTAAGCGCGATCCGTTAGGCGCCGACGACGGTTTGGTGTATACTGAGGCATCGCGAACTCCTGGGCCCGGGGTATGGCTAAGCAGCAGGGCGTCGTTCACAGGGATCCTGATATCCTCGGCGGTAAGCCCGTCTTCGTGGGGACTCGGGTGCCCTTCAAGACGCTGTACGACTATCTCGAAGCGGGTGATTCCCTCGACGAGTTCCTGAACGATTTCCCGAGTGTTACTCGCGAGCAGGCCGTCGCGGCGTTGGAGCTCGGGCGTGAGATGACGGAAACTCGTGCGGCTCCTGCTTGACGAATGCGTGCCCCGTCCACTCAAGCGCGAGTTGACGGGGCACGCCGTGAGCACGGTTGTCGAGCAAGGATGGTCGAGTAAGCGCAACAGCGAACTTCTCAGGCTGATGCTGGCAGAGGGTTTTGAGGCATTTCTGACCGTCGATCAGCACCTTCCATTTCAACAGAATGTCGCGGCTTCGGGAGTTGCCGTCGTTGTGGTGTTGACGCGCACCAATCGGCTGAAGGAGCTGCGTCCGCTGGTCCCCGCAAGTCTCGATGCGCTGCGGCGTGTGGAGCCGGGCGAGCTCATCCGTGTCGGCGCCTAACAAGCGCTGGAAGCTGCCGGGGCCTTCCTTCAAAGGAAGCGGACGTTTGTGCACCAGCCAGCCGATACCGCAGGGCGGGGCGCTTGCGCCCGCCGGCGCTCGCCCCGCAGCTTAAGCGCGATCCGTTAGGCAGCACGACAAGTTCCTATCAAGCGAACACGTTCCGTTGCGTCGGAGGGTCATGTGGCGGGGCAGGGCTCAGCGGGAAACGTCATAGCGGCGCTCTGTAGCTTGTTCGTCCCCGGCCTTGGTCAATTGCTTCAAGGCCGGCTACTCATGGCCATCATCCAATTCGTTTTGGCGGGCGTTCTCTGGTTCTTTCTCCTTGGGTGGTTGATCCATCTGTGGTCGATCTTGGACGCCGCCATATGGAAGCCCAAACAAGAGCCAGCTGCCTAGCCGTGCTGCCTAACAGGCGCTTGGAGCTAGCGGACCTACCGCTTCTGTAAGGAATCGGAGTGGCTGTGCCCTGGCGGGCACAGGACTACGGCCACTGCCAGTTGCGCCGGCGGGCTCGTCGCCCGCAGCTTAAGCGCGAGCCGTTAGGCAGACCCGGGCATTGGAGTTATGTCACGCTCCGAATTACCGCGATCAACGGGATCTGGCTCCACCACTCCTCCGGTGAGACCCGCCGGCTCGGACGATGCGCCCGAGAACCGGCCGCCGTCGGGTACGTTCTTCGCGCTCCGGGCTGGCCGCGCTCTCGTCTTCGGCCTCATTGTGGTCGTCCTTGTCGCATGGCTGGTCACCCTCCCTGGAGTCGTTGCCGCTGTTGGGCTTGGCGCTCCTCTAGCATGGCTGGGCGCCAGACGCAGGCGGCTCATTGTACCGATCCTGGCGACGCTAGTGGCTGCCGCCGTCGGCGCCTTCGCGGGCGTGTTGTACTTTGGCGGCGGTGCAGTGACCGCGAGGCTGTTGAGTGGTCTGTTGGCAGCGGTTGCGGTCGCTCCTTGGTTAGTCGTAGTACAACTGGTCCTGTGGGGACGTTCACACAGGCCACCGGATGCGTCTGCCTAACAAGCGCTTGAAGCTGGCGGGCGGTGATCGCTCTAAGGGAAGCGGAGTGTCGTGCGCTGGCGCGCACGAACCAACGTTCAACTCCACGGCGCGGGGCGGGCGAGTCGCCCGCAGTTTAAAGATCCGTGAGGCGGCCGTTCAGACTCCATGGTAAGTGCGATCCTCCTTCTGTCTATGCGCCACACATGGCCTGCGACCGTTGTGAATTGACGGCGGTCGTGGACGGACAACGGGTTCATGTCCGAACGTGGTTCGAACAGCTCGAGAAACTGGCCTGGAGTGACGAGCGGAATTGCCAGCTATACCAATGCCCCAATTGCTGCGCTCTGTGGGAGTCGTGCGCGTATGAGAAGGCCGCGAGGGAAGTGCTGGCGAAGGACGCGCGCGAGTGGTGTCCATCTGCCACCATTCGCGTGGCGCCGTGGTCGCAGGCTAACGAGTAGCTGTAGACACCACGGCCGTTTAACATGCGCTTGAAGCTGGCGGGCGCTCTCGATATAAGGGAAGCCGTAGTGTCGTGCCCTGGCGGGCACGGGACTTCGTCCAGCAGCAGTTGCGCCGGCGGGCCGGTCGCCCGCAGCTTAAGCGCGATCCGTTAAACCGCCGCATCACCGTGACGGGCAGGTCGGAGTTCCTGTGATCGAGATCGTTCAAGAACGAACTCTGGACGTGCCGCTCAAGCAGGTTTGGGATCTCGTCGAGCCTGTCGAGCGGCTTCCGGAGTGGTTCACGGGGATCGAGACAGCCGAGTTGCTCGTTGGGCAGGGGTTGGGTCGGAAGCAGCGGGTCGGCGGGCGCAGGGGGAGCCATCGCTTTCAGATCGACCAAACCGTCATTGACTACCAGCCCAGACGACGTCTCGTCTGGCGACATGATACCGAGCGACTGGACGGCAAGCCGGCGCCAATGATGTCCCGCGAAACGGAGTTTGGGATTCACCTGCGCGACGTCGGTCCGCGGACTCTCGTGCAGCTAACGTCTCGGCAAGTTCCAGGGAATGTGTTCAAAGGCCTTCTCGTTCGTGTGATCGCGGTCCCCAGAATTGCCCGTATGATGGAGCGTTCACTCGGGAAGATCGCGCAGGTTCTCGATCAGCGAAGCGCGATCCGTTAGGCGGCGTTTGCTCAATCCATTCCGGACCACCTGAGCAGTGAGAACCGTGATCGCGAGCGTGGTTCATCCGGCCGACTCGGGGCTGTATCGAGCCGGTGGTATTTCAGCCATGGTCCTCGGCGTCTCGTACGTCGTGACTATCGTGGCGTACGTTCTCGCGGGAGCTCCACCGAATAATGAAGCCGAGCAGTGGCTCAAGTATCTTTCGGAGCGAACGGCGGCGTGGTGGGTGATCCTGGGTCTCTCGGTCCTCACGGACTTACTGTTCGTACCAGTCGCGATATCACTGTTCCTGGCGCTGAAGAACGTCAACAGGAACGCCATGCTTGCTGGCGCCGGTCTCCTGATTACGTTCGCGTTCCTGGACCTGGCGGTTACGTGGCCAAACTACGCGTCGCTCATCGGCCTCAGCGTCCAATACACCTCGGCCACGAACGACGGGCTGCGAACACACGTCATCGTCACGGCAGCACAGTACCCGGCGGCAGTCTTGAACTCGAGCCTGGTTGGTGTGTACGCGATCCTAATCCCCTCTCTAGGGAATCTGATCATTGGCCTTGTGATGCTGAAGGGAGATTTCAGCAAGTTGACGGCGTACTTGGCGGTGATGTCGGGGATCCTTGGGGTCGTCGCGGTTGTTGGGCCCCACTTCGCACGAGTCCTCGGACTCGCCATCGTTATCGGTTCGGTGCTCACCACAGTTTGGGTCTTCTTGGCGGGCTACCGACTGTACCGACTTGGTAGGGCATCGCAGATCCAATAACCCTGTGCATCGCCCCCCTCCATGTGCTTGAGAACGCGCAGCCTAACAGCGCCTGAAGCTGACGGCGCCCGTCGTCTGTGGTACGATTCCGTTTATGAACCTTCGAGTAAGGCGCCGCAGCTTAGGCGCATCCCGTTAGGCGGCACCCAACCACCGGTCGCTCGTGGGAAGCGCCGGTGACAGTACGCTGGCTCGTATGGCGACGAGGAGATTGTTCACGACCGCCGCAACTGCGAGGTTGAGGTCCAATGACTGCGCCAACCACTCAGGCACAACTCGGTCATATCGCCCCGTTCTTCATTGTGCGCGATGTCATTTCATCCATCGCGTTTTATAAGGATCGTCTGGGCTTCACAGTAACGTTTCTCGGCCCCGAGGATGACCCGTACTTCGCCATGCTGAAGCGAGACGGCGTTCGGCTCATGCTCAAAGCCATTACGCCTGACGTTCCGCCGACGCCGAATCCCAGCCGGCATCGATGGGCCAGGTGGGATGCGTACGTCTATACTCCTGATCCGGACGCGCTGGCCGAGGAGTTCGCATCTCGTGGCGTTTCGCTCCGGGAGCCGCTCGGCAACAACTCGGACCAACTGCGCGGGTTCGAAGTCATGGATGCGGACGGGTACGTTTTGTACTTCGGGCGACCAGTCTAGCGCTCGCCTTTAGGCGCAAGCTGGCTAACCGATTCTGAAGCTGACGATCGATCTGTTCAACTGTGCTGCAAAACATGCGCTTGAAGCTGGCGGGCCTATCGCTCTTAAGGGAATCGGAGTGGTTGTGCCCTAGCGGGCACAGGACTTCGTCCACCGCCAGTTGCGCCGGCAGGCTTGTCGCCCGCAGCTTAGGCGTGATCCGTTAGGCCGCAGGCTCATTCATCCGGCAATCCGTTGTCCGCGGAGCGTCGTATCTTCACAGTCGCCGTAGAACTCCGCTCCTCCTTTCAGGAGCAGCTCCGTGACTGACTTCGGCCCCACCGCGCCGTCGGCCAGCGTAATGGACATTGATGCCACGTTTCTGCCAGTAGGGCAGATGCGCCAAATCTCCAGAGTTACGAAGCTTGCCGAAGCGGTGATCGACGCCGAGGTCGACCTCGGTCCGTACCATTGGGTCTTTCCGCAGCACTTCCCGGGCGACCCGATCTTCCCTGGCACTTTGATGATTGAGGCCGCGGGTCAGTTGGTGGCCCTGTGGGCTTGGGCCCAGGGTCAGCGGGGACGACCTCGGCTGGTACGGACGGGGGCCGAGTTTCACAATCCTGTTGGGCCGACGGAGTCCCACCTACTCTTACGCGCCGAAGTCCGGCGCAAGAGGCATCTCCATTTCGCCACCATCCAGATTTGGGCGGCTGAGACGCGCGTCGCAACGGTAGAAGCTGTCTTAGCCGTTCTGCCTGCGGCCTAACACGCGCCTGAAGCTGGCGGCGCCCGTTGTCTGTGGTGGCATTCCATTTGTGAAAACCACAGCACGGCGCCGCAGCTTAGGCGCAAGCCGTTAGGCGAACGATCAGCCATAACCTATATTCCTGCCCTATGACCAAAGTCGAGAAGCTGGAACGCGAGATCCGTAGCCTGACGGCCAAGGAGCTGGCAGCCTTCCGGGACTGGTTTGCCTCCTTTGACGCTGCCGCGTGAGACGCGCAGCTCGAGGCACACGCGAAAGCGGTAAGCTGGACGCCCTGGCGGATGCTGCCCTAGCGGACCATCGTGCCGGTCCCTCTCGGAAGCTTTGAATCACTACGCAGCCCCCAAGCTTCTGGCGGTGCTACCGTGACTGCCCGAGCCCGTATCCGGGTCCAGGACGCGCGGCGATTGCTGCTCGGCCTTCCCAACGTCGTTGAGGGCCGGTCGTATGGCATGCCTTCGTTCCTGCTCAATGGCCGGTTTCTGGCGCGATTCCGGGATGATGATACGGTTCTGGTGCTGCAGTTAGCGACGATTGCTGAGCGCGAAGTTCTCATGCAGCTGGAGCCGCAAGCGTTCTTCTTCACCGAACACTACCGTCATTACCCCGCGGTGCTCATTCGTTTAGCGGAAGTTCCGCGCTCGCTCCTGGCCGACGTTGTGACAGCGTCGTGGGGCCATGTAGGGGCATTGCCACCAGCACGGCGGCCCAAACCCGCGCCAGCCGGAAAGCGCCCTCGCCGCGCGTCGCGGCGCCCGCGATGATCACCAGTGCGTCTCATGAGGCCGCCGCCTAACAGGCGTTTGAAGCTGCCGGGCGCTCGCAAGTATGGAAGAATGCGTGGCCTCGCCCGCTAGGTCGATCAGCCGCTCCACCTCCTTGCGCCTCGTGGCATTGCGCCCGCAGCTTAAGCGCGGTCCGTTAGGCGACACGCCTCTACAGGAGCGCGACATGGCTCGCTATGAACGCGTATCAGGCACACTCTTCGCTCTCATCGCCGTCGCACAATTGGCCCGCGCGGTTCTTGGACTCCCCGCCCATGTCGGCACATTTGCTATTCCTGTTTGGTTCTCGTTTGTCGCGTTCGTTGCTACAGCCGGGTTGGCGGTGTGGGGATTTCGCTCCACGCGGGGCGCCGCCTAACAAGCGCTTGAAGCTGGCGGGCGGTGATCGCTCTAAGGGAACCAGAGGGTTTGCGCCCTATCGGGCGCGGACGTTCGCCACTTCTCTTGCGCCGGCGGGCGAGTCGCCCGCAGCTGAAGCGCGATCCGTTAGGCGGCCAACTCCAAGAGCTTCTGGCCTAGCAGGAGTCCCAGATGCGCTCAGCCGGTATTCTCGCCGTCTTCAGTCTGACGCTCCCACTGGCGTCCGCTCGTGCTCAAGACACACTGAGCGCGACGGACACGCTCGCTTACACCACCACGATCGTCACGGTGAGGGCGAAACCCTTCACGAACGCGCCGTCCCTGGGCCGCGTGGACGCCGCTGCTCCAGTCCGCCTCTACACGTGCTCGGATGGTTGGTGCAGCATCGCCAGCGGCCGGTTGGCTGGCTATATCGCCAAGAATCAGCTCAGCCGGCAGCCTACTCCTGTCGTCCAGCGCCCTGGACCTGGATACGTGAACTCGCGGGGCGAGTGGGTGCCGTCGCCCACTCGGACTCCCAACGACAGCCCGCTTCCGGGGGCCTCGGCGCGCTGCCGCGATGGCACGTACAGCTTCAGTCGGAGTCGGCGAGGCACGTGCTCTCATCACGGTGGCGTCGCCGACTGGCTGCACTGAGCAATGGGTTGGCCGCCTAACATGCGCTGGAAGCTGCCGGGCGTATTGTTCTCGAGAGAATCGGAGTGGTTGTGCCCTGGCGGGCACGGACTGTCCACCAGCATCCTTGTGCCGGCGAGCACGCCGCCCGCAGCTTAAGCGCGATCCGTTAGGCCGCGCACGCGCCATGAGCCAATTCAGCGAACTTCTGCGCAAAGCCGCCGCCGAGGTTCGCCACTATTGCGCGACATCCCCCGAGGTCAAGCAGTCTGACGGACTGGCTGCTGTCTTTAGCTCACCAGATGGATGCCGCCAGTGCCCTTGAAGGCGACGCTGAGGTTGAGCGCGAGATTGACACTCTGCACTACTCGATCATCGACTCAGGACCGCTACCCCTAACGGTGCGGTTTGCTCCGTCGTTCGATCGGGCGGTTGATGCATTGCAGCGACGCCGCAAGCGAGAAGGACAAAAGTGAGCGTTCTGACGGGATGCGGCCTAACATGCGCTTAATGTAGGTTCCAGTATGTCTGTGCTCTTGATCAATCACGCTCGTCTCCCAGACGTCACCTTCCGCGACCTTCAGGCCGCCGTCGCTGGCCATACCACGCTCGAGCGTGTCCTCGAATGGGGTCGCACTCACACTTCGCCACGGCGAGTCGAGGAGATCATTACGCAAGATGAATTCACTCACGACGTGCTCGTGCCGCTCGACCAGTCTCAGTATCTCGTGTACGACGTCACCTGACTCGGCGCCGTGACGGCGGTCGCCGTCTGGGACCACCGGCCGAGCGCGAAGGAGCTACTCGACGCTAGACTCCGAGCTGGCTGGAAGCCGACGCCTTCGTCGCTAAAGGGCGGTGATCGGGTGCTTGGTTACGCCGCCTGCGTGTTCGAAGCGCCGGGTCTAGAAGCCAAGCGCACATCGGGACCAAATGCGGGCGCCTAACAAGCGACGGAAGCGGAGCGTTGGCGCCCCGGCGGCCGCAGGACTTCGTCCAGCAAGCTTGCGCCGGCGGGCGGGTCGACCGCAGCTTAAGCGCGATCCGTCAGGCGGCACACCCACGATCGGGCGCCCTGCGGATCCCATGAGCGAATACTCTATCGGCATCGAAGACCATTACGCTTGGGCCAACCTGGTGAGCGTCACGACGTCTGGCCCCAACGAAATTCTCCTGGATAAGCGACGTGTCGAGTTGCTTGATCAGCAACTTACGGCTTCCCCTTATCACCAT
>Ga0207646_10003516_pt1 | contig 17653 bp, 19 predicted proteins | sample KBSK5502metaG_FD_184343 | JGI IMG/M metagenome (GOLD analysis project Ga0207646, IMG submission 184343) | Corn, switchgrass and miscanthus rhizosphere microbial communities from Kellogg Biological Station, Michigan, USA - KBS K5-50-2 metaG... | ecosystem: Host-associated > Plants > Roots >... | reverse complement strand
GCGTCCTCGAAGGACAACCGGGTCAGTCGGCAGCCTCCGCCGGTTGCCGGCCGGCCATGTGACGGAGCAGCTGGGCGGTCGTATCCCGCAGCTCGCTGCGGGGCACCACGGCGTCGATCATGCCGTGCTCCAGCAGGAACTCGGCGGTCTGGAAGCCGGGAGGAAGGTCCTGGCCGATCGTCTGCTTGATGACCCGCGGCCCGGCGAACCCGATCACCGCCCCCGGCTCCGCCAGGATCACGTCCCCCTGCATCGCGTAGGACGCTGACACGCCCCCCGTGGTAGGGTTCGTGAGGATCGAGATAAAGGGCACCCGAGCTGCCCGCAATCGGGCGATCTCGACCGAGCTCTTGGCCATCTGCATCAGGGACAGCACGCCCTCCTGCATCCGCGCCCCGCCTGATGCCGATACGATGACCAGGGGAACGTGCCGCTCGGTGGACCGCCGGGTCAGCCGGGCGATCTTCTCGCCCACGACCGACCCCATCGAGCCTCCCATGAAGTTGAAGTCCATCACGGCGACGTCCAGCGGCATGCCGTCCAAGCGGCCGTAGCCGGTACGCACGGCTTCGAGGGGACCCGCCTTCTGAATCGCTGTCTCGAGGCGCTGCTGGTAGTGCTCAAAGTGGAGGGGATCGGTGGAGCGGAGCCTGGCGTCGAGCTCGTGCCAGGACCCTTCGTCGACGAGGAGGTCGATGTACTCCTGGGCCGAAATGCGCCGATGGTGCCCGCAATTGGGGCACACATTCTGCGCGCGAACGAACCGGTCCTTGATGTCGATGTGTCCGCACTCGTCGCATTTCTCCCAGGCGTCGGCTGGAATCTCCAGCTTGATCCGTTCGGAGGTGCGGGGCTTACGCTCTTTTTTGAACCAGGCCATTCGCGCCACAGTGGGGGACTTGAAGGCGACAATTTGTGAGCGGCCCTCCCCCCGCGCCAGCCCCGACCGCGTAACTCGTTGTCAGAGCTCGGCGTAGCCCGACTGGCGAGACTCCCAGGCGACGCGGAGCGAGATGCCTACGGCGATCGAGCACGCGAGCAGGAACGAGCCCCCATAGGAGAAGAACGGCAGCGGGATCCCGGTGATCGGGAGCAGATTCACCGTCATCCCCACGTTCTCGATGATGTGGGTGAACAACAGGCCGGCGACGCCGAAGACGCAGAAGCTGGAGTAGGGATCGGTGGCGCGCCGCGCGATCCGCAGCAAAATGAGGATCAGCGCCATGAGGAGCACCAGCGCGATCAGTACGCCGACGAACCCGAGCTCCTCTCCCACCACCGGAAAGATGAAATCGGTGTGCTGGGCCGGCAGAAATGCGAGCCGCTTCTGTGGGCCATGGGTGAACCCCTGGCCCAGGAGGCCGCCCGAACCGATGGCGATCTTCGACTGAATGACGTGCCACCCGGTCGCGCGGGGGTCCACCTCGGGGTTCAGGAACGCGAGCAGGCGGTTCTGCTGGTAGGGGGCGAGGCGACGCCAGAACGGCACCGCCACGACGCCCATGACGACGTTTGCCAGCATCACGGTCAGGCCTTCCCACACGTACGGCCGCCACCAGAGCAGCAGGGCGAGCAGCACGATGATCCAGGCACCCCAGGCCACCGTCGAGAAGGCGAGCACCAGGCCGATCACCGGCGACCCGAGGAGGACCAGCAGGGAGGGCTTCGTGCCGGCCCAGTAGAGCATCGCGAACAGGATCGCGATGAACACGATGGCGCTTCCCAGATCCGGCTGCTTGGCGACCAGCAAGGCCGGTATGCCGGCGATGAGGCAGGGGGGCAGCAGTTCGCGGAGCGTGGCCGGCGCCTCCCGGCGCTCGGCGAGCCAGCGCGCCAGCATGAGAACCACGGCCAGTTTGGCCAGCTCGGCTGGCTGGCCCAGGCGTACCCCGCCGATCGAGATCCACGACCGCTCGCTCGCGGCAGTGCCCGCCCCCGTGCCGGCGGCGAGTGTGAACAGCAGCACCACGACGCCGATGCCGTACGCGTACGGCGTTGCCCATTCGAGCAGCCGGGGCGACGTCCGGAACATCAACACGATCGCCACCGTCCCCACACCCAGCCAGATCAGCTGCTTTTGCCAGATAGTGGTGACGAAGGTGGGCACGTCGGTTTGTCCCGCGGAGTAGAGCGTCGCGAGCCCGTACGCGGCGAGCGTCACCACCACCGCTGTGAGCGGTCGGTCGATCTCAGTGAGGCGGAGGCGCATTGCCGCTGTCCGGTGGCATGCTCGGGGGAAGGATGGGGGGCACGAGCGTGCTGTCCTCTTCCGGGGTGCCGGGGAGGATCTGCGTGGCGTGCGGGGCGGTGTCGGTCGGGAGCACGATCCGAATCTTCGAGGCGAGGGTCGTGTCCACCCCGAGGTAGTGCCCGATCACGCGGGTCACGAGGGGCGCCACGTAGGGGCCCTCGCGGGCGAACTCCACGATCGCGCCCACCACGATCTCCGGCTTCTCGGCAGGCGCGAACCCGATGAACCAGCCGTGCGCCGGTCCGTGCGGGTTCTGCGCCGTGCCGGTCTTCCCGGCGATGGCGACGCTGCCGCCGAACCGTCCCGCGCCGCGCGCCGTGCCGCGCTCCACCACGCTGATCATCGCCTGGCGCAGGCCGGCCAGCTGGTCGGGCCCCAGCGCCAGGCTCACGTTCGCATCGGGCGCGGGATGCACGAGATAGGGAGACCGCGCCCGGCCGTCGCTCGCAAGCATCTGGTAGAACCGGATCATGTTCACCAGGGTCTGGGCATTCTCTCCCTGCCCGATGGCGAGGTTGAGCGTCACCGCCGCCGTCCAACGGCGCGGGCCGTAGACGCGGTCGTAATAGTCGGTGCCACCCGGGAACTCGGAGGTGATCTCCCCGGGGAGGTCGATGCCGGTGCGGGAATGGAACCCCAGACCCGTGGCGTCCTCCAGCATCGACGTGAGGCCGAGCTTCAGTCCCAGCTGATAGAAGAACACATCGCAGCTCTGGGCGATCGCATCGGCGAGGACCAGGTCGCCGTGACCTTTGGCCGACCAGCAGCGAAAGAACCGGTTGCCGTATTGGAAGCCGCCGCGACACGGGATCGGCATCCGCGACCGCAGCGTGACGATGCCGCGCCGCAGCGCCATCGTGGCCAGGGCCAGCTTCCAGGTGGATCCCGGCGGATACCGTGCCTGGATGGTCCGGTCGAACAGCGGGTGGGCCTCGCTGACGTTGAGGCGGCGCCAATAATCCGGATCGACGCCGCCCACGAACGCGTTGGGATCGAAACCCGGCGCGCTGTACAGCGCGAGGATCTCCCCGGTATTGGGGTTCAGCGCGAGCACCGCCCCGCGTTGTCCCGCCGGGAAGATCTGCGCGATGTAGCGCTGCAGCTCGAGGTCGATGGTGGTGTGCAGCGCCCGGCCCGGCACCGGGGGCAGCCGGGAGGCCGTGCCTCCCTCGCGCACGACCCGTCCCAGAGCGCTCACCTCGACAAAGCGTACGCCGTCGGCGCCCCGGAGCGAGTCGTCGTACTGGCGCTCGAGCCCGCCCTTCCCCAGGAGGCCGCCGAGCCGCACGGACGCGAAGCGCCGTTGGGCCCGCTCCGTCTCGGTGACCTCGCCGACGTAGCCCACCAGGTGAGCAACCACCGAGCTGTCCGGGTAGTGCCGCTTCGGCTCCGCCTGGATCAGCAGGCCGGGGAAGATCAGTCGCCGCTCCTCGAGCGCCGACACGACGTCGAAGGTCGCGTTCGGAAGGACGGTGATCGGCAGGTAGGGTGTCCGGCGGTACTTGATCAGCAACCGCTCGATGGCGGTGTTGTCGATCTTGACGATCGACGCGATGCGCCGCAGGGTGGCCCGCAGGGAGTCTTCGTCCGCCGCCGGAAGCAGCGACACGGTGTAGCCGGTCAGATTCTCCGCGAGGATCTTACCGTTGCGATCGGTGATGATGCCGCGCGGTGCGGGCAGCGGGATGGGTCGCAGGCGGTTCGTCTCAGACTGCAGCTGGTATTTCGAGTGGTCGAGGATCTGCGTGCGGAAGAACACCAGCACGAGGGCGGCCCACGCTCCCAACACCACGGTCCGCGTCAGGCGGAGCCGCCGCTCGAGTAGGTGCGGGTGGAAGGCGCTCATGCGTCGCTCAGCCGGATCGCCAGGTGTCGCCCAAACAGCCACAGCACGAGGACGCCGGCCACGGCCGTCGTCAGGCTCTGGATCGGGGACCACACGAGCAGCTCCCAGCCCAACAGCCCTCCCTTGAGCTTCCCCGATGCAAGCGCCACGGCGAGGTTACGGCACCAGGTGCCGGCGAAGAACAGACAACCGTTCACGAATAGGTTCTCCGCGAAGAACACCGCCTTGCTCCACGAGGAGAGGTACCCCACGAGCGTGTGCGCGAGGGCCCCTGCCCCGAACGACGCCGGCGTGAGCGCGTCCCGCAACAGGCCGACCAGGAAGCCCGCACCGGCGCTCGGGCCCGGCCGCGCCCGGATCGTGTAGATCAAGAGCGCCAGCAGCAGGAAGTCGGGCGCCACACGGTCGCCCCCCAGCCGTCCCCGGACGGAGAACTGCAGCACCACGAGCGCGGCGAGAATCACGTAGAAGCGGTACTTGTCACTGCGCCTCACGGCGTCTCTCCGCTCGATTCGAACAGTGAGCGCAGGTCCCCGCGGACCGGCGGTCCGGTGAGAATCATCACGTGCGTCACCGCCGCGGGGTGCACGGCGGGCCGGATCAGGTAGGCGCGCTCCCACCCCTCCGCTTCCGCCGCGACGCCCAACACGGTGCCGATCGGAATGCCGCGTGGCAGCACGCCGCCCAGACCCGACGTCAGAATCATCGTGCCGGTGGGCACGAGCTGCCGATAGGCCACGCCTTGCAGCTCGAGCAGCCAGATACGCGGGCCTTCGCTGCCGTGGGGTGCGACGATACCGTAGACGCTTCCATCCGCCGCCATCGCGCTGGCGCGGAATTCGGGGTGCGCCCAGCTCACGACCACGCTGGTCTTCGCGTCCACCGAGCTCACGATCCCCACCAGCCCCTCAGGGCTCACCACCGCGGACAGGGGCTTCACTCCCTGGTTCTTCCCGGCGGAGACGATGAAGGTCAGGGCGCTCGACGGCTCCGGCTGGTACAGCACTTCGGCCGGCACGTACCCGCTGGTGAGTCGTGTTCCCAGACCGAGCAGGCTGCGGAGCCGGGTGTTCTCACCCCGCAGCTCGGGGAGGAAGGTCGCGGCGAGGGCGGCGGAGTCGCGCTGAGCCACCACCGCGTCATACCGGGCGAGCGAAGCGGAGAGGAGCTCGGTTTGTTGCTGCAGCGCCAGGAACGGTGCGAGCACCGTCTGGCGCAGGCCGCGCGCGAGCGGGTCGCGAATGCGCTCGGGCAGACTCATAGCGGCGACGGACAGCAGGACGCAGACGAGGAACGCAAAGGTGTCGCCTCGCGAGGCGTAGCGGTCCGCTCCGAGCGCCATCGCCCTAGGTCGTCAGGACGTTGCGGTATTTCTCCGGATCGTCGAGGATCCGCCCCGTCCCCCGCACGACGCAGGTCATCGGGTCCTCGTCGAGGTGGATCGGCAGGCCCGTCTCCTGCTGCAGCAGCACGTCGAGGCCGCGGATCAGCGCGCCCCCGCCGGTCATGACGATGCCGCGATCCACGATGTCCGACGCCAGCTCGGGGGGCGTGATCTCGAGCGCCCGCCGCACCGCGTCCACGATCTGCTGGATCGGTTCCTGCACGGCCTCCCGGATCTCGCTCGAGTGCACCCGCACGATCTTCGGAATCCCCGAGACGAGGTCGCGGCCCTTCACTTCCATCTCCCGCTCTTCCCCGACGGGTGCGGCCGACCCGATCTGGATCTTGATCTGCTCGGCCGTGGGCTCGCCGATGAGGAGGTTGTAGTTCTTGCGCATGAACTGTACGATCGCCTGGTCCAGCTCGTCACCGCCGGTGCGGATCGACGTATCCGATACGATCCCGGACAGGGCGATCACCGCGATCTCGGTCGTGCCGCCGCCGATGTCGATCACCATGTTGCCCGTGGGCGTCTCGACGGGCAGCCCCACGCCGATCGCGGCCGCCATCGGCTCGGCGACCATGTAGACCTCTTTCGCTCCGGCCGACTGCGCCGAGTCCCGCACGGCACGCTTTTCGACCTCGGTGATGCCCGAGGGCACGCAGACGATCACCTTGGGCTTCACGCGGAACAGGTGGCGGTCGATGATGGTCTTCAGGAAGAACCGCAGCATCTTTTCGGTGACATCGAAGTCCGCGATCACGCCGTCCTTGAGCGGTCGTACGGCCAGGATGCCGTCCGGCGTGCGGCCCAGCATGCGCTTCGCTTCGAGCCCGATGCCTTTGATCTTCCCGGTCGACTTCTCGATCGCGACGACGGAGGGCTCGTTGAGCACGATCCCCTCGCCCTTCACGTAGATCAGGGTGTTCGCGGTGCCCAGATCCACGGCGATCTCATTCGCCGGACTCCAGGCTCCAAGCTTCCAATTCGGCCAGCGAAAGGGCACGTGGTCGTCGGGTGAAAGTCGTTAGGGGGGCGCGTGCGAGCGCATCAAGCTAATGAAAAGCGTAACTCCAAGCAAGGCTGATGCTTGACGCCCCTGATGGCGGCGGCTAGCGTTCGCGCATGCGACCCGCGCCGGCCTTCCCCGAGATTGCCGTAGTGGATCTCCAGGTGTGCGACCGGTGCGGTCTGTGCCTCCCGCTGTGCCCGCCGGAAGCGATTCATCTCGAGCTCACCGACCTGGTCGTCGATCGCGGTACGTGCACGGGCTGCCGCAAATGCATCGCCCCCTGCCCCGTCGGCGCGCTCACCATGGTGCCCGCGTGATGCACGACACCGATGTGCTGGTCATTGGTGTGGGGCCGGCGGGCGCGGTAGCGGCGTGGGAAGCGAAGCGCGCCGCACCCGAGCTCGACGTCGTGTTGCTCGAGCGCGACGCCCGGGTGGGCACGCCGGTGCGCTGCGCCGAAGGCGTCGGGAACGCAGGCCTGCGTGAATTCGCCGACCCCGACGGCGCTCCCTGGGCGGCTCGCAAGATCACGCGGGTCGTGTTCGTCGCCCCCGACGACACGGAGGTGAAGGTCGCCGAGCGCGATGTCGGCTGGATTCTCGATCGTACCCGGTTCGACGCGCATCTCGCCGAGCGCGCCGTGGCGCTCGGGGCCGAGCTCCGCGTGAGCACCGAGGCGGCCGGTATGACGTGTGAGCCCGACGGCCGCTGGCGGGTGCGGCTGCGCGGCGCCGGGGGCGACGAGACGTGCCGGGCGCGGGTCGTGATCGGGACGGACGGGGTCGAAGCGATGGTCGGTCGCTGGGCGGGCCTCGAAACCCGGGTCCCCGCCCGCGACATGGAGTCGTGCGCGCAGTACGTCGTCGAGGGGATCGACTTCGATCCCGACGCCATCTACCTGCAATTCGGCGCCGACATCGCACCGGGCGGATACGCCTGGGTCTTCCCCAAGAGCCCGGGCGTGGCGAACGTGGGCCTCGGCCTCGTCGCCTTGAAGGCCGACGCCCGCAACGCCCGAGAATACCTCGACGCCTGGATCGCCCGCCGCTATCCGCGGGGCGCCAAGACGGCCTGCACGGTGGGTGGCGTCATCGCCCACACGACCATCCGACAGACCTACGCCGACGGCGTCTTGGTGGCGGGCGACGCGGCTCACATGATCAATCCGCTGTCCGGCGGCGGCATCGTGAACGCGATGAAGGCCGGGCGACTCGCCGGCGGCGTCGCCGCGGCGGCCATCCGGGCCGGGGACACCAGTGCGAGCCGGCTATCGGCGTATCACGCCGAGTGGATGGAGCTGCTGGGGGACGATCACCTCAAGTATTATCGCCTGAAGCGGGCGCTCGAGGACCTGGATGATGGGTTTTTCAACTCCCTTGCGCGCACCGTGAACACGATCCCGCCGGAGAAGCGGACCCTGGGTCGGATCTTCGCGCATGCACTCGTGCGGCACCCGCAGTTGATTCCGGTGGCGGCGAGGTTTTTCCTATGAGGAGATGGGGCACCCGATGCTGAGCATCGATCTCCGAGGCAAACGGGCATTGGTGGCAGGCGTCGCCGACGACGGCGGCTACGGCTTCGCGATCGCCAAGGCCCTGGCCGAGGCGGGTGCGACGGTGTGCGCCGGCACCTGGCCTCCGGCCCTGAACATCTTCTTGAACCTGCTCGAGCGCGGCAAGATCGACGAATCGCGCCGCATGCCGGACGCGTCGCTGCTCCAGTTCGAGAAGATCTATCCCCTCGATGCCGCGTTCGACACGCTGGCAGAGACTCCGGAGGAGATCCGCACCAACAAACGCTACAAAGACGTGGGCGATTTCTCGATCGCCGGACTCGCGCAGCGGCTGGTACAGGACTTCGGCGACCGGCCCCTCGACATCGTCGTCCACTCGCTCGCCAATGGTCCCGAGGTCAAGAAAGCCCTGCTCGACACGAGCCGGGCGGGCTACCTCGCCGCGGTGAGCGCGAGCGCCTATTCCCTCGTGTCGCTCGTGGCGCGGCTGGGACCGCTGACGCGTCCCGGCGGCTCGTTCCTGTCGCTCACGTACATGGCGAGCGAGCGCGTGGTGCCGGGCTATGGAGGCGGTATGTCCTCCGCGAAGGCGGCGCTCGAGAGCGACACGCGGACCCTGGCGTTCGAGGCCGGCCGCAAGTACGGCCTGCGGGTGAACACCATCTCCGCCGGACCGCTCGCGTCACGCGCCGCCAGCGCCATCGGGAAGATCGAGCGGATGGTCGAGTACTACGCCGCCAACGCACCGCTCACCGAGCCCCTGACCGCCCGGGAAGTCGGCACGACCGCTGCGTTCCTCGCGAGCCCCCTCGGCAGCGGGATCACAGGAACGACGATCTACGTGGACAAGGGGTACCACTCCATGGGCGCGGCGGTGGGGACGGGAAACCTGCTATGAAGGGAGCAAGAAGCGGGGAGCAGGGAGCAGGCTCAGCATCATGCTCGTCCCGACCGCACAGCGATTAGCCGTGTGCGCGACGGCGCGGCCCAGCCAGCCAAGCCCGTCCGCTCGCAACCCAATCGGTAACCTCCCCACGTCCCACAGGTAGACCGGTAGGCGCGCCAGGGCCAGCCGTGAGCCGTTACCGTGCACGCCTCCAAACCCCAACTGATATCCGGCGCCAGCCGCCAGCCGCTCGATCCGCTCGTCTCGGGCGCCGAACGGATAGGCGACGGCCCGAGCCGCCTCGCGTCCCAGGCGATGTCGCAGCGTGTCGCGGGACCGCTCGAGCTCGGCCGTTGCCTGGCCGTCGGGCAACCACGTGAGCCGTTGGTGCGAAGCGGTGTGCGAGGCGAAGTCGAAGCCCCGCGCCTGCCACCGCCCGACGGTGTCCCAATCGAGATGCGCAAGCCGGCGCCAGGTGTAGCGGACATCCCAGGTGTTCAGGCGTCCCACGTAGTCGGTGATGAGAAATGTGGTGGCCGTGAACCCCACGTCGGCGAGTAGTGGATAGACGTGCTCGGCGAGGGAGGCGTAGCCGTCATCGAACGTCAACAGGAATGCAGAATGCGGAGTGCTGAATGCGGAATAGCCGGGTTGGAGTCGCTCGGCGAACTGGTCCAACGTGAGGGTCTTCCAACCTGCCCGCGCCAACGTCGTCATCTGACGGGCGAACACCGACTTCGCGACCCGTGTGACTCCGAGCTCCGCCGGTCCACCGATGCGATGATAGCACAACACCGGAGGCAGGACCGCGGACCGACGCTGGTCCGTCAATTCCGCATTCCGCATTGTATCAGCCTCCCCCGCTCGGCCAGCTCCCGCTCGCCAACGCGGATCCTGCGTCCGCCCAGCGCGCACCCGGCTCCGCGGCACGACAGCGGCGCTCCAGCTCGGCGAGCCAGGTCGGCACGGATCGGACTTCTTCGAGCGGCTCCGGGTTGCCGGTGGGCGGACGTCCCGTCAGCATCTCGTGCACGAGGACCCCGACGGCGAACATGTCGTCCCGAGTGGCGGGAGCGGGCTGCCCGGCCCGGCGCTCGGGCGCCAGGTAGTCGGCCGCGCACAGCGCCGCCGTGGCCGCCCCGCCCCCGTCGCCCGTGAGCGCCGGCACCAGCGCGCCCAGAATCCCCGTGTCGGCGATCAGCGCTTGTCCGTCGGCGAGCAGCACGTTCTCGGGCTTCAAATCGCCGTGGGCGAGGCCGTCGGCATGGGCGTGGGCCAGCGCCGTGAGCACATCCCGGAGAACCTCCACGGCGCGGCGCAGCGGCAGCTCTCCGTGGCGCGCCAGCCAGGCCCGTAGCGTGGTGCCCTCGACGAACGTCCGCGTATGGTAGACGAACGATCCCACGCGGCCCGCGTTGCGGGGAGCCACCAAGCACGGATGCCGGAGCCGACGCCCGAGCCGGGCGATCTCCTGCTCGAAGCGGGTGGAGTCGACGCCGAGCGACAGCGCGCCGGGCAGCACCTTCACCAGGAGGCCGCCGCCGGCAGACTTTTCGAGCGCCACGAACATGCGGCAATTGCCGACGGGTCGCACCTCGCGCTCCACCCGGTAGGCGGGCTCGAGCGCGTGCCCCAATGCCGCGCGGAGATCAGCCATGAACGAGCGAATATGGTGGCGGGCTGCCGTCGCCCGCAACCGTTGGGAGGCCTGGGTCATGGTCGGGTCTTCCACCGGGCTGTCGTACAACGCCGCGCCCGCGCCGGCGGCCGGTGCCACGCCCGGAATGTTTCACAACCGCTACGGGAACGGCTGGCGCGGGCGAGCGCGCACTAGCGACATCGAAGCCACAGCCCCTAGCGCGAGCGGCGGGGAGTGAGGTTGCCCGCCGTGGTCCAAAACCAATCGTCGGGCAAGCCCACTTTCTGGTCCCCGCGGATTTCCGTCGGGTAGTCGAGACATCGATCGTAGCGTACCGTCAGCACGTCGGCCCGGCGCCCCGCCTGCTCGATGAAGTCGAACAAGCCTTCGACGGTGTTCGGCGCCCATGGCTCGATCAACGGCCCGGCGGGCCGCCCGACCGTATCGAGCAACGCGACGGCCCTTCCCGCTCGGACCTCGAGCAGGCGCGGTGCCGATGGCCAGGGGCAAAAGCAGCCGACCGCGACGCGGATCCGATAGTCCGTGATACTGTGCGCCCGCCAGGCCACGCGACGTGCACGAGCCTCCGCCAGGAGCGCGTCGCGTTCGGAGGGGGTCAGCGGATCGCCGCTCCGCCGGGGCGGAGGCACGGGTGGGCGGGCCGTGTCGCACGCGACGGTGGCCCACTCCGTCTGGGACACGAGGTCGCCGCGTGCCGGAGGCGGGTGATGACACGCGAGCGCGACCGAGCCGCACGTCGCGAGCGACCAGTACGTTGAGGGGCGTCGGGCGCGCCGCCGCGCGACTATCGGGGCCAGAGAACCACCAGCGCATAGCTCCCGAGGCCGAGCAGCACGAGAGCAAGAACACCCAGCGTCCAGCCGATGACGACGTATCCCCGGCCGAGGTAGACGGCCCGTGCACCGGTCATGCGTCGAACGTCGTGCAGCAGCTTCACGCCGGGGGGAGGAAACTCCTGGACGGCCACCGTGCGCCACCCCAGACCCGTAATCCGCCGTCCCGACCCGATCACCGCGAGCGCCAGCGCCACGATCACTCCGAGGAATGTGATGCAGATCGTGCGTTGCATCCCTGGCTGACGCAGGCGCGCCAGCTCGAGCCAGGGGAGGCCCCATTGAATGACCGCTGCGCCGGCTACAGCCGCCCCGAGCAGTATCGCCAGTGCACGCCTGCGCACCACCGGATCGGCCCGCACGAGTTCGTCGTTCATCGGGGTCACTGTGCCTTACATATGATGAATGCCGTGCCAGTCGGTCAAGTTGGCATGCCTGTCATGTGACCGCCGTCACGCGTGACTCGTCCCCCGGTGGCGTGCTCTTTAATGACGGCCGTGTGCGGCGTACCCAACCACATTGCCATCGTGCCTACCCGTCATCAGGAGAGCGGATGCCAACCGGTTCGCGGGCCATCGCCACGCCGACGCTCGTATTGTCCGACGCCGTCCTCGTGGAGCGGATCGCCGCCCTTGGGGACCGAGCGGCGCTGGCGGAGCTGGACGCACGCTACGGCATGACGCTGTATGCGATCGCTTACACCTTGTTGTTGAATCCAGATGCGGCCGATGTGACGGTCGCGGCCACGTTGCGTGAAGCGTGGCGGCGAGCCGCGTCGTTCAACGCGAGGGAACAGACCGCTGGACGCTGGTTAGCCGGGCTGGCGCGCAAGGCGGCGCAAGATCAGTTACGACGCCGGGCGGTGTCCCCAGCTTACGCCTGATCCTTCACTCCCCGTCTATCCACACATAGTCGCGCCCGTCCCAGGCAAGTCCGCCGCTATCCACTTGAGTTGATCTTTCCCGCCGCGTTTACGCCGGTACGAGCGGCCTATCGGGCCGCAGGATGAAGGGTGCATAATAGCTGTCCACCCACGTGCCTTGGAGACGCCGTGAAAGAGACCCACTGTTCGCGCCGTGAATTTCTCGGCATGAGCGCGGCTGCCGCTGGCGCATCGCTCGCTGCGCACTCGATGGTACCGCTGCCCCGTAATCTGATCCCGGCCGCCGTTGCGGCCAGTGACCGGGTGCGCTTCGGCATGGTCGGGGTTGGCATGCAGGGGAACTGGCTCCTGTCCGAGTCGATCAAGCTGCCGGGGGTCGAATGCGCGGCGGCCGCTGACCTCTACGACGGTCGGCACACGCTGGCCCGCGAGATCGTGCGGGCGGACCTGCCCGTCACGCGCCGCTATCAGACGCTCCTCGAGGACAAGAACATCGACTGCATCGTGGCGGCGGTTCCCGATCACTGGCACAAGCAAGTGGTGGTGGACGCGGTGAGCGCCGGCAAGGACATCTATTGCGAGAAGCCGATGTCGCACAGCCCGGCCGACGGCGTGGCCATGGTGGACGCGGCGAAGAAGGCCGGACGCATCGTGCAGATCGGCTCGCAGCGCGTCAGCTCCCAGATCTGCGCCAAGGCCAAGGACTTGATCGCCCAGGGGATGCTGGGCGACCTGATGCTCGTGGAAGGATGGCTCGGACGCAACGACCCCACCGGCGCGTGGCAGTATCCGCCGCCCCCGGATCTGTCGCCGCGGACTCTGGATTGGGATACGTGGCAGGGGACGGTCCCCAAGCGCGCGTTCGATCCTAACATCTTCGCGCGCTGGCGCTGCTGGAAGGAGTACGGCACGGGAGTCGCCGGCGATCTGCTGGTCCACCTGATCAGCGGCATGATGTTCATGTTGGGGATCAACGAGCCCCCGAAGCAGGCTTCGGCGGTGGGCGGCATCCGGCGCTGGAAAGACGGTCGCAACATGCCCGACGTGCATGCCGTCGTCTATTACTTCGGCGACCTACCGGTGTACATGCGGCTGAATCTGGGCACCGAGATGCCCGAGGCGTACCGCATCCAGGGATCGAAGGGCGTTTTGGACGTGACCGGATCGACGCTGAGCTTGGCGCCGCAAACCGGCAAGGACAACTACCCCAGCTACTACACCGGCAGCTACCCCCATGCGATGCGGGAGGCGTATCTCCAGAAGTGGCATGAGGAGAACGATCCGAAGCTCGGTCAGGCGGCGGCGATGCCCGAGACGATCTCCTTCAGCGGGCCTGACTTCGACGACGTCAGGCCACACCTGTGGACGTACTTCGAGGCGGTGCGCACCCGGAAGCCGGTGGTCGAGGACGTGGTGTTCGGCCACAACGCGGCGCTCGCCTGCCACATGGCGAACGAGTCGTACTTCCGAAAGACCACCGTGTCCTGGGACGAGGCGTCGAAGACGATCAAGACTTAACCCGCGCGGATTGACCGGGCGGAATGCTCAGGTACCGCCAGTCGGCGCCTCGCAGCGCTTTCGCCTCGTAGACGATCTGGCCCACGTGGTAGCTCGCGTGCGCGAGAGAGCGATGCAGCGCCTGGGCGACGGTGTGCGGCTCGCCCCGGATGGTCACCGTCCGCCCGAGATCCACGTCGCTCAAGTCGGTGAGCGCGGCGAACAGCACCCGCCAGCCATCCTCCCACTTGGCCTGGAGCTCTTTGCGTGACACCTCGCGGGCAAGGAACTCGGAGTCGCGATCCCGCCACGGCTTTTCACCGTCGGCAGTAAGGAAGTCCGTGAAGCGGGACTTCAGGTTTCCGGTCAGGTGCCAGACGATCGTGACGATCGAGTTGCCGGTGCCCGGGACCTGCGCGAGCTGGGAGTCTGCGAGCTGGTTGATCGCGCCTTCGCCGAGGGTCTTGTAGCGGCGGTATTCGGCTTCGATGGAAGCGATCAGGTCGCGCATGTGTGGGCGCGTTCCGGCGTCTTCCAGAGGTCGATCGGCTTGGCGATGCCCTTCGGGCGGAACGGCAGCGTAATCTTTCGCCCCAGTCCGGCCGACGCGTAGGCGGCGCAGAGAACCTCCTGCACCACGCGTCCGGTTTCGCCGTCGGAGATCGGCGTCTCCTTGCCGCGCACGCAGCGCGCGAAGTGCCGCATCTCCTGGGGGAAGCCGTAGTTCCAGTGCTCCTCGAACACGGGATAGGTCCAGCCCTTGGTGGTGGCCGCTTTTTCGACGGCGTACCCGAATCCCACCTCTGAATACGTCGGGAGCGCGTTCCCCATGAGCATATCGGCGTAGGTCTGCCCCTTATCGCCGAACACTTCGATGCTGTCGTCCATACCGCCGGGCCGATTCCAGCTGCTCTCGACCATCCCCACGGCGCCGTTCTCGAACTCGATGAGCGTGACCGCTTCATCTTCGCCCTGCGTGCGCTCAGCGTGGACCTGCGTGGCCATCTGGGAGTAGACACTCCTGATCTTCGGCTTGCCGAGGAACCACCAGCAGAAAGCGATCCCGTGGCACCCCAGGTCCATCACCGCGCCGCCGCCCGACTGCGCCACGTCCCAAAACCACTCCGAGTGCGGACCCGAGTGCTTTTCGCCCTGCTTCACCAGGTGCACGCGACCGAAGGCCCCTTCATCCGCCAGCTGCTTCGCCTTCACGTATTTTGGCGCGAAGAACAGTTCTTCGGCGTAGAGGAGCAGCACGCCGGCCTGGCGGCACGCCTCGATCATCGCGTCGGCCTCCTCGAGCGTCAGGCACATGGGCTTCTCGCACACCACGTGCTTGCCGGCCCTGGCGGCGTCAATCGTGATCTGGGCGTGCAACCGATTGGGCGCCGTGATCGAAATCATCTCGACTTGAGGATCGCGCAGCAGCTCGTGGTAGTCGGTGTACGCGCTCGGAATGCCGTGCCGCTGTGCAAATCCGGCCGCGTGTCCTTTGCTCGGTGAGGCCACGGCTACGACTTCGCCCTCCTCCGGCATCGCTTTCACCGCCCCCGCGATGCATTCCGCCTGAAAGCGGGAGCCGATGATTCCGATTCTCACTTTCATCCTTTGACGTAGGCTAGCTTTTCGACCACCTTCCCGTCTCGCACGCGAAACACGTCGACGCCCCGGACGTGGCCGGGCTTCCCCTCCTTCACCCAGGAGTAGACCCACCGCACGACACAGCGATCGCCCGCTGCGAATATCTCCTCGGTATCGAAGCGCGCCCGGGGCGAGCCGGCAAAGAACTGCTCCCAGAACGCCCTGATCCGATCGTGGCCCTCGAGGCGCTCACCGTCCGGCGCGGGCCGCGTACTCTCAAAGACGCACGTCTCGTTCATCAGGGCCATGACGGCGTCGACGTCATGACGGTTGAAGGCCTCGTTGAAGCGTTGCACGACGTCACGTGGATTGTTCAAGAGGCTCCTCCGGTCGCGCTTAAGCTGCGGCCGAACCGCGGGCGGGCGCAAGGCGGCGCCGTGGTCCGGCCTGCATCAGATTCGTGAGCCGGCCCCCTGATTCGCCTCGAACGGCCACGTTCGTCTCTTCCACGACCACGCCGCGAAGCACACCACACCGAGCAGCAGCGCGCCCAATCCAAAGGCGATCACCATGGGCGGCGTCGTGGCAAAGATGAAGATCCATCCCAGGAGCGCGACGAGGCTCGGCACCGGATAGAGCCACATCCGGTACGGCCGCGGCAGGTCCGGCGCGCGCCGACGCAGCAGGGTCACCGCGCCGATCTGCCCGATGAACTGCACGAGAATCCGCGTCGTGATCAACGCGTCGATGACCATGCCCAGCGACACAAACCCGGCGAAGATGGAGAGAACCCCGAGCACGATGAGCGAGACATAAGGGAATCCCCCGGACGGATGGAGCCGGGCGAACACCTTGAAGAAATAGCCGTCCTTCGCCGCCGCATACGGTACGCGCGAGTACCCGAGCAGCAGGGCGAAAACCGAGCCGAACGCCGTCCAGAGGATCATGGCCGTGAACAGGGTGGCGACGCCCGGACCGTAGATCCGTTCCATGAAGATCGAGACGACGAAGTTGGATTGCGGATGTGACGCGGCCGGGACGAAGTCCCGCCACGGGACGACGCCGATAATCGACAGGTTGATCGCGAGATAGATCACCGCGACCAGGACGGTGCTCAGGAGAATCGACCGTGGGATCACCCGGCCGGGATCCCGTACCTCGTCCCCGATATAGCAGACGTCGTAGTAGCCCAGGTAGTCGTAGACGCCGATCCGCGACGCGGCCCCGAGGCCCAGGAGGAAGCCCAAAGAGAAGGTGAAGGCGCCCGGGGGAAAGTCGAATGCGACCCGATGGTCGAAATGCAGCGCTCCCGTCAGGACGACCACGATGACGGTGACGATGGTGCCGATCCAGAGCGTGACCGTGATCGCCGCGATCGACGTGATCCGGCGGTACAAGAGTGCCAGGTTCGCGAGCCCGACGATCGTCACGACGAGCATCGTCTGGCGCGCGGTAATCCCCTTCCAGATGTAGCCGAGGTACTGCGAGAAGCCGATGTACCCGGACGCGATCTCGAGCGGGCCGCTGAGCACGAACTGCCAGACGAACAGGAATCCCATAAGGCGGCCGACCTGCTCCGTGCCATAGCCCTGGCGCAGATACCCGAACGAGCCGCCGGAGCCCGGCAGGGCCGCCCCCAGCTCGCTCCAGACCATACCGTCGCACATGACGATGATCAGGGCGACGAGCCAGCCGAGCATCGCTTGCGGACCGCCCAACGTCGACATGAGGAGCGGGATCGTGATGAACGGTCCGATCCCGATCATGTTCGTCATGTTGAGCGCTGTGGCGTGCAACAGGCCGAAGCGACGGACCATCGGCGATGCTGACGTCATCTAGGTGAGTTGGGATGCGAGCGCAAGGAGGAGTCTTCGTTGGAGAAGACCGTGCGCCAGCGTGCGAAGCCCAGGCGTCCGAGCAGGCGGGAGTAGGCGACGGGGTTGAACGTGGCGAGCACCCACGGCACTGCGGCAAATGCGACGGCGCCGCCGAACGCGCCGAGTATGGCTCCATCAAGCGCGCCGAGCGGCGAGAGGAGAGGGACCAGAAGTGCGCTGAGGCCCGCCCCCGGCACTACCGTGACCAAGCCGAGACTAGCATAGGCGGGCCAGCGGGGGCGGCGCTCGTACAGGGTTTCGATGTCCGTCGGCCGCACCTCCCGAGTGACGCCTTGGGAGGTTGTGACGACGAGCACGAGCTGCTCGATGTCGAAGACGGGACCATGGCACACGAACTCTTCGCCCGACGTAAGCCGAATGCGCAAGGGACGTTGAGACGCGCCAGGGTCTGCGAAGTGATCGGCGAGCG